>Ga0157370_10002971_pt1 | contig 20162 bp, 22 predicted proteins | sample C35metaG_FD_113463 | JGI IMG/M metagenome (GOLD analysis project Ga0157370, IMG submission 113463) | Corn rhizosphere microbial communities from Kellogg Biological Station, Michigan, USA - C3-5 metaG | ecosystem: Host-associated > Plants > Roots > Rhizosphere > Soil | place: USA: Michigan...
CGTCACCTCCACCGACGTCCACGAGTTCGCTCCCTTCCTGCTCACCTCGACGCTGGCGGCGGTGGGGACGGACGTGATCGACTTCGGCATCAACCGCGACCCGGAGGACATCGTCAAGGCGGTGATCGAGACCGACGCCGACGCCGTCGTGATCAGCACCCACAACGGCGTCGCCCGCAACTTTGGCCAGCTCCTGATGCGGGAGCTCGACGGCGCCGGGGCGGGGGAGGTGCCGGTCTTCATGGGCGGCGTGCTTAACGAGGACGTCGAGGGATCCGACATGCCCCGGGACGTCAGCGCTGACCTCAACGCCACCGGCATCCAGACGCCGGGGACGATCGACCGCCTCGTCGACGCGCTGATCGAGCGCCGCGCCGGCGGCGTCGCGGTCTAGCCGGGCGCGACGTGCGCGCCATCGCGCTCGCCGACTTCGGCAGCACCTACACCAAGCTCAGCCTCGTCGATCCGGAGGAGGGGAGGCTGCTGGCGCGGGCCGAGGCGCCGACCAGCATCGCCACCGACCTGATGGACGGCTACGCGGCTGCGCTGGGCATGGCAGAACGGGACGCAGGCGGCCCGGTCGAGGTCGACCAGGCGCTTGCCGCCTCCAGCGCCGGTGGCGGGTTGCGGGTGGCGGCGATCGGCCTCGTCGCCGATCTCACCGCGGCAGCGGCGCGCCAGACGGCGCTGAACGCAGGGGCGCGGGTCGAAGCGGTCCTGGCCGGCGACCTCGGCGCCGAGCAGATCGAGGAGCTGCGAGCGGCGCGCCCGGAGATCGTCCTCTTCGCGGGGGGGACCGATGGCGGCCAGGCCGATCTCGTCCTCGCCAATGCTCGCCGGTTGGCGGAGGCTCAGCTCGAGGCCCATTTCGTGGTCGCCTGCAACTCCGCGATCGCCGAGGAGGCGGCGGCGCTGCTGCGGGAATCGGGGGCGCCGGCCTCAGTCGCCGAGAACGTGATGCCAAGGCTCGGCGAGATCGCGGTCGACTCGGCGCGAGAAGGGATCCTCCACGCTTTCCTCGAGCACGTGATCGGAGGCAAGGGCCTCAGCGCCAGCCCGGACTTCGAACGGATGGTGCGGATGCCGACCCCGGAGGCGGTGCTCGAGGCGGTCCGCCTGCTCGCCCAGGGGACCGAGACGGTGCCGGGGGTGGGCGCCGTGCTGGTGATCGACGTCGGCGGCGCGACGACGGACGTCCACTCCAGCCGCGTGGTCGAGGCGGCGAGTCCCGGCATCGAGGACCCGCTGCTGCCGACGCCGCCGACCCTGCGCACGGTGGAGGGGGACCTGGGCCTGCGCTCGGGTGCGGCCGGTGTTCTGGCGGTCGACGCACGCTGGCTGGAGGGGGAGGCCGGTGGCTCGGAGGCGGATCTTGGACAAGCTGTCTCCCTCCGTTCAGGAGACGCGAAGTGGCTGCCGGATGATCCCACCGAGGCCCGCCTGGACCACCTGCTCGCGGTCAGCTGCGCGACCCACGCCCTGCAGCGGCACTGCGGGACGATGCTCCTGAGCCGCGGTGAAGCGGGACCGCCGACCCTCGTCCGCAACGGGCCGGATCTACGCGAGGTGGCCCAGGTGATCGGCACCGGTGGTGTTTTCGCCCATCGGGGCGACGGTCATGAGATCGTCGCCGCCGCGCTCGCCCGCCGGGCTCCCCGCTCACTGGCACCGAAGGATCCCGTGCTGAGCGTCGACGCCAACTACATCCTCGCGGCGGCAGGTCTCCTCGCCACCCACGATGCCGACGCAGCGGCGAAATTGCTCCGGCGCGAGCTGGCTCTGGACACCGGCTAGACACTATGTCCAAACCACCTTTGGGTACGACGCCGTCCCCGTCCTCCAAATGCCGCATGATCTAGGCAGGGGAAACGGGAAACAGTGTTCAGGCGACGGCAGAGAGAGAGCATCATCCGACTCTTCTACGCGGGGGACGTGCACGGGTCGCGCCTCTGCTGGAAGAAGTTCGTCAATGCTGCCGCGCACTATCCGGCCGACGCCCTGGTCATGGGCGGCGACCTGACCGGGAAGGCGCTGGTGCCGATCGTCCGGGCGGGCGACGGCTCCTATCGGGCCCGGGTGATCGGCGAGGAGCGGATCGCCCGGACCGCCGAGGAGCTGGACCAGATGCAGCAGGCGATCTCGACCAACGGCATGTACCCGCTGATCGTCGACGAGGACGAGGCGCGCCAGCTCGAGCAGGACCCGGCGCGCCGGGATCAGGTCTTCGAGAAGGCGCTGCTCGACGAGCTGCGCCTCTGGGTGAAGCTCGCTGACGAACGGCTTGCCGGCAGCGACACCCGCGCTTATGTGATCCCGGGCAACGACGACCCCTGGTCGATCGACGAGGTGCTCGCGAGCGGCGAGAGCGTCGTCACCTGCGACGAGCGGATCGAGATCGTCGGGTCCCACGAGATGGTCTCGCTCGGCTACTCGAACGCGACCCCCTGGAAGACGCCGCGAGAGCTCGGCGAGGAGGAGATCTACGCTCGATTGAGGCGCCTGGCTGATCAATTGGAGAAGCCGGAGCAGTCGATCTTCAACGTCCACGTCCCGCCGTGGGAGAGCAGCCTCGACACCGCCTTCGAGGTGGACGAGGACCTTCGCTACGTGACCAAGGGGGGGCGCCCCCACGAGATCCCGACCGGCAGCCACGCGGTTCGGCAGATCCTCGAAGAGACCCAGCCGGTTCTGAGCCTTCACGGTCACATCCACGAGAGCAAGGGTGTGACGAAAATCGGCCGGACGGTGGCGATCAACCCGGGTTCGGATTACAGCAGCGGGCATCTCGACGGTTGCCTGGTGCACCTGGCACCGGAACGTGTGGTCGGCCAATATCTGGTGTCCGGCTAGAGGGACGGAAAGGGGGAGGAGATGACGGAGTTGGGAGAGAGGTCGGCGCCGCAGGGTGGCTCGCCAGGTGTCTACGCGCGGAAAGCGACCGGGCTGGTGCGGGAAGTGTCGCCGTTCTCGACCTTCGTCTTCAACATGGCGGGGCAGCCCACCTCGGTCCTGCTTGCCACCTCGGTCTTCCTCGCCCTCGCCCTCTTCCCCGGCGGCTCGATCTGGCTGGGCTTTGCGATGGCGCTGGGGGTGGCGCTGGTGATCTCGGTCTGTTACGGCCTCTTCACCTCGGCGATCCCGCGCAGCGGCGGTGACTACGTACTGGTCGGTCGGGTCACCCACCCCGTGATCGGCCTCGTGTCGTCCTTCTTCTGGACCTCGGGGGTGATCCTCTCGATCGCCTTCATCGCGCTGGCCTTCGTCACCGTCGGGCTCGGCCCTTCCCTGACGGCGGTCGGGCTCGTCAGCGGCCACAACTCCCTCGTCACCGCCGGCAACACCCTCGCCACCAGCAAGGGCTGGCAGTTCGGTCTGGGCTCGGCCGTGATCCTCGGCTCCGCGGTTCTCCTCGGCGGCGGCTGGCGCTGGACGACGCGGATCATGAACGGCTTCTGGCTGATGATGATGCTCGGCCTGGCAACCGTCTTCCTCGTCCTCCTGTTCAAGAGCCAGTCCGGCTTCGTCCACAGCTTCAACCAGTTCGCCGGCTCGATCACCGGCGAAAAAGACACCTACAACTCGATCGTCGCCAACGCCCACAAAGAAGGGATCGCGACGCATCCGGCGTTCAGCATGCACAACACCTGGCCGACCTGGGCGCTGATCTGCAGCCTGACGCTGTTCGCCTGGCTCTCGATCTACATCTCGGGTGAGGTGCGGCGGGCCAGGGACACGACCCAGATCAAAGTCATGGCCGCAGCCAGCACGGTGCATGTGGCGATCGCCGCGATCCTCGCCATTCTCTTCTTCAGCACCTTCGGCCACGACTTCTTCGTCGCGATCAACGGCCTCAGCGAATCGGAAAGCTACCCCTTCGCAGCGCCGCCGTACTACACCTTCCTCACCTCGATCGCAGGCGGCAGCACGCTGTTGTCGTGGTGGCTCCTGGTCACCTTTGCGGCAGCCTTTCCATTGCTGATGGTCCCCAACATCACGATCGCCGTCCGCACCTTTTTCGCCTGGGCCCTCGATGGCCTGCTGCCGGCCAGGTTCTCGCAGGTCTCGGCGCGCACGCACGCGCCGAACTACGCCATCGGCCTCACCGTCATCCTCAGCATCGTCGTCCTCGGCTGGGCGGTCACCAACGGCGAAGGCTTCTTCAGCGTCCTGGTCGAGGCGGTGCTGCTGCAGTTGTTCGCGATGATCCTGATCGGGATCTCGGCAGCGCTGCTGCCGTATAGACGGCCGGATGCCTGGCGCTCCTCGGCGACGACCAGGCGCCTCCTCGGAACCCCGGTGATCACGATCGCCGGCGTGCTGGTGGCGGTTCTACTGGCGGGTCTGAGCTACGTCTACCTGCACTACGAAGGCCTCAACATCGACAAGCCTCACTTCTTTCGCGACGCCGCCATCATCCTCGTAGCATCGCTGCTGACCTTCTTCATCGCGCGCGCCGCCCGACTGCGTCAGGGCGTCGACGTGGACAAGCTCGCTTCGGAGATCCCACCGGAGTAGTGGTGGGTTTGGACTCCGAGCCGCGGGCGGATGCCGTTGCCGAGGGGCGACGGATCGTCGAAAACGCCGCCGAACGGGAGATCCCGCTGCGGGTCCTCGGCGGCGTGGCGGTGGCGATGCTGTGTCCCAGCAGCAGCACCCCGCCGCTGGCGCGGGAGTACGCCGACATCGACCTCGCCACCACCGCCGCGGCCAAGGATCGGGTGGTGAATCTGCTCGAGTCCCTGGGTTACACGGGTGACAAAGAGTTCAACATGCTGCACGGGCACCGCCGCCTCTACTTCTGGGACGAGCGCAACCAGCGCCAGGTCGACGTCTTCGTCAACGAGGCGAACCTCTGTCACCGAATCAATCTCGAGTCCAGGCTGGAGACCGTTCCCCTGACGCTTTCCCTGGCCGACCTGGCAGTGTTGAAGCTCCAGGTCGTGGAGACCAACGAAAAGGACTACCTGGACATCTGCGCGATCTTCGCCGACCACGATCTCACCGTTGACGACAGCGGTGTCAACTCCACCTATATCGCCGGCCTCACTGTTTCCGACTGGGGTCTGTGGCGAACGCTGGGAATGGTGAGCGAAGCCGGTGAGCGATTCGCGCTCGAGCTGCCGGGGTTTGCCGCCGGCGAGGTCGTGGCCGAGAAGTTGCGCCACCTGCGATCGGTCATGGAGGAGGCCCCGAAGTCCCGTGGCTGGAAGCTGCGCGCTCGGGTGGGGGATCGCAAGCGGTGGTACGAGCTTCCCGAAGAGGTCAGGTGAGGGCTGCAATGTCAGTTGCTTTGGATAGTCTCGCCTATGTGAAGAGGCTGACCAATCGCCAAGGGAAGGGCCAAAATTGACCCGCCCGCGGCGTGGGGAGCCACGTGCAAGGACGAAGATCCTCGAAGCCAGTCGCAAACTGTTCGCCAGGCGCGGGTTTTCCGAGACCTCGATGGGCGACATCGCCCGTGCCGCTCAGGTGGCCCGGGCGACGGTCTACAACAACTTCGACGACAAGCAGGACATCCTCGCCGGCATCATCAGCGACTACATGGTCGGTTACGCGCAGATCCCGCAGAAACTGCGCGAAAACGCCCGCTCCGGTCAGACCTCGTTCGATCTGGTCCAGGAGATGGTCCGCGAGGCGCTGACCTGGAGGGTGATGAACGCCGACCTCCGTCCGATCGTCGCCGTCGCGCGGAATCTGCGGGGCTCTGGCTGGGAGGAGGCCGACAAGGCCGCGGACGACGCGATGCTCGGCTGGATCATGGCGGTGCACGCCGAGGACGAGTCGGCCGGCCTGATTCGCGAGGACGTGGACCTCGAGTTCGGCGTCCGGGCCACCTACGCGATGATCGAGGCGATCATGCGCAACTTCCCCGTCTCTTCCGACGAAGCGGAGATCGATCGCGTCGCCCACCAGTTGGCGCTGCTCCACTGGTACTCGATCTGCTCGGTGCCTCCAGAGGAAGCACCCCGTAGTCCCTTGGGGCGAAGGTCACCCGCTGACGCATAGACAAGCTGTCCACTATCGGTAGTCTGACTGGAGTGCCTGCATCAAAGCATGTAACGAGTGACCTTCAGCACCTGATCCACCCGCTCACCGATCACTCGGTGCTGCCGCAGGCCGGTCCGCTGGTGATCGCGGAGGGGCACGATTGCGAGCTGGTCACGGAGGACGGGCGACGGTTGATCGACGGCATGGCCGGGCTTTGGACGGTCAACGTCGGTCACGGCCGCCGGGAGCTGGTCGAAGCGGCGGCGAAACAGCTCCGGTCGCTTCCTTATCTCTCGACCTTCGGCGGCGTCTCTTCTCCGCCCGCGATCGAGCTTGCCGAGAGGATCGCCGAGCTGGCGCCCGCCGGGATGAGCGGCGTCTTCCTCGCTTCCGGGGGGAGCGAGGCGAACGAGACCGCGATCAAGTTCGCGCGGCGGCACTGGGTGAGAAGCGGTCAGCCTGGGAAGTCGATCGTGCTTGCCCACGAGCGCGGCTACCACGGACTGGCCGGCGTGACCACGACGGCGACTCGCCTGACGCCCTACCACGCCGAGTTCGGGCTTGGGGCGCCGGACATCTTCGAGGTCGCGGCCCCTTACACCTATCGGTGCGCCGCCGGCACGCCCTGCGAGCCGCAGTCGTGCCCGGTCTGCACCGGGGAGCATCTCGAGCAGCGGATCGCCGAGCTCGGGGCCGACCGCATCGCAGCGGTGATCGTCGAGCCGGTCTTCGGCTCCGGCGGGGTGATCGTGCCTCCGCCCGGCTACCTGCGGCGCCTGCGGGAGATCTGCGACCGCCACCAGCTGCTGCTGATCGTGGACGAGGTGATCACCGGCTTCGGGCGGACCGGGGCCTGGTTCGCCTGCGAGCACGAAGGGGTGGTGCCCGACCTCCTCACCTTCGCCAAGGGCGTCACCAGCGGCTACGTCCCGCTCGGCGGCGTGATCGTCAGCGACGCCATCTGGGACGAGCTACGCGATTCCACCAGCAGCCCAGGGGTCCTGATGCACGGCTTCACCTACTCCGGTCATCCGGTCGCCTGCGCGGTGGCCCTGGCGAACATCGCGACGATCGAGCGCGAGGGCCTGCTCGGGCGGGTGCGGGAGCTGAGCGAGACGATGGAAGGGCTGCTGGCTCCGTTGCGCGAGCACCCGGAAATAGGGGAGGTGCGGCAGGCGGGGCTGATGGTCGGAATCGAGTTGGTCGCCGAGAAGGAGACGCGCGAGCGCTGGCCGGTTCAGGCGGCCAGGGGGCGGAAGGCCGCCGTCGAGGCCCGCGAGCGAGGGTTGCTCACCCGCAGCCTCCTCGACGACATCCTCTGCCTGGCGCCCCCGTTCACGATCTCCGAGGAGATGATGGGGCGCGCGGTGGAGATCCTCGCCCAGAGCATCGAGGTCACGGGGACCTCCACCGCTGAAACGGCCTGAACGGAAGGGCTATTCGAGGTACTTTTCGGCCTGCGCCTTGGCTTCTTCGACGCCCTTTTCGGCCTGCGCCTTACCTTCTTCGATTCCCTTTTCAGCTTCCTTGCTGGCTTCTTCGACCTTCTTCTTGGTCTTGCCCTTGAGGTTGTTCTCGACTTCTTCCTTGGCTTCTTCCAACCCCTTCTGGGCCTTCTTCGTTCCTTCCTGAACGGCTTCTTCGGCCTTCTTCGTTCCTTCTTCGACCTGCTGCGTCGCCTGTTCCTTGATCGAGTTGCTTTCGTCGCTGCTGCTGCCGCAGCCGGACCAGACGATGCCGCCGGCGCCGATCGCGATCAGGGCGAGGAACGGGCCGATGGCATGCAGTTTCTTCGTCATTTGGAGTGCTCCCAGTGGTTTTGTTGCTGGTTGACGTCTGCGGCAGTGAATCAACTAACGCACGCGGCAGACCTTTTCCAGCGTGGAGTGGATTTCCGGGTGGTCTTCGAAGCGGAACCTGGCGCGGGCGAAAGGGAAGGGAACGGCGGTGAAGCCCGGGGGAGCGCCGCAGGCGGCCGAGAGGTAGCTACGGCGTCTGCCGGCAAAGGACCATTGGCGCCCGAGCGAGATCTCGATCTGCGTGATCGAGCCGAAGCCGTTGGCGAGCTTGGGGATCCGGGTCCGCAGGACCGTGCCGAATTCGCCGTCGGCCCGGTGGGCGATGAGCAGCGGGACGACGAGGGTGAAGCGAACGGGGACGCCGCCGAAGAAGTGGAGGAGCAGCGCCGGTTTGCCGCCTCGGCGGCCGTTGAAGGCGACGATCTCGCCGGTGGCGGTCACCGGCTTGTTGCTGCCAAGGGCGATGTCGGCCTTGAAGCTCCCGTGCCCGACGATGGCGTCCCCGCAGCGGGTCTTCGCCTCGCTGGTGCTGGTCGACTGCAGGAGCGACGGCGAGCAGGCGGGCAGGCCCCTGGTGTAGAGCCTGCCGTTGCGGTTGAGCTCGATTTCCAACCACTTCAGGGGTGGCGGATGGCTGCCGTCGCTGGTCGAGATGGCACCGTCGATCGTCACCTGGATCGGGGCCGGGGTGCTTCGGGGCAGTGCGTGCGGCGCGAATTCGGCGTCGAAGTGGACCAGCACGTTTCCGTCCTTTTCCACCGCGGCCCAGGCGACGGCGGTCGCCGACAGCGCCAGCACCGCCGCCAGACCGAATATGAACAGGCGCCTTCGCATCTATCGGTCAGTCTAGGGTCCGCCGCACCTAGTCCCGGTCGTCTTCGCCGAGGTGCGTCACCCGTTCGGCTCGCTGCCGCACTTCTTCGCTGGCCTCGCGGGTCGCCGCGAGCGCCTCGTCCCGCGCCGCCGCCAGCCCCTCGCTCGGCTTGCCGCCGACGAGGTCGCGGAAGGCGTTCTTGAAGCGCTCGGTGCGGCGATCCGGCGGGAAGCGCTCCGCCGAGCGCTGCTGCTTCCTCGGCCGGCGCTCGCCGTACCGTCGCCGCGCCCAGGCAGAGTCAGGCTTGCCGAGGCGGCACGCTCCGTAGAGGGCGATCGGGAAGACGAAGAAGCCGACGCTGCCGTGCAGGGCCCTGCCCTTGAGGAAGCAGATCGCGACCAGGGCGAAGACGACGAGGGCGCTGAGGAAGCTGCCGAGCACCGCCTGCGCCGAGCCGTCTTCGATCGTCAGCGGCGTGAACCCGACCAGCACCAGCATCATCCCGGCGGCGGCGATCACGGTGGCGTCGATCGACTTGCGGCCCTCCTCGGCCCAGTAGACGTCGTCGAGGTAGACCCAGAGGGCGAACTCGTCGATCGTCAGCCCGGCGCCGATCCCGAAGGCGAAGGCGCAGACCTCGGTCCAGGGGGTGTGCCCGAAGGCGAGGAAGCCGCCAGCGCCGGCGACCATCATCGTCACGATCCCGAAGACGAGGTGATGGAGGTGGACGCCGCTGTCGCTGACGATGCTCCCCGGCCACCAGGAGACGCGCTCGCTCCGCTGCAGCCGCGTGCTCATGCGGATGAAGGCGAAGGAGCCGATGAAGCCCACGAGGACCAGGAACAGCCCCTGCTCGTCGTGATTTTCCAGCTTGCCCCAGAAGTCGGTGAAGATCGAGGCGGTGGTCATGCCGGCACCGGGGCCGCGTGCAGGGGTGGGGCAGTGTCTTCCTTGACGGCGATCAGGTCGACGGTGAGCAGGACCGCCGCGACCGCGAAGATGGGGGAGAGGACGATGTTGGATGCCGCCTCGGCCAGCCAGGTGGCGACGAAGGTGTCGCCGAGCTGGTGATGGACGAGATTGGCCAGCCCGCTCCCGATCGCGTCGCCGAAGACCTCGAGCGGAACCAGCCCCCAGAATACGAGCCAGAAGCGGCCGCGGACGAGATGGAAGCTGCGGCGGAGGGCGGCGAGCGGCGAGCGCTCCTCGATCTCGACGATCGGGCCGGAGAGGCCGAGGAAGACGAAGGCGAGAACCCCCGGCACCAGCCCGATCAGCAGCCCGACCGCGACGATCGCGACGAAGGCGACGTCGACGACGATCAGGCGGCCGTACTTGATCCGGCCGGCGATCTCGCGCAGGCCCGGTGGCTGCTGCCCGTGCGGATGGGTGAGCGAGATCGCGATCGCGCCGCTGAAGAAGAGCTCGCCGAGCAGGCCGGTCATCGTCACCGCGCCGACCGCGAGCACGAGCGCCGCGACTTTGACCCCGCTGGTGAGGTCGAGCGAATCGACGTCGACCTGGAAGCTGAGGGCGTCGAGCAGTCCCAGGGGCAGGAAGACGACCACCGCGAGGCCCAGGAGGGACGACGCCCAGGCGCGGTAGGTGCGCCAGATCCGCGCGTAGGTGCTGCCGAGGCGGCGGCTGAAGCTCACGTCAGCGGCGCCCGCGGCGGCCGGCGGGCCGGCGACCTCGCGCCTCCAGCTTCGACTGGCTCGACTCCGAGGCCGGCACCCGCTTGAGGCTGCCGAGCTCCGGGATCAGGATCTCTTCGGCGCAGCGGCGGTGCCAGTGGTGGTGGTCTGTGCCGCCGAGGCGGCGGACGAACTGGACGACCGTGTGCTCCTCGCCGACCGGGATCTCGCCGTGGCAGCCGGGGCAGCGGTAGAGCTTGCGGGAGATGCCGCGGATCAGGTAGACCTCGTCGCCCTCTTCGTTGATGCCGGTGAGGCTCCAGCGGATGCTCGGCTGTCCCTCGAACTGGCCCATCAGCGGCGCGACATCCAGGCGAAGCCGGCGGCCATCGCCAGGTTGGCGACCCCGGCGAGCTGCAGGCCGAGCTTCGCCCCTGGTCGGCTGACCGCGGGGGAGGCGGACCAGAGGGCGTCGGTGGCGATCTCGGTTCCGCGCAGCCAGGCCAGCGCCTGCCAGTCGCCTGGTCGCCCACGACGGTCAGCGACCAGATGGGCGGCGGCGAAGGTGAGCCAGATCGGGCCGCAGCGGCGGAAGAGGTGCTTCGCGTCCGGCGAGGGCTCGTCGTGCCCCAGCACCTTGAGCGTCGCGGCGGGGGCGGCAATCGCCGCCGAGCCGAGCGCCAGGTCGAAGGCGATCATGTTGCGGTTGGTGAGGCGCAGGGCCTCTTCCAGGGTCATCGCCCGACGAATCCAACCAGAAGCTGGAAGGGAAAGTGCGAGGTTCGGCGAAATGGACCGCCGTGACCAAGACCGCGACGAAGTCCCCACAGCTCAAAAGCCTTTCCGACTACATCCAGGAGCGATTCGAAGAGTTCTCGCGCTCCCAGAAAGATGTCGCCCGCTACATCGTCGACCACCTCGACGAGGCCGCTTTCCTCACCGCCGAGGAGCTGGCCCGGAGAGCGAGCACCTCGTCCTCGACGGTGGTGCGCTTCTCCCAGGCCCTCGGCTTCGAGGGTTACCCCGAGCTCCAGCAGGCGGCGATCGAGGAGTACCGCACGACGATCGCCAACACCGGCGCCAACGGCGGTGCCCTCTTCTCCTTCGACCACTCCGAGCTGGAGGGATCGCTCAGCGCCGACTACTCGAACCTCGAGGAAACCGCGCGCAAGCTCACGACCGACCAGGTCAACGCCTCGGTCGCGGCGCTGGCCGAAGCGCAGCGGATCGTCATCGTCGGCGTCGACCAGATGGCCTTCTTCGCCAGCTACCTGCGTCACACCCTCAGCCTGCTCGACATCCGCGCCGAGATCGTCGCCTCGACCGGCGGCGAATCCCTGCAGCGGCTCGGGCGGATCGACGAGAACACCTTGGTCATCACCCTTTCCGCCGGCCGCGCCCACCCGCTGCTGCTGCGGGCGATGAAGCTGGCGCGGCACCGCGGCGCCCGCACGCTGGCGATCTCCGACGCGACGATGTCGGAGGTGGGGGAGCACGCCGAGCTGACGCTCTACTTCTCCTCCAACAGCCCGAGCTTCACCCGTTCGCACACGGCGCTGATGGCCCTGGTCCAAGGATTGGCCCACGGCCTCTACGCCCGCGACGAAGCCGCGCACAAAGATCGCATCCGCGCGTACAAACTCAAGTAGCCACGTTCGCCACCAAGGCGATGCAGCTGCCGCTGCTCGGTATGTAATCTGGCCTCAATGACTGAGCGCGCGACGTTTCGACTGAAGACCGGCCTGGCGGAGATGCTCAAAGGCGGGGTGATCATGGACGTGGTCACGCCCGAGGAGGCGAAGATCGCCGAGGACTCGGGGGCGGTGGCGGTGATGGCGCTGGAACGCGTTCCCGCCGACATCCGCGCCCATGGCGGCGTCGCCCGGATGTCCGATCCCTCGATGATCAAGGGCATCCAGGAGGCGGTCTCGATCCCGGTGATGGCGAAGGCGCGGATCGGCCATATCGCCGAGGCCCAGGTCCTGCAGGCGCTGGAAGTCGACTACGTCGACGAGTCGGAGGTGCTGACGCCGGCCGACGAGCGCAACCACATCGACAAGCTCGCCTTCGAGGTTCCGTTCGTCTGCGGCGCCACCAACCTCGGCGAGGCTCTGCGGCGGCTCGGCGAGGGGGCGGCGATGATCCGCTCCAAGGGCGAGGCCGGGACCGGCAACGTGGTCGAGGCGGTCCGCCACATGCGCGAGATCACCTCCGGCATCAGGCGGCTGGCGCAGCTGCGCCCGGAGGAGCTGGCGGCGGCGGCGAAAGAGCACCAGGCGCCGCTGGAAGTCGTCCAGGAGGTCGCTTCCGCCGGCCGGCTGCCGGTGCCTCTGTTCTGCGCCGGCGGGATCGCGACCCCGGCCGACGCGGCGCTGATGATGCAGCTCGGCGCCGAGGGCAACTTCGTCGGCTCCGGAATCTTCAAAAGCTCCGACCCCGAACGCCGGGCGCGGGCGATCGTCGAGGCGACGACTCATTTCAACGACCCGGAGAGGGTCGCCGCGGCGTCGACCGGCCTCGGCGAGGCGATGGCCGGTCTCGAGATCGCCGGGCTGGCGGCCGAGGACGCCCTGCTGCAGAACCGCGGAGCGTAGGTGGCTGATCTCAGGGTCGGCGTCCTCGCGCTCCAGGGCGACTTCGAAGCCCACGCGAAGACCCTGCGCCGGCTCGGTGCCGAGCCGCGGGAGGTGCGCACGCCCGCTGACATGGAAGGGCTCGACGCGCTGGTGGTCCCCGGCGGCGAGAGCACGACGATCGGCAAGATGATCGAGTCGGCTGGCCTGGAGGCGGCCTTGCGGGCCCACCACGAGGCCGGGAGGCCGATCCTCGGCACCTGCGCCGGCTTGATCGTCTGCGACGCCGAGCACCTGGGCTTTCTCGACGCGACGGCCAGGCGCAACGCCTTCGGCCGCCAGCTGCAGAGCTTCGAAGCCGACCTCGAGATCGAGGGAGCCGGCGACGAGCCGCTGCGGGCGATCTTCATCCGGGCGCCGTGGGTGGAGAGCCACGGTCCGGGCGTCGAGGTGCTGGCCTCATATCAGGGGCATCCGGTGGCGATAAGGGATGGCAACGTGCTTGCCTGCGCCTTCCATCCCGAGCTGACCGACGATCCGCGTTTCCACGCGATCTTCATGGCAATGGCGACCGCTGCGCGCGAGCGGGCGGGGGAGGAGGCGAAGGCATGAGCGGAGGCGACCCCCGGGTGCAGAACCTGGCGAAGATCCTGGTCGGCTACTCGACCGAAGTGAAGGAGGGCGACGTCGTCTCGATCGACGGCGAGAGCGCTGCCGCGCCGCTGCTGCTGGCCGTCTACGAAGAGGTGCTGAAAGCCGGTGGCAACCCGATGTTGAACGTGGCGCTGGAGGGCCAGGTCGCCGCCTACTTCAAACAGGCCTCCGACAAGCAGCTCGAATGGATCTCGCCCTACGCGGAGTGGATGGTCGACAACGCCGACGTGCGGATCGCGATCGGGGCCAGCACCAACACCCGTGAGCTCTCCGGCGTGCCGCCGGAGCGCCAGACGCTGCGCCAGTCGGTCACCGGCGACCTGATGACGCGGGCGATGAAGCGCAGCGCCGAAGGGGACTTCCGCTGGTGCTACACCCTCTTTCCCACCAGCGCCTACGCCTCCGAGGCGGAGATGAGCCTGGCCGACTACGAAGACTTCTACTACGGCGCCTGCCTCGCCACCGATTCCGAGCCGCTGACGGCCTGGCAGCGGGCCTCGGAGGAAACGCGGCGCCTGGCCGACTGGATCCAGGGTCACGAGGAGGTGCGGGTCACCGCGCCCGGCACCGACATCAAGCTCGGCATTGCCGGCCGTGAGTTCATCCCCTGCGTCGGCGACAACAACATGCCCGACGGCGAGTTCTTCACCGGCCCGGTCGAGGACTCGGTCGAGGGCGAAGTCAGCTTCCACCTGCCGGCGGTGATCGGCGGGCGCGAGGTGGCCGGGGTGAAGCTGCGCTTCGAGGCCGGCCGGGTCGTCGACGCCTCCGCCGAGCGCGGCGAGGAGTACCTGCTGAAACTGCTCGACACCGACGACGGAGCCCGCTCGCTCGGCGAGCTCGGGATCGGCACCAACTACGGGATCGACAAAGGCACCCGCGAGGTCCTGCTCGACGAGAAGATCGGCGGCACCGTCCACATGGCGGTCGGCGCCAGCTATCCGGAGTCGGGCGGCGAGAACGAGTCCTCCGTCCACACCGACCTCGTCTGCGACCTCCGCCTCGGCGGCAAGCTCGAAGTCGACGGCGTGGTGATGCAGGAAGACGGGAAGTTCGTCGTCTGACGCGCTATGACCGACGCATTTCGGCGTCCTCGCTCGGTCATGTGCAGAGCACACTCCCTCCCTCGTCCTTGAACTGCTTGGTCCTGACTCGTCAGGGGTTGGTTGTGGCTAGTTGTTCGGGATCGGCGAGCCGGCTAGCAGGAAGAACCAGATGGTGAGGGCGAGGGCCGCCAGCATCACCGAGGCCATCAGCACCGCCTCGACCACGGTCACCGAGCTGCGCATCGGCGCCGTGTCGCGCATGCTCTTCAGCCAGGTGGGCCTGATCGGTTCCAGCCGGTTGGTGCCGGTGATGCGGATGTAGAGGCTGTTGAGGCGGCCGATCAGCCAGGCGACGAAGAGGATCGAGGCAAGGATCCCGACGGCGACGATCGCGTAGGGCCCGCCGCTCGGAAACTGCGTCTGCGAGAGCTTCGAGGCGATGTAGACCCAGCTCAGCGGGATCGCCGTCCAGAGCGAGAAGGCGGCCAGGAGCATGGCGAGGAAGACGAAGCCTGCGGCCACGCCCTGACCCGCTCTTTGGGTTCGCGTCCTCGTTGCCATCGGCTCCTTCATAGAATGGCAGGCGATGTCCGGGCATTCCAAGTGGCACTCGATCAAACACAAGAAGGGCGCTGCCGACGCGAAACGGGGCAAGCTCTTCAGCAAGCTGGCGCGCGCGATCACGGTTGCGGCACGGGACGGCGGCGGCGACCCCGATCACAACCCGACGCTGGCGACGGCGATCCAGAAGGCCAAAGACGCCTCGATGCCAAAGGACAAAATCCAGAAGGCGATCGACGTCGGCACCGGCGCCGGCTCCGACGGGGCGGCGATCGAAAGGGTTCTCTACGAGGGTTACGGGCCGGCCGGCGTCGCGGTCCTGGTCGAGGCGCTGACCGACAACCGCAACCGTGCCAGCGCCGAGATCCGCCACGCCTTCTCCAAACACGGCGGCAACCTCGGCGAGCCGGGGTCGGTCGCCTGGATCTTCGAGCGCAAAGGGTCGATCGTCGTCGACGGCACCCGTTACGGCGAGGACGACCTGATCGGAGCGATCGACGCCGGCGCCGAGGACGTCCAGGTCGACGAGGACAAGCTCCGGGTGATCTGCGACCCGGCCAACCTGACGGCGGTCAAGGAATCGCTGGAAGGCGAAGGGATCGAGATCGAATCGGCCGGCCTGGCGATCGAACCGAAGAGCAGCGTCGAGCTGAAGGGCCACGACGCCGAACGCCTGCTCAAGCTGCTCGACGCCCTCGACGAGCAGGACGACGTCGACGAAGTCTTCGCCAACTTCGACATCCCGGCCGAGGTCCTGGAGCAGCTGGCAGCCTGATTCGGAGCCTCGGGAAGGCATCCGATCCACTCCACAGAATCACTACTTGTGCAGGTAGTGATGGGAATCGATCCAGGCGCGGCCAATCTCGGCTTCGGCATCGTCCGCGTCGAGGGCAGCCACATGGTCGCCCTCGACGGCGGCGTGGTCGAAACCACCCCCGATCTGCCGATGGAGCGGCGCCTGGCCCGCATTCACAATGCCCTGCGCGAGCTGATCGCCTGGCATGAGCCGAAGGCGATGGCGATCGAGGAGGTCTACTTCGGCAAGAACGTGGGCTCGGCGATGGCGGTCGGCCAGGCGAGCGGGGTGGCGATGCTGGCAGCGGCCGAGCACGGCGTCGGCTGCTTCTCCTATACGCCCCAGGCGATCAAGATGGCCGTCTGCGGCTCCGGCGCCGCCGGCAAGCGTCAGGTGCAGAAGATGGTCGGGACCCTGCTTGGCCTGCCCGAGCCCCCGACGCCCGATCACGCCGCCGACGCCCTTGCGGTCGCGATCTGCCACGGCGGCAGCAGCGGCCACCGGGAGGCGGTTGCGGTTGCGCAGCAGGGAGCGGTGGAGCGCTCCCGCGCGGAGCGGGTCGCCGGATGATCGCCGCCGTCCGCGGCGAGGTGATGGTCCGCCGCCCCGACCACGTGGTGATCGATGCCGGCGGCGTCGGCTACCGCCTCGCGGTCTCCTCGGAGACGCTGAAAGCGGTGCCGGGAGCCGGCAGCGAGGCCTTTCTCCACGCCGAGCTGGTCGCCCGCGAGGACTCCCTCTCCCTCTACGGCTTCTCCGCCGAGGAGGAGCGCGACCTCTTCCGCCTTCTGACCACCGTCAGCGGCGTCGGCCCCAAAGTCGCGATCGCCACCCTCTCCGGCGGCAGCACCCGCGATCTCCTGCGGGCGATCGCCGCCGGCGACGCCAAACGCTTCCAGGCGGTCCCCGGGATCGGCAAGCGGACGGCGGAGCGGATCATCGTCGAGCTGCGCGAGAAGGTCGCCGGGGCGCTCGAGGAGGAAGTGGTTGTCGTGGGCGGCGAGGACAGCCCGCGTGCGCTCGCCCGCGACGGCCTGGTCAACCTCGGCTACGCACCGCTGGAGGCCGAGCAGCTCCTCGACGGCATCGAGGGCTCTGAGCCCGAGGAGCTGGTCGCCGCAGCGCTGCGCAAGGCCGGGACCTCGAGGAACGCCGCATGAGTGGGCCTCCCGACATCGGCGGCGGTCGCATCCGCACCCCGGGCATCGACGGCGATCCGGTCCCGGTGGACGCGGAGGTGAAGGTCCACGACGCGCGCGCGGAGGCGCCGGACGAGGAGCTCGACCGCTCGCTGCGGCCGCCGACGCTCGAGGACTTCGTCAACCAGCGGCAGGTGACCGAGCAGCTGGCGATCTTCATCGAGGCGGCGAAGAAGCGGGGAGAGCCGCTCGACCACGTCCTCCTGGCCGGACCTCCCGGCCTCGGCAAGACCTCGCTGGCGCACATCGTCGCCGCCGAGCTGGGGGTGCCAATGGTGCAGACCGCCGGGCCGGCGCTGGAGCGCAAGGCCGACGTCGCCTCCTTCCTCACCGCCCTGGAGCCGGGCAGCGTCTTCTTCATCGACGAGATCCACCGCCTCGGGCGGGCCGTCGAGGAGACGCTCTACCCAGCGATGGAGGATGGCGAGCTGCCGGTGGTCCTGGGACAAGGGGCGGGGGCGCGCACGGTGACGCTGCCGCTACCGGACTTCACCTTGGTCGGGGCGACCACCCGTGCCGGGCTGCTGACGACGCCGCTGCGCGACCGCTTCGGCGTCTCCCACCGCCTCGAGTACTACGAGCCCGAGCACCTGACCCTGATCATCCAGCGCTCGGCCGGGATCCTCGGCGTCGAGATCGACGAGAGCGGGGCGGCGACGATCGCCTCGCGCTCACGCGGCACGCCGCGGGTCGCGAACCGGCTGCTGAAGCGCGTCAGGGACTTCGCCCAGGTCAAGGGCAGCGGCCTAATCGAGGCTGCAGTGGCAACGGCGGCGCTGGAGATGCTCGAGGTCGACGCCGGCGGGCTCGATCGCAGCGACCGGGCCCTCCTGGAGACGATCGCGACCAAGTTCGGCGGCGGGCCGGTGGGGCTCTCGACGCTGGCGGTCGCGACCGGCGAGGAGCAGGACACGGTCGAGGACGTGCTCGAGCCGTATCTCCTGCAGCAGGGCCTGCTGAAGCGGACTCCGCGCGGCCGGGTCCTGACCCAACGGGCCTACGACCATCTCGGCATCGCAGCTCCGGAAGGCGCTGCCAGTCTCTTCTGATCCGGTCGAATCCGGATCGGCACACGATCATCTAGCCTGTCGCCTATGCCGTTTTTCATCTGTCCGAATTGCGGACACCGGGAGGTGAGCGGGGAGCGGACCGCGGGGTTCAGCACCCGTCCGAAGGGCTGCTCGAAATGCGGCTTCGGCTTTGTCTTCGAATTACTCGACGATTATTATCCGGCGCCTAATGCCGCTTTCTTCGTCTGCGACAAGCAGGAACGCGTGATCGACGCCGGCAAAGGCAGCTTCGAGCTGACCGGTCTGACCGACGAGGACGTGATCGGTCGCCCGGTGCGCGAGGTCCTCGGGCTCGACTGGATCGACGCCGGCGACGGCGGCGCCGAGGCCGACACCGACAAGGACGGCACCGCCGACCCGATCGAGACCTCGCTGGAGTGGGGAGTGCGCTCGCTCGGCAAGCGAGTCGCGGTGAACGCCGAGGGCGACCTGCCGGCGAAGGCGGTCGCCGACGTGTTCCCGGCCTACGACGACGATGGCGGCCTCCTCCTCGTCCTCACGCCGGAGGGGTAGGGCATGGGCACCCGGCGCGGCCACATCTTCGTTCTCCTGTTCGTGGTCGCGCTGGTCGCGATCTCCGGCCTGGTGATCGCAGCCAAGGAAACCAAGCTCGGCCTCGATCTCCAGGGCGGCCTCGAGCTCGTCTACCAGGGCCAGGCGACCAGAGCCGGGACCGAAGTCACCGGCGAAGACATCGAAGACTCGATCTCGATCATCGAACAACGGATCAACAAGCTCGGCGTCTCCGAGCCTGAAGTTGCGCGACTCGGAAACGAAAACATCTCGGTCAGCCTGCCCGGCATCACCGACGCCAACCGCGCCGCCGAACAGGTCGGCAGCACCGCCCAGCTCTACTACTACGACTGGGAGCCCAACCTGATCGGACCCGAGCACGCGATCGGCGGCTCACCCGGCCGCGAACCGCCGGAAGGGCCGCGTAAAGCCTCCGAAAAACGCTGGGAAGAAGCCGGTCGCAACGTCACCAGCAAAGACAACAAACAGCTGATCTACGCCGGTGCCTATCCGACCGCCTATGACGCGGCGCAGCTCGCCGCCGAACAGAAACCGGTCGAAAACTGCACGGAATGCTCGGTCGCCAAACCGCGCTACTACCTGTTCCAGAAAGCCGAGCCGCACGAACTCATCGCCGGCCCCGAGCTCAACAAGAAGGACCTCTACATCAGCCCGACCGGCAAGAAACGGCCGAAAAACGGGATCGTCGTCGAAGTGCCCACCGGCACCGTGCTGGTCTCCGAATTCCCCACCGACGAAGAAGGAAAGCTCGACGAAACCGCCGATCCCGGCTGGTTCGCGCTGAAGGACAAACCGGCGCTGAGCGGCAACGAAATCACCAACCCCGAACAGACCTACGCGCCGACCACCAACGAACCGGTCGTCAGCTTCGAATTCACCAGCAGCGGCCGGGAAAAATTCCAGGACGTCACCCGCCAGATCGCCCAGCGCGGGCAGGCCTCGGCGATCGGCCCGGTCAGCCCCGAAGAAGCCGGCTTCCTCTCCGGCCACTTCGCCGTCGTTCTCGACAACGAAGTCAAGACGCGGCCGATCATCAACTTCGCCGAAAACCCCGACGGGATCGACGGGCGGCAGGGGGCGCAGATCTCCGGCGGCTTCAGCAGCGTCCAGGACGCCCAGGACCTGGCGACCACGCTGCAGATCGGCGCCCTGCCGATCAACCTCAAGCTGATCAGCGAGACCCAGGTCTCGGCGACCCTCGGCAGCCAGGCCCTCCACGAAGGCATCAAGGCCGGGATCATCGGTCTCAGCCTCGTCATCATCTTCCTGCTCCTCTACTACCGCTTCCTCGGCCTGATCGCCTCGATCGCGCTCGGCGCCTACGGGGTGATCTTCTTCGCCCTGATCAAACTGATCCCGATCACCCTGACCTTGCCGGGGATCGCGGGTCTGGTGCTGACGATCGGCGTCGCCGCCGACTCGAACATCGTCATCTTCGAGCGAATAAAGGAGGAGGTGCGGGCGGGGCGCTCGATGGCGAGCGCGATCAGCGCC
>Ga0157370_10002972_pt1 | contig 20158 bp, 17 predicted proteins | sample C35metaG_FD_113463 | JGI IMG/M metagenome (GOLD analysis project Ga0157370, IMG submission 113463) | Corn rhizosphere microbial communities from Kellogg Biological Station, Michigan, USA - C3-5 metaG | ecosystem: Host-associated > Plants > Roots > Rhizosphere > Soil | place: USA: Michigan...
ATCTCGAACCTTCCGCCCGGGGAGAGCTCGAAATTACCGACGTCAACAATGCTTACATCCGGGAGGGAACAATGACGTTCTCCTATCTCGAAGGCTGGTGGACGGATGCCGGGACGTTCGATTCTCTGATGCGCGCCGCAAATATGGTGAAGGAGTCGCGCGAAGCCAAGTTGAAGAAACCCGCCGCGGCTCTATGAGCAATGTCCTGAGTATGAACGCCCTGGGTGCCCTGGATACCGGCGAGGAGTTGCGTATTCCGGAGTGCGTTCCCGGCATTGGCAAAGTGATCCTTTCTCCCACCAGCACCGACCTGATTCCCGGGGTGGTCGCGAAGCCCTATCCGATCTGGCCCGACGATCGAGGTTATTTCCTCGAAGTCGCCAGGCTCGGCGAGGGATTGGTTCACGAGTTTCCTTCGAACACGACACAGATCTCCGCCGCGCTGAATTACCCGGGCATCATCAAAGCTTTCCATTATCACAAGTTTCAGACCGACTTCTGGGTTCCTTCCGCCGGATTGCTGCAGGTCGTTCTTGTGGATCTGCGCGCGGGTTCTTCAACCCATGGCGCCAAGAACACCCTATACGTCGGAGCGCTGAGGCCTTGGCAGATATTGATTCCCCCGGGCGTTGCGCACGGCTACAAAGTGATCGGGGAACAGCCTTCGGTTCTCGTTTATGTGACGAACCGGCAGTATAACCCGAGCGACGAAGGACGCATTCCGTACAATCATCCCGGCATTTCCTACGACTGGGAGCTGCAGCACAAGTGAAATTGCTTGTGACAGGCGGAGCAGGGTTCATCGGCTCCTGCTTTGTGCGCATGGCTCTTCGTGAAAACCGTGCGGCAAAGGTCGTCGTATACGACAAGCTGACGTATGCGGGCAATTTGGAGAATTTGCAGCCCGTCGCGAGGCGTCCTGAGCTTCGCTTCATTCAGGCCGACATCTGCGACGGAGATGCCGTCGAAACTACGTTGCGCGACGAGTCGCCCGACGCGATTGTGCATTTCGCCGCCGAGTCGCACGTCGATCGCAGCATTCACTCGCCCGCCCCGGTCATCGAAACCAATTTCAACGGAACATTTACGCTGCTCGAAGCCGCGCGCCGCTTTGGCCTTAAACGGTTCCTGCATGTCTCAACCGATGAGGTTTACGGGAGCATCGCAGAACCACTGGATGCCGATGAAAATTACCCCTTGCGCGCGAGCAGCCCGTACTCGGCTTCCAAGGCAGGTTCCGATCTGCTTGCGCTCTCCTATTTCACGACTTACAAGCTCAACGTAACCGTAACCCGCGCTTCGAACAACTACGGCCCTTATCAGTTTCCCGAAAAACTGATCCCGCTGATGATTTCGAACGCCCTCGAGGATAAGCCGCTTCCGATTTACGGCGACGGCCTGCAGATTCGGGACTGGCTTTACGTGGAAGACCACTGCCGCGCTATCTTCGCGACGCTCGAAAAGGGCCGTCCGGGACAGGTCTACAACGTCGGAGGCAACTGTTCCCTGCCGAACATCGATGTCGTACGCAGAATCCTGCAGGCGGCCGGCAAACCCGAAAGCCTGATGACCTTCGTGACGGACCGGCCTGGACACGACCGCCGGTACGCGCTAACGAACGAAAAGCTGACTCACGAAACCGGCTGGCACCCCGAGGTCGGTTTTGACGAAGGCCTCGCCGAGACGATCCAATGGTATCGCGAAAATCGGGAGTGGGTTGCGCACGTAAAAAGCGGCGAATATCAGCGATTTTACGACTTAAATTACAAAAGTCGGGGCTAATCTATATCATCCGCGCGGGTCTATTCGCATTATTCTCGTCCAGCGCCGCATTGCGACCTGGGGCCAATATCTTATAATCGCCACAAGGATTAGCGATTGGACACTCCTCAGCACACGTCCTCGCCCATGGATGAGCTTCGGCGGATCGACAGTGCGGTCCGGCAAGCTCAGTCAATTGAAGACCTTCGTCCTCTTTTTTACAGATTACAGACACTCCGCCGGACATTTATCGACGATTTTGACGTGCAACTGGCAATCGGGCAGGTTCAGCAGGAGATTGTCGATCGCGGACGCACTCTGATGGAGAATCCTGGCGCCTCGCCGGCCCAGAGCGCCGCCAGCCTGCTGGAGGAAGAACCCGAACGGATTCAAGGAGAAGCACCCCATTCTCATTCTTTGGAGGACCGCCATCGCGATGATGTTCAGCCGATCGACGCGCAAAGTTGGAAGCGATCGATTTATATTGGCGCCTTCTTCGCGATTATCCTGTTTTCGCTTTTCTTCCTGGTAATCCAAAAGGCCCGCGAGTTGAACATTGAACCCACCCAGCCGCCGGCAAACGCCGCTCAGGCGGGCGCGACCGGATCTCAAGGTCAAATAAAACCCGTAGCCGGTCAGCCTGTACAGCCCTCGGCGCCGGCGGGCCCATCGCTTCGCTTATATACGGATCTCGTTCCCGGCAGTGTTTCGGTTGACGGTGGCGCGCCGCAAGATCTGCAGGACGGGCAACTTGAGATCGACACATTGAAACCGGGCGCCCATAGCGTCCAACTGAACGGGCGCAGTGGCGACGCGTCTTTCAACTTCACTGTACAGGACAAAACTGCGCCGCGCTTAACCGGGCCTCCTTCCGGAAATAACGCGATGGTTGTCACCGTTTCTACTCAGGACGGAAGCGGTCAACTCCTGACGAATGCCCAGGACGCCTCGGCGATCGTCGACGACAAGCCCGCTGGGACCGTCACCGGGACGGGACTTGCCCTGACCGACCTCGGTATTATCGATCACAATCTGCAGATCAAACGCGCCCACGACGAGCAGCGGTTCATACTGACCTATACCCCATCTCCCGCGCTTACAGTTTTCGTGAAAAGCGATCCGAATACGGGCAGCCTGGTCGTCGTGGCAGGCGAGGATGGCGCGGATGTTTTGCTCAATGGCAAGCCCTACCGCAGGAAAACCGTGCGCGGAGAATTGCGCATTCCCAGCGTAAAGGTCGGCGACTACGCCGTGCAAGTGAAGAAGGCAGGATTCATAGATCCGAAGCCGCAGGACGTGCAAGTCAAGAAGGGCGAAGAAGCCCGCCTTGAATTTCACCTTGAACCGGCGCCCAAGTTCGCTGCTCTGCAAGTCCTTAGCGCGCTGCCCGGAACTATGATTCTTCTGGACAATAATTACGTCACAAGCGTTGGAGCAGATGGCAGCGCCGCCATTGCAAATGTGACCCCCGGCGAGCACAGCGTCGGCCTCCGGCATGACGGTTACGATGCCAAGCAAGTGCAGCGTAGTTTCAAAGCGGGGGCGACCGTCACGTTAGATGGTGTGGACGCGGCCCTTGCCAAGATGGCTGCGCCCCCACCTCCCATACCCCAGCCAGCTGCCGCTGAGCAGACGAATGCAGCACCAACTCCCGAACCCGTCACGATACCGGGGTCGCTGCACAAGGGCGGCGGCTTTCTTCTGTTGCACACTCCCAAGGGTCCCGGCCGCTATACCTTCACGCTGGAACTCCGTAAAGGAGGAGGCTTCCTGAAAGCAAAGCGGCTCCAGTGGTTCGTCGCGTTCCACGACACGAAGAACTACGTGCTCTTTCAAGTTAACGGCAAGCACTTCACCGTTCGGCGCGTGGACAACGGCAAATCCGACGAGTTGCAAAAGGTCCCGTTCGATGGTGACGCAGACGATTCTATCGGCGTCCAGATCTCGTTGAAGCCGAACTCGGTCGATACGCGATTGAAAGCCAAAGACGGCTCCTGGAAAGACATGGGCCCTGTCACCAGCCCTGGAAGCGATTTCACGCAGGGGAGGTTTGGGCTGCTCATTTCCGGCAACGACGAAGTCGGAGTTTCGGCCATCCGCTTCAGCAGATAGTCGCGTTTGCGCAAAACTTCAAGTTAGGATGAAATAGTGGACGAACGCGCTTTCTACCGCGAATCGCAAACAACGAAACCGGCAACCTTGCGCTGCCCGTACTGCCGGATGGATAACACGTATGACCTTCGCTGGCTTGTACGGCGCAAAGTAGACAAAATCCCGCGTAACGTGGATGAACGCGACCGGGCGAAATTTGCGAAGGCTGCCAGCTACATGGTGCTGCTCGACGACAAGACGGCTTGCAAGAATCCGCGCTGCCGCAAGAATTTCGAACTGTCCGGCATTAAGACCACCGCGTTTCTCACCGACTGACAACGCCTCTCACGCCTTTGTTTGGAGCATTAGGCAGGCGGCCTGAGAGGCGAGCGAGGCTCTGCCCCACAATCAGATCCTGGCATCCTTGCGGTATCGTCACCCGGCAGGAGAACCGTTCGGCCCGTGAGACCGATCTTCAACGCGTTCAGCGACGATCACTTTTTGCCTTTTCCGGTTTTCGGGTTGGTGGACAACTGCGCGTTGCCTAATTGGCGGCTGACTGAGCGGAGGTGGACAGGAGAATAGCTTCTGGAATGGTGAGTCGTCTACGAAGGCTGCAGCTTGAGCGGCGGGCGTAAACCAACCTTTCCTGTTGCAGCAATTTCGTGAAGTTGCTTCCATTCACTACGGCGTCAGGCCCGATCAAGAAGTTTTTTGGGTCACCCGCTGTTAAGCCTGGATCTTTAGTGCCCCATCATCCGTCTAAGCGTATATGTCGAGCGCTGCAAGATCGGACAGGGAAGTGTTGCACCGATTACGAATGGAGTATGATCATGCGTTCGGGCAATGGGCTGCCGCAATGGACGAGTTCCACGGATGGAGTGAGTTGCCGGGCAGCCAGGGTCCTTCGCGCAGCAAGGACTTGAGCGTGCGTGTGGAAGCGACGGCCATTTTGTACCGCGAAGCACGCGATCGGTTTGCGAACGTCCTTCTCGAAAGAATTGACCAGGGCGGGAAGGCGCGGCCTCAATCCCGCGTGGCGGGGGCGTTAGGTTCGGAGTTGACGACTGTCGGCGCTGAGTGTCAGGTGGCGAGCGACGCAGGTTTTTGCGACAACAGAGAGCCGGCTCTGGCGCTCGCGGCTCTCCGCTACTCGGTGGGGTGACATCCCGCCTGATCCGTCCGAGCTTCCAGCGCGGTGATGCGCTGCATCGCGACTTCTTTCGCGCCCGCGCCTTCTCGTACAAGCTTAGTGAATACTCCAGATCGCAAGCCGCTGTATACGCCTATCGCTCCCTATTTATTAGATCCCTGCTGAGCTGAGCCTTCTACCCGCTGGTAATCGGAGTAGGTTTCGTCTGCTTGTGAACGGTGGTTGAACAAAAACAGGATTTTGGCATGAGATTTCATTTTGAAATGCTTGGGCAGCCAGATCCCATTGCCGACGGGCATTTTCTCCAGTTCAAACTGGGTGCCGGGCTGTACCTGCGCCAGAAAACCTTGGATCGAGACGGGATGGATCACTTTAGCGGTGACCTTTACCCATTGATACGTTTCGGTATCGATCCAGAGTTGTCCTTCCATACCAGTGAGAACTTGCGTTTCCATGGTGGGCGGGTTGTATCCGGGCTTCGGAGTAGCCTTCAGGAGATAGACTTCACGCGACTCCAATTTGCGAGTGCCGAGAAGCGTAAAATCGAACGCCTTGGTTAATTGCTGCATTAATTGGTGGTCGCGGTTCCGATCCTTCTGGTATTTCGCCACCCGATTCTTTCTGTCGCTGCTTGACTCCGCCTGCCGCCGCGCTCTTTCCTGGTCCAGCTTTTTTTCTTCCTGCGCACTCTGCTCTTTTGAAAGCGGCTTTCCATTTTGGGCAATCAAGCGGTTGTAGGGCGATCCGTCAATCATATAGACCTCGTACGTTTTCGAGGTCGCACCATCACGATCTTCTTCGCGGTAGTTGAAAGAGGGAGCCGCTTTGAAGTCCTTCTCATTCGCTTCGACAGATTTCCGAATAATGGTCTGGACGTCGGGCGTGGCGCATACAGCAACTCCCGGGGCTAGTGCCAGCGAGAACACAGAACAGAGGCCGATAGCGCGTTTCAGATAAAGCAGGTTCAGCAATTTACCGTCCTTACGTTATAGACGCGAACGAGGGATAGTTGGAACGGCCGGTTCGTCGACGGATTCCAGCAGGATCAGGCGCGCCTAATGGGGTAAGACTAGCGGTACGTTGTTTCAGAACTTCGCGTCCGGGCGAGAGGCGATTCGTCATACCGGTGCAACAATTCCTCGGGTCCGGAATAGATCGCGATGCAGCCGGCCTCGCGCAACACGCGTTCTGGAAATCCACCGCATAACACGCCAACGGTCTTTAGCCTGGCGCGAGCGGCCGCCTCCGCGTCATGCGGACTGTCACCGACCACAATGATGTTCTCGCGCGAAACCGGCGCTTTGAGCCTCTGAATCGCAACCTCGAAAATGTCCGGATGCGGTTTCGACTTTTCCACATCGCTCGAAGAGGTTTCAATCTGAACCAGGTCTTCGATCTTGGCAATGCGCTCATATACGCCCAACTCATCTTTCTTAGCCGACGACGCCAGCGCGAGCTTCTGGCCGTTCGCCTTGATTTTCTCGAACAGTGAACGCACGCCGGGGAATGCCTTCACCTGCGGTAGATACTTTTCTTTGAAGAGCTTGCCTCGGAATTCTTCTATCTGCTCACCTTTGGAATCCAGTTCATCCAAATCAAGAAATTCGGGCAAGAGCTGATCGCCCCCCTTGCCGATTTGGCTGCGGATCGCATCAAATGGAATCTCGTGTCCGAACTGTTGGAACGCCTCTTGCCAAGCCTTCGCGTGCAGGTCCACAGAATCAACCAGAGTCCCGTCAATGTCGAAGATTACAGCCTCGGTCATAATTTGCGTACAAGCGCTGATGAGATCGATTCAAGCGCGCGAAGGTTTCGGTTTGAGTGAATCTGTCTCGCGATTCAACGAAACCGCGGCAGGTTGAAGGCCAGCCTTCGCCAGCGCCAGGTAGAGGACAAAACCGACGACAAAGCTGTAGACCACAGCAGGCTGAGCGTAGCGTTTGATTTCCGGCGGCACAGGCATGAATGGAAAGGGCAGGATTCCGACGAAAAAGCCGACTGCCCATGCGATGTAACCGGCCCAGTTGATGCCCAGGCGCGGACCGGCCCATTTCCGGCCGGAAAGCAGGTAATCCGCCGCAATTGCGCCGCAAATCGGGCCGAACGAAGCACCGACGATTTGGAAAAATGTCACTAGATTCGCGGCGGCGCCGGTGATGGCCAGAATGATGCCGAGCGTGGCGCCGGTCATGGTGGACATCATCCGCGGCACGCGCGGGATCATCGTCGAGAAACTGTTGCCCGCAATGAATGCGCAAAAACAGGTGGGAGTGACGGATGCAAGCGCAAACAGGAAGAACATGACGCTGGCCACCCAACCTCCGGTTGCTCCAATAACGTCTCCGTAAGTGACGCTGGTCAAGTTAGGATTCAGCGCCCGCGCGCCGGCGACGGAGAGCAGCGGCAGGCCGCCCGCGATCAAGACCGGAATGGCGATTCCGACGAGACCGCCCCATTTCACGTCATGCTGGTTTCGATTGTTCATGCCGAAATCGGCGCCGGCTGCTCCGGCGGTCGCGAAGAATCCGATCACGACGGCGATGAGGATTGTGAACGCCGCGAAAGGATCGGGGTTCACTACGGTATGGCGCGATATTCCGGGCGCTGTTCTGGCGAACACGAACAGGATCATCACAAGCGGAATCACATTCAGAGCAAGCGAGACTTTGGCAACGTACTGAATACCCTTTACTCCGATGTAGGCCATGATGTAGCCCCAGAGGATCGCAATAATAGCGAATGCGACAGTACCGGGTTGAGCATTTGCTTTGAGCCCGCTCAAAATGAAAGTGGTCGTCAGGTAAGTCGCGACCGCGAACCAGCCAATCTGCAGGAGTCCCATGAGCAATCCCGGCATCAGATAGCCGCCAGTTGTCCCGAAAGTAGAGCTGCCGACCACATACAGCGGATACCCGGTCTTCATGCCTAGCATCGCGGGCGCGTAGTAGTAGAGGGCGTAACAAAGCAATCCGGCGACGACCAGCGCGAGGATGCAAATTCCAACGCCCGCGCGGTCCACGGTCCCTTGGGCGATGGATTGATAGAAGGCAATCCAAAGAAAGACACCGGCATAACTCGGCGCCGTGTTCACGTACCAGGGGGCGCGTTTGGAAATGGGGTTGGGCGATGCTTTAGCTAGATAGTCAGGCAGGCTCGGCATAGGGTTGGCCCGAATTATATCCCAGGGGCAAGCCTTGACGCACGGGCTTCACAGTGATAGCGTCAGCAAATTCCAAGTTCGCGATCGTCCACCTGAACGGTGGCGTTCGCAGTGAAACCACGGAATCCGGGGTTCTCCACCTTCACCTGGTAATGCCCAGCGAGCAGATGGGTTCGCGAGAAATTACCATCGGTGTTGCTTTGCGCGTGATACACCGTTCCACGATCAAGATCCGTAATGATGACGGTGGCGTTCGGCACGGCAGCGCCGGTCGTACCCTGAACGGTTCCTGAAATATTGCCGGATACCGTTGGGCGAAAGCAGCCACTGTGAGGAGATCAAAATCTAATACCACTCAGAATATTATTCAGGCATGGCCCCTAATTCGACTTCCACTCGAATGCGAATGAGCCCGAGAGATTCTTGCTTTGATCTGGCGCTGATGGCTATGGTGTGCCCGCCCTTTAGCGGAGCCTCTGGCGATTTTGCCTCGAACATTACGGTCTGCGAACTGTGTGGCGGGATGGAGACCATCGCGGGGGCGGGCCGGGTGGGCGACCATCTTTCCGGGAGTACGACCGAGAGGTTCGCGTCAATCGAGACATTTGTCGGATTTTCGAAGCGTACCGGTATCGTCAAACGGCTGTTGGGCTGCACCATGATTTCCGGGCCGATTAGATTCGCCAGATGCTCCAGACCATGAGCCTGCCAGAAACCGCGATAGAAATGCCAAGGCCCGCCGAGCTCCAGTTTGGCTGAAGTCAACTTTGGAAGGGAGAACCCTGGGGGGCGGTGGTAATCAATTCCGTTGTGTTCGACGCCTTCGAACAAATCGCTGGTGATTCCGGATCTCACGTAGGATTTGCCAAAAATGAATAGCACCGGCTGCTCGAAAGATTGCAAATCATTTTTGGCGAGCGCCGATCTTGCGACCTGGCCGGAGTCGCCCTGCGTCAAGTGATATGCGCATTCTTCGGCCGCGAGCCGGGCGTATGATGCGTGGTGCGATGGAGAGTTGTCTGTAGCCGAATAGGAAGGGCCCTGTCCCTTCAAAAAATCGGTATGATTGGCATCGCTGAAATAGTAAATCTTCTGCGGCTGCCAGGGGCGCAGACCCTCGGTCAAGTTGCCGGTATCCTCGCGATCACGCGGCATCGCAAGTTGTTCGGGGAAGGCAGTCGGATTGGCCGCCAGATCGAAGGCCTCGGTCGCGATCACGCCGGCGGCCTGGTGATCGCCGTGATTTTCGCCAGCGACCCAATCGGGCAGCCATGTCGCGACGACGGACGGGCGCGTGAGCCGGACTAGCCGCACTACGCGGCCGAGCGAGTCGCCGTGATCCCATGTTTCAAGCGAGTTCAGCACATTCTGGCTGGGAGTATCTAAGCCGTTAAGGAACCAGACATGCAGCACACCAAGATGAGCAAGAGCTTCACGGGCTTCAATTTCGCGAATGGCCCCTAGCGCCGCTGCCTGCTCCTGGCCCTCCGCATTGCCGCCTGAGTTTCCACGTGTTCCGAAGATGACGGCAACCCGCTTCTTTTCGTCGAAAACAGCGCGCGCAAGATAAGCGCCGATTTCGGTTTCGTCGTCCGGATGGGCCACCACCACCAGGAGGTCCGCTTTGAATCGAGCGTCGGGCTTGGGATTTAAATTGGGCGTGGACTGGGCAAGCAGCGGCGCCGAGCAGACCAGAATAGAGAGGACTGATTGAATTAGAAATTTCATTTGTTTAGGGAAGAAGGCCGCCCGGGCTTTTGATGTAACGAATATAAGCTTCAGCTTGCGAGTAGCCGCTCTGGATACCCCGGAACTTCGTGATCTGGAGTTGAAGCGGATAGAAATGGTCCGGCGCTTGAGAGGCATGCGCATAACAGGCCTCTCGCTTGCGCGATTCAGTCGTCGAGATATCGACGTAATCGGTTGGCGCGAACATTTGCGTGTCTTCTCCGTCCGAAACTTCGTAGTAATAAAGGGCGGGCTTCGCCGCCATATGCAGCCACGCGTTATACGTAAGCATCGAGATAGCGCGATGATCGGGATGCGCGTCGATTGGCCATTGGGTGAAAATAACGTCGGGACGTTCGGCCTCGAGCAGGTTTTGAAACTGATCATACGTGGCAGGATCTACGACAGCGCGCCCATCGATTTGACCGGCGAAGGCCGGGTGTGCTTTTAGAATCTTGCAGGCCTTTTGAGCCTCTGCAACACGCGTAACGCTGCACTCCTGCGCCGTTCTATGCCCGCAACCGCCCTCGCCTTTATTGAGATAAAGCAAAGTGACATCATGCCCGAGTTCGGTGTAGCGCGCGACAGTGCCGCCGCAGGCGTATTCAGGATCGCCGGGATGGCCGCCCGTCACGACGACCTTCAGCTTCCGCAGCTTTGCAGGCTTTGCGGTCATGGCCGCGGCAACAAGCGGGGTGGCGACTGCTGAACGAACAAGTTTGCGACGGGAAATCCTCCTCATTCCCGAACCCGCGCCCGTGATATCGTAATCACGCTCCGATGCTTCAGAAAGATCTCGCCCACTATCACTATCTCGATTCTCGCTTGTTTCAAAGCATGACCTCTGCCGTCGAACAACATGCCGTTCAAGCGGAGCGCGGCGTCAAGGCCACTTTGCGAAATGGAACTCCACGCGACATTTATCGACAAGAGGAAAAACGTCCGGTTCTTCCGAAAACAAAACACTATACAACAAACAGCGGCGAAGCATAATGCGTGTGCCCCTGGGCTGAGACAACAGGCACCATGCACAATAGAACAGTGACCCGCGGAGCGCAACTTGTACTCTTGAGCTTTGCGATAGGGCTGGGGCTAGCCATCGCCTACCTTGTCCGGAGCGCGTTGCTCGTCATCTACGTGAGCGCGGTGTTTGCGGTGGTTCTGACTCCAGCCGTAAATGCTGTGCACCGAATATCGATCTTGGGCTGGAAGCCGAGCAGGGGCGCCGCCATCCTGATTATCCTGGCGGGGATCGTGACGGCGCTCGCACTCCTGTTTATTTTTGCGATTCCGCCGATCATTTCCGACTTGGGAGATCTTGGTACACAATTGCCCAAAAGACTCGCGAATCTACGTAGCAGAATGAATTCCGTTCCGATCCTGCAGAGTATAAATCTGAAAGGCCTCGAACAGTATTTTGGGACTGTTGCGGGGGGCGTTGCGAGCCTGGTTACAAACACAACTCAGGCGATTGTTTCCGCTGCCGCAATTATCACGCTTACGGCCTACCTGATTCTCGATGGCAACCGCGTGTTCGCCTGGGCGATGTCGCTGTTTCCCAGTCAGATTTCAGTGCGCCTCCGACCAACTCTGTTGCGCGCCGGCGCACGCATGCGGAGGTGGCTGGTCGGTCAGGCGATGCTGATGTTGATCCTTGGGTTCGCCAGCGCTATCGCCTTTGGGCTAATCGGCATCCGGTACTTCTATCTGCTTGCGGTTTTCGCGGGGGTTGCCAATCTTATCCCGCTGCTTGGCCCTATTCTAAGTTTTGTTTTGGCAACCTTGATCGCGCTCACGGACTCTCTTTGGAAAGTGCTGGCGGTGCTCATTTTTTACGTGGCTTATCAACAGGTAGAGAACGCGTTCCTGACTCCCAGAATTATGAAGTCGCAGGTAAATCTGAGCCCCTCCGCCGTACTAGTGGCATTATTGATCGGAGGAGAACTGGCCGGAGTAATGGGAGCGCTTGTGGCTATTCCATCGGCGATCTTGTTTACAGAAATTATTAACGAATACATAGCCACTCACGAGTTACCGCCAGATGAAACGCGGGCTCAGCTCTCGAATTGAAGAAGCTTACGTTTCCAAAATTCCATCGCTTCATCCCGCCGGCGCTTTCGGCTTCTCGAAAACGAAAGACAGGCCGACGGAAGCCGCCAAGAGGAACGCAATCACCCCGAGCGAAATTGTAATCGGGAAATGCCCATCCCACTGCACGTTCAGCCACGACATTTTCAAGCCCACAAAGATCAGAACCGCCGCCAGTCCGTAGCGAAGCAAGTGGAAGCGGCCAACGGCGCCCGCCAAAAGGAAATACGTCGACCGCAGCCCGAGGATCGCGAAAACGTTCGAGGTGTAGACGATGAACGGTTCGTTTGTAATGGCAAAGATGGCGGGCACCGAGTCGATGACAAACAGAATATCGGCGGTTTCGATAACGACCAGAGTCATCAGCAGAGGAGTCGCGTACAGTTTGCCGTCTATTCGGGCTAGAAGCCGCTGACCCTTCAAATCCGGAGTCACAGGCATGAACTTGCGAAACAACCGGAGAGCCCAGTTCTTCTCCGGCTCGATCCGCTGCTCGCGCCCTATCATCATCCTGAGGCCAGTGAGGACGAGGAATACGCCGAATACTATGACCACCCATTCAAACCGAAGCAAACTCGAGCCCAACGCAATGAAGCTTGCGCGAAATACTAAGGCGCCCAGGATCCCATAAAACAGGACACGATGATGAAACTTAAAAGGAATCCGGAAATACCCGAATATGAGCACGAAAACAAACATGTTGTCGAGTGAGAGAGATTCTTCGACGATATAGCCGGTGAGAAATTCGAGGGTGGCTTGCTTAGCCGGCACTTGTCCAAATTTCAAACCGACATATTGATAGAGACCGAAGCAGAACACCAAAGCAAGCGCAACCCATACGGACATCCAGAAGGCTGCCTCGCGAAAAGTAGGGGTGCTCGGCTTCCGGTGGAAGACGCCCAAGTCAAGCGCGAGCAGCGCCAGCACCACTGCGGTGAACGCGAGATACAGCCACCAGGCTTCAGCAAATGGAAACAACTGCGCCGTCATGTGAAAAATAAGGATTTCCGCGACACGCTTCCAGGAAAGCATCTCGACGACCCCGGTTGCAAGGTCGTAAATTTGCGGTTCATGTAACGCACCGCACGGTACGGGCGGTTGGCGTGGCCATCGACCGTACCAATGCGAAGCTGAGACGTATGCAAGCCGCGGCCACTCCGCCGAACTTTAATTTTCGCCGCGAAGTTTCACGCATGCTCAAGCTGGCCGTTCCGGTAGCACTGGCCGAACTGGGATGGATGTCGATGACCATCGTCGACACCATCATGGTGGGCCACCTAGGCCCGGCGGCAATCGGCGCGACGGGGATCGGCAGTAGCGCCTATTATTCCTTCGCCATCTTTGGCATGGGCCTTCTGCTCGGGCTGGACACGCTGGTTTCCCAATCGTACGGCGCCGGCGACCGGGAGGATTGCCACCATTCGCTGGCTCAGGCGGTCTATCTGGCACTGCTGCTAACGCCGTTGCTGATGACGCTGTTCGCGTTCATGCCGCCGGTGTTCAATGCTTTCGGCGTAAACGAACAAGTAAGCGCCCTGGCGGGGCCTTATCTCACGACTCTTAGCTGGAGCACCCTGCCGCTGCTGCTTTACGGCGCGTGCCGGCGCTATTTGCAGGGCGTCGGACACGTGAGGCCGGTGATGTTCGTTCTGCTGAGCTCGAACCTCGTGAACTGGTTCGGCAACTGGCTGCTGATCGATGGGCATTGGGGATTGCCGGCGCTCGGGGTTCCCGGGTCCGCAATGTCCACGTGTTTTGCCAGGCTCTATATGGCTGCCACGCTCGGTGCGTTTATCTGGTGGCGGGAGCGTGGGACAGGGCCGGGTTTCGGCAGTCTGATCCGGAAACCGGAAGTTAAACGGATTGGGCTTCTGCTGCGTATCGGGTTCCCGGCCGCGACCCAGATTCTGCTTGAAATTGGAGCTTTTGGCGCCGCCGCGGTGCTGGCAGGGCGGCTTAGCCCCGCCGCGCTTGCCGCCCATCAGATTGCACTCAATTGCGCGGCGCTAAGCTACATGGTTCCGCTTGGCGTTTCCTCGGCGGCCGCCGTCGCCGTGGGCCAGGCAATCGGGCGGCGCGAGCCCGTTTCGGCGCGCCGCGACGGCTACATCGCCATCGGGCTGGGCTGCGCGTTCATGCTCTGCGCCGCAGTAGCGTTCCTGACGGTTCCGGGCCCGATTCTTCGCGTATACACAGACGATGTCCAAGTACTCTCGGTAGGTACGGGTCTGCTGGCGATTGCAGCATTATTTCAGTTGTTCGACGGCATCCAGACCGTTGCCACCGGAGCGCTCCGCGGGCTTGGAAATACGCGCACGCCGATGCTTGTGGTTCTCGGCGGCTATTGGCTTTTCGGGCTGCCTATTGGATATTTCCTGTGTTTTCGGGGAAAGCTAGGGATTTATGGACTGTGGATCGGCCTTTCGATTGCCTTGATCGTTATCGCTGTAGTTTTGATGTACTCCTGGCAGCGCCACTCGCGTGCCCAGATGACCGCGCCGGCGATGATGTTTCCGCCTCCCCCTCGTATCCTGGCGCCATAAACGGAAAGCAGGGGACACGGAGGCGGATGGTACCATCCGAGCAGGGCTAGTCTCTTTTAATGATCTGAGAGAGAAAGGCCGCCTTCCCCATATGTTCTGCTCACATTCTACCTGTCATTGTTCCGCTGCAAACTGCGTTCAGCATCTCGATGCCGTCCTTCGGGTTCGCGGGCGATTGCAAATGAGGAGATCCGCGTCTCTGGGGGAAAGCCTGTGACGGCCCTGCTGGGTCGCCACCCGCGGTTATCCACAATTGCGTTACTGGTCACATGCGTTCTGGGCTCGATCGCCCCGGCAGCGACTTTGCCATTTACCAAACTGGTCGTTTTCGGCGATAGTGTTTCGGACGTTGGGAACGGCGCGATCATTGACGGAGCGTTTACACCCCAGAGCAATTACTCCAACAATCGTTATACGGACGGGCCGGATACGCAGCCGTCCACCAGCCAGCCGGCGCTGATCTGGACGGATCAACTGGCGGCAAGGCTGAATGTGAGCGCTCCGACAGCTTCGCTCGCCGGCGGTATGGATTATGCCGCTCCTGGAGTAACAGTGACCGGCGGCTCACCCCAGTATCCGAGCCTTGAGACACAGGTGCAGGAGGCAATCGGCCGGGGCGTTTCACCAACCGCACTCTACGCGTTCTGGGGTGGTGCTAACGATATCACGAATCAGACGGACCCGTCCGTTGTGAGCGCAGTAGCAGCTAGCGCGGCGCAAAATGTCGCACAACAGATTTCGGAGTTGGCGGCCAAAGGCGCGAAATACTTCGTATGGATGAACATCCCCCCGTTTGACAGGATTCCGGGGCAGGCGCCGAATGCGGAACTGAGCAGCGCGTTTGGCCAGGCAAGCATCGCCTACGATCAGCAACAAGCTTCCGAAATAGCGCAGCTCCGGAACCAATACACCAGCCAAGGAGTGATTATCGCGAGCGTCGACATGTATGCCCTGTTCACGAATTTCATGAACAATCCTTCGGCATACGGCTTTACGAACGTGACCGACAACGCAGCGGATCAGCCGGTGGATCCCGACCAGTACTTTTTCTGGCAAGGCGGGCACTTTACGACCGCCGGACACATCGTGGTTGCCAACGAAATCTACCGCGTCGTTCAACGTGTATTCTCGGGGGCCGGCAGAACTGGAAACGGCAATTCGGGACCGGGCAACCGCAAGTTGGATTTCGGTGGTGGCGGTAGATGGGAGTTTACGGTCTGGCGGCCGGCCGACGGAATCTGGTATACAAACGCGAACGGCGATCCGGCGGAATGGCAGTATAGGGCATGGGGCGCCTCATCCGATACACCGGTTCCAGGTGATTACGATGGCGATGGCATCACTGATCATGCCGTCTGGAGGGCGTCCGATGGCGTCTGGTATATCATCCCGAGCAGTCGTCCAAAAGCCGCGTACTCCCTGCCATGGGGTTCCATGGGCGACATTCCGGTACCTGGCGATTATGACGGAGATGGGAAAACCGATATTGCGGTCTGGCGTCCCTCAACCGGAGTTTGGTACATCATCCCCAGCAGCACGCCCAACGCTCCGTTCGCAACGCAATGGGGACTTGCCGGAGATACTCCCGTGCAGGGCGATTATGATGGCGACGGGAGAACGTATTTTGCAGTCTGGCGCCCGTCCAACAGCAGTTGGTATATCCAGCACATTGCCAATTCCAGCGTAACCGCTCAGCAGTGGGGCTTACCCGGGGACGTTCCGGTGCCAGGCGATTATGACGGTGACGGAAAAACCGACATCGCAGTTTGGCGGCCGTGGAACGGTTACTGGTATATGATTTCGAGCAACTCGGGCGTGGCGAGCGCCGCACTGTGGGGGACGGCCGGCGATGTCCCGGTTTACGGAGATTTCGACGGCGACGGGAAAACCGACCCTATCGTATGGCGACCCGCGACCGGAACATGGTGGGTAGATCCAAGCGGCAATCCGTCGATGCCGATTTCGCGCCACTGGGGCGCTTCCGGCGATATCCCATTCTAGCGAATCACCAGACGACAACCCCGCTGCCTACAATGGTTTGTGATTCCAGTTATTGTGATCGGCGGAGGACTGGCAGGCTGCGAAGCAGCGTGGCAGGCGGCTAACGGCGGCGCCGAAGTAATTCTGTACGAAATGCGGCCGGCAAAGCGGACGCCGGCCCATAAAACCGATGCATTCGGCGAACTGGTCTGCAGCAACTCCCTCAAAACCGAACAGGAAAACTCCGCGCCATGGCTGCTAAAGCAGGAGTGCCGGCGTTTGCATTCTCTCTTGATGCGCGCCGCCGCAGTAGCGCGAGTACCCGGCGGCCATGCGCTTACGGTAGACCGGGAGGTCTTCTCGCAGGAGATTTCGAAGGCCATCGAGTCGCATCCTCATATAAAGATTCGCCGAGAGGAAGTCACCGCAATTTCAAGCGAGGCAATAACAATCGTTGCGACAGGTCCACTGACTAGCGATACGCTCGCCGAAGAGATCGGCCGGATCACTGGTTCAGAGCGCCTGTATTTCTATGACAGCATCAGCCCGATCGTTTCGGCGGATTCCATCGACATGACTGTCGCATTCCGAGCGTCGAGATACGGTAAATCGCTCGATGGAGGCGACGATTACGTTAATTGCCCGTTTACGAAGGAGCAGTATGAGGCATTCATCACCGCGCTGCTCGAAGCTTCGCATTACGAGCCGCACATTCCGGAAGACAAAACGCCTTACTTTGAGAGCTGCCTTCCCGTGGAAGAAATCGCGCGGCGTGGGCGTGAGACACTGCGCTTCGGCCCGATGAAGCCGATGGGCCTCGAAGATCCGAAATCGAGCAGGCGACCCTATGCGGTTGTGCAGCTACGCCAGGAAAACCAGCGAGCGGACAGCTACAACCTCGTTGGATTTCAGAATCACATGAAGTTCGCCGATCAGGCGCGAGTCCTCCGGTTGATTCCCGGGCTGGAGCAGGCCGAGTTTATTCGATTCGGGCAGATGCATCGGAATACTTATATCAATTCGCCATCGCTGCTGAGGCCGACTCTGCAATTGAAGAGCGATCCAAACATCTTCTTTGCGGGCCAGATTTCCGGCGTGGAAGGCTATGCGGAATCGATTGCGACGGGCTTACTCGCCGGACGGAACGGAGCGGCCCTGGCGCGCGGCGACGGCGTCGAAATCTTCCCTCGCGCGACAGCGCTCGGCTCATTGACGCACTATGTGACGAATGCCGATACGGACCACTACCAGCCGGCGAATATCACATTCGATTTGCTGCCGGCTCTGGGCGAGGAAGATAGGAAGCGGTTCCGACACGACAAAAAGGCGCGCCACGCCGAGGTCTGTCGTCGAGCAATGGCCGCTATGGATGAAATGCTCTGCGTGCCGGTCGGAGCCTAAACCGTGGCCGCGCTGCGCTTATCCATCGAGCAATATCTCTTGGAACTCTCGAGGCGCGGGGCATCCGCGCACACGCTGCGCAACTACGCTTCGGATCTTGAACAATTCGCCACGTTTCTGGAGCCCCCCGGGGAGACGGCGCCGGATGTCGAAACGATCGATCGGAACCTATTGCGAGAATGGCTGAGTTATTTGTTTGCCCAGGGCCTTACCGCGATCACCGTCAGGCGTAAATTAGCGGCTGTGCGGTCTTTATTCAAATTTCTACGGCAGGAAGGCGTACTAACCCTGAACGCCGCGGCGCGCCTGCGCACACCGAAGCTTCCGCAGAGACTTCCGGATGTGATGCCCGAGGAGAAGACGAACCGCATGCTCGATGCGGTAGACACGGGTAACCCCATCGAAAAGCCATCCAAGGAACGCGATGTGGCGTTTCTCGAACTGCTGTACGGATGCGGCATTCGCGTGGGCGAATTGGTGGGCATCGACCTGGAGAATGTAGATCTCAATGAAGGCTGGCTCAAGGTACGCGGGAAAGGGAATAAGGAACGGCAGGTGCCCATTCCCGAGCGCGCAGCGGCGGCAGTGGAGCGGTACCTCGCGGTTCGGAAGCCGAAGCCGGGCGAACACGCGCTATTTTTGAACAATCGGGGAACTCGCCTGACGGACCGGCGCGTCCGCGATCTGGTGAAATTCTACGCCCTGGCAACCACTGGCGATTCAACGGTGCATCCCCACAGCTTTCGCCACGCTTACGCCACGCACCTGCTGGCGGATGGTGCGGACCTGCGAGCAATTCAGGAGTTGCTGGGCCATGCCCGGCTCTCCACCACCCAAAAATACACGAAGGTCTCGCTTGCGGATCTGATGGCTGTTTACGACAAAGCGCATCCAAAGGCATGACTGCCGCGCCAGACAAAACCCGCCTTCGAGCGGCGCTGTGTTGAAATAAAGGTTTGAAAATGCAGAGGAAAATTCGCTCGACCACTGTTTTATGCGTGCGCCGTAATGGGAAAGTAGTGATTGCCGGCGATGGGCAGGTCACCATGGGCAATGAGGTTTTGAAAAGTGGCGCGCGAAAGCTCCGCCGCCTGCACAACGGCAAAATCATCTCGGGTTTCGCGGGATCGACAGCGGATGCTTTCTCGCTGTTTACGCGTTTTGAGGCCAAGCTGGAACAATATGGCGGCAATCTGTCGCGTAGCGTCGTGGAACTGGCCAAGGATTGGCGCACAGACAAGATGCTGCGGCACCTGGAAGCGCTGCTGCTAGTGGCGGATGAGGGAAACATGTACATCGTCAGCGGCACGGGCGACGTGGTCGAACCGGATTCTCCGGTCATCGCCATCGGTTCAGGAGGTTCGTTCGCGAAATCGGCGGCAGTGGCGTTACTTGAAAACACTAATCTGGGCGCGCGCGAAATTGTCGAGAAGGCCATGAAGATCGCAGGCGAGATTTGCATTTATACCAATGACAATGTCACCTACGAGGAGCTCGGCTGATGGTGATCTATCTGCCTCAACAATCGTCGGAAGAAACACCGTTGCTGGATGAGCTGACGCCCCGCGAGATTGTCGCGGAACTCGACAAACACGTGATCGGGCAGGGTGACGCCAAACGTTCCGTGGCTATCGCGCTGCGGAACCGTGTACGACGGCAGAAGCTGGATCCCGAAATGGCCGACGAGGTGATGCCGAAGAACATTCTGATGATCGGCCCGACCGGAGTCGGCAAGACGGAGATTGCCCGCCGTCTCGCAAAGCTCGCCAATTCACCATTTCTGAAGGTAGAAGCGAGCAAATTCACCGAAGTCGGCTATGTGGGCCGCGACGTTGAATCGATTATTCGCGACCTGGTGGATATCGCTATCGACATGGTGCGCGAAGAACGGCTGGAGCAGGTTGCTGAGCGGGCCGAACAGAATGCCGAGGAGCGTCTGCTGGATCTGCTGATGCCTCCGCAGCCGGAACCTAGCGAAAGTCTCGAGCGCACCCGGGAGAAGCTCAGAGAGAAGCTGCGCTCGGGCAAGCTGGACGATCGCATGGTGGAAGTGGATGTAAAGGAACGCGGCCCAACTTTCGAAGTTTCGACGAACGGAAATGTCGAGGAGATGGACATTAACTTGAAAGATGTCATCCCCGGGTTGTTCGGCGGCCGCACGCGCAAGCGAAACATGCGGGTCGCGGAGGCGCTGGAATACCTGGTTCAGGAAGAAGAGCAAAAGCTCGTGGACATGGACCAGGTGACGCGCAT
>Ga0157370_10002974_pt1 | contig 20148 bp, 14 predicted proteins | sample C35metaG_FD_113463 | JGI IMG/M metagenome (GOLD analysis project Ga0157370, IMG submission 113463) | Corn rhizosphere microbial communities from Kellogg Biological Station, Michigan, USA - C3-5 metaG | ecosystem: Host-associated > Plants > Roots > Rhizosphere > Soil | place: USA: Michigan...
GATGCCAATCTTGCATTTTCACCCTGCCACCACCAGCCGGTTTCATTATCATGAGGAATAAAAAAACCGTCTTTTACTTTGTTATTATACAAAAAGCTTTGTCGGGCATAACCAAACGGATTTTCAACATTATTGGTTACAGTAATATTGTAATCTAATGCTTTTTTTATCACGCTTACAACTTTGTTTTTTTCGTTGTTATCGGTTTCCTTTTTCAAATATCTTGTTAGAGCAACAACCGGTAAACCTGCATCGGCGGCGTGCCAAAAAGGACGATTTCCGTCATTACTTCTAAACCAGCCGTTGTCTGTTATTCGGTTTTCAAGATTGTGAGCCCATTTTCTGGCTTCCTCTTTATAAAAAGTACTATCAGTGGCAATCCATAATTCGGTAGCGGCCATTAGGGCGCAATAATCGTCTATAATGTTTTCTTTTCCGTCATCATCATATTTTGTATTATTAAGTAAAAGATGTACATAAGCTCTTTTAGCTCCGTCAAGATATTGTTTTGATGTAAAATCTCCGTTTTTATTCCATTTCGAAATTCGGGCAAGTGAAGCGATTGCCATTCCGGCTCCTTCTCTAAAAGCAGCTTGATATTCGTCTGTTGTCACGCTATTGGCTTTAAGACCTACAATTCTTCTTGCGGCAGGATCTTTATCAAAATAACTAAAAACAATCATATAGAAATAATCTTCATCAGAAAGACAACGCATTAAATAATCTGCTCCCCAGAGTGCTTCGTTATCTAGTGAATCTTTTATTTTCCATTCGTTTAATTGTTTTGAAAGTGTTTCAGATGTATTAATAAGCGACCAAGTAACTAAAGGTGTCTGCTGTGGTGATACGAAATTAGCATAGGCTAAATGCGAAAGATACTTGCTGACATCACCAGAGGCATCACACCATCCACCATGAACGTCGACTCTTTTTGTACTGCCTAATAAGAGCATGTTTTTATCTGCATTAAGTTCTTCGGGAGTATTTGCTCTTTGTTTATTGTAATAATGAACAATTGAAGAAATGGTACGTTTTGCTAATATGTTTTCTTCAATCGAAAAATTGGATGAACTGTATGTTGCGCCGTCGACGTTTATGGTAATTTTATAATTTCCTACTTTTTGAAACGATGAAAAATCAGATCTGTAGAATAATTGTCCAAGTTTCCATTCGTCGACACTTTGCGATTTTCCAACAGCTGCTGTAAATACTATTTTACCAGAGGCAATTTCAACAATATTAAAAGATGTTTTTGAGTCTAAATTATGTTCAACTCCAATTACTGCAATTTTGGGACTTTTTGTATCAAAGCCAATTTGATTTACATAAATAATGGGTTTACAATAAGAAGCAAAAGAAAGAAATAATGTGATTATGAAACAGACTGATTGTGTACAGAATTTTAGCATAGTATAATTTTTTCGATAAGAATGATTTGGATTTTTTCTAAGAGGCAAATTACAAAAAAGTAAAATTTTATATTCCTTTTATTTTTGGGTTTCTTCTGGTAACTGCAGAATTCCGAGAACGTTACCTATTAATACATCTGTTAATATCAAGTAGAATTGGCTTTTTAGGATATGGATTAAAAAAGTAATGATGTGTATTTGATGAGCTTTTTAGGAGATAATATATAGATATTACCAGAACTTGCCTTTATTTTGAAGTGCTTCTTTTTTTGTGAATAAAATTAATTTGTAGTCTTATAATGTATTTTTCAGGGACAAGGAATTATTATTGTAATTTTTTTCTCAAAAAAAATATGTTCAAAAAATATTTGATATTCCTTTTAATGTAACAAATGATAATTATAATGTATTGATATATAGTTTGTTAAATAATTAGAATAAGTGAAATAATTTATGTTTAAGTAAGTAAAAATTTACATATTTATATTACTGCTGCTAAGTTTTTTTTATTAATTTCATAGATATTAAATGTAACTACTTGTCTTTTAGTTGGTTGTATTTGTATCTGCCTTAAAAAAAGAATGGCGCTGAATCATTTCCTCTTAGGTGCTGCTTCCTTTTACTACACTCCTCATAATACCCAAAAGAATTAATTGATTTTAAACCTTAAAATTTATTATTATGAGACTAAAATTATCTTTGTTATTCGTTTTTATTATTACGTATTCATGGTCCCAGTCGGGATCGACGAAAACATTTACCGGCAATGGTACATTTCCTGTCCCTGCTGGTGTAACTAGTATTCAGGTTCAGGCCTGGGGAGGTGGAGGATCTGGTGGAGGAGCCAGTGGCGCTCCATTGCTTCTGGGACGAGGTGCCGCCGGTGGAGGCGGAGGTGCTTATGCCAGTAATACGATATTGGTAACTCCTGGAACCACACTTAATGTAGTGGTTGCAAGTCAAACTGCTGGTACCACCGGAGCTGGTATTACAGGAGGCAACTCTACTATTACGGGTTTTGAATCCTCTATTTTAGCAGCCGGAGGATCAGGTGGTGATGCTAATAATGCCGGAGGTTCACCTGTAGGAGGAATTGGAGGTACGATTGCGGCTTCTGCAGGATCTATTAAGTTTGCAGGTGCAAACGGAGGCAATGGTAATTCATGGAATCTTTTAGGTTTACTGCTTTCGTCTGGTGCCGGTGGTGCCGGAGCGGGTTCCGGCGGTGCAGGTGGTACTGCTGTTTCAGGTTTGCTTTTAAGTAATGCGCCCGGAAATGCAGGTTCCCCTCCAGGAGGTGCCGGTAGTGGCGCCATAAATTCAGCATTAGGCGCTGCTCAAATTGGAGGTGCTGGTGCAGCGGGTCGGGTTATTATTTCTTACAGCTGTACTAATTTTAGTTTAACCAGTACAGCAGCTACAAACGTTTGTGGTTCTACTAGTACAACATCTACAGTAACCTTAACAGGTAGTGCAGCTTCATTACCAGTTGGTAATTATGTAGTAACATATAACCGAAGCAGTCCGAGTGCTACGGCATTAACTGCAAATTTAACTGTTACTAGTGCAGGAATAGGAACTTTTACAGCAACAGGGCTAACTACGGCAGGATCTAGTACTATAACCATTACTAATCTAACTTCAGAGTCTTGTTCTTCTAATATTACAACTAATAATACAGCAACAATAACAGTATCGCCGGCAACAGTTGGTGGAACGGTAAATGGAGGTACAACAATTACTTCCGGAAGCACAAGCGGTTTGTTGACCTTATCTGGTCATACAGGAGCGGTTATTAAATGGCAATCATCCGTAAGTCCGTTTACTACCTGGACAGATATAGCTAATACAGCTACTACCTATACTTCAGGCCCCTTAACAGTAACTACCCAATTTAGAGCGGTTGTTCAAAGTGGTATTTGTACTGCGGTAAATGCTGAAGCTACAACCGTTACCGTAAATGATCCTCCGCCAACTATAACATTAAACGCTTCAGGAGAAAACGTTTGCCAGGATTTTTTTAGTCAGGAAAATGCTTATTCATTATTAGCCTATACAGCTACTACAGGAAGCCCAATAACCTATAGTATTGTTTGGGATGCAGATCCTGAGAATACTTTTGAGAACGTTACTGATGCTGCTTTGCCGGCTTCTCCCATCACAATTACTGTACCGTTAGGAACTTATAAAGGGATTTATACAGGAACATTGACAGTGAAAAATGCAGGTGGTACTGTAAGCAGTCCGGGTTCAGTTTTTAGTATAAATGTAGATTATATGCCCTCAATTATTACATCTGGAATAATTAATGAGGTTGAAACAAGTACCAGTTCGCAAAATGCGTCATTACCCTTTGATGGTACTGTGGGTGAAGCGATAAGTTATTCGATTGATTGGGATGCTGCGGCAAATGCGGCTTTATTAACAGATCAGCTAAGTACCCCATTTACCTGGTCATCATTTGGAGGTATTATTGATACTATTGTGATACCTGCAAATGTTCCGGCTGGTACGTATTCAGGGATAATAACTAGTGTTAATGAAACGTGTTCCAGTTCTAAACCCGTATCTATAACCATTAATCCTGCAGAAGAATTACCAACTATAGCATTAGCCTCTTCAGCAGCAGATGGCTGTATTGACTATAGTGGTGAAATAGTTGATACAATCACAACATTAGCGTATAGTGCGACAACTGGAGACCCAACAACATATAGTATTGTTTGGGACGGAATGGCAATAAATTATTTTAACCCAGTTATAGATGCAGTGTTGCCTTCTAGTCCAATCATAATTGAGTTTGATGATCATTCAGAGCCAGGAACTTATACAGGAACATTAACTGTGAAAAACGCAAATGGTACTATAAGCAGTCCGGGTTCAGTTTTTTCTGTAACTATAAATTATACTCCATATCTTATTACAACAGGAGTAATTACTTCGGTAAATGCTAGTACTAGTAGTCAAAACGCTACATTAGCATATACTAATACCGGTAGTGATCCTACAAGTTATTCTATTGACTGGGATGATACGGCAAATGTGGCTTTATTGCTAGACCAAGGGGATACTCCATTTGCTTTTTCAACAAGCGGAGGTAGTATAGATACTATTATCATACCTGCCAATGTTCCGGCAGGAATTTACTCAGGTACTATATATATTTATAACGGGACTTCATGTTTTAAATCTAAAGGAGTATCTATAACCATTAATCCAGTAGAAGAATTGCCTACTATAACATTAGCGACTTCTACAGAAAATGCTTGTGTAGATATGGGGTATAATGGGACACAGACAACATTAAGTTATAGTGGAACTACAGGAAATCCAATAACTTATAGTATAGTTTGGGATTCATCTCCAGAAAATTTTTTCGTAGATGTTACGGATGCAGTTTTACCTACTAGTCCAATTACAATTATTATCCCTCAGGATATAGTTGAAGGAACTTATTCAGGAACATTAACAGTTAAAGATGCAAATGGAGTTAGCAGTGTGGGGTCAACTTTTAATTTAACTATAGGATTGACACCAGAAATTATTATCTATGAACCAATTAATCCTGTTTGTGCAAGTACCAATTCGCAAAATGCAACATTACCATATTTTGCAACCGAAAGTAATCCTACAAGTTATTTTATTGATTGGGACGAAACAGCAAATAATGCTTTCTTGCAAGACCAGGCAAGTACTCCGGTGACTCTTAATCATAATGGCGGTACTATAGACTCAATCATAATATCTGCAAATGCTCAGGCAGGATCTTATTCGGGGACATTACATCTCGTAGAAGGATTTTGTACAGGATCAGTTCCGATCTCTATAGTGATTAATCCATCGCCTAAAGTTCCAATTATTGGAGAGATTACACCTGCAACTAACGAAGATCCAACAGGTAGTATTGCTTTTAGCGGGCTGCCTTCAGGTACTAACTGGGGACTTGTATTATTAAGCGGAGGCCAACAAGATTTTGTTACGGGAGGAAATACTGAAAGTGTAATTATAGACCAATTTCCTCCTGGAGATTATAAATTTAGAGTATTTTATCTCGATACAAATTGTTCTTCTGACTTTACAGAAACGGTCATAGTTCCAAGTATAATATGGGAAAGACCAACTTCAAAAGTTACCACAACAGGAACGACAGATTTAAAATCAGCAGGAAATTCAATTACTGTTGGTATTGACAATAAAGTTATTAATGTCGAGGCTCCTAACCAGATTATCAAAGAAGTGTTTGTTTTTGATGTATCGGGTAAATTACTGTACAATAAAAACAAAGTATTGGATTCTAAATTAGTCATCGCAGATTTGAGATCCAGTAATCAGGTGCTGGTAGTCAGAGTAGTTCTTAATAACAATCAAAGTGAGGTTAAGAAAGTGATTTATTAAATATTTTTTGAATTTATTGAAAAACCATCAGCCACGACTGATGGTTTTTTTGTTATAAAATGTTTTTAGTTTGTTTTTAAATTTATTTGTAAGGTTTTGTTTATCTGTGTTTTAACTTTTTTATTAAATTTGTTGTAAGAATTTCTAGCAATATCTCTTATGGAAAAATTAAAACGCCCGGTTTATCTTAAAGCGGGTACTGATGATTTTTTTAAAAAGTTACGCACAGAAGTGAACGAAACTGTTTTGCAAAACTCATCATTGTACCTTTTAAATGTTGTAAAATCTTTAGGTCTTTTGATTCTGTTTTTTTTGTTTTATGGCTGTATCTTATTGTTTGGAAACAGCACCCCTTTATTATTTCTCTTTTATATTTTATGTGGTTTTACCATGATTGTACTTTTTATAAATGCATTTCATGACGCCGCGCATGGGGCCTTATTTAAAAAAGCAAAACATAACGAATGGTTCTTGTATGTTTTAGAACTCTTTGGCAGCAATCATTGGCTCTGGATGCGCCGTCACATTAATCTTCATCATGCTTATCCTAATGTTCCTGATTGGGATATTGATATAAAACAAAGCGATATTATTCGTATTTTTCCAAATAGTCCATTATTTGAGTATCATAAATACCAGCATATTTATATGTGGTTAATTTATCCGCTTTACAGTTTAAATTGGATTTATATACGCGATTTTAAAGATTTTTTTGGAACAAGAAATAACTACGTAAAAAAAGTCGTAGAAAAAATTCCGACTAAACAGATTTTCATATTGTTTGCGGCAAAAATTATCAATCTGTTTTATTTACTTTTTATTCCGATGTTTCTTTTAAAACAACCTTGGTATTTAGTTTTGGGAGCTTGGTTTGCTATGCATTTATTTGGAAGTGTTTTGGGTGTTGTGGCGCTGGTTTCTACACATGTTGATGAAGATGCTCATTTTCCCGGAACTGATGAAGAAGGAAATTTGTCGGCTACCTGGGCTATGCATCAAATGATTGTAACAAAAGATTTTAGCACCAATAGCAAACTGGCTAATTTTTTATATGGAGGTTTTACACATCATGTCGCGCATCATCTTTTTCCGGGAGTCGGCCATACCTATTATCCTTACATTACGCCCATTATAATGCGTTATGCTGCAGAATATGAGCTTCCATATACTTCGTATCCTTTTTATCATGCCGTGCGTTCGCATTTTAGAATGTTGAAAAATAAAGGTGTCAAAGAGAATATTTTTGTGACGGGTGAGATCTAAAAGTATTACTTCGGTTGTTTTTATTTATATTTACTGTTTACAAATAAACTCTTCCGAATGAAAAAAAACAGCAATCTATATTTTAAAGCACTTGTATTTCTTGGATTTTTTTCGGGTATTTTTTCGGCTTTTGACCAAAATGAATCTTATGCAGAACCTGTAGAAAATAAAATTGAAGATACCGTATTTGTAAACCTAAAAGATTACAGCAAAGATTTTGTGTACGATATGAAGTATGCAACAGATGATAATTTCTTAAAAGCTAAAGTTTATGATTGTGCCGAATGTTTCCTGCGATACAAAACTGTTAAGGCTTTAATTGCGGCAAATAATGATTTTATAAAAAAAGGATTTAAAATCAAGCTTTATGATTGTTACAGACCTTTGTCGATTCAGCAAAAGATGTGGGAGATTGTATCGAATCCAAAATATGTGGCAGATCCAAAAAAAGGCTCCATCCATAATAGAGGAGGAGCCGTAGATATTTCGTTAGTTGATGGTAACGGAAAAGAAGTTGAAATGGGAACTGCTTTTGACTTTTTTGGTCCGGAAGCGGGTCACAATTATACTAAGTTTTCTAAAGAAGTTTTAGCAAACCGAAAATTCTTAAAAAAAATAATGATACAAAACGGTTTCAATTCATTTGATTCTGAATGGTGGCATTATAACTTAAAAGCGGGTTTAAAAGATAATGTTTCTAATCAGAAATGGAATTGTAATTAAATTATTCAACACACCTAATATTCTGCATTAAATAAGTGCTGGGCTGAAAAGTTTTTCCGTTCAATTCAGAAACCAATTCGTTTTTAACGATATAATCTTCAATATTGGTTAAGTATTTAATTCGCATAATAGATACGGGAGATTTTTTAAGTTCTTCGTAATTATCTTTCATAAACATAAAAATTCCTGTGTTTACACGATTATCAAAACCTTTGTCATCTCGAATTAAAGTACCGCATCTTTCGCTGTCAATATGAATTAAAGTAACAATTTTACCATTTTCAAGCTGAAGAAATACTTTTGAATTTTTATCAAAACAATTTGCCTTAATAAAATCTTTACTTTTTTGAATAAGCTGTAAGTTTAAGGTTGGTAAGCCGTCTGTCTGTGCAAGCGAAAAGAAAATATAACTAAAGGTGCCGCCAAAGTTTTTCTCGTTAATTAAATACTCATTTGTTACTTTATAAGTTCCAATAGAGTCAGTTACATTAGCGCTGTATTCACAAGGTTTTTGGGCAAATGCGGTAAAGGTTAATAAAAAAAGAGTTAGTGTAATTAGTTGTTTCATTTTTAGTTTATTTTTCTGCAAATTAAGACTATTTTATTATCATTTTTATCAGTTGTAAAAAAACAATATTTATTTCCTCCATTTTTTATTTTCCATTTTTTTCGAATATTTTCTACTGTTTCAGGAAAATTACGGGTTGTAACATTTGCCTGCTGATTTAAAAGTGCTGTTTTCATCTCATTTTTGTTGTATGAAATTACTTTTTCGATCTCAAAGCTTCTGCCTGGAAAATCTATTAAATCTTCTGAAGTATATAAATGGGAGTGTTTATGTAGTTTGTTTACTTTAAAAAAGAAACTTACTTCATCAAATCCGCCTGATTTCATGATGGCAGAATTAGGTTCGTAAAGATATTTTTGAGGAAGATGATACGATGGAAATTCAGTTTCATCGCCTAGAATAAATTCAAACGTCTCAATTTTATCCTTTAGGATATTGGCTGTTTTTAAAGTTATTGAACCAGAATAGTTTTTATGAATTTCAAAAAGCAATTCTTTAACTTCATTTTCAAGCGCTATGATATGAATGTTTTTTACGAATTTCAATTCAGATAAACCTGCCGAAATATCCAGTAAAGGAGCCGTTTTAATTAAAATGGAATTTGTTTTTTCGAAATATAAATCCAGCGATTCCGGTACATTAGGAAGACAGTCTTTTAGCATAAAAACCTTTCCTTTTGCATCGTTTCTTCTTGAAGGATCAATATAAATCCAATTCCATTTTTGATTTACATCTTTTAAAACATTTTCAGAATCAGCAGCATAAAAATTTCAGTTTTCGACTTTTAATTGCTTAAAGTTATGTTTTACAATTGCCGAAAGTTCTTCGTTTATTTCGCAATGCGTAACAGAGTTGAATTTTTTAGCAAAATAATAATCGTCAACACCAAAGCCTCCTGTAAGATCAATTAAGTTTTCTCCTTCTATTAAAGAAGCTTTGTAAGCTGCTGTTTTTTCAGAAGAAGTCTGCTCAACCGAAATTTTACTTGGATAAATGATATTTTCGGTCGAAAACCAGATTGGTAATTTGTCTTTCGCCTTTGCTTTGGCTTCAATTTGATTTAAAATTAAAATCCAGTCAACATCAGGAAATGGATTTTTTTGAAGTGCCAGTTTAGTAATTGATTCACTGCTATTCAGCGTAATAAATTCTTGAATGTTTTTACTTAAAATAGAGGTATTCAATGCTAAATTCTTTCGGTTAAAACAGATATAATTTTATTATCAGGAAAAAATTCTTTTAAAATTACTTTTATCATGGTAAAAAGCGGCACGGCGATAATCATCCCGACAATTCCAAAAGTAATACCACTTATTAAAGTGATAAGAAATATTTCCAGCGGATGCGAATTTACACTTTTTGATGAAATTATAGGCTGGCTGATATTATTATCAATTGCCTGAACTAATAAAAATCCAATAACAACATAGATGGTTGTAGGAAGAATTTCGGATCTAAAATCTTGTCCAATTAAACTGATCATCGTTAAAAGAGCGGCAAGAATGGTTCCAATAATGGGTCCAATGTACGGGATAACATTTAAAACGGCACATAAAAAGGCGATTACAAAAGCATTTTTATTTCCGAAAATGACTAAAACGATAAGGTAAAGAATAAATACAACCGTTAGTTGAAGTAAAAGTCCAATAAAATATCGGGTTAACAGATGGTTTATTTTTGTGATTGAATTTAAAATTTTGTCTTCGTTTGTATCCGGAAGAATTTTTCTTGCTGTTGATTTAAAATTTTCCTGATCCTTAATAAAGAAAAAAGTAATAAAGAATACCGAAACTAATCCCATTCCCATATTGGCCATAAAGTTCAAAATGGAATTTATAAAACCAGTGAAATAGCTGAAATCCAACATTGAAGTTACTTTAGAATCTTTCAGCATTTTGTTTAAATCAACATGCTGAATGTTAAAATAAGTTTCAATACTGCGTTCTGTTTCTATAAATTGTGCCTGCAGCTGATTCGTATCAAGTAATGATAAATTATTTGCCTGAGATATTATTAATGGAACAAACAAAAAGATAAAACCGGTAAGCATCAAAACAAAAACTACGATTGTGGTTGTGGCTGCAAACGAATTACTGAATTTTAATTTTTGCTTTAAAAATAAAACCAACGGATTGGAGATTAAGCACAATAGTAAAGAAATACACAAATAAACAATTACGGTTTGTATTTCATATAAAAAGTATAAAACGATACCAATTACTAAGATTGTTGCTAATGCTCGTAAGATTCCGTTAGAAATAGTTTTTGAAGTTACCATATTTAAATTTTAGATTATAAATATAGGAAAAAGCTTTTATAATTCTAATGTTTGGGTCGTTCTAAAATAATTAGCAAAAAAAAGGCGAGATGATTTCATCTCGCCTTTAATTGGATTTTTTTTATTAAGGTTGTGCAAAAGAATTTCTTGCTCCACCGCTTGCAAAAATTGCCGAAATTCTATTTTTCTGACCAGTTGAGAACATGTACATTGCATTGTCATCAACATAATCCATGTAGTTCATTGTCATCTCTACAGGAGTACCAGAACAAGTACTATAGTGAGGATAAGCAGGAACTCCATAGTTTGCTTCGTTGTGAGTTGGAGTGTCAGCAACTAAATCGCTTCCACAAGTTGCATCTCCCCAAATGTGGCGTAAGTTCATCCAGTGACCCACTTCGTGAGTTGCAGTTCTACCTAAGTTAAACGGCGCATTTGCAGCTCCAGATAAACCAAAGTATTTTGGATCAATTACAACACCATCTGTAGACGATGCTCCTCCAGGAAATTGTGCATATCCTAAAATTCCGCCACCAATAGTACAAGACCACATATTAAGTTTTGTTGTTGGCGAAGTAGGTGCAATACCTCCCTGAGCTGTTTTTTTCATGGCGTCGTTTGTACCCCATGAGGTTTTTGTTGTTGATTTTCTAATAATTTGGTCTAAAACGAATGTAATTCCAATATTCGCTTTTACACCAGAAAATAATGCAGGAACACTGTTATAGTCTGTGTTTAAGGCATTAAAATCTTTGTTTAATACGTCAATCTGAGATTGAATTTGTGTCGCTGAGATGTTTTCTGCAGTTGTTCTGTACAGAACGTTTACTACAACAGGAATCTCGATTTTACCGTTTACTAAACGGCCGCTCAGGATTTTTTCATTTGTAATTGCCTCAATTTCATTCATTCTAAGAGCCAATGATGGATCGGCTTTTAATTGGGCTTCTAAAACATCCTGTGTTGCACAAGCACGACGGCTTGCCACTGCTGCTTCTGCGTTTGCAGATTCAGATGACTCATTTTGACATGAAAACAGCACTAATGCTGTAATTGCGGTAATAATAACTTTTTTCATAAAATCTTGGGGTTTTTGTTATAAAAAATTAGTTTTGGTTAACCAGGTCGCAATTTTATAACAAAATCATTTTGTAGCCAAATTTTTATATGAATTTATTTGTGAGAATTTTACAATCCCTTATATAGTCTAGTTCTTACAAAAATGTTAAAATTATTTTTAAGATGTTTTTTCTTACTTATTGTTTTTTAAACGTGTTTTAACGTTATTATTTGCTTTTTATCGAAGTTTTAAATGTTTCTGTTAAAAAAAGGCTCAGAAATCGGTTCAAGTTTTAGTTAATTGTTTGGTAAATTTTAACAAAAAAATCAGAAAGAAGTAAGCTCATACAAAGCAATGGTTGCAGCTTGTACAACATTCATGCTTGAATTTTTGCCAAACATATTGATATGAACAATTTGATTGGATATTTTTAAAAGTTCGTCAGAGATTCCGTTAATCTCACTTCCAATCAAAAGTGCGATTTTTTTATTTGAAGGAATAACAACTTCTTTCAGCGGTTTGCTGTTACTTGCAATTTCTAATGCAATGATTTCGAAGTTATTGTTTTGAAGGTATTCAGTTAATTCAGCCGTCTCCTCGATGATTTGATGTGCTACGTGAAGATGTGTACTGCGAGAAGTTTTGTTGATTTTTCTTGGCGTAAGCGGAATATCTTTACCTAAAAATATAATATTTTCTACGCCAAATGCCTCAGAAATTCTAAAAAGTGAACCAATATTCTGCTGAAAATAAATATGATCGCAAACTAAAGTGATCGGAAATGTTTTTCTCTCAAATTGGTTTTCTTCGTGAGTAAGCTGCACTTTTTTAAAATTTAGTTGGTAAAAATATAATTGATGATATTCGCGCCCATTTTTAAAGCTTTGTCACGAACATTTGCAGGATCATTATGTACTTCTGGATCTTCCCAGCCGTCGCCTAAGTCGCATTCGTAAGTATATAATAAAACTAATTTGCTATCTACGAAAATTCCAAAAGCCTGCGGACGAGTTCCGTCATGTTCATGAATTTTAGGTAATCCGTTTGGGAAAGGAAATGGTTTTTGAAAAATAGGGTGACTCGCCGGAATTTCAACTAAATTATTATTCGGGAATATTTTTTTAATTTCTTTTCGAATGTATTGATCCATTCCGTAATTATCATCAATATGAAGAAAACCGCCTCCGTTTAAATAATTTCTAAGATTCGCAACATCAGAATCGCTAAAAACCACATTTCCGTGTCCCGTCATGTGCACAAAAGGATACGAAAGCAAGTCTGGATTACTTGGTTCAACTGTCGATGGTTTTGCTTTTATTCGGGTATTGATAGTCGAATTACAAAAACGAATTAAATTAGGCAGCGATGTTGGATTTGCGTACCAATCGCCTCCGCCGCTATATTTTAGCAAAGCAATTTCTTGCGAAAATGAAGAGATTGAAAAAAGCAAAAGCAAGTAAAATATTTTTTTCATGTAACTTTTAATTATTGGTCTGTGATTGCTTCGTTCCTCGCAATGACAAAGCGCTCAGATTATATTAAACTTCATTAAAAAAAACAACGCTGTGACAAGCTACAACTGCTGCAGTTTCTGTACGCAAACGTGTATTTCCTAACGTAACCGGCTGATATTTATTTTCGATGGCCAATGCAATTTCTTTTTCTGAGAAATCTCCTTCGGGGCCAATTAATAAAGTTACGTTTTCGTTTGGTTTTAAAGTTTCTTTCAAGGATTTTTTATCTGTTTCCTCGCAATGTGCTATAAAAAGCAAGCCTTCGTTTTTTTGTTTCATGAAATCTTTAAACGAAACAGCATCATTCAATTTTGGGAAATAAGTTTCATTAGATTGCTTCATTGCCGAAAGAATGATTTTTTCAAAACGGTCTAAATTAATCACTTTTCTTTCAGAACGATCACATATAATAGGCGTAATTTCCTGAATACCAATTTCTGTTGCTTTTTCCAGAAACCATTCAAAACGATCATTCATTTTGGTTGGCGCTACTGCTAAATGCAGACGAAATTTTGGCTCCGGAGATTTTTGTATAGATCGAACACTTACAATACATTTAGTATCAGATGCTAATGTAATTTCGGTTTCAAATAATAAACCTAAACCATTTGTAACATGCAGAATATCTGAATCTTTTTTGCGAAGAACTTTTATAATGTGTTTGCTTTCTTCTTTATCAAAAGAAAAACTTTCGGTTGTTTCGTCTATATCAGGATTGTAAAATAACTGCATAATTAAAATTGAATTCGTGCTTTTGAAACAACTGCCGAAGTTTCGAAACGTTTTGATAAATATTTTTGATAGCCTACAATTCCAATCATTGCAGCATTATCTGTCGTGTATTCAAACTTCGGAACAAAAGTTTTCCAGCCGTATTTGCCTTCACTTTCTTTCAATCGGGTTCTAATTCCTGAATTTGCCGAAACTCCTCCGCCAATAGCGATTTGTTTAATTCCGGTTTCTTTTACAGCCAGTTTCAGTTTATCCATTAAAATTTCGATAATGGTATATTGAATAGAAGCACAAATATCATTTAGATTTTCTTCGATAAAATTTGGATTCTCTTGTTTGTTTTTCTGAATAAAATATAGAATTGCGGTTTTTAATCCGGAGAAACTAAAATCCAATCCCGGAACTTTTGGTTTTGTAAAAGTAAAAGCCTTCGGATTTCCTTCTTTTGCATATTTATCGATCAAAGGACCGCCTGGATAAGGAAGTCCAAGAATTTTGGCACTCTTATCAAAAGCTTCTCCAACGGCATCATCAGTAGTCTCACCAATGATTTCCATATCAAAAAAACCGTTTACTTTTACAATTTGTGTATGTCCGCCGCTAATGGTTAAAGCCAAAAAAGGAAATTCGGGCTTGTCAAAACCTTCTTCATCGATAAAATGTGCTAAAATATGCGCATGCATGTGGTTTACAGCTATTAACGGAATATTTAATGCTAAGGATAACGATTTACTGAAAGAACTTCCAACCAACAAAGATCCCATTAAGCCCGGACCTTGTGTAAAGGCAATGGCAGTTAATTGTTCTTTTTGTACATTTGCTTTACGAAGTGCTGCATCGATTACGGGAACAATGTTTTGCTGATGGGCTCTTGAAGCTAATTCTGGAACAACACCGCCGTATTGATTGTGAATTAACTGGTTGGCTACAACATTTGAGAGTACTTTGTCGTTATGTAAAACCGCGGCGGCAGTATCATCGCATGAACTTTCGATGGCAAGAATAAAAACCTCTGAATTTTGCATATAAAGGCACGAATTTTGAATTATATTTGACAAATCAAATAATGAATTTCTTTGATTGAAGTAAAAGCCAAAATTAAAGAATTTTTATCAAAACAGCCGTCCTTTGTCTGTTCAAAATAAATTTATACAAAAACAAAAATAAAAGCAGTTATCAAAAGAGTTAAGAAAATAGTATCCAGAACCCTGATTGGCTTAATTTTACTTTTGCTGATACTTGCTATCACCTTGTCTCTTCCTGTAGTACAAACAAAAATTGCAAAGTACATTACCGAAACGCTAAATACAGACTTTAAAACCAATATTAGTATTGATAAAGCGGCTATAAATATTTTTGGCGGCGTAAAACTTAAAAAAGTCCTGATTTTAGACCATCACAAAAAGACTTTAATCTATTCTGATATTATAAATACCGATATTTTAAGTATCAAAAGATTAATAGACGGCGATTTAATTTTTGGCGATATTCGTTTAACGGGTTTGATTTTTAATCTTAAAACCTATAAAAACGAAAACGAAAACAATATTAATAAGTTTATTAAATTGTTTGAAACCGGAAAGAAAACACCAAAATCAGATAAACATTTTCTTCTAACAGCACGAAACGCTTACATTACTAACGGAAATTTTTCGGTTGTAGATGAAAATAAAAATACGCCTGTATTTTTAGATTTTAAAAAGCTGAATGCTTACATCAGCGATTTTAAATTGTACGGACCGGATGTAAATACCATAATCCATCGATTTTCATTTTTAGATCATCGTGGTTTGTATGTTTCGAACTTTGCCGGGAAATTCAGTTATACCAAAAAACAGATTAAAGTCGAAAATTTGGCCATAAAAACCAAGAGATCCTGGATTTATGGAAAAGCGATTTTAAATTATAAAATAGAAGATTTCTTAGATTTTACAGATAAAGTTCAGTTTAATGTAGCCTTAGATTCGTCTTCTATCGCTTCAAATGATATTCGCTTTTTTTATGACGGATTGGGGAAAAACCAGCATTTTAAAGTTAGAACGAAAATAAAAGGAACTTTAAATAATTTGAACTTAAACCATCTGAGGCTAAGTGATGCAAACGGTTCGAAAATTTTTGGAACAATCAATTTTAAAAATCTTGTAGGTTCAAAAGAACAAAAGTTTTCTATGGACGGAAAGTTTGATAAACTGCTTTCCAGCTACGATAATCTGGTTGTTATACTTCCAGGCGTTTTAGGTAAAAAACTTCCAAAGGAACTAAAAAGAATTGGAAAGTTTAATATTATAGGAAAAGCAAAAGTCTCGGTTACAGAATTAGAAACCAATTTTAAAATAGCAACTGATTTAGGAAACGGAAAAGTCGATCTTCATATGAATAGTATGGATTTTATCGATAAGGCTTCTTATTCAGGAAATATTGTGTTGGATAATTTTAATATTGGTGCTTTACTCGGCCGAAAAGACCTTGGAAAAACCACCTTAAATTTAGATGTAGACGGAGTTGGTTTTACCGAGAAATATTTAAATACCATTATAAAAGGTGATATTGCCAAACTGGACTATAATAAATACAGTTACAGCAATATTGTGGTGAATGGTAATTTTAAGCTTCCTTATTATAAAGGACAGATTTCTGTAAACGATCCAAATTTAAATTTGACATTTGATGGTTTGGTCGATTTGAGCAAAAGAGAAAGCCGTTACGATTTTCATATCAATATTGAAAATTCAGATTTACGAAAACTGAAATTTATCAACGATTCAATCTCTCATTTTAAAGGAGACGCTGTTGTTCAGGTTACCGGAAATTCTATCGAAAATCTTCAGGGAGAAATTTTTATTAAAGATGCCGCTTATCAAAATCCAAAAGAAACATATGTTTTTGACGATGTTACGATAAGTTCCAATTTTGATGCCGATAAACTTCGAACGATAACCATTAATTCATCTGATATTGTTGAAGGGAAAATTGTGGGGAAATTCCAGTTTGGACAATTAGATAAATTGGTTATGAATTCTGTTGGAAGTTTGTATACCAATTACAAACCTTATAAAGTTAAAAAAGGACAGTTTTTGCGTTTCAATTTTCATGTATATAATAAGGTAGTCGAAATGCTGTATCCGGAAATGAAAATTGATTCGAGTACAGTTGTCCGCGGAAAAATAGATTCTGACTTGCAGGAATTTAAATTCGGATTCAGATCGAAACAAATCAGCGCAGCCAAAAATACATTTGATAATATCCGAATCAGCGTTGATAATAAAAATCCGCTTTATAATGCCTTTGTAGAATTAGACAGTATTAAAACGCCGTATTATAAAATCCGCGATTTTAACTTAATCAATGTAACTTCAAAAGATACTTTGTTTGTACGTTCAGAGTTTAAAGGAGGCGATAAAGGGCAGGATTATTTCAATCTCGATTTGTTTCATACTATTGATAAAAACAAAAACAATATCGTTGGTATAAAGAAATCCGAAATGAAATTTAAGGATTATCTATGGTATTTGAATGAAGATGCCTCAAAAGACAATCAAATTGTTTTCGATCAGTTCTTTAAAAACTTTTCGATTGATAACATTGTTTTATCTCATGAAAATCAAAAAATTGATTTAAACGGAGTCATTAAGGGTAAAGATTATAAAGATCTAGTCCTCAATTTTGAAGATGTAGATATAAATAAAATTACACCGCTGACATCCAAGTTTGTCTTTAATGGTAATTTAAACGGAAAGATAAATTATAAGCAGAATAAAGATGTTTATCAGCCTACGGCCACTATTGTTATCGATCATCTTAACTTAAATAAAGTCGATCTCGGAACTTTAAATTTCGATATATCGGGAGATGAAAGCTTTAGAAAATTCACAATGAATTCGTCGATTGTAAATGGTTTTGCCGAATCGTTTAAGGCAGAAGGAACTTTTGCGATCGAAAACAAAGAGACAATCTTAGATTTACGTTTAAAATTAGACGGATTTAATCTGGCAACTTTAGGAACTGTTGGCGGCGATGTTTTATCGAATGTTAGAGGTTCTGTTTCCGGAAACGCCGCTGTGGTAGGTAATTTGAAAAAACCGGAAATAAACGGTCGATTGTATGTAGAAAAAGCTGGAATGACAATTCCGTATCTGAATACAGATTATGAATTAAGCGATAGAACCGTAATCGATTTAACCGATGAAAAGTTCTTGTTTAGAAATAATCAGCTGACTGATACTAAGTTTAAAACTAAAGGTTTACTGAACGGAACAATCGAACATCATAATTTTGGAGATTGGAAACTGGATTTAACCATAACTTCTAAACGATTACTGGCGCTGGATACAAAAGACAGCGAAGATGCGGCTTATTTTGGAACGGCATTTATAAACGGTACAGCAAGTATAAAAGGACCGACTGAAAATTTATTTATAAAAGTTGATGCCAAATCTGAAAAAGGAACCGAAGTTAAAATTCCAATTAATAACGTACAAAGTGTCGGCGAAAGCAGCTGGATTCATTTTGTAACGCCAAAAGAAAAATACAATCTGGCCAATGGTATTATAGAAAAAACCAGAAATTATAACGGTCTTGAGCTGGAATTTGATTTTGATATTACACCAGATGCAGAGGTTGAAGTTATCTTAGACAGGAATTCCGGCCATGGTATGAAAGGAAAAGGATACGGATCGCTATTATTTAAAATCAATACACTTGGTAAATTTAATATGTGGGGAGATTTCCAGGCATACGAGGGAACCTATAACTTTAAGTACGGAGGTTTAATTGATAAAAAATTCTCGGTCAAAAAAGGAGGATCTATTATTTGGGAAGGAAACCCGATGAAGGCTCAATTGAATCTGGAAGCCGTTTATAAAACATCAGCAAATCCGGCTGTATTATTAGATAACACTTCTTCATTCAATAAAAAAGTACCTGTAGAAGTTGTTATTGGTTTAAGAGGAGATTTAACAAGCCCGGAACCTAATTTTGATATTCAGTTTCCATCTGTAAGCAACGTTTTAAAATCAGAGATACAATATAAGTTAGACGATAAAGATATTCGTCAGACGCAAGCCCTTTATTTATTGTCTACTGGTTCGTTTATGAGTACAGACGGATTCAGTCAGGGCGATTTGTCAGGAACATTAACAGAAACAGCTTCTAGTTTATTAGGCGGCATTATTAAGTCTGATAATGATAAGGTAAACATCGACTTAAATTATATTTCTGCAGATAGAAGAATAGGGCAGGAAGCCGATGGTCAGTTTGTGGCCAATATTTCATCGCAGATTAATGAAAGAATTACGATAAACGGAAAGGTAGGAGTTCCCGTAGGAGGAGTTAATGAATCGGCTATTGTGGGTGATATTGAAATTCTGTATCGTATGAACGATGACGGATCAATGAACCTTCGATTGTTTAATAAAGAAAATGACATTAATTATATAGGACAAGGAATTGGTTATACACAAGGTGTGGGTATTTCTTATGAAGTCGATTTTGATACTTTCAGCGAGCTGGTAAATAAGTTATTTAAAAACCATAAACTCGAAAGGGCGATAAAAAATTCTGATGATTACCAGGATTCTAATTTAAATCCGGATTTTGTCAATTTCAAATCTAAAAAAGAGACTGATAAAGAGAAGAAGAAACCTGAAAAACAAGAAGAGAAAAAACCGAAGCCTCAAAACAATAATGAAGGCCTGATTCCGGATAACGACGATTTTTGATAAATTGTGTTAAAAAGACTATAAAAAAACCATTCGCAGCAACGAATGGTTTTTTTATGCTTAAATTTAGTGCCTTTTGATGAGTTTGGGCTAAAACGCTAAATCTAAGATTTTTATAACACTTCATTTAGGTATTGTTAATTTTAAAGAATTAATTAAAAAACAGGGTATTTATTATTTTAAATGAAATTTTTGGTATCAAAAAACTTATTAACGAAAACGTTTGAATTTAACATATTTTATTAATTTATGATAAACATCACCGGAAAAGTGGCGGATGTTTGCTAAATTTACAACTTTAATACTTAAATAATGTCAAAAACAATAAAAAAAGTAGGTGTTCTAACCTCAGGAGGAGACTCACCAGGAATGAATGCTGCAATACGATCAGTTGTTCGAACATGTGCTTATCATAATATAGAATGCATAGGAATTTATAGAGGGTATCAAGGAATGATCGAAGGTGATTTTAAAGAAATGGGCCCTCGA
>Ga0157370_10002975_pt1 | contig 20148 bp, 26 predicted proteins | sample C35metaG_FD_113463 | JGI IMG/M metagenome (GOLD analysis project Ga0157370, IMG submission 113463) | Corn rhizosphere microbial communities from Kellogg Biological Station, Michigan, USA - C3-5 metaG | ecosystem: Host-associated > Plants > Roots > Rhizosphere > Soil | place: USA: Michigan...
CGACTTCGGCCTCTCTGCTTCAAATCCCTCAGTCACGGCCCTTGCCGTGGAATCAACCATCTAGTAGGGCGGCGGTTCGCGAACTTCGCGGCGATCGTCGACGATGACGTCGCCTTCGCGGCGCCGGCGAGTCATGGTTCCCCACTGCCAGAGGCCGACGATCAGCCCGACCACACCGGCGATCATCAGGATGAGCCCCACCGTGTCGAGGCTGACGCCCTTGAGATGCAGGTTGGTCGCGTAGCGCAGAATCGCGCCCACGGCGATCAGGAAGAGTGCTCCGGCAGTAGTCATGGAGCCAAAGTACCCCCGGTTTGAATCGCTAAACCGTCGCCGCGGTCGGCCGGCGGCAGGCTGTGTAGCGATCCCCAGTGGCGTCGACCTTCTCGCCGACATTGACAGTGAGGCCAGGCTAGCGACCCCGATCCGTCGGCTGGCCCGCTCGCTTCGCAGCTTTGACTTTCAGGGCGAGAGCAGCGTTGTGGCCCAGCCGTCGCCGTCGCGCTCGAAAAGGCGGCGCTCGTGAAGGCGGTCGTCTCCTTCGCTCCAGAGCTCGATGACGTCGGGTCTGACGCGGACCGCGCCCCAGTCGGCGGGGCAGGGGATCGGTTGTTGGTCCTCGATCTCCGCCTTCAATTCTTCGAGTCGGTTTCGCAAGGATGCGAGATCCTCGATCGTCTTGCCCTGGCGCGAGACGATCGCCTGCAGCCGGTGGCTGCGCGGTCGCTCGGCGAACAGCTGCTCGGCCAGCTCGCGCTCGGCGATCTCCGCCCGCCCCTCGATCCGCGCCTGGCGGCCGAGCCCCGGCCAGTGGAAGACGAGGGCCACCTGGGGATTGGCGCGGAGCTCCGCCGCCTTGCGGGTCCAGAGCGCGGTGGTGAAGACCAAGCCCTCGGGGTCCAGGCGCTTGAGCGAGACCACGCGCGCCGAGGGGCGACCGTCGGCGTCGACGGTCGCAAGGGTCACCGCGGTCGGAGAGGGAGCCCCGGCGTCGGCGGCCTCGTCGAGCCAGCGCTCGAGGGTCTCGATCGGGTCACTCACTCGCCCTCGCCCTCCCGAGCCGCGGACGCCCTCTCGAGCACCGCGGCGGCCCCTTCCAGGCGCGGCCTCCTCGCGCGTATCTCGGCCTGTCTCACATCAGGATTATAATCATCATTCGAGTTATAGTTCCAATCCGAATAACTCCAAGCCGGGATGACTCAGCGAAGCGCGACGATCAGCGCCAGCTCCAGCCACTTGAAGTGACAGTCGGCCTCGCTGAAGCCGACGTCGCCCAGCCAGCTCAGCTGCTCGCCGAGGCCGGCGAGCCGGTCGCTCGGGTCGTCCTCGGTGCGGCCGATCTCACGACGGAAGCGCTCGTGCGTCCGGGGCGAAGCGGAGCTGACCAGGTCGAGGTTGGCGAAGACACCGCCCGGCACGAGTAGTGCCTGGACTTCGCCGAACAGCTCGCGCTTGCGCTCGTCCTCGAGGTGGTGAATCGCCAGCCCGGAGACGATCGCGTCGAACGGGCCCTCGACGGGGAGCGGCAGGCCGAGGTCGTGCGCCTGAAGCTCGACCAGGGGGTCGGCGGCGAATCGCTCCGCGGCGCGCACGAGCATCGCCTCGGAGGCGTCGAGCCCCACCGCCCTCGCATCGGGGTGGCGGCTGCGTACCAGCGCGACCATCCGCCCGTCGCCGCTGCCGAGGTCGAGGAAGCGCGCCACCCGCGGGGGAAGCGCCTCCAGCAGCAATTGCTCTGCCGTCAGCCGGTGCGGAATCTCACGCGAGAGATACTCGGCGACCCGCCCCGGATCGGACCACTCTGCGCTCCCCTTGCCCAGGCGTCAGAAGCCGGGCGGATGGCGGGCGACGAAGCCTTCTGGATAGGGAAGTGCCGGTTGCCAGCGCGGACCGGTTCCCCGCGCGTCGCCGACCGTGTCCCAGCGCAGGCCCGCGATCACCGCGTAGGCATGGCCGCCGTTGGCGTAGACCGTCAGCCAGCGCCCCGGTCCCGGCGCTCCCCAGGACTCCAGCTGGCTCGAGGTGAGCGGGGTCGAGAGGAAGCCGCCTCCGGCAAGCGCGTAGCTGACCGCCCCCGAGCAGTCGTACCCGCGCGAGTACCACGAGGCGTGGCCGCCGCCCCAGATGTAGGGGCGGCCGATGATCGTGTTGGCCGCGCTGATCGCCGCCTTGATCCGCTGCGGCGCGCTCGGTGGGGCGAGGGCGACCCCACTCAGCAGGACCGCGCTGCCGGAGGCGGCCCGGTCCTCCAGCTTCGCCATGGTCCTGGGCGTGATCTTTTCCCGTTCGGCCGCCGGGCGAGGGACGTAGGAGCCGTTGGTCCCAGCCGAGGCAGGCGGCATTTCCGAGGGGGCGAGATGCTTCGGAGCGGGTTTGGGTTCGGGCGCCGGCTCAGGGTTCCCCGCCGTCCGCTTTGCTTTGGACGGGCTCTTCGGCAGCACGTCGTAAGGGGGCTGAGGGCGCGGCGGCTCCTCTTCGGCGATCCGGCTGTGCGCGGGTGGGTGGACCTGGGCGAGGGGAGCCGCCGACTCGCCGCTGCCGCCGCAGCCGAATGCGGCAAGCGCGGTGCCGGCCACCGCGAGCGCCGCCGCCACCGGGAGGATCGCGCCGCGCTTCAAGCCCCGTCCTGCTCCCCGTCGAAGTAGTCGACCCTGTCGCCACGCTTGAAGGAGGCTCGCAGGCCACCGCCCGGCGGCAGGCGCTCGACGACGCCGATCTTGTCGGAATCCGTGTAGACGACGACGTCGGGCCGGCCGTGGCTCGAGACCGCCAGGAGGGTCGCGGTTTCCTCGCCCGGAGGCAGCTCCCAGAGGCTGGCACCGATCAGCTCGCTGCCGAGCTCATAGCCGATCCGCGCGTGCTTCGATGGGAACCCCGGCGACCGCTCCCCCTCCTCGAGGCTGGGCCCGTAGAAGTTGGCCATCGCGGAAGGGTAGGCGACCGGCGGCGCCGACCGCTCCGTTTGCCGCCGTGCGGCGGGGGTAGTTCGCCAGCATGAAGCTGTTCTTCGCGCCGATAGGAATCATCGCCGGGCTGCTGGCGGGGATGGTCGCCCAGAAGGGATTCGATCGACTCTGGGCGGTCTTCGACGACGAGGAGCCGCCGGAGCCCGACCAGCGAGACGCCTCCTACCCGAAGCTGATCGCGGCTCTCGTGGTAGAGGGCGCGGTCTTCCGCCTGACCAAAGGCGTGGTCGATCACAGCGTGCGCGGTGGCTTCGCGCGGATGACCGGAACCTGGCCGGGCGAGAAGCCGGCTGAGGGAAACGCCTCTTGATCAGGTGCTGGGCTGAGCACCCCTGACCGCCTCGGCCGAATCAATCGGTTTTCAAGTAGCGGACCGGGGTACCTCACATGGTCCGAACGAAATGACGAAAGGAACCGACATGAGCATTCTCGACAAGCTCACCGGGAGAGCCAAGAAGGCGGCCGGAGACCTCACTGACGACGCATCGCTACGGCGCGAAGGCCGGCGTGAGGAGAAGAAGGGCGAGAAGAAGGAGGAGCTCGACAGCGCCCAGGAGAACGCCGATCGCAAGGCCGAGGAGGTAGCGGACCTCGAGCGGAAAACCTGAACGCCGCTCCCCCGATCACCCGGGGCGCGGTCGGCCCGTCGCGATCGCCCAGCGCTGGGTGAAGTGGAGCTCCCCGTCGCGGCGCTGCGGGCGCATGCCCGTCGGCGTCCCGCCCGAGAGCTCGGCCTCGAGCTCAGCGCGTAGCTGGGCAGCGACCTGGTCCGGCGGGTGGGTCTGGGCGAGCCAGCGCTCCAGTGGTAGGGGTTGGTCGCGCTCGACGAAGTGGCCGATCTCCAGTCCGGCCCCCTCCATAGTCGTGCGCAGCTCCTCGGCGGTGAGGGCGCGGGTGTGGGAGGGGTCGCGCAGCCGCTCGCGGTGGTTGTACTCCGCGGCGCGCTCGGGTTCGGCGGCGACAATGTCGAAGATCGCGACGCGCCCGCCGGGTCGGCAGACCCGGGCCATCTCGGCTAGCGCCGCCGCGGGGTCGTCGAAGTGGTGCACTGCGAAGCGGCTGATGACGAGGTCGAACGAGCCCGGCAGGAACGGCATCGAGTCCGCCACGCCGAGCTGGAAGACGACGTTGTGCACGCCGGCCGCGTCGGCTTCGCGCTTCCCCGTGGCGAGCATCTCCGCGGTCAGGTCGAGCACGGTCGCGCAGTGGGATTGCTCGGCGTAGGCGCGGGCGACCTGCCCCGTCCCGCCGGCCACGTCGAGAACGAGCTCCGACGCATCGGGTGGGACGTTGGCGAGGATCCAGGAGAGCACCCGGGGATCGCCGAACGAGTACCGGCGGTCCTCGAAGCTGGGCGCCTGACGGGCGAACTCTTCTTTGATCAGGTCGTTGTGGCTGGGCACGCGGGTGATATTAGGTCCAGCCGGCGCTACTCCACCTTGCGGTCGCCAGACGACATCGGAAGCAGGTTGTGGTGCTCGAGCCGGTCGGCGTCGCGCACCGCCCAGCCGACCCGCTCGACCAGCTGGCCGGAGAAATGATTCGACTCGAGGTCGCTGCTCGCGATCCGCTCTCGGTAGACAACCGTGCCTGCGTCCTCGCCTGAGGGATCGGCAACTATCAGTATCTGGGCCATGCCGTGCCTCCTTCGTCCGGGTGAGGGAAACACCATCGCGGCAGCGGCTAAGCAGCAGGTCAAAATTAGGTAAAAGGCGGGCGTGGGTCTGGCGGCTGGGGCGTCCAGACCGCAAACCCGTGTACCGAGAAGAGTTGGGCGGTCTCGACGACCGACTGCCCCGCGCGCATAGGATCCGGGCGATGAAGCCGGTGACCGTTTCCACCGTGGTGGCCCGGCCTGCGGCCGAGGTCTACGACTTCCTCGACCTGCTGGCGAACCACGAGAGCTTCACCGATCACCTGCTCGTCAAGTGGAAGTTCGCCGGGCCGGCACGCGGCGTCGGCGCCAAAGCGGAGGCCAAGGCGAACACGGTCGGCTCTCAGGACTGGACCGATTTCGAGATCGTCGAGGCCGAGCCACCGGTCAGGATCGTCGAGGAGGGGATCGGCAACGGCGGCAAGCGCCACACCCGCGGTACCTACCGACTCGAGGAGCTGGCCGACGGCAAGACGAAGGTCTCCTTCGAGCTGGAGTGGCTCGAGACGGCGCGGGCCGAACGCCTCATCCCGCCGATGACCCGCGCCTTCATCCGCCGCGTCAATGCCAAATCGATGCGCCGTCTTGCCAAGCAGCTCTCGGCCGGCTGAAGAGGCCGGCTCAGAGACCGGTCGGGTGGCGCGCCGCGAAGCCGCGCGGTTCGACCCGTTCGGTGTGCCAGCGTGGGCCGCTCACGCCCGGCAGGTCGTCGCGGGTGTCGAAGCGCAGCCCGGCGACGAGCATGTAGACGTGCTCGACGTTGGCGTAGACGGTGATCCAGCGGCCGGTCCCACCTAGCCCCCAGCGCGCCAGCTGCCCAGAGACCATCGTCGTCCCGAGCAGCCCGGCGCCGTGCAGGGCGAAGCCGACCGCCCCCGAGCAGTCATAGCCATGAGTCGTCCAGCTCAGATGACCGCCGCCCCAGACGTAGGGCCTGCCTGCGATGTGGTTGGCGGCGGCGATCGCCGCCTTCACCGCGGGTGGGGCGCTCGGCGGTGGCACGGCCCGCCCGTCGACCAGGGTCGCCCCGCAGGTCGCGCTGGTCCTCGGTGCATCGGTGGAGGCGGGGACGCAGCTGTAGCCCCAGGGGACGGCCTGGCCGGCGGCGCTCGATGCGCCGACGGCCGCCGGCCCGCCGATGGCGAGCAGGAGCAGGGCCAGGGTCATCGCTTTCCGTTTCGGCTTCAAGGCCTGAAGAGGCTACGCGGAGTCGACCGAGAGGTGCTCGTGGACGAAGCGGACGACCGTGGCGCCCTCGCCGACCGCGGTCGCGCAACGCTTGATCGAGCCGGCGCGGACGTCGCCGGCGGCATAGACGCCGGGAAGGCTGGTTTCGAGCAGGCCCTTCGCGCCCGCTTCGGGGCCGGTGAGGACGAACCCCTTGGCGTCGCGGGCGACCGTGTCGCCGAGCCACTCGGTGCAGGGGGAGGCGCCGAGGAAGAGGAAGAGGAAGGAGAGCGGCAGCTCGGCCCCATCGGTGAGGGTGACCGCGTCGAGCCGGCCCTCCTCGCCGCGCAGGGCGGCGATTTCGCTGCGGTTGCGCACGGCGACGCCATAGCGCTCGAGCTCCTCGATCAGGTAGTGGGACATCGTCTCGCTGAGGTCGGCGCGGCGGTGCAGGAGGGTGACGAGGGCGCCGCCCCGCGCCAGCCAGACGGCGGCCTGGGCGGCCGAGTTGCCGCCGCCGACCACGCCGACCCGCTGTGCGCCGCAGAGATGGGCCTCCGGTGGTCCGGCGGCATAGAAGACGCTGACCCCCTCGTAGCGCTCGAGCTCGGCGACCGGCAGGCGGCGGTATTCGGCCCCCGTGGAAAGCAGCACCGCCCGCGCGGCGATCTCGTTGCCTTCGTCGAGCTTGACGACGTGGCGTCCTTTGCCCGGCTCCAGCGAGCGCGCGCGGTACGGAGTCGCCGTGCGGGCGCGGAACTTGCGTGCCTGCGTGACCGCCCGGCTGGTCAGCTCCGAGCCGCTGATCCCGGCCGGGAAGCCGAGGTAGTTCTCGATCCGCCGCGAGGTACCGGCCTGGCCACCGAGGACCGTGCTCTCGATGACCAGCGTGTCGAGGCCCTCCGAGGCGCCGTAGACGGCTGCGCCGAGCCCGGCCGGCCCGCCCCCGACGACGAGCAGGTCGACCTCCTCCCGCTCGGAGAGCTCCAGCCCGATCCCCAGCGCGCGCGAGAGCTCGCCGTTGCTCGGCCGCTGCAGCTCGTGACCGCCGGGGAGGCGGACCAGCGGTAGCTCGTCATCGCCGTCCCGTTCGACCAGCGCCGCGGTCTCCACGCTCTCGGCGGGATCGATCCAGGAGTTGGGGAGCCGCAGGCTCTTGGCGAAGTCGAGCAGGCGGCGGGTTTCCGCCGAGTCGCGCGGGCCAACGATCTCGATTCCGATCCCCTCGCGTTGCTGCAGCATTTCGCGGCGCTCGACGAAGGCCGAGAGCAGCAGGTCCGAGAGCGAGCCGTCGTCGAAGAGCAGCTGCCGTAGCTCTTCGCGGTCGACCGCGATGTAGCGCATCGGCTCGGTCACGACGGCGGTGAGGAAGACCGTCTGCCCGGAGAGCAGGTTCATCTCGCCGAGGAAGCCGGAAGCGCCGTGGCGGACGATCTCCTGTCCGGCGGCGTCTGTCACCGCGACCTCCCCCTCGATTATCGCGACGAACGGGTAGCTCTCGTCGCCGATCTCGAACAGCTTCTCGCCGATCGCGGCGGTCCGTTCCTGGCCGTGCTGGGCCAGCGTCGCCAGCTGCGACTGGGAGAGCACACGACTCGTCGGAGCGGCCACTCTGCCAAGGCTACCCACACGCGCGCCGTGGCTACGCGGAAGCCGAGACGACGCAGTTGCCCTCGTCGGTCATCGCCGTCGGGCCCGTGTCGGGGAAGGCTTCGAGCAGGGCGTCGGCGATCGACCTGCTGCGCGCCACGTAGCCAGGCGAGGTGAAGTGGATGCCGTCGGCGATGAACCAGGCGTCCTTGACGTCGGCGGCCCAGTTGTAGATGCGCATCCGGGGGTAGCGGTCGCAGGCTTCGAGCAGCGCTTCGTCCCACGACCTCATGTTCTTCTCCTGGTATGGCCCCGTCGCGACGAGCGATTTCACGTTCACCCACAGCACCGGTTCGTTGCCGATCGTGGACATCATGCTGTCGATCCGGTCGGCATAGGTGAACTTCGAGCCGACCGCGACGTCGGCAGCCTCGTTCGTCCCCAGCGCCAGCACCCAGCAGCCTTTGAACCCTTCGTTCTTCCACCCTTCGGCCACTTCCTGGGCGTTCTGTTCCCCCTCGAAGCTCTCGTAGATCGAGAGCGCCCCGGCGATCGCGAAGTGCTGCGTTGTCGCGCCGACTCGCGCGTACTGGGCGCTGATCTGCTGCTTGCGATCCGGCAGGTAGTTGTCGGAGACGAGCCCCTCCGAGGTCGAGTCGCCGATGTGGATGACGGCCTTGCAGGAGGTCGCCACCGGCTCCCGCCGCGCGTTTTTCACGGTGAGGGTCTTGGCGACCGGTTCTGCGCCGATCGCGTTCGAGTTGCTCGACACAGCGACGCCCGCGAGGCCGGCGATGGCGATGGCGACGATGAGCGCGCCGGCGGTGAGGAGGGCCCAGCCGCGTGGCGTAACCCGCTCGCGCCGCCATCCCTCGGCCCTCCACCGCGCCCACAGCCTGCCGAGGGCGCCGTGGCGGACCGGGTTCTCGACGTAGCGCCAGGAGAGCTCTGCCACCGCCATGATCGCGGCGACCTGGAGGATCGCGCGCACCAGGCTGGGACCGTGTGCGGCCTGGGGTGAGGTGAGCACGACGATCGGCAGGGTCCAGAGGTAGATGCCGTAGGAGCGTTCGCAGATCCAGCGCATCGGCCTACAGCCGACTATCGGCCCGAGCCGTGACGCCGGGTGGACGAGCGAGGCGACGGCGAGGACCGAACCCAAGCCGAGCACGGCGAAGCCGCCGCGGTAGAGGAACGGCGAGAACTCGGTGGTCCGCGAAAAAATCAACCAGATAACGACCAGGCCTGCGATGCCCGCCGCCTCGACCAGCGACCGCGCACGCGGCGCGATGCGTGCGTGCAGGCGGCGGCTCGGCCAGACCATCGAGAGGGCGGCGCCGATCAACAGCTCGAGCGCCCGCGTGTCGGTCCCGTAGTAGACCCTCGACGGGTCGAGCGACGGGTGGTAGAGAACGGCCATCAGGATGCCCGAGCAGAGCGCCGCGATCAGGGTGACGCCGGCGAGGCGGGGACGGACCCCGGTCGTGTTCTTCAGCTCGGGGACCAGGCGCAGCCCCGCCATCAGCAGGAACGGCCAGAGGATGTAGAACTGCTCCTCGACCGAGAGCGTCCAGAGGTGGTTGAGCGGCGAGGGTGGGGCGAAGCGTTCGAAGTAGGAAACGTGGTGGAAGATCAGCCACCAGTTGTTGACGTAGGCGACGGCACTGAGCGCGGCCGTGCGAAAGTCTGCGGGCTGGTGCGGGCCGACCACGGTCACCCATGCCGTCACAACGACCAGCATCAGGAAGAGCGCCGGAAGCAGGCGGCGTGCGCGGGCCAGCCAGAACGACTTCAACTTCATCCCACCCTTGTTCGCCTGGTTGAGCAGGATGTCGGTAATCAGATAACCGCTGAGGGTGAAGAACACACTCACCCCGAGCAGCCCACCTTCCGCCCAGCCGAATTTGAGGTGGTACAGCATCACCCCGATCACCGCGATCGCGCGCAGTCCGTCGAGTCCCGGCATGTAGCGCCGCCCTTGCTTGACCGGTTCCGGCATGAAATAGACCATTGCAAGGAACGGCCGAGGTCGAGCAATGAACGCGTCATATGGGCAAGGTCCTGTACACCTCCGAGGCGCGCCGGGGGCGCGCCAGGTCGGTCGAGTAAATGCGCCGGAGGCGGGTTTAGTGTGAGTTCCGCGCGGCTTGCGCTCCACGATGGAGGCCCACAAAACATATGAGCGCTTCGAGCAGGGGCATCAGGTAGCGACCGGCGAGGAAAGTCATCTCGGGCCGCACTACGGAAGGAACGTGGCGATGGCCGTCGCCCTCATGGCGGCCTTCCTCGCCGTCGCCGTATTCCTCTCCAACGAGGCAGTGAAGGAGGTCATCACCGGCGAGACCCACCGCGCCGACGCCTCCGCGCAACTCGAGAGCAACCGAGTCAAGATCGACATCGCCAGAGGCAACGCGGTGCTGCTGCGGGCTCTCGCCGCCGGCAGTGCCCAGCGGGGCCAGGCGGCCGTCGCGGCCGATCGGCACGAGGTCCGCGTGGCCCGGGACCTGGCTCCGATCGACAGCGACCTCAGCGCTCAGATCCAGAGCCATGAGCACCACACCGACGATGCCAACAGCCGCCACGTCCTCTACGAGCTGGCCGAGGTTGGCCTCCAGGTCGGCATCGTCCTCGCCTCGGTCTCGATCATCGTCCGACGCCGCTGGCTCCTGGGTGTCGGCGGCGCTGCGGCAACTGCGGGTGTTTTCCTGCTCCTGGCAGGGTTGCTCGTCTAGGACCGCACGGTGGGGGCGGCAAAGGGATCAGTCGCCGGGGCCGCGACGGATGCGACCGAAGCGCTCGAATATCTCGCTCAGCTCGATATCCAGCCCGCGCGCCACTCGCAGCAGTGAGATGAAGGTCGGATTGGCAGCGCCACGCTCCAACTTGCCGACGGTCGGGGATTCTGTGTTCATTCGGTCGGCCAGCTCCTCCTGGGTCAGTCCCGCCTCCTGCCGCAGCTCCTCGACCGCTCGCCCTAGAGCGGCGTGATCTTGCGATCGCGGTTTGACCTGGCGGCGGGGAGGCATGGCCAAGAGCAGCCTTCCCGCATGGCGGACTACAGGTTAGGTGATTTATTCCCTAAGAGACCAACCGTGAAACCCGTTCACGTACCAGTTTGCCGCCGCCAGATTCTTTTAGGATATATATTGCCTAACGTGGAAAAGTCGGGAGGGACGCTTTCCCGCCTCCCACGGGAAAGACGGGGGACCGGATGAGCGAACCAGCGCGAAACAGGGCCAAGACTGGACGCCCATCGCGTTTGGTTCGCTCGGCCGGCGCCCCGCGACGCAGCAGCGGCGAACCATGAGTGGCTCACGTGGCGGGGGACGCCGACATACCGACGACCTCGAGCCCAGGCCAGGCGCACGAAGCCCAACGCTCGAGCTGTTCATGACTCAACTGGCGGAGTTCGCGCCGTCGTGGGGAAAACCGATCTCCCCCCGAAGCCACCTGGTCGCCGACCTCAGGTTCGACTCGCGGGCCTTCAGGCAACTTGGCGAGCTGCTGTCCGAGCACTACGGCATCGGTGGACTCTCGACAGACTCCATGCGGGCGGAAGGTCGCCTCACTGTCGAAGAATTCTTCCGGTACCACGTCCTCGATGTGCTGGGCATCGGGTCCATCCGCCGGCTGGACAGGTGATTCCGCAGGCCCATGCCGGCGATATTTGGCCCGGTATCGTGCGGCAATGGTCGATCCCGAGTTGCCACTGGCCGGAGGGTGCATGTGCGGTGCGGTTCGCTTCGAGGTTTCCGAGCCGCTGCTCGGTGCCCTCTACTGCCATTGCAAGCGTTGTCAGCGCCGGACTGGTACGGGTTTCTCAGTCACCGCCCTGGCCGCCCCCGGGTCCTACCGCACCGTTTCCGGCGAGGATCTGATCCGCTCTTGGGACCCTGGCAACGGCGGCTGGATCAAGTCGTTCTGCGGGGAGTGCGGCAGCCAGATCTCGACCACGAACCCCGAGGATCCCGCCATGGTGGCTGTCCGCATGGGCGCCCTAGACGAGGATCCCGGTATCCGCCCGAGCGCCCATCAGTTCACCCCGTTTGCGGCGCCGTGGGCGCCGGTGCCAGACGACGGCCTGCCGCGCTTCCCCGAACGGCTCGGAGCCACGCCACCCGAGTCGGCCTAGCCAGGCGCGGGGTGACGGCTAACTCCGGCGTGGTCAGCGCCTGCGTGTCGACCAGCTCGTCCCGCTCCCGCAGCTTCGCGTTGAGGTCTGCCGGAGCCGAGGACGAGTTCTCGACATCGGCGGTCGGGAGGGGCGCAAAAACGAGGCAGGTCAGCCTTCCGGCATGCCGCGCTCCCGGCGCAGCGTTTCGCGCGTGGCGTAAAGGGCCGGGAGGGCTGCGGTGTCCTTTGGCCGCCTAAGCCCCTCCTTGGACGCGATCACCTCGTCGATCGTGATCACGCGAACGGAGATCTCGCCGAGTGCCAGCTCGATCGTCGCGACGTCCTCGAACCCGCCGATCGCCGTTGCATGCGGAACGACGTCCAGCGGCCCTGCCTCGGTGTCGAAGCGCTGGGACTGCCACCCGAGGAAGTCGGCGCCTTCCAACGCCGCCTTGCCGTGTCCACCTGGCGGGCGGGCCCCGAGGGCGTTGAGGGCAGCGGCGAGGCGCTCGGCGTTGTCGGGCTCCCGTCTGGGCATCACGTCCAGGTCGAGCGTGACCGTCGGGTTGCCTTGCAGCCATGCCGCAACAGCCCCGATGACGCAGAACTCGACTTCGTGGTCCACCAGCGACCGGAGAAGCTTCTCTGGGTCGAGCTCGGTCACGCCTGTCCCTGGGCAAGCTCACGTAGGTGGGCGTAGCGCCGCAGAGCACGGAGGCGCTCCTCTGGCGTGAGTCGGAGGAGAAGCTCGGCCAGCTGGACGTCGTGCGGGTCGGGCATGGCCTCGACACCGAGTCGGACCCGCCGACCACACGCCATCGCAAGCCGCTGGAGCGTATCCCAGGATGGCGTCGCTGCGCCCCGCTCGTAGCGGGCGACGGCCGGCTGGGACGTGCCCGCCCGTCGCGCGAGGGCGCGTTGAGAGAGACCGGCTTCAAGACGGACCTCGCGCACGAGCGCACTGGGCGAATCCATGGCTCAAACGATACCTGATCAGGTATCGCTTTCATGCCGGTCTCGTCCGCGGCCGGCTGGAGACTCCGCTCTCGATGGTGACCAGGTTCCTCCGCCGGGCAACGAAGAATGGCGGCCGGGCGCCGGCTGCTGTGTCGCGTACCCCGGCTTCGCCGCGCCGTTCCCGCTCCTACTACCTGGTCGCCGGGGTGTCCCTCGAGCAGGAGCTCGAACGGCTGCGGGCGCTGCCGGTCTTTGCCGATGGACCGCTGGCGACGGGCAGGCCCGAGCTCAAAGTGCGGCGTGCCGCCAGGCGCCCAAATCGCCTCGGCTTCGCCGTCCCCGCCGAGTTCCGCCTTCAGGTCACCGCCTACCCCGGCATTCGTCCCGGCGACATCCTGGAGACGCTCCTCCACGAGCTGGTCCACCTGCACGTCGGCCGCGCCGCCGAGCCCCACGCCTGGCACGGCCAGACCTTCAAGCGGACCTTGGCGACGGCGATGAAGCAGGCCTACGGGATGGCCATTCGCCCGCCATCGAGCACCCGCCACGGGACCTATGCCGAGGCGATCGAAGGCCTGGTCACAATCCTCGGCGGTCTTGATCGTGTAGGCCGGGATGGGAAAGCGGACCTGCCGGTCGAGGTCGTCGTCGTGGCGCCAGATGCCGGCGGCTGAGGTGAACCAAGCCGGCGTTGAGCCTCTCGACCCTCATCGCCCCGACCATGCTCGAGGAAACCCAGCACCGATTCGGGTAAACCGGACCTGCCCCGCGACCGATAGGACGAGCGTGAATTCGCGGACGAGGAGGCGGCTGTGATCTACGTTCTCTACGGACTGGTGGCTCTGATCGGCGCCGGCGTCCATCTCCTGCGGCATCCGGCTGAGCGCGAACCCGGGCGGGCCGTGGAGGTCGTCTTGCTCTGGTGGATCGTCGTCACGATCGGCGTCGCCGGTATCGTCGGCGGGCTCCTCCACCTCCTCGACGGGGCGAGCATCGCGAGGGAAATCGGCTTCACCCGCGGCGACGGTGGATTTCAGACGGAGGTCGGGTTCGGCGACCTCGCGCTGGGCGTGGCCGCCGTGCTCTGCATCTGGTTCAGGGACCGCTACTGGCTGGCGATCCTCGTTGTCGCGACGATCTCCCTGTGGGGTGACGCCTTTGGCCACATCCACCAGGAGATCGTCAACGACAACCACGACCCCGACAACACCGGGCCGGTTCTCTATGCCGACATCGTCGTTCCGCTCCTCGCCCTGTCCCTCTACATCGCCCGCGAGCGATCGAGCCGGAAGTAGCGAGTCGGCCGGGGCGGGCTCGAGCCCAGGCTCAAACCTCCAGTTCCAGGACCACCTCGAACTTCTCCACGGCTACCCGCTCGCCCATGTCGTTGTCCCCGCTCGGGGGCGACATCGAGTTCAGCGTCTCGTCGCCCTGGCGGTAGTCGTCCTCGCTCTCGAAGAAGGCGATCGCGATCGCCTTCTTGCTCCCGGCGTCGTTGAGGATCATGAGTTTCTTGGCCGGAAGCCCCGGGGGCGGACCGCCCTCGGCCTCGTTTCGAGCGCTGATCTCGGCGGCGGCCTTTGCCCCGTCGCCGCCCTTGAACATCGCCACTCGTGCGTACATATCGCCCTCCTCGTTTTGGGGTCTCTCCAAGTGAGGATGACATGCTCGGGTAGCACATCATGTGGATCCAGAGAACGATTCAGCTCGAGGCGCGGCCGCGTGGTTTTCACCTGGTCACCGAGGAGGTGCTCGGCGCCCTCCCCGAGCTGGACGGAATCTCCGTCGGGATCTTGCACCTGCTGATCCGGCACACCTCGGCCTCGTTGGCGTTGAGCGAGAACGTCTCGCCTGAGGTGCGCCACGACTTCGAGGCCTGGTTCGACCGCGCCGTCCCGGAGCGCGCCCCTTACTGGACCCACACCCTGGAGGGCGACGACGACATGCCCGCCCACGTCAAGGCGGCGCTGCTGGGCCCGTCGCTGACGCTACCGCTGACCGACGGCCACCCCGCCCTGGGGACGTGGCAGGGGATCTTCCTGTGCGAGCACCGCGACAGCGGCGGCTCACGTTCCCTGATCGCCACCGCGTGGGGCGAGCCCTAGCGGAAGTCGAGCGGCCGCCAGCCCGAGCGGCTGGCCGGCAGCCGAATCCCTTCCGTCGAGGAGCCTCTCGACCAGCAGGATCGGGGCCCGGCGACGATCGCGCGGCTCGGGACCGGGATGTGCCTGGTGCGGAGCCGTGGGCTTATCCGCGGTCGCCCACCGCCAACCCGTGGGCGAGAGGGCGTTGACCAGATTCGGCAGGCGGCCGCTCCGAGCCAACAGCGGCGCTCAGGCCTTGGAGCCCGTCTGCACCGCGGAGGGCGAGCGCAGCAACGAGCAGCCGAACGAGCAACCGCTCATGGAGCTAGCCGGATTCGAACCGGCGACCTCTTGGGTGCGATCCAAGCGCTCTGCCAACTGAGCTATAGCCCCGCGTGCGTGGCTGGGAGGATCGTCCCAGAGGCCGCGCAAGCACAAGGATAACCGCATAGTCTTTAGGTTCTCCCAGGGATCAGCATGGGCATTCTCGACGACGCGATCAAAGAGCACTTGGAGCTGAAGCGCCAGCACGGGGCGGCTGACGACGAGCTGAAACAGCTCGAGGACGAGGCCTTTGGCGCCGCAGAGCGGCCTGGCCACGAGGAATCGGCGCCGGATCCGCTTGCCGAGGCGCCGACGGAATTCATGGAACGGCCCGACCTGGAGGCTGAGACGACCGCCGAGCCCGTGCCTCCGCAAGCTGCGCCTGGGGCTGAGGAGGAGGCGGGACGCCGCTCGGGCCGGGCCGAGATCGCCGACCTGCAAGAGGCGCCGCCCTCCAAGCAAGAGGAGAGCGCTCCGGAGGGGAAGGAGCCCGCCGAAGAGGAGTCGCCGGCGATGGAACACGAGGCCGTCCCCGAGCCGCCGCCCGCGCCCGAGCCGCCGCCCGCGCCCGAGATGTCGACCGGACCGACCACCGAGGAGCGCGAGGCGATCGCCGAGCAGCCGACTGAGATGTTCGACATCGCGGAGGAGCTTGCGGCTTCAAAAGCCGACGCGCCCTCCGAGGAGGAGCTGGTCGAGGAGGAGATGGTCGAGCCGCGCCTGGCCCCGGCCGATCCGCTCGCCGGCCTCGACGACGACGCCCCCGAGCCGCTCATCGAGGATGACGAGGACGACGACTTCTGGGACGAGAAGCGTCTCTCCGACGAGCTCGACCAGGCGCTGGAGGCCCCGGTCGAGGCCGATGAGGTGGAGGAGGACGCCGTCTTCAAGCCCGAGCCTGTTTCGGAGCCCGAGCCGGAGCCCGAGAAGCCCGCGCCCGGCCCTGACGAGGACGTGCTCGAGGAGACCCCCGACTTCCTCGAGGAGGCTCCCGAGGACGACCAGCTCTGGTTCGAGCAGAAACCGCCGAAGGACTTTGACTTCGATGATTAGGTCAGAGACGTCCGAGGGGTCTGGCCGAGCTCCCTGATCACCGGCACCACCGGCCCCCAGAAGCCAACAAACCCGATCACCGGCACGGAAGGCGAGGTCTCCTTCACACCCGGCGAAGTGCTCGATTTCGAGAACGGGCATTTTGGTCGACAACTCGTTCGCCGCGCCAGAAGCCGACGACTGCGTCCTGACCCCCGGCCTACACCCGACCTCGCTCGACAGCTTGATCAATTCCCAAATCGGGCTCCCCGCGGCCACGGAATGAACACGGCAATCCTGAACTTCGACACGGAACTGGTCGAAGACCCGGTCGTCTATCCGCAGGGGGCCGAGCTGCCAGTGGAGCCAGCCGGGCTCGAACCGGCGACCTCCTGCTTGCAAAGCAGGCGCTCTTCCAGCTGAGCTATGGCCCCTCGCGCCTAATTGTAGGCGCGAGGCCGGTGCGCGCCCTGACCCCGGAGGCCTACCCCACCAGCCCAACAGGCGTCAGCAGCGAACGCCCTGCGCAGTCCACCGCACGGTCGTCCACACAACTTTGACTTTTCAATCCGGGTCCGTCTAGGCTGCCCCGTCATGATCTCCGACCTGCACGCGCACTACCCGATGCGCGTGATCAACGACATGGACCCGGAGACGACGGCCAGGTTGATGAAAACGCCGGGGCCGACGATCCGCGATCGCCTCCAGGCGCTGGTCCTGAAAATCGCCAACAGGCTCGGCAACTACCCCAGCTGGGATGGGACCTACCGGATCACCCCCGAGACCCTGCGCGAGGGTGGGGTCGGCCTGGCGATGTCGGTCCTGCTCGGGCCATTCGACGAGATGGATCTCGACACGCACTACGCTGCGCCGCCGGAGCCGGGCTATTTCCCCCACCTGATCGCGAGCATCGAAGCGGTCGAGCAGGAGGTAGCGACGCATGACCGCTCGCAGCTGCGGCTCGTCCACAACCGGGCGGAGCTGGACGACTGCATCGCGGCCGGGGCGACGGCGCTGGTCCACGCCGTCGAGGGAGGCTGCCTGCTCGGCGATACGGATGCCGAAATCGAGGCCAACTGCGCCGAGCTGGCGAGGAGAGGCGTCGGCTACGTAACGGTCGCGCACCTCTTCTTCCGCCAGGTCGCCACCAACGCCAACGCGCTCCCGTTCATGCCGGACCCGATCTACGACTTCTTCTTCCCGCAGCGAGGCAAGGACAGGCTCACCCCCCGGGGCGAGGCCGTCGTGCGCGGCCTGGTCGAGAACCGGATCCTCATCGACCTCAGCCACATGGACCCGGGCGGGATCTGGGAGACCTTCGCCCTGCTCGACGAGATCGACCCCGGCAGCGAGGTGCCGGTGATCTCCACCCACACCGGCTATCGCTTCGGCAAGCAGCAGTACATGTGCGACGAGGAGATCCTGCGCGAGATCAAGCGCCGAAGGGGAGTCGTCGGCCTGATCATGGCCCAGCACCAGCTCAACGACGGGATCCGCAAGAAGGAGACGACCACGCTCGAGGAATCGTTCGAGGTCATCTGCGGGCACGTCGACAAGATCGCCGAGATCACGGGTGGCTACGAGCACGTCGCCATCGGCACCGACTTCGACGGCTTCATCAAACCGACGATGGGGGGCTTGCAAGACGCGTCTGACCTGAAGCATCTCGAGGCAGCGCTGCGCCGGCACTACGGCGACGCGAATGCCGAACGCATGTTGTTCAAGAACGCCATCGGCGTGCTGCAGGGGCTGTGGCCGAAGCCGTCCGTCCACTCGCCACGGTGAGACTTGTACCTCACCGGCCGCTGACGGCTTCCACGATCCGGCCTCCGATCAGGAGCTACCGCTCGCCACCTGCGGCAGGTTCTGGTCGGCGTGGTAGCTGCTGCGAACCAGCGGCCCGGCGGCGACCGACTCGAAGCCCAGCGCGTAGGCCTCGCGCTCGAGCGCCTCAAACTCCTCAGGGTGCCAGTAGCGCTCGATCGGCAGGTGGTCCTCGGTCGGGCGCAGGTACTGGCCGACGGTCAGCACCTGCACCTCGTGCTCGCGCAGGAGGCCGAACGTCTCGACCATCTCCTCGAAGGACTCGCCCAGCCCGACCATCAGCCCAGACTTGGTGACGACGTCCGCGCCGCCCATCTCCTTGGCCATCTTCAGCACTCGCGCCGAGCGCAGGAACTTGGAGCCGCGCCGAGCCTTCGGGTAGAGCCGCGGCACCGTCTCGACGTTGTGGTTGAAGACGTCGGGACGCTCGTGGATCACCTTGGCCAGCGGCATCTCCTGGCCGCGGAAGTCGGGGGTGAGGATCTCGACCTTGCAGCCGGGCGCCTGCATGCGGATCGAGCGGATCGTGCCGACGAAGGCGCTCGCCCCGTAGTCGGGCAGGTCGTCGCGGTCGACCGAGGTGACGACCGCGTGGCGCAGCCCCATCTGCTTCACCTGGTTGGCGACGCGCAGCGGCTCCAGCGGATCGTTCCAGCTCGGCACCCCCGTCTTCACGTTGCAGAAGCCGCAGCGACGGGTGCAGACGTCGCCGAGGATCATGAAGGTCGCCGTGCCGCGCTCCCAGCACTCGCCGACGTTGGGGCAGTTGGCCTCCTCGCAGACGGTGTGCAGGTTGTCGGCGCCGATCGTCGCCTTGAGCCGCCGGTAGGTCGGGCCGCCCGGCGCCGGCACCTTCAGCCAGGGCGGCTTGCGGGCGCGGCGGAAGGGCACGGCGCCGGCGCCCTCGGCTGCGGTCCCGCCCGGCTTGGCCCGGGAGCGGGTGACGTGAACGCGATCGGCGACCTCGCTCGGCGCGCTCGTCTCAGGTGGGACGTTCATGCGATCCCGAGCCTAGCGAGGTCGATTCCCAGGGATCCCGGCTCGGTGGCAGCGGGCGTGCGCTCGAAGACCTCGCCGTAGCGGGCGACGACGCTGTCGGCGAAGGCGGCGAGATCCTGCTCGGCGCCCAGCTCGCGCCCGAGCGAGGTGACCCGGCAGTTGTCGATCCCACAGGGGACGATCCACTCGAACGGCTGCAGGTCGTTGTTGACGTTGATCGCCAGCCCATGCGTGGTGACGCCGCGGCTGACGTGCACCCCGATCGAGCCGATCTTGCGAGCGGCGTCGATGTCGGCTTCCTGGCTCGGCGCCGCCCCCTCGGTCCAGACCCCGGTCAGGCCCTCGATCGTGCGGGCTGTGACGCCGTGCTCGGCCAGCGCCTCGATCGCCACCCGCTCCAAACGCCGTACGTACTCGTGGACGTCGTCCCCATAGGGCTCCAGCGAGACGATCGGGTAAGCGACCAGTTGTCCCGGCCCGTGGTAGGTGACCCTGCCTCCGCGGTCGGTGTCGTGGACTTCGATGCCCTGCATCTCGTACCACTCGCGTTGCATCGGCAGCTCGTCGTCGGTCGCCCGGCGCCCGCGCGTGTAGACGGGTCGGTGCTCGAGCAGCAGCAACACGTCGGAAACCTCACCCTCCTGGCGGGCGGCCTGCAGCCAGCGCTGGGCGACCAGCGCCTCCTCATAGGGGAGGAGCCCACAGCGGACCACCAGGATTTCTTTACTCACCCTTGAAATCCTCGCATGCGGCCGCCCTATCCTTTGCGGCCCTCGCCGATGGCTCCGCTCCAGTCAAAGCTGCTCCTCCGACCCGACTGGCTTCCGGCCGTGGCGCTCAGCGCCGCCCTGGCCGCGGCGATGTTCGCCTGGAACCCCCAGGTCGGCGACCTCGCCGCCCAGGTCTTCCGCACTGAGCTGTTCCAGCGCGGTGGCCTGGCGATCTGGAACGGCAGCTGGTACGGCGGCCACTACACCCTCACCTACAGCGTCCTCTTCCCGCCGCTGGCCGTGCTGCTCGGCCCGCGCCTGGTCGGTGCGATCGCCGTGATCGCCTCCTCCTACTTCTTCGACCGCCTCGTCCGCGACCGCTGGGGCGAGGGGGCCCGCTGGGCGACGCTCTGGTTCGCCGCCGGCGTGGTGACGCTGCTGGCCGACGGCCAGCTCACCTTCGCCCTCGGCGTCTGCTTCGGCCTAGCCACGCTGCGCGCTCTACAGCTGCAGCGCACCCCCTCAGCGCTGGCAGCCTCCGCAGCCTGCGCCCTATCCAGCCCGGTAGCGGCAGCTTTCCTGGCGGGGGTCGTCTTCGCCGGCGCCTGCGATCCGTCGACCCAGCTCAGGCGCCTGACTCGTGGGTGGCGTGGGGGAGGGGGTGTCGATGCGGGCGCGGCGCCCTGTTCCTCGCACAGCTGGCTCGGCGAGAGAAGCACCGCCGCCCG
>Ga0157370_10002976_pt1 | contig 20144 bp, 20 predicted proteins | sample C35metaG_FD_113463 | JGI IMG/M metagenome (GOLD analysis project Ga0157370, IMG submission 113463) | Corn rhizosphere microbial communities from Kellogg Biological Station, Michigan, USA - C3-5 metaG | ecosystem: Host-associated > Plants > Roots > Rhizosphere > Soil | place: USA: Michigan...
TGAACGCGCTCACCAATCGGAACGCGCTCGCGCGAACGTCCAACACGCCCGGACGGACCCAGGAGCTCAACTTCTTCAACCTGGGCAGTCCCCTCCGGCTGCGCCTCGTCGACATGCCCGGCTACGGCTTTGCAGAAGCGCCGAGGGAGCTGGTCGGCCGGTGGAAGAGGCTGGTCACCAATTATCTGCGCGGCCGCGCTGCGTTGAAACGCGCCCTGGTGCTGGTCGATTCGCGGCATGGACTGAAACAGGTCGATCGAGAGATGATGGGCATGCTCGACGAGGCGGCGGTCAGCTACAATCTCGTGTTGACGAAGGCGGACAAGGTAAAGCCCAGCGCTCTGGGCGTTCTTTACGAAGCGACGGCGGCCGAGGCGGCGAAACACCCGGCCGCGCACCCGAGCATCTTCACGACCTCGAGCGAAACCGGTAGCGGGATCGCCGAGTTGCGAACCGCGATCCTCGAAGTCGCGACTTTCTAGGGAGTAGTCCTTGCTCAAGCTGATTATCGGCAACCGCGCTTATTCCAGCTGGTCTTTTCGTGGTTGGCTCGCGTGCAAGCAGTCGGGCGAGCAATTTGAGGAACTCGTCGTCCCGATCTTCGACGAGGACTGGGAGAAGCGCCGCGAAGGCGATGAGTTCGCGCCATCGCTCGGCAAGGTGCCGATCCTTTGGGATGGCGACATCGTCGTTTGGGACAGCATGGCGATCATCGAATTTCTCGCCGACCGTTATGGAAGTGCGCTCTACTGGCCCGAGGACGAAGACGCCCGTGCGGTTGCTCGGTCAATGGCAGCCGAGATGCACTCCGGCTTTGCCAATCTGCGCCGCGACCTGCCGATGAACGTCCGCAAGAGCTTCCCGCCCAAGAAGCTGAGCCTGGAAGTCCGCGAGGAGATCGACCGCATTCTCCAGCTTTGGGCGCAGGCGCGAGCGCGCTTCGGCGGGACCGGCGATTTCCTGTTCGGTGACTGGTGCGCAGCCGACATGATGTATGCGCCGGTGGTCACGCGCTTAATCACTTACGGGGTCCCGGTGCCGAACTTCGCCGGCGTATACATGAAGAACGTCCTGTCGCAGCCGCATGTCGCCGAGTGGATCGACGAAGCGCAGGACGAGCCCTGGGTGATCGACCAGTACGAGGCTGCATGAGCGACAAGAAGCAGGCACGCATCGGTGGCGGACTCGCTCTAGGGATCGCCATCGGGGTTGCGATCGGGGTCGCGCTTCGCAACATTGCCATCGGCATCGGCGTCGGCGTGGCGATGGGTCTCGCCTTCGGCGCTGCCGGGAAACGTTCCGGCAAAAGCTAGTAAGGCGTTCCGTCCTTGTGGCAAAAGCGGTCGTCGGCGGTCCAGATCATGTCGATGTCGGAGTAGCCGCCGCCGGTGTTCGTACCTCCGCCGACGACCACGAAAACGCAATCCTGATCGCTTTCGTTGCGAAGATGATGGCCGTTAGTATTGCCCTTGGACCACGCTGCGCAATCACCCGGCTTCAGCATCTTGAGGCCGTCGTCCTCGACCAACACCGCCTCACCCTCGAGCATGACCAGGAACTCGTCCTCACCATTGTGCCAGTGGCGCTGTGATGACCAGGCGCCGGGCTTCAGCACGACCTGGCTGACGCCGAAGTCGGTAAGTCCGCTCGCGGGGGCGAGCCGTCGGTACCAGCGGCCCGCAACGTCGCGGTCGAACGGCGATGGATAGCCGGTGCGGTTGACCTGCTGGATGGAATCGAGGTCGATCTTGGGCATGAGCGCCCTCTAGCAGAGCCTCGGCCGTCTAAAAGGTCCCCTTGACCGTGAACGTGAAGATCGGCCCGACCAGTTCGTTGTGTCGCTCAATGAAGGACACCGGAGTCCGGTCGCGCCATCCGTCCCACACCGTGCGATACTCGAAATGCCGTCCATTGAAGACGTTGTCGACCGAGAAGCGCATGGTCGTGCCGAGCACGTTCTTATCCTCGACATAGAAGCCCGCCATCCAAGGGATATCGAGCGTCTGATCGATCTCCGTCAGATAGTAATTGCTGACATAATGCCGGTACTGGACGTAGGCGCCCCATGCCAATTGCGTGTGCACGATGTCGTGGCGAAGCTGGAGGCTGCCCCAGCGGTCCTCGACGCCGCTGATCGGACGCTTCTTGCCCGTTAGAGGATCGCGCACCGAGGTCCATTCGCCCGCGAAGGTTGCGTCGAGCTTGGCGCCATGCCAGCCGATCGGGTCGAAATTGATCGTGCTGGTGCTCTGGAACCCCGCGCGGTTGGCGTGCGGCAGATTGCCGACCGCTTGCTCACCGTCGCCGACGGGGATGAAGTCGACGATGTCCTGCACCTTGTAATAATGCAACTGCAGGCTCGTCTTCCCCCATGGGCCGAGCTCATGACTGACGTCAGTTTCGACTTCCCAGCTCTGCGGCGGCACGAGCTGTCCATTGCTCGCCTCCTGCCGCCCCACGTTCAGCTCGGCCTGCGCGAGGAAGTTGGCGAAGCTGATCTGTCCGACGCGACGGCGGAGCTTCACGCTGATGTCCCAAGTCTTGTCCGGATGCCAGCCGAGCGTGATGCTGCCCTTCGGCCGGAAGAACTTGCCTGCTGGCTCCTGGTCGGTGGTGAGATCAAGGTGCGAGATTTCGGCTCCGCCTGCAATCTGGAGATCGAGCTTCGGCGAGAGCGGCCGGCTGAACGTCGCGAGCGCTTCGTAGCGCAATTCCGTCACCCTCCCGCTGCCCCCTGGAAACGGCACAGGCTCAAACGATCCGTCGGGTTCGAGCTGAAACAGCCCGCCCTTCTGGTTTAGCCAGTTGAAGGTACGCTCGAACGAGACCTGCCAGTCGTTGCGCCCGGTCTTCCAGATGTACTCGGCGCGGCTCACGCTTTCCGCCGAATGAGTATCGTTGGTGAACCGCGATCCCTCGCTGACCGCACCGGTCGTCAGGAAATTGAGGATGTTGGTCTCAACCATCGGGTCGTGTTCCCAATGGTGCAGGCCGATCAGCTTCAGCCGCCCGGGCCCGAATGCGAACTCGTAGTCGCCGTTGATGTCCGCATTATAGCCATTCATCTTCACGACGTCAGACCGGCTGCGGCGTTCGCCATCTGCCTCGACCCGGGTATCGCTGACGTGCTGAGGGCTCCAATATGGTTCGTAACCCAAGGTCAGATCGCCGATGGACGAACCGGGTCCGTGAATCGTGAATTTGGCCTCCGAATTTACCTGCTCATGCTCGGAGTGAAACACCTCATCACGAAGCTCGACGAGGTTGTGATTCGAGTCGTAGATGTAGATCGGTCCGCCGATGCCGCCGCGGCCGAAGTCGTTCATCACCGAAAGGGTGTAATCGACGGGGCCTTCGGTACCCGAATAGCTGACCGATCCTCCGAGCAACTCGGGCTTGGTGAAATGGGTGCGGGCATTCGTGTCCCACTCGAACTGGCCTGACGCCTTCCTGTTCTCCTTGAGAATCACATTGGCGACCTGCCCGGACAGCCCGGCTATGCCGAGGCTCGCCGCATCGACGATTTCGATTCGATCGACGCTCGCAGCCGGCGTTCGCTGAAGAACATCGACGGCACCGGTCTTGTTGGCGACCCGCTGATTGTTGATCAGCACGTTTTCGGAGGCCTGGCCGAGTCCGCGATTGGTCGTGTCGACGGTCTGGATGGTGAAACCTGGGACATCTGAAAGCATGTCGTAGGCTGTCTTCGGCGCAAACCGCGCGAAGTCGCTCAATGTGTAGACGAGCTTGGTTGAGCCAGTTGCGGGCCTTGCCGCTGCTGGAGCCCTCTGGGCATAAGCGGGAGTGGCTGAAAGGAGGGCGGCGCTTGCAAGCAGACCGATGTACAGATTACGCGCCACCACCATTTGATTCTCCCCTGTTCGCTCCGGCGCACGAGGCTCGTGCTACATTTGTAGCGTGCTACATTTGTAGCGGACAGGGTGCAAGTATTTTCTACAAAAGTAGCGCTGTATTGTGCATATAATACTGTGAGCAGGTGGATTCGAGCCTTCGGAGGTTGGCTTGCCTGCCTAATCAACCTTGCTACTCAGCAACGATGCCTCAGCCGATCGATCCCGTTGCGTTTGCCGCCGAGCTCATCCGCTGCCCGAGCCTCACTCCGGCGCGGGGGCCCGTTTTCGATCTTCTCGAAAACGCGCTGAAGCCGCTCGGTTTCACCGTGCACCGCTGGGCGATGGGAGAGCCACCCGACGGACCGACCGAGAACATGGTCGCAATCCGCGGCGGCGGTGGCCCGCACTTCGGCTTCGCTGGCCACCTCGACGTCGTCCCTGCGGGGGAAGGCTGGAGCGGTGATCCGTTCGGCGCCGAAATCGTGGACGGGATGCTGGTGGGTCGGGGGGCTAGCGATATGAAGAGCGCGATCGCAGCTTATGTGGCGGCATTGTCGCGCATGGACGTCGACAAAGGGACGCTGTCGCTGCTGATCACCGGCGACGAGGAAGGTTATGCCACCTTTGGGACGCCGCGGATCATCGACTGGCTCAATGAAAGGCAGATTCGGCCCGACATGATCTTGATCGGCGAACCGACCTCGGTCGAGCGCCTCGGCGACACGGTGAAGATCGGCCGGCGCGGATCGGTCAACATCTGGATTGAGGTTCCGGGCGTTCAGGGCCACGTCGCCTACCCTCATCGGGCGATGAATCCCGTCCCTCCGCTTGCCCGCGTCATAAGCGCGCTCGATTCGCTTTATCTCGACGACGGCACCGATCAATTCCCGCGGTCAAACCTCGAGTTCACGGCCATCTCGACGCCGACCGACGCAAGCAACGTCATTCCGGGAGGCGCGACAGCCCAGCTCAACATCCGCTTCAACAATCTGCACAAGGGCGCCGACATTGTCCGAATGGTCGCGGAGGTCGCCGAGCGGGAAGCGTCCGGATCGAAGGTCAAAGCGCGAATCTCCGGCGAGGCATTCCTGACCCCGCCCGGACGTCTCTTCGATGTCGTCGTCGAGTCTATCGAGGAGGAAACCGGCCGCAAGCCGGAACTCTCAACCAGCGGCGGGACGTCGGACGGCCGCTTCCTGATCCATCTTTGCCCAGTCGTCGACTTCGGCCTTCCCAATGGGACCATGCACAAGGTGGGCGAGTGCGCCTCGGTCGCCGACATAAAGGCGCTGTCACGGATTTACGAACGGATTGTCCGGAAGGTTTTCAGCTAAGGCCTGCGCGGCAGCCGAGGCTGATGAGAATAAGCAATCCAACGACCGGCTATCCCTCCACGTGCCCCCCCAAGCGTGCGCTACGCGCCGGAGCGACTAAGCGACCGACTTTGCAGTGCGCCCGCGGCCGCCGTTGGTCCAGGCGAGGAATTCCTGCTCGAACATCGGCTCGCAAAAGACAAAGCCCTGAACCGTGTCGCAGCCCATCGCGCGCAATATATCGGCCTGGGCGACCGTCTCCACAGCCTCCGCGACGACTTCGCATTCTACGCCCTTGATCAGCTGAATCACCGCCTGGACGATGACACGCGCTTTCTCGCTGGTATCGATATCGGCGATCAGCGAAGGGTCCAGTTTCACCCGGTCTAGCGGCATCGAGCGCAGCCGCGCGAGGTTCGAATAGCCTGTGCCGAAATCGTCGATCGCGATCCGCACTCCATCGGAGCGGAGCGCGGCGATCTCGTCGAGGACCGTTGCTCCGACTTCCATCGCCGCGCTCTCGGTGAATTCGAGCTCGATCATCGACAGTTGCACACCGGCATCGCCGAAGGCCTGGCGCATCTTGTGAAAGAAGTCGGGCCGGTCGAGCTGGCGGGGACTGACGTTGAACGCGACGCGCCCGTCGAAGCCGCCGCGATGCCAAGCCGCCAAGGTGGATGCCATTTCCGTGATCACCCAGTCGCCTATCTCGGCGATCAATCCCGTCCGCTCGGCGATCGGGATGAAGGTCGACGGGCTGCGCAGACCGTCTCGCGGATGATTCCAGCGCAAAAGCGCTTCGGCTCCCGCCAGTTCGCCGGTGACTAGACTCATCTGCGGCTGGAAGGCCAGCACGAACTCGTCGCGCACCACGGCTTCGCCGAGCGCCTTCTCCGTCTCGACCCGCTGTTGATGCTCGGCGGCAAGCTCGGCGTCGAACAGGCAATGCTGTCCTCCGCCACTCGACTTGGCGCTGTACATGGCGATATCGGCGGCGCGCATCAGCGCCTCGATGCTGGTGCCGTGGTCGGGAGAGGTCGCGATTCCGATCGACGCACCAATGTCGACGGTGTGCGAGCACAGCTCGAACGGTTCAGAGATCGCGAGCACGATTCGTCGTGCCACCCGCTCGACGTCAGCCACGGTTTCGATTGCCGGGAAGAAGATCGTAAATTCGTCGCCGGCAAGACGAGCGAGGAGCGGCCGGCGCCGCGCGTTCCCCGCGAATTCTGCGCTGACCACGACCCTCAGACGATTGGCGACCATGATCAGAAGCTGGTCGCCGCGGGCGTGACCAAGGCTGTCATTGACCATCTTGAAGCGATCGAGGTCGACGAACAGCATTGCTGACCGGGTATCCTCGTCCGCTTCGCCCATCAGCTTGTCGGCCTCGGAACGGAAATGAAGCCGGTTCGGCAAGGAAGTTACCGGGTCGTACATGCCGAGGGCATGGGCGTTTTCGATAGAGGCGCGCACTTCGGCAAAGAGGGTGTCGACCGCAGTGCCGAGCTTGGGCATCGCGCGATGCACCGCAGGCGGCGCAGGAGAAACGAGGTCGCCGTCCTCCACCGCGAGCAAGCGGTCACTGAGCGCGGCGAGCGCGCGGGCGCTTTCGCTGTTGGGCCGCTCGGCAGCGACATAGCTGATCAGCAGGCAGAAGGCGCCGGCGACTAGCGCTGCGGCGATCTTCTCGTCGAACTCCGTCAGATAGAGGAGCGCCGCCAGCGAGAAAATGAACGACGCAAGTCCCGCAGCGCACGACAGGATCGCGTTGCTGATCTTCTGGGCCGAGCCTGCCTTCATCGTGCGGATTCGCCTCGCAGGGCGGAAAGGGCCGCCTACACGCCCGCGTTAATGAATCGAGGTTAAGAAAACGTCAGCGGCGAGGCGATTTGCGGCGCAAGATCAGATACAGGCTACCTCCGCCTCCATGGCGCCGGTGCGCATCCCTCACTGCTGCGATGTCGCCGGAGTGTCGGGAAGCGGCGAGCCAGTCATGAACCGCGGCCCTGATTTTTCCGCGCTGGATCTGCTGCTCGCCCGCGCGATGATGACCGGTAATCAGGAGAAATACGCGTTCGCCGCGCGCGATCGCCAGGTCGAGGCTGCGGTCGATCGCCGTCCACGCTGCGTCGAGGTTCATGCCGTGGAGGTCGAGCACTCGATCAGGTTCGACCGAGCCCGACCGGAGCTTCTTGTCCCAGCTGCCGTCGAGGGTTTTCTTCGAATGGCGCTCCTCCACGGAACTGGGAGGGGCACCGTCTCGGGCAGCGTGATGGCGAAGGGGTCGGGGTGCAAATGCTTGAGCCCCGTCCACCGTCTTCGCTGGTTCCCCTCCCCGCTCGGGGGAGGATCCTAGATCGCGCGATAGCGGACGAATGGTAGCCGTCACTCGCGCCCAGAGCTCGGCCTCCTTAGGGCTGAGGGAGCGCACGAGCAGCGCTGCCCTTTGGCACCAGGATCAGTGCTTCACCGGTCGCGGCCATGCCGCCCGCGATGGCGGCGGCCTCGGGACCTGCGCCCCAATAAGTGTCGAAGCGGTTCGGCCCCTTGATCGCCCCGCCAACGTCCTGCGCGACCCACAATCCGTCGACGCCGGCCCGGTCCGCCCTTTCGAGATAGATCGGAGCGCCGAGCGGCACGTAATTCGGGTCGGCGGCAACCGTAGTCTGATCCGTGATTGGCACGTTGAGCGCCCCGAGCGGCGACGATCCGGGAATCTGCTTGAAGAACACGTAAGACAGGTTCTGGCGCATCAACTCACGACCCTGCTCCGGGTTGGCGCGGATCCAGTCCTTGATCGCCTGCATGCTCGCGCCGCCCGGCGGAAGGATGTTCTGTTCGCGCAGCAGCCGCCCGATCGCGATATAATCGCGTCCATTCTGTCCGGCATAGCCGATCTGCATTGTTGTGCCGTCGTCGAACCGCACCAGCGCCGAGCCCTGGATTTCGGCGAAGAAGAGATCGACCGGGTCCTTTGCCCAGGCGAGTTCGAGTCCCTTGTTCGCGAGCGCTCCATCCTCGATCTCGGCGCGCGTATAATAAAGAACGCAAGTGCCGGTCTGGTCGATTCGCCCGCGACCGGTGCCGCCATCGGGCCGCGTACATCGAACGAGGTCCGGTGGTACACGGTAGATTGGAACGTAACCGGGCTGGGGAGTCCTCGAACCCTCGATCTCGGGCTCGTAATAGCCGGTTGCAAATGCTCGCCCGTCGCCGACCCGCACCCAGTCGAAGCCGTAATAGAAGAACCCCGGCGCGTAGGTTGGATCGAGCGTAGCGGCCTGAGTGCAAAGCGGCCGCCAATCGGCATTCTGGGTCAGTCCGGAAGTGTCTGCTCGAGTGACGACCGCTGGACAGCTGGCGCGGAACACGGCGATCGCTCTTGCCGCCTGATCAGTCTTGAGCACGCGCGGAGTTTCCACCTTCACGCCCGTCTCGACCGCATTGCGGCCGACGGGCGATGGCGGAAGTACCGGACTTGCTGTGGGGGCTGGAGCAGGCGCAGCCGGCGGCGCTTCGGGCGGCGGTGCGGGCTTTGTGGCGCAGGCGGATAAAAGGGCAAGAGACGCGGCGATCGCCGCGCGCGCGCGCAGCCTCACTCTTCCTCGTCGGTCTCGACCAATACCCAATTGGGGTCGCGCGAGCCCGTATCGCGGCGGAAGGTCCAAACGTCGCGAGTCTGCACGGCGTCGCTGAGCGAGCCGGCGACCACCTGCCCTTCGGAATTGCGAGTGATGGCGGCGATATCCGCTTCGAAACGGACCGAGAGGATCGCCACTCCGCGCTCCAGAGTCGCTTCGGAGATGACGGCCTGGTCAATCGCGACCAGCCGGTTGTCGAGCGTCAGGCCTTCCTTGTTGCGCTGATCCACAGCGGCGGCGAAAGCGTCGTAAACATGAGCTTCGACGTGACCGCCAAGCGCCTCGAGATCGCCTTTCCAGAACGCCTCGAGGATCATCCGGTAAGCGGCCTTGGCGCCTTCGAGGAATCGCGCGACATCGAAGTTCGCGTCGGCCGCGAGGATCGCGCGAACGCCGGGACCGGCGGTTGGAACGAACGCCATGTCGCCGCTGTCAGCCGGCGCGGGCGGCGCGATTGGCGCCGGCCTCACCGCAGGAGCCGGCCGGGCGTCCGATTCTGCGGGCCTGAGGATCGGCTGCTGCTCATGCCCTGTGCGCTCCCCGAGCACGCTGTAGAGGCGAAGCCCGATGAACAAGGCTACGAGTGCGAGGATGACAATAACGGTCAACGGTTAGTCCTATGCGTCGCGAACAGCCAACATAGTGTTCTTATCGTAAATATTCCAACACCGACCAACGCACGAAGGTCCCATTGCGCCCCATAAATGTGGCTGCTAGTCGCTCCGCGGTGACACGCCGCCCTGTGCAGGGCGGCTTCCGGACAGCATAAAAGCAGCGCAACATCTTGTAAGGACAGCTTAAATGGCGGACCAGGAACCCAAGGCGGGCGGCAACGGCGCCGACGACGGCCAGCCCCAGGTTTCGATCCTGGCGCAGTACATCAAGGATCTCTCGGTGGAGAATCCTAGCGCTCCCCAGGTCTATTCCTGGCAGGTCCAGCCGAGTCTCGACGTTCAGTTCAATCTCAACGCCGTGCCGCAGGGCGAGGGCGTCCATGAGGTCACGATGAAATTCGATATCTCGGCGCGCTCGGACAACGGCGTCCATTTCGTCGTAGACCTGAGCTACGCCGGGCTGTTCGGAATTCGCAATGTGCCCGACGAAGCGGTCGGACCTTTCCTTCTGATCGAGGCCCCGCGGCTGCTCTTCCCGTTCGCGCGCCAGGTCATTTCAGAAGCCGTATCGAACACCGGCTTCCCGCCGCTGCTCCTTGATCCGATCGACTTTGCCTCCGCCTACATGGCTCAGGTCGAGGCCGCTCAGGCCCAACAGCAGCAGCAGGGCGCCTTGGGCGGCGAGGGCAATGGGGGCGAGCCGACGAATGAAGGGATCGGCAACGCCTGACTCTTCCGCTGATCGTGCGGGATTGAGCCAGTGAACCTCACGCGCGCGCTTGGATCCGTCGGGGGCCTTACGCTCGCCAGCCGGGTACTCGGCCTCGCGCGTGACATGCTGTTCGCCCAATTCGTCGGGGCGAATTTCGCCTCCGACGCATTCGCTGTCGCGTGGCGGATGCCGAACATGTTCAGGGCGCTGTTCGCCGAGGGGGCCTTTTCGGCGGCATTCATCCCGATGTTCAACAAGAAGGTCGCGAACCCCGAAGGGCCCGGCCTCTCGTCCGGCATCGAATTTGCGGAAGACGCACTCTCGCTGCTGCTTCCCGCGTTGCTGCTAATGACGTTGCTGCTGGAGCTGCTCGCCTGGCCCGCAACCTACCTCATCTCACTCGGGTTCAACGGCGCATCGCACGAACAGTTCGCCTATGCGGTGATGCTCGCACGCTTCACCTTTCCCTATCTGATGCTGATCTCGCTAACCTCGCTGCTCGGCGGAATCCTGAACTCGCTTCATAAATTCTGGGTCGCTGCAGCTGCCCCCATCCTGCTCAACGTCGCCCAGATCGTCGCGCTTCTCTTCTTCCACACCCATGAGCCCTTGAGCACCGCCAAGTACCAGGCAATCTCGGTGAGCGTCGGCGGCGCGCTTCAGCTCGCCTGGCTCGCGCAGGCGTGCTGGGCGAGTCACGTGCGGTTGAAGCTCAAGCGGCCCAACATCAACGACGATGTCAAGCGATTGATGAAGCTGATCGGCCCAGCAGCGGCTGGAGCCGGTGCGGTGCAGTTCAACCTCCTCGTGTCGACCGCCTTGGCAACCGGACTCCTTCCGCACGGTTCGGTTTCGTATATTTACTATGCCGATAGACTGAACCAGCTTCCGCTCGGCCTGATCGGGATCGGCCTTGGCACCGTTCTCCTGCCAACCATCTCGGCGCAGCTCGGGCGCGGCGCAGGCGGCGAAGCGATGGCGACGCAGAACCGCGGGCTGGAGCTGGCACTCTTCTTCACTCTTCCGGCAACCATGGCGCTGGTGATCTGCGGCGTGCCGATCATCACCGGATTGTTCCAGCACGGACAGTTCGACTCGAGTGACTCACTCAAGACCGGACAAGCGCTGGCCGCTTTCTCGCTCGGCCTGCCATCGTACATCCTCGTGAAGGTGCTTACCCCCGGCTATTATGCCAGGCACGATACGAGGACGCCGATGCGCTTCGCGATGATTTCGATCGCGGTGAACCTAGTGCTTAATCTGGCGCTTATCCTGCCGCTCAAGCATGTGGGGCCGCCACTCGCAACCGCGCTCGCGTCGACGGTCAACGTCTGGATGCTTTATCATGAACTGAAGAAGCGCGGCCATTTCACGGCGGATGCGCGCCTTCGCAGAGCTGTCCCGCGCCTCGCCATCGCGGCGCTGCTGATGGGTATAGCATTGTACTTCATCGCTCCGGCTGTCTTCCCTTATCTCACCGGATCGATCCTTCGCCGGGCCGGCGGCCTCCTGGCCCTCGTCACGGCCGGTTTGGTCGTCTACGGGATCAGCTGCCTTCTGACGGGCGCCTTTGCGCTCAATGATCTAAAGCTGCTGACGAAACGGGCGCGCCAAGCATGAGCACTCGACCCAACACTCGCGTTGTATCAGGAATCCAGCCGACCGGCGGGTTGCACCTTGGCAACCTGCTCGGCGCGATCCTGCGCTGGGTGCGGATGCAGGACGAGGCGGAGTGCCTCTTTTTCCTCGCCGACCTCCATGCACTGACAATCGATCTCAATCCCGCCGAGCTAAGCTCAAACGTCCGCGAGATGGCCGCCGCTCTGATTGCGAGCGGCATCGATCCGAAAAAATCGGTGCTCTTCCGCCAGAGCGCGGTTCCCGCACATTCGGAGCTGTGCTGGATCCTCAACGGCACCGCACGCATGGGCTGGCTCAACCGGATGACCCAGTGGAAGGACAAAGCTGGCAAGAACCGGGAGGGTGCGTCGGTCGCTTTGTTCGATTATCCCGTGCTCCAGGCAGCAGACATCCTGCTTTACCAGGCAACGCATGTGCCGGTCGGCGAGGACCAGAAGCAGCATGTTGAGCTGACGCGCGACATCGCGATCAAGTTCAACAATGATTTCGACGTCGAGCTGTTCGTCGTGCCGGAGCCGTTCATCGGCGGCGGAACGACGGCACGGATCATGTCGCTGCGGGACGGCGGAGTGAAGATGTCCAAATCAGATCCATCGGAGATGAGCCGGGTCCACCTGACCGACAGCAATGACGAGATCGCGCAGAAAATCCGCAAGGCGAAGACCGACCCCGAGCCGCTGCCGGACAATGCGGATGCGCTGGAAGCTCGGCCAGAGGCGAAGAACTTGGTTGGCATCTATGCAGCGGTAACGAGCGAGACGATCGAACAGGTCCTCGGACGTTTTGCTGGCCAGGGTTTCGGCCACTTCAAGCCGGCGCTTGCCGACGTGCTGGTGGAGCTGATCGCTCCGATCCGGGCGCGCTTGGACGAGCTTCGCCGCGATCGGGCAGAGCTCGATCGGATTCTCGCTGACGGCGCCGCCCGCGCGAGCGACATCGCCGCGCCGGTCCTCGCCGAAGCCAAGGCCGCTGTCGGTCTCATCGGCTAGGCGCGCGGCGCGACCCATTTGGAGGCTGACATCGACAAGACGCAGGAGCAGCCACTGCCGCTTTCGCAGCGGCTCGCGCAGATCATCGACGAGCAAGGACCTGACCGACTGACCTTCTCCGAACTGGCGGCGAAGCTGCACGCGCGCGCCTGGGGCGGCCTGCTGCTCATCTTCGCTGCAATCAACATGCTGCCGCTGCCACCCGGCACCAGCATTTTTTTTGCAATCCCCCTGATGATCGTGTCGGCACAGATGGTCTTTGGACGAGCGAGCCCGTGGTTTCCGGCGCGGATCGATCGTCGCGGCGTCACCAAGGAGGAGCTTGGTCGCCTGATCGCGAGAATGGAATGGCTCGAAGTTCGAGTGGAACGAATCTTCAAACCACGGCTGGCGGGCTTGACCGGGGCAGCCGCAACGCGGCTGATCGGTGCCGTTTGCTTCATCCTGGCGCTCGCAACCACTCTCCCCATCGTCCATATCGCGCCGGCCACCGTAATCGTGCTGTTCGGGCTCGCGCTGATCTACCGCGATGGAGCCCTCGTAATTGCGGCGGTAATCGCGGGCTTCCTCGGTGCAGCACTCGCCACGTTCCTGATTGATTCGGGAGTCGTAGCGCTGAGCCATGCTGCCGCGTGGCTTCACCCGTAGCGCAAGGAGCATAAGCTACTCGTCCGACGATTGACACGCTTCATCGACCGTTCACCGAATTTGATGGTATAGCGCACTGCTATTTTCACGCCCGCCGAAGGGAAGTAACCATGCGTTTCCGCAAGATTGCAGCAGCGATCGCGCTCGGCACCGCCGCAGTCGCGTTGTCCGCCTGCGCTGAATCGATCACCTCGACCGTATCGCGCTACCAGGCAATGCCCGCGCCTCAGGGCCAGACCTTCTATGTCGTGCCCGACGGCGGAATGGCGCGGAACGGCGGGCTGGAGTTCCAGCGCTACGCCGGGATCGTCGCCCAGCAGCTCGAGGCACGTGGTTATCGCCCCGCGGCGGATGAGCGTAGCGCCAACATGATCGTGCAGTTCGGCTATGGCGTCGATCACGGCCAGATGCGCTACGAGTCGGATCCAAACCCGGCGTCGCTGTGGGGATCCTATTGGGGTTCGCCCTTCTTCCGCCCACGCTTCGGCTGGGGCTGGGGCGGCGGTTACATCTGGGGATGGAACGACCCGTTCTGGGGCGGCGACGGGATCGACAGCTATGTCGAATATCACAGCCAGATCGATCTCCACATCCGCTCAGCTGGAACGAACGCGCCGCTGTTCGACGGACGCGCCCAGGCGCGCTCGGCGACCAATCGCCTGGACGTGCTCGTGCCTAGCTTGGTGGACGCGATGTTCACCGGATTTCCGGGGCGCAGCGGCGAAGTCGTCAAGATCACCATTCCGACGCGGCCGCCGCAGCGCTCGTAAGGGGCAGCCCCGCACAACGAAAAAAAGGGCGCCGTCGGATCGGCTCCGGCGGGCCTATTGCCGCGACAGATCAGCCCTCCAATTGTCGCGTCAGCAATCGAATGTCGGCGTCGAGCTCGGCGTCGCTGGCGCGCAGCTTCTCGATTTGCCGGACGGCGTGGATCACCGTTGTATGGTCGCGTCCGCCGAAGCGGCGACCGATGTCCGGGAGCGACTTGGGCGTCAGCTGCTTCGACAGATACATCGCAACCTGCCTCGGCCGGGCGACTTCGCGGGCCCGCCGCGCCGATGTCATCTCGGCCTTGCGTATACGATAATGCTCGGCGACCTGCGTCTGGATTTCGTCGATGGAGATGCGGCGCTGATTGGCGCGAAGGACGTTGGCGAGCACTTCCTCGACGAAAGCGACGTCGATCTCGCGCCCGGTCATCATCGCATAAGCGCCGATGCGGTTGAGCGCGCCCTCGAGCTCGCGGATCGAGCTGGTAACCCGACGGGCGAGGAAGTCGATCACCGGGCGCGGCATCTCGACCCCCGGGAGCGCCTCGAGCTTCGAAACGATTATGTTGAAGCGAAGCTCATAATCGGCCGAGTTAATGTCAGCGACGAGCCCCCACGACAGGCGCGACAGGATTCGTGGCGCGATCCCGTCGAGGTCCTGCGGAGCCCGGTCTGAGGTGATCACCAGCCGCCGCCCGGCGGTGATGATCTCGTTCATCGTGTGGAAGAATTCCTCCTGCGTCGAATCCTTGCCGGCGATGAACTGCACGTCGTCGATCAACAGCAGATCGGCATTGCGCAGCCGCTGCTTGAACCCGATCGTGTCATTCTCTTTGATCGCCCGGATGAACTCGACCATGAACTTCTCGGCCGACATCGAAACGACGCGCGCGAGGCGGTTGCGGGCGAGAAATGCGTGACCGATCGCGTGCAGCAGGTGGGTCTTGCCGCGCCCGGTGCCGCCATGAATGAACAACGGGTTGAAGCTGACCGTCGGCGACGTGGCGAGCGTCCGGGCGGCGGTGGCCGCAACTTCGTTCGCCTTGCCAACCACAAACGTCTCGAACCGGTAGCGAGGATCGAAATTGGGCGCATCCGGATCCCGCTCCGTAGGCAGCGGCGATTCGTCGAGGATAAGGAGCGGTGCGGGGCGCGGAGCATCGGCCGCGGCGATGACGCGAACCTCGCGCACTACGGGAAGGACCGTTTTCCAGGCGAGCGATAGGCGCTCGCCGAAGTGGGAGCGAACCCAGTCGGCCATGAATTGGCTCGGCATGACGAGCTCGAGCGAGCCGCTGTCTGGCTTGAATACGCCCAGTTCCGCAGGCTTCAGCCACCCGTCGAATGTGCGAGCGCCAAGATCGCGGCGAAGTCCGGTGCGGATCGAGTCCCACGCCGCCTCAAGCGGCGCTGCAACCGGCGCTTCTGCCGGTTCGGTTGACGAATTCGCCCCAGCCGCCTGCACTGTTCCGCGCCTCCCTCGTTCGACCCCCTGCAAGAGGCAAAGCGGCTCCGCTGCGAGCGAACCGAGTCGCGCGCGCTAAGCTTCTATTCTCTCTTGCCCCCGGCGCGGATTCGCGCCCGGAAAGGCCTTTCTGCGAGTCTACGAGGCAGCTTGCAAGTGCCGTTTTTTCACAGAAGTGAAATAATGAGACTTGACATAGGATTCAGGCCGAAAGTTCAACAAAATGGCGGAAAAGTGCGATTCTTTTGGTTAGTGCCGCGTTAACTGTCGCGCGAATCGCGGGAATTGCTGCATTTTTTTGATGGTCCAAAAACGGGACGAGCCGCCGGTTGCCCGGCGGCTCGACCTCATCAGGTTTCGGACGGATTTTCAGCCGAGTGACGCAACCCGTTTGGACAGACGGGAAAATTTCCGAGCGGCCGTATTCTTGTGGATAACCCCGCGAGCGACGCCCCGCGCAATTTCCGGCTGCATTTTCTTCAATGCCTCGGCTGCTTCTTTCTTCTTGCCCGAATCGATCGCCGACTCGACGGCCTTGATAAAGGTCCGGATCCGGCTGATCCGCGAATGATTGATCGTCTCGCGATTCGCGTTGCGGCGGATGCGCTTCTTGGCTTGCGGCGTATTCGCCATCGAAAGTTCCTCGTGTCCCGTTCGGCTCAATGAAAAAGCGGCGCAAAGCCAAACGGCTGCGCCGGCGCGGGCGTTCCCCTACTGAGAGAGGCGGCGAAGGTCAACCTTCGCCCGGAGCAACGTCGAGGCGTCAGCGCTGGCATTTTGGACAATAAAATGTCGAGCGACCCCCCTGGACGATCCGCTTAACTATACCTCCGCAGGCGCATTGCTCACCAGCGCGGTCATAGACGGAGAAGCTTTTCGAAAAATAGCCGAGCTCACCTTGCGGACTGACAAAATCGCGCAGCGTCGACCCGCCTGCGGCGATCGCTTCATCGAGGACGTCGTGGATCGCCCTGACAAGTCGCTTCAGCCGCTCGATCGAGATCGATCCCCCCGGCCGCTTCGGATTGATGCCGGCACGAAAGAGCGCTTCGCAGACGTAGATGTTGCCGAGGCCCGCGACCATGCGCTGGTCAAGCAGCAACAGCTTGATCGCGGCGGTCCTTCCCGCAAGGCGTTCCTTCAGTTCGAGCGGGTCCAAATCGAGCGGCTCGGGCCCGAGGACTTCGAAGGTCGACCACTCAGCGAGCCGGTCGGTTGGCACGAGGTCGACGGAGCCGAACCGCCGAGGATCATTGAGCGCCAGACGGTTTCCCTCGTCCGTCTCGATCAACAAATGATCATGCTTCTCGAGCGTTGCATGATTGATTCGCCAGCTTCCCGACATGCCTAAGTGGAACACCAGCGTGTCGCCACGATCGGTGTGGATGAGTCCATATTTGGCGCGTCTCGCAAGGGCAGTCACCCGGGCGCCTGTCAGCCGCTGGCCGAGATCCTTCGGGAATGAGCGGCGAAGATCGGCGCGACGGGTTTCCACGCGGTCAATCCGCCGGCCTTCCAGCACGCGCGCAAGGCCGCGCACCGTGGTCTCGACTTCGGGTAGCTCAGGCATGGTCGCGATATGGCGGAGCTGGCCCAAGGCCGCTAGAGGCACGAGCCCTATGCCCGAACAAGTGAATTTTGGCGACGAGCTGGTCAGCCCCGAGGAAAAGACGCGCCGGGTCGGCGAGGTCTTCAGCTCGGTTGCGCGCCGGTACGACATCATGAACGACCTCATGTCGGCCGGAATGCACCGGTTGTGGAAGGATCGCTTCGTCGCCCGGGTGAAACCCCGCAGGGGCGAGGAGATACTGGACATGGCCGGGGGCACCGGTGACGTCGCATTTCGGATGGCGCGCCGCGGGGCGCTCGTCACCGTCGCCGATATCAACGCCGACATGCTCGAAGTCGGGCGCGAGCGCGCCGAAGCCCGTGAGCTCAAGGGCCTTGGCTGGACGGTCGAGAATGCCGAGAAGCTGAGCTTCGCCGATGCGGCCTTCGACGCCTACACGATCGTCTTCGGGATTAGAAACGTCACCGACATTCCTGCAGCGCTCGGGGAAGCGAATCGCGTGCTGAAGCGCGGCGGGCGTTTCTATTGCATGGAATTCTCGTCGAGCGACTGGCCGGGCTTTTCGACTTTGTACGACGGTTTCGCGTCGAACCTGTTTCCGCGCATCGGCAGGCTCGTTGCCGATGACGAGGCGAGTTACCGTTACCTGGTCGAGAGCATCCGCCGTTTCCCCAGGCCGCCGGCGTTCAAGCGCATGGTTGCGGATGCCGGGTTCGTGCGCGCCAATGCCGAACCGATGCTCGGCGGTCTGGTAACGATTCATTCGGGCTGGAAGATTTGACCTCTGCCGTCACCCATTTGTGGCGTCTGCTGAAGTGGGGCCGGACGCTGGCTCGCCACGGTGCCCTTCGCGGAATCGAGGAAGACCCGCTGACCCCGCCGCCAGTGCGCCGTCTCGTCCGAATCGCGCGCCTGGGCGCGCGCATCCCAGCGACGCCGGAATATGCCGCAGCGCTTGTCGCGATCGGCCCCGCGGCGATCAAGCTCGGGCAGGCGCTGTCGACTCGCCCCGACCTCGTCGGCAAGGCCGCCGCGGAGAACCTCTCGAAGCTCCAGGACGACCTGCCGCCTGCACCCTTCGCCAAGATCAAGCGGACGATCGAAACTTCATTCGGCGCTTCGCTCGAAGAGCTGTTTTCAAGCTTTGACGAAGAGCCGGTCGGCGCAGCGTCGATCGCCCAGGTGCATCACGCCATGACGACCGGTGGTCGCGAGGTGGCGGTCAAGGTGCTCCGCCCAGGGATCGAGGAAGAGTTCGCCAAGGCAATCGAAACCTACGAATGGGCCGCCGCGCAAGTCGAGCGCCTGGGTGGGGAAGCGGCGCGCCTTCGGCCCCGGCTCGTGGTCGCCCAATTCAAGCAGTGGACCGCGCGCGAGCTCGACCTTCAGCGGGAGGCGGCCTCCGCCTCCGAGCTCAGGGAGAACATGGTCGCCGAGCCCGGCTATTATGTGCCTGAGATCGACTGGCGCCGCACCGCGCGCCGCGTGCTGACTCTCGAATGGCTCGATGGAATCAAGCTCAATGACCGGGAGGCGCTGATCGCCGCCGGGCAGGATTGCCAGAAGCTTGCGGCGACTCTGGTTCGCGCTTTTCTCCGACAGGCGGTGGTCGACGGATTCTTCCACGCCGACCTGCATCACGGGAACCTGTTCGCGCTTCCAGACGGACGCATCGCAGCGATCGATTTCGGGATCATGGGCCGGATCGACCGCCGCGCGCGCATGTGGCTTGCCGAGATCCTCTATGGGCTGATCACCGGCAATTACCGCCGCGTCGCCGATATCCATTTCGAGGCGCAATATGTACCCGCTCATCACCGAGTCGAGGAATTCGCGACCGCGCTGCGCGCTGCCGGCGAGCCGATCCGCGGCCTTCCGGTGAAGGACATTTCTGTTGGGCGGATGCTCGAGAGCCTGTTCTCGATCACGCGCGATTTCGACATGCCGACCCAGCCGCATCTGCTGCTGCTGCAGAAATCGATGGTGATGAACGAGGGCGTCGCCACGGCGCTCGATCCCGACATCAACATGTGGAAGACCGCCGAGCCATTCCTGAGCGACTGGATGCGTTCGGAACTGGGGCCCGAGACTTATTATGCCGACCGGATCATCGACCTAGTTCGGGCGGTGAAGAAGATTCCGCAGCTGATCGACCGTCTCGACGAATATTATCCGCCTCGCGGAGCCGCCCCACCGCCTCCGCCATTGCCCGACATTGCAGTGATCGAACAGCGCGCCTGGTGGGGCTATGCCGCCGTGGGCGTGATCGGCGCCCTCATCGGCGGGCTGCTCCTGTTTGTGCTAGGCTGAGACAATGAGACGCGTGCTCCTCATCGTCGGCGGCGGCATCGCAGCGTATAAATCGCTCGAGCTGGTCCGGCTGCTCAAGAAGGCCGGGCATGCAGTGACGCCGGTTCTGACCAAAGGCGGCGAGCATTTCGTCACCGCCATGAGCCTTGGAACGCTCGCCGAAAGCCAGGTCCACAGCTCGCTCTGGCAGCTCAAGGACGAGGTCGAAATCGGCCACATCCAGCTCAGTCGCGCGGCCGATTTCATCCTCGTCTGCCCCGCCACGGCGGACCTCCTGGCCAAGATGGCGGCAGGTATCGCCGACGATCTCGCGACGACCCTGCTGCTGGCGACCGACAAACCCGTGGTCGTCGCGCCGGCGATGAACGTGCGCATGTGGAAGCACGCTGCGACCCAAAGGAATATTTTGCAGCTCAAAAGCGACGGCGTTCGCGTCATCGATCCGGTGGAAGGAGAGATGGCGTGCGGAGAGTTCGGCCCCGGGCGGCTGCCGGAGCCGCAGCACATCGTGAACCAGCTCTCCGACTTGCTGAAGTGACGCTCGCCGGCAAGCACATTCTCGTCACTGCTGGGCCGACGCACGAGCCGATCGATCCGGTGCGGGTGATCGCCAA
>Ga0157370_10002977_pt1 | contig 20141 bp, 10 predicted proteins | sample C35metaG_FD_113463 | JGI IMG/M metagenome (GOLD analysis project Ga0157370, IMG submission 113463) | Corn rhizosphere microbial communities from Kellogg Biological Station, Michigan, USA - C3-5 metaG | ecosystem: Host-associated > Plants > Roots > Rhizosphere > Soil | place: USA: Michigan...
TACAACATGTACATCGTGGCCTTGTTTTATCAATTTTGAAAAAGTTCCTCCCATCGAAATCACGTCATCATCTGGATGCGGACTGAAAAGGATAACTCGTTTTTTGGCAGGATTGGCTCTTTCCGGACGATGTGAATCGTCTGTATTTGGTTTTCCACCTGGCCATCCTGTAATAGTGTGCTGTAAAATATTGAACATATTAATATTCAAGTCGTAAGCAGAACCTTCTAAAGCTAATAAATCAGACATTCCGTTATTGTTGTAATCACGGTCTGTCAGTTTTAAAATAGACTGGTTTGTTTTCTGGCAAAGCCAAACAATAGCTTTACTTTTTAATTCTGGTGTCCAGATGCATTCTCCTACCAGCCAAGGCGTTTTAAAACGTGTTAATTCTGAAGCTGCAGACTGATCCAAAACAAAAGTGGCGTTTGGATGATTTTGTAAAAATGTCGCCGGAACTTCTGAACTTACATCACCTTGAATCGTTCTTTTGATAATATCTGCTTTGTTTTGTCCCCAAGCCATTAAAACAATTCTTTTAGATCGCATAATGGTAGAAACTCCCATCGTGATCGCTCTTTTAGGAACATTATCAATTCCGTTAAAGTCAGACGAAGCATCTACTCTTGTAATATGATCCAGCGTAATAATTCTGGTTCCAGAATTGATGTGCGATCCCGGTTCGTTAAAACCAACGTGACCGGTACGGCTAATTCCTAACAATTGAAAATCAAGTCCGCCGGCATTTTTTATTTTCATTTCATAATCAATACAATATTGATTCAATTGCTCGAGTGCAATTGTTCCGTCAGGAATATGAACATTTTCAGGTTTAATATCAATGTGGTTAAAAAGATGCTGGTGCATGAAATAGTGATAACTCTGACGGCTTTCTTTGGTCATTGGATAATATTCATCCAAATTAAAAGTGATGACATTGCTAAAACTAAGACCATCTTCTTTATGCATTCGAACCAATTCTTCGTATACTTTAATTGGTGAAGAACCTGTGGCCAGGCCAAGTACACATGATTCGTTTGCAGCTTGTTTGAAACGTATTAATTCAGCTATTTCTTGAGCGACATTTTTTGAAGCTTCCGCAGAATTTTCAAAGATCACATTATGATTTTTTTCAAATCGAGTTTCTTCAAATTTCCCGGGTATGTCGTAAGCCAAAGAAGTAGTGGTTTTCATAATATATCTATTGTAGTTAAAATTAGTTTTAACAAATATAGATACAAAAAACAAAACAAATACATTATTTTGCGTTATTTAACAAAATTAAATTCAAATAACGCAAAAAAACGCAGAAAAGTTTGACTGAATTTTTAATTATAGGATAAAAACGCCTGATTTTCGGTATTCTTCCAATCTTGCATCTTCCGGATCTAAATTGGTTACAATAGTATCCAGCTGATTTAAATCGCAAACCACATGAGGCATCTTCGTATTCAGCTTATCGGCAGAAAACATCGAAACAACCCTGTCAGAAGCTTCTATCATGGCTTTTTTAACAATTGAAATCTCATAACCAATCTCTGTAAGACCTTGTTTTATATTAATACTACTGGCTCCTATAAAACAAATATCGGCTTTAATTTTAGATACAACTTGTATTACATCCATACCAATAGTTACCATTGCGTTTTTTTGCATTTTCCCACCAATAAATATTAAATCGATATTGGGATGCTGTGATAATTGCATTGCTATTGGAAGACTATATGTATATATTGTGGCTTTTAAATCGGACGGAATTAGTTTTGCAAAAACCAAATTCGTACTTCCGCCGCTCATTATAATAACCTGGTCGTCATGTAATAAAGACAATGCTTTTTTTACAATTTCCTTTTTTTCTTCTTCTCCGGTAATATTAATATTGAAAACATCTTTAGATTTTTCTGTAACCAATACTGCTCCGCCATAGACCTTTTCCAGTTGTTTCTTGCTGTCCAACTCGTTTAAATCTCTTCTTATTGTGTCTTCAGACAAATCCAGAGCCAAAGCCAAATCTGTTGTAACAACCTTCTGTTCTTCAATAAGCTTAGTCATTATATATTTATGTCTTTCGGCTTTCAGCATTTTTTAAAAAGTTAAAATTCAGGACAAATATATCAAATATTTCAATTGAACACTGCGGATTTGTAAGAAACTGCAATAGTTTGCGTTTTTTAGTTTTAAAAATAAAACAAGAAAGAATTTACATGTAAAACATGCGTCATTTTGCGTTATTTGAGTTAAATTTTGAAAAAAAATACAAAATACTGCATTTATATGCAATAAATAAATATATTTGCTCAACAACCATTAAAAAAACCAAATAATCATGAAAAAATTATTTCTTATTTCATTGTTGGTTTTGTTCATTCAAGTAACATTTGGGCAAACAAAAACAATTACTGGAACTGTAAAAAGCAAATCGGATGGGTTTCCTATACCAGGGGTTAGTATCCTTATACAAGGAACTAAAAACGGAACCACTACCGACTTTGACGGAAATTACAGTATTCCTGCCTCGCCAGGGCAAAGCTTAGTCTTCAGCTACATGGGATCTGAGACGCAAGTGGTAAAAATTGACGGGCAGCAAAAAATCAACATTTCTCTTGCTGAGAGCACGTCAAAACTAGACGAAGTAGTCGTTGTGGGATTTGCTTCTCAAAAGAAAACAAATTTAACCGGAGCTGTTGCCTCAATCGATGTAGCTAAAACAATTGGAAGCAGACCGCTTACAGATGTAAGTAAGGCTTTACAAGGAACAACACCGGGAGTAAATGTTAGTTTTAACTCTGGAAATATTAACCGTGCAGCCAACATTAACATTCGTGGTGCCGGTACTATTAATGGTTCTGATGCTCCTTTAATATTGGTTGACGGAGTTCCGACAGATTTATCGCTTATTAATCCAAACGACATCGCCACAATGTCTGTACTGAAAGATGCTGCTTCGGCTTCTATTTATGGTGCGCGTGCTGCTTTTGGGGTGGTATTGATTACGACTAAAGGAGGTAAAACAGGCGAAGGAAAAGTGAGATTCTCTTATTCTGCCAATACGGCTTTTACAAATCCAATTTCTACTTTACAATTCTTAGATCCAACGGTAGAAATTCCTGGATTAGTTGCTGCAGGTACTCGTACTGACGGTGCTGTACCAGAAATTTTTGGTGCAAACTACAATACTTTATTGGCCGGAATTAAAAACTGGAAAGAAAAATATGCACACAATCGTACCAGCAATGAAATGGTTTATGGTGAAGACTGGGAGATTAAAAATGGTACGCCTTATTTCTACAGAGTTTGGGATGCTAATAAAGAATTATATGCCAGCAACGCATTGCAAACAACACATAACTTATCTGCACAAGGTAATTTAGGAGAAAAAAGTTCTTTCTTCGCTTCTATTGCCCTTACTAACCAAGAGGGTATGTTAAGAGTAAACCAAGAACAAAGACAAAGAACGAACATTAACTTAGGTTTCACTACAAAATTAGCCGACTGGTTAACGGGAGACTTCAAAGTAATGACAATTAACAGTTCGTATGATCAGCCGTTTAATTACTATGGCGGTTCTGGTACAGATGATACCAGCTACGGTGGTTATTTTGGTTATGCGCTTCGCTGGGGGCAGTATTTTCCAAACTTCGGAACGTACAGAGGATATAATTTCCGTACGGCAGGAGGATACATTTCTAATGCATCAAGAAACGAAAACATCAAACGTAATAACAGGCTGAGTGCTAAATTTACAGCAGATATTACAAAAGATTTTAATGTTATAGCCGAAGTAAGTAATGTAACTGAATTTTATAACAGAAAACAAAACGGTGGTAAATTCCTGGCTTGGGACAGCTGGTCTGAAATGCCTTATGATGCAACTACAATCCAGACTGCAACTCCTGCAACTCTTGAAGCAGGAAATGATTATGTAGCACAATCAAAATCTGAGTCCACTACAAATGTGGTAAACATTTATGGTAACTACAAAAAACAATTAGGCGGTCACAACTTCAAAGTATTAGGAGGTTTTAACTCAGAGTGGCAGAATTTCTCCCGCAATTATGCCAGAAGAAATACACTTTTAGATAAATCAAAACCAGAGTTTAACCTTGCAGTGGGTGAACAATTTGTTTCTGGATCTGCAAATACTTCTCTTAATCCGGCAGAAACAACATATTCAATCGCAGGTTTCTTTGCTCGTTTAAATTATGATTACAAAGGAATTTATTTATTAGAATTGAATGCTCGTTACGATGGTTCTTCAAAATTCCCAACAACAGAACAATGGGGATTCTTCCCTTCTGCTTCTGTAGGATATAAAATTGTAAATGAAAAATTCATGGAAGGTACACGCGGCTGGTTAAACGACCTTAAACTTCGTGCTTCTATTGGATCAATTGGAAACCAAAACGTAGGTAATAATGCGTTCTTATCGATATTAAATTCAACTAATCCTTCATGGGTAAACAGTGGTTCTACACTTCCTCCTTCTACAGGATTACCAACAAACGTTGACCCTGCTTTAACTTGGGAAAAAGTATATACAAAAGATGTAGGTATCGATATTAAAATATTTGACATGTTAGGTGCTTCTTTCGACTGGTACCAGCGTGATACAAAAGGAATGCTTGCTCCAGGTATAACACTTCCGGGTTCATTTGGTCAAAGTGCAGCGCAAACTAACTCTGGAAACATGAGAACAAGAGGCTGGGAATTGTCTTTAAACTTCAACAAACAATTAAGCGAAACAGCTTCTGTATTTGTTGATGTGGCTTTATCTGATTACAAATCTGTAATTACGAAATGGAACAATACTTCTAAATTATTAGGCTTAGTTACACCAACTACCTATCCTTATTATGATGGTTACGAAATTGGACAAATCTGGGGTTTAACCAGCGACAGACTTCTTCAGGCTGATGACGTAATTACCAATAACGGTAAAACGGTAAATGGCGTTGATTACTCTAAAACAATGGTGGGTAACTTTAAATATGGAGCGGGAGATGTTCATTATGTAGATCTTGACGGAGACGGAGCTATCACTCGCGGTGCAGGAACAGCTGATGACCATGGAGATTTGAAAAAAATTGGTAACACAACGCCGCGTTACAAATACGGTATTACATTAGGCGGGAAATACCGCGGATTTGATATTTCCGGTTTCTTCCAGGGAGTTGGTAAACGTGATTACTGGGCGGCTTCAGATGCGGTACTGCCTTTCTATCGTGCACCACAGCAAATGTATGCTAACCAGGCTGATTACTGGACACCAGAAAATACTGGAGCTTACTGGCCAAATCCATATTATGGAAACGAAGCTAATACACTTGGTTCAGGTACTTCGGGTTCAAACAACTTTGTTACTTCTACAAGATATTTATTAGACATGTCTTATTTCCGTCTAAAAAATGTTACACTTGGATATTCACTTCCAAAAGAACTTGTAAAAAGAGCTCGTTTAGAGAAAGTGAGAATTTATGCTTCGGGTGAAAATTTAGTGACTTGGGCAGATAAACGTCTTCCTGTTGACCCTGAAATTGATGAAGCAGAAGTTTTCTGGGGAAGAGCTTATCCTTATACCAAAACAATGTCTTTTGGTATTGAGCTTTCTTTCTAATCCTAACTATACAAAACTTTTAAAATGAAAAAATCAAATATAAAATCAAGATTTCTGCTTCTATTTGCTGTTGCTGCAACATCAATGACCGCAGTAAGCTGTTCAGATTATCTAACAGATGATCCTGCAGATAAATTTACAAACGAGAACTTTTGGCAGTCAGAAGACAACGTAAAAACTTTTTCATGGATTAATTATGATACTTTTTACGGTTATGGAAACGGAACAACAATTGGACTTTCTTTTTTCTATTATCATGGAAGTGATTACAGAGTAGACGACAACTTATCGGCTTTTACTTTTTATCAAATGCCAATTACAGCGGCTACGACAAATGTTTATTCATGGAACGAATATTATACCCTTATTCGTCGTTGTAACTTGATGCTGGATAAAATTCCAAGTGTTCCAATGTCTCAGGAAAAAAAGAACCACTACATTGGAGTTGCTAAATTCTTTAGAGCGTATACTTACTTCCGTTTGGTACAAAAATTTGGTGATGTTCCTTATACCGATAGATTTTTAGCTCAGGCAGATCCTGAAGTTTATGCTCCGGCAATGCCAAGAGCCCAAATTATGGATAAAGTAATTGCTGAATTAGAAGAAGCAGCAAACTTAATGCTTGCAGCCGATGATAAAAACGTAACAGCTAATAAATACACCGCTTATGCTGCTTTAAGCAACGCTTGTCTTTACGAAGGAACGTATAGAAAATACCATTTAAATCAAGATGGAAGTGCTTATTTAAACAAGGCAAAAACAGCTTCTCTAGCGATTATGAATAATCCAAGTTATAAGTTAAATGCAGATTGGAAAGGACTTTACAATTCAGTTGAATTACTTGGAAATACCGAAGTTATTTTAGCAAAACGTTACTTAACAAACGTAATCATGCATTCACTTCAAAACTATACAAATACATCAACTATTCAGTATGGTTTAACAAAATGGGCTGCAGATAGTTACGTAACAACAAACGGATTACCAATTCAACAAGCCGGAAACGCTCAGTTTACTGGTGATGATAACGTAACCAAAACTTTTGCTAACAGAGATCCTCGTTTTGGTAAAACTGTAAATCCTGCTAATTATGGGTATAAAGGAAAACCTTTTGGAACAACGGCTTTAGTTTCTATGTCAGGATATGTATTTGAATTGTACAACAACCCGGCTACAACTGGTCCGGATGTTACAACTGGCGGACGTAACTATACTGATGCGCCGTTATTTACATTAAGCGAAGTGTATTTAAATTATGCCGAAGCTTGTGCTGAATTAGGAACTGCTACAAACTCAGACCTTGATATGTCTATCAATAAAGTACGTGTTCGTGCCGGAATTGCCCCTTTAACTACTGATGGAGTTACTGCTTCTGCAGGAGGCATTCAAATTAATGACCCAAGAAGAACTTCGGCTTTAGAACAGCTTTCAGGAGTTGTGAATCCATTAATCTGGGAAGTGCGTCGTGAGCGTCAGATTGAATTCATGAGCTGGACCACTTTAAGACAAGCCGATATTTACCGTTGGAAAAAAGGAGATTATTTAGATACCAATAAAAATCCTGATGTAAACTTAGGAGCTAGAATTGGAACTCCTGTTGGAACACAAACTGTTGTAGATGCAAACGGATATGTAAAAATTTATCCGGCAAGCACCAGAACATTTGAACCAAAACATTACTTAATGAATATCCCTACTAATGATATAGATTTATACAAAGCCCAAGGTGTAACGTTAAAACAAAACCCAGGCTGGTAATTCGAAATCATAAAAATAGTTTGCCCCTCCAATAATTAAAACCAACTGCCTCTGGAACCTAAATTTTACCAGAGGCAGTATTTAAAAATCTTTTTTGTCATTATAATTAAGGATAAAAAGAAAACAACGAATAAAATCTAAATCTGAAAAACTCAGATACCCATTTCTACAATACCACACTACAACACTCAAAAAAAACATCAATAGCAATCAAATAATAATCTAATTTTATTAGTGCATTTTTGCCTTAACTATAACTGCAACTACAATGATAAAATTCATAGCAAAAAGTGTTCTTATTGTAACTTCTTTCATCTTTACGTCTAGTTATTCCAATTCATTTTCGGAAACTGCAAAAAGTAACACATCAGAAATAAATCCGCCGGCAATCAAAACCGGAGCCGATAATTATGAGAAATACTTACCGCTTTTAAAAGATAAAAAAATAGGAATCGTAACCAATCAAACCGGAATTTTGTCTAACAAAACCCATTTGGTCGATTTTTTATTAGAGAAAAAAGTTACCGTACAAACCATTTTTGCTCCTGAACACGGATTTAGAGGCACAGCCGATGCCGGAGAACATGTCGTAGATGGTAAAGACCCTAAAACCGGTTTATCCATAATTTCACTTTATGGAGATAATAAAAAACCAAAAGCCGCACAATTAGCCGGAATCGATATTATGATTTTTGATTTGCAGGATGTTGGCGCGCGTTTTTACACCTATATTTCTTCCCTGCATTATGTAATGGAAGCCTGCGCAGAAAACAATGTGCCGCTTATTATTTTAGACAGACCAAACCCTAACGGAAGCATTGTCGACGGACCGCTTTTAGAAAAAGAATTTACCAGTTTTGTGGGGATGCACCCTATTCCGTTACTTCACGGAATGACAATTGGCGAATATGCGCAAATGATCAATGGCGAAAAATGGCTTAAAAATGCCGTACAATGCAAACTAACCGTTATTCCATGTATTGATTATAACCGAAAAATGGAATACAGTTTATTGGTAAAACCATCTCCAAATTTACCAAACGATCAATCTATAAATCTATATGCGAGTTTGTGTCTTTTTGAAGGAACCAATGTCAGCATGGGACGCGGAACCGAAAAACAATTTCAAATTTATGGTTCTCCGTATTTAACAAAAACGAATTTCAGCTTTACTCCAAAACCAAATTTTGGAGCTAAAGATCCGCTTTATAACGGAAAAGAATGTTTTGGAGAAGACTTAACTTCTTACCCAAAACTTACCCAATTAGAATTAAAATGGCTCATTAAAGCCTATCAAAATACCAGCGATAAAACGAAATTCTTTAATGCCTTTTTCACCAAACTTGCCGGAACAAAAAAATTACAGCAGCAAATTGAAAACGGTGTTTCTGAAGACCAGATTAGAAAGAGCTGGCAGAAGGATTTAGAAACTTTCAAAAAAATGAGAAAGGCCTATTTACTTTATTAAATACCCATTTTTATTCAACAAATATCAATTGACTATTTTTTTAGGAAAAATAGAAACTAATAATGCACAACAGCGAAACCAACTAACAGATGAATTTTGGTTTTAAAAAATCAAAAAAAAGAGAAAAATGAAAAATAAAAATCCTGAAACTGAACAAGAATCTTTGTACAAAGACTTGGATCAAATGAGCGTGAAAGAACTTCTTACCAACATCAATACAGAAGACAAAAAGGTACCCCAAATTATAGAAGAACAGATTCCTAAAATTGAAAAACTGGTTAAAGCGATTGTAAAAAAAATGCAGCTGGGCGGCCGATTATTTTATATTGGAGCCGGAACTTCGGGACGAATTGGAATTCTTGATGCATCAGAATGTCCGCCAACCTTTGGTGTTCCTCATGATATGATTATCGGAATCATTGCCGGAGGCGACACTGCCATTAGAAAAGCGGTTGAAAATGCCGAAGATGATACCGAACAAGCCTGGAAAGACTTAGCTAAATTTGAAATTTCAAGCTTAGATTTTATTATTGGGATTGCTGCTTCTGGAAACACACCTTACGTTTTAGGTGCTTTGAAAAAAGCAAAAGAATTTAATATCAAAACAGGAAGTATTTCCTGTATCAGCAACGGACTTATCGCTCAGGAAGCCGATTATCCTATCGAGTTAATTGTAGGACCTGAATTCTTAACCGGAAGTACGAGAATGAAAGCCGGAACAGCGCAAAAACTTACTTTAAACATGATCTCTACTTCGGTAATGATTAAACTAGGAAAAGTAAAAGGCAACAAAATGGTCTACATGCAGCTGTCTAACGAAAAACTGGTAAAACGCGGTATCAAAATGATTATGGAAGAACTTGGAATTGAATATGATTTAGCCGAAGAATTACTGCATAAACACAAAAGCGTAAGAGCCGTTTTACAGTCTCAAAATAAAAACACAGAAAACTAAAAACTTTTATAGATTTATAGTAATCAAAATTTCAATCTATATTTATTGAAATTCATCGGACGTCTGACTGATCTTAAAAAACCAGTCAGGTATAATCCACAAAATAATAACCAAACCACCAAAGCTATAAAATGACACCTAGCACCATCCTTTTACTAATTATCGTTTATTTCGGAACCTTATTCTACATCTCGCATCGGGTGAGCAGAAAAGACAGCGGAAACGAAGCTTTTTTTACAGCCAATAAAAATTCTAAATGGTATTTAGTTGCTTTTGGAATGATTGGAACCGCTCTATCCGGAGTAACTTTTATATCGGTTCCCGGAGAAGTAGGCGCCGTAAGTGGTGAACAATTCAAATATTTTCAGTTTGTACTGGGTAATGCGCTAGGTTTTATAGTAATTACAAAATTATTACTGCCTCTTTATTACCGCATGAATTTAACCTCAATTTACGGTTATATAGAACAAAGAATGGGCTTTTTCAGCTATAAAACGGCCGCTTCTATTTTCCTGATAAGCAGAACCATAAGTTCGGCATTCAGATTATATTTAGTGGTTATTGTATTGCAGCGATTTGTTTTTGATTTCTATAATATTCCTTTCGCTTTTACCGTATTAATCTCTTTAATTCTTATTTTCTCATATACTTACAGAGGCGGTTTAAAAACGATTATTATTACAGATACTTTACAAACGTTTTTTCTGGTAACATCGGTTTTCCTTACTATTTATTTCATCTGCGATCGTATGGATTTAAGTGCCATCAGCGCTTTTGAAGAAGTAAAAAACAGCAACTATTCTAAAATATTTTTCTTTGATGATTTCCTCGGAAGCAAATTCCATTTTATTAAACAAATATTAGGCGGCATGTTTGTAACCATTGCCATGACAGGTCTGGATCAGGATTTAATGCAAAAAAACCTGAGTTGTAAAAACATCGGCGAAGCACAAAAAAACATGTTTACGTTTACAGGAATTTTTGTTGTTATCAATATTTTCTTTTTAAGTGTAGGCGCACTACTTTACATTTATGCCAATAAAAACGGAATAGCTATTCCAACAGATTTAGTTACCGGAAAACCAAGAACCGATTTACTTTTCCCGGAAATTGCCCTAAATCATCTGGCTGTAGTTCCTGCAATTGTATTTTTATTGGGAATTATAGCCGCCACTTTTGCCACTACAGATTCGGCATTAACTGCTTTGACAACTTCATTTTGTGTTGACTTTTTAGGTATGGACAAAGCCGAAAACAGCAATAAAAAAAATACAGTACGAACAAGACATTTGGTACACATCAGTTTTTCGATGTTAATCTTTTTCATCATCCTTATTTTCAATTCCATCAACGACAGTTCTGTTGTGGGAATGATTTTTAAAGTTGCTTCTTATACTTACGGTCCTTTATTAGGGTTATATGCTTTTGGATTGTTCCAAAAAAACAGAAATGTACATGATAAACTCGTGCCGCTAATTTGTTTATTATCTCCATTTTTAACCTATCTGATAAATGAAAATTCGAAACTATTATTTTCAGGCTACGTTTTCGACAATGAATTAATAGTGCTTAACGGATTAATAACCTATTTAGGCTTATACCTTACCAGTTCCCGAAGCAGTAATACAATCCGTTTTTAATCTTTTTTAAAAACAAAAAAACATGACTATTCAATTGAAGACTGAAAACAGTAAGTCTTCAATTGATTAAAAAAACAATGCTATGAAAGATTTCTTCATAAAAATCAGCCTATACGCCGCTTTCCTATTTTTGGTTACCAATTGTGCCACTTCAAAAAAAAACAAAACGGTTACAGACTCCAAAGAAATTCCGTTAAAAGACACCGTTGTTTACGAGGCTAAAAATAAATTAGAGAAAAAAACTTTTTTTAAAGATTCAGATCAGGAAACGGCCTGGGTAGATAGTATTTACAACAAAATGCCGCTTCGCGAAAAAGTGGGCCAGCTTTTTATGGTTTCGGCTTATTCCAATAAAGATTCCGTACATGTAAATCAGGTTACCAAATTAGTTCAGGATTACAAAGTAGGAAGCGTTATCTTTTTTCAGGGCGGACCGGTTCGCCAGGCAAAATTGACCAACTTATACCAATCAAAAGCAAAAGTACCTTTATTCGTAGGAATTGATGCCGAATGGGGATTAGCCATGCGTTTAGATTCTACTTATCGTTATCCTTGGAATATGACTTTGGGCGCAATTCAGGATTTAAATTTAATTGAGAAAGTGGGCCGAAATATGGCCAATGAAAATAAGCGAATTGGCATTCATTTTAATTTTGCTCCTGTTCTGGACATCAATACCAATCCAAAAAATCCAATTATCGGAAACCGTTCTTTTGGCGAAGACAAAGTGAATGTAGCAGATAAAGCCATTGCTTTAATGAAAGGCGTGCAGAGTCAGGGTGTTTTCAGCACCGGAAAACATTTTCCGGGACATGGCGACACCGCAACAGATTCTCATCACGCATTGCCATTGGTTAATTTCTCCAAAGAAAGAATCGATCAGATCGAATTATATCCTTACAAACGATTGTTTGACGAAGGTTTAGTATCGGTAATGGTGGGGCATCTTAATATTCCAAGTTTAGAGCCAATCCCAAATCTGCCTTCTTCGGCTTCGTTTAATGTCGTAACCAATCTGCTTCAAAAAGAATTAGGTTTCGACGGTTTGATTTTTACAGATGGTTTAGCCATGAAAGGCGCCAGTAATTTTAAAGGTCCGGGCGATTTAGAAATTGCCGTACTTTTGGCTGGAAATGACATTTTACTTTGTCCTGAAAATGTTCCGGTAGCCGTTCAAAAATTAGAAGAAGCCTATGCTAACAATACCATAACCGAAGAACGTTTGGCACATTCGGTTAAAAAAATTCTGCATTACAAATACAAAGCAGGATTAAACCACTACAAGCCTATTGATATGGCCAATATATACAATGATCTTAATCCGTCTCAAAATGACGCTTTGCACTATCAATTGTATGAAAATGCCGTTACGGTTTTAAAAAATGAAAAAGAAATACTGCCAATAAAAGAACTAGATCAGAAAATTGCTTACGTAAAACTGGGCGATGATACCAACAGTACTTTTATTTCAACCTTAAAAAAATATACTGAAATTACAGAGGTTAAAGACACCAATCTTGACAGTTTAAATCAGGAATTGAAGAAGTTTGACAAAGTAATCATTAGTTTTCATAAAGTAAACAAACCTTGGGAAAAACAAGAATTTACCCTAACCGAGCTGCTTTGGCTGAAAGAAATTGCGAAACACAACAAAGTAATTCTGGATGTTTTTGCCAAACCTTATTCCCTATTATCTATTTCTGATTTTGATGATATTGAAGGATTAGTGGTTTCTTACCAAAATTCAGATATCAGTCAGGTTGTTTCTGCCGAATTACTTTTTGGAGCTGTTGCAGCAAAAGGGAAACTGCCCGTTTCAATTAATGACTTTTTTAAAGTAAATGACGGATTGACGACCGAAAAATTAAATCGTCTGGCTTTTAATGCTCCGGAAAATGTGAATATGAACCCGGCCATTCTATCCAAAATTGATGCTGTGGCACAAAAAGCAATTGATGGAAAAATGGCACCGGGAATGCAGGTTTTGGTTGCCCGAAAAGGAAATGTAATTTTTCAGAAATCATACGGTTATCAAACTTATGACAACGCTAGAAAAGTAACCAATACTGATCTGTACGATGTGGCTTCGATTTCTAAAATGATTTCTACACTGCCAAATGTGATGCAGTTGTACGATAAAAACAAAGTAACACTGGACACCAAATTAAAAGATATGGTTCCGTTTTTTGCTAAAACAAACAAAGAAAATATCATTTTTAAAGATTTGTTATCGCATTATGCAGGGCTTCAGGCCTGGATTCCGTTTTACAAAGCAACGTTAGACAGCAATAATAATCCTTCTGAAAAATACTATCGAAAAACTGCCGAAAATGGTTTTACAACTAAAGTAGCCGACAATCTTTACATTCGAAATGATTATCACGACACGATCATGAAAATCATTGCACAAACTCCTGTATCACCTAAAATTGAATACAAATACAGAGATTTTACTTTTATTATTCTGAAAGAATATTTAGAAAGAAAAACCCATAAAAAACTCGAAGATTTAAGCCGTGAGAATTTCTACAGTACTCTTGGTATGACGAATACACTTTACAATCCGTTAGATAAATTTGAAAAAAACAGCATTGCCCCTACTGAAATTGATACTTATTTCAGACATCAGACGATTCAGGGTTATGTTCATGATATGGCCGCAGCAATGGAAGGTGGTGTTGCAGGTCATGCCGGAATTTTTTCTAATGCAATGGATGTAGCCAAAATGATGCAGCTGTTTTTACAAAAAGGAAATTACGGTAATACACAATATTTCTCTGAGCAGACTTTTGATGCCTTTAATACTTGTTACTACAAAGACAAAGGTGTTTTAAGAGGTTTGGGCTTTGATAAAAGAATTGGTAAAGATGGGCCAACTTGCGGCTGTGTTTCTGAATCTAGTTTTGGTCATACCGGATTTACTGGAAACATGGCTTGGGTTGACCCGGAAACAGAAATTGTGTATGTGTTTTTATCCAATAGAACTTATCCGGAAGTGGTAAATGACGAGAATAAATTAGCCAAAGGAAAAATCAGAGAAGAAATTCAAAAAATAATCCAGGAAGCTATAATAAAGTAAAAATTCCAAAATCTAAATTCCAAAATCTAAAATCTAAAATCTAAAATATAAAATATAACCCCAATGACAAAAGAACGTTTAACCTCGCTGGATGTATTTAGAGGATTTACTATTTTATTAATGACAATAGTAAACAACCCGGGAAGCTGGGCCTCTATTTATCCGCCTTTAGAACACGCCGAATGGCACGGCTGTACACCGACTGACTTAGTATTTCCTTTTTTTGTTTTTATAATGGGAACGGCAATACCTTTTGCAATGCCCGTAAAACATTTTGACAGATCGGTTTTTAATAAAATTTTAGTTCGTTCGCTGCGAATTTTCTGTTTAGGATTGTTCCTGAGCGTTTTCAGCAGAATCCATTTATTTGGTCTTGAAGGAATTCCGTTATTAGGTGTAAGACTGGTAATTGCATTTGCTGTCGCTTATGCACTTTTAGGAAATTTTTCAATGAAAGTTAAAACCATTCTGGCGATAGGGATTTTTATTATACTGCTTTCTTTATCATTCAGCGGATTAGAACATTTTGAAGATACCAGAATACCAGGCGTTTTACAGCGAATTGCAATTGTCTATTTTTTCACTTCTATTCTATATCTAAAAACAAATTTAAAAACGCAAATTGTTGTTTTAGCAGCGCTTTTAATTGGATATTATCTTTTAATGGCCTTTGTTCCCGTTCCGGGATTTGGTCCTGCTAATTTCGATAAAGGAACCAATCTCGCGGCATGGTTAGATAATACTCTTTTAAACGGACACTTATGGAGCGTTTCTAAAACATGGGATCACGAAGGAATTTTAAGCACTCTGCCAACCATTGGCACAGGAATTCTAGGAATGTATATTGGGCAGTTATTAAATTTACCTGTAAGTAAAACCGAAATTTTAAAGAAAACATCAATCGCCGGAATCGTTTTATTAATTGGCGGTTTACTTTGGAATATCATTTTCCCAATTAACAAATCGCTTTGGACCAGTTCGTATGTTTTATACACAGCCGGAATCGCCACTATATGCTTAAGTTTATTGTATTATATAATCGATATTCAGGGTTATAAAAAATGGGCTAAACTTTTTTTAATCTGGGGAGTAAATCCAATGATTGTATTTTTCTTTTCAGGAATAATTCCGAGAGTTTTGGGTTCTATTAAAGTTCAAAATCCGGAAATTGGCGGAGAAGAAATAAGTGTTCTAACCTTAATTTACAAACACGGAATTGCTCCATGTTTTGAAAATCCGTTAAATGCATCATTAGCTTATGCACTATCGTATGCCGTTTTTTGGTCGGTAATACTTTGGATTTTCTACAAAAAGAAATTGATATTTAAGGTTTAAGTTTTTGTATTTTTTTGCCACAAATTACACGAATTTTCACTAATTTTTTTTAAAAACATTACGCATAGCGAATATTTTAATTCGTGAAAATTCGTGAATTACTTCGTCTGTCCCTTCGGTCGAGTCGTGGCGAAAAAAAATAGATCAACATTGCTTAGGCGCACCGCAGTGCGTCTCCTATTGACCATGATTATGATGAAATTGAAACATTTTTTCGGCTTTTTATTTATCGCATTTCTCTTTGCTTGTTCATCAAACAATAGAAAGATCAATTCTTTGTCAAATATTGATACTATTGAAATACGTCCTGATTTCAAAAAGTATTTTGACAATTGTAATGCCGAAGGAGCGATTGCCATTTATGATAACAACAACCATAAATGGATTTTATCTGATACTGCAAATACAAAAAAAGAAACACTTCCTGCATCCACTTTTAAGATCATTAATTTACTTATCGCCTTAGAAACCAAAACCATTTCGAGTGAAAGTGATATTGTAAAATGGCCAGGAAGCATCGATACTCTCAAATACGATAACCGACCGGATATTTATCATGATATAACGGTTAAAGAAGCTTTTGAAGTTTCGGCAGGCTGGGCTTTTATAGAATTAGCTAAGAAAATTGGAAAGAAAAATTACAAAAAATACTTAAATCTCTGCCATTACGGAAACCAAAATCTCTCGCAAAAAGAGGCTGATTTCTGGAATTTTGGTGCTTTCGGAATTTCTCCTATAAATCAGGTTGAGTTTCTGAAAAACATGTACGACGAAAAACTTCCGTTCTCCAAACGAAACATCGAAATCGTAAAAAGAGTCATGATAACCGAACAAAATAAAGAGTATACAATTCACTCCAAAACCGGTTGGACAAGAGCCAACGAAATGAATACTGGCTGGTGGACAGGTTATATTGAAAATAAAAATGGAGTTTATTTTTTTGCCACACGTCTTTTACAAGAGCGAAAAGCGAATAGATCTGATTTTGGAAGTTGCAGAAAGGAAATTACAAAATCTGTTTTTAAGGATTTAGAGATTATAAATTGAAAAGTTTTTTTGCCACGAATTACACGAATTTTCACTAATTTTTTTAAACATTGTGCATAGTGAATATTTTATTCGTGAAAATTCGTGAATTACTTCGTCTGTCCCTTCGGTCGAGTCGTGGCGGAAAAAAAATCAACGTTGTGTAGACGCACTGCTGTGCGTCTCTACATGTGTGTCTACATAAATTAAAAACTAATAAATTTTACTCCCGCACTAAACCATCTTGATGGTAACGGAAATGCACCAACTTCAAAATAAGTCGTATTAAAAATATTTTGAGCATCTACAAAAAATGTAAATTTCTTAACCGACTGGCTTACTCTAAAATCATTAATCCAATACGATGCTCCGGTAACTCTTTCGTTAAAACGTGTCGCCAATAAAATAGAGAAATCTTTATATTGATAATCGATCGTATTCGTAATTTGATGTTTTAAGGAAGAAATCAAATATTTAGAAAACGGTTCAGAACGTGTATCTTTAAACTTAGAATCTAAATACGAATAACCTAAAGTAAAGTTCAATTTAGAATCGGCAGAAAGGTCAATTTTATAAGTCCCGCGCATATTGATTCCGTTTGTAATCAAATCACCATAGTTTTGACTCTGCCACGGCACCGTCGTCGTCATACGAGTCCAATCGATATAATTGCTTATTTCTCTGTAGAAATAATTCACATTCAGATTTAAATTCTTTCTGTTGAATTTAAACCCAACTTCACTTTGAAAAGCATTTTCAGAATCAAGATCAGGATTTCCAATATTCCCCGGACGCTGATTTAGGTATAAATCTGTAAAAGAAGGAATTCTTTGGCTTGTACCGATGTTTCCAATAATCTTAAATTCTTCTGTCAGTTCGTAACTTGCATCGATACCAGGATAAATCTGCCATTTGTAATCTGAATTGTAGTTCAAATATGTCCCCACATTTACATTTAATTTTTCAAAGAAAGAGGTTCTGTATTCGGCATAAATTCCAACATTCTCGCGATCGTGATCTCCAATATTAGACGAATGAATATCTTCATTTCTAAATTCGGCACCAAAACCAATTTCGCCGTTTTCTGTTTTAATAGATGAATTTAGTTCCGCCGCAATCGAATTGGTATAATGCTGACTTCTTCCCGCGTTTAAGTTGTTATTTCTCAAATATCTATAATCATCATAATTATATCGGTAAGTCACTCTCGGCATGATTTTCCATCTGTCCGTAATATTATGTTTCGACTGAATGTTGGCAAAAGTAGTCTGAACAATTTCAGAAGAATTTCTATCGCCCGGTGCAGCATAAAATCCGTTTGCTCCAAATCCGTTTTTTACATAACCAAACAAACCTGAAATTTCGTTAGAATCATTGATCTGAACATTTCCCTGATACAATAATTTGTTGTTTTCGAATCCGGTATTGTAACGGTATCCGTTGCTTTTATCGTGCGATGCAAAAATAGAATGCTGTTGTTTTTCTTTTCCTAAAACAGCCCCAACCTGAATCCCGTCTCCGTAAAAAGTATCGCCGGTATCCTGAGTATCTTTTTCAAAATTAGAACCCGCATAAGTACTTACCAAAACTCCGGAATCAGTTGGTTTTTTAGTGATAATATTGATCGCTCCCGTTAAACTGTTGATTCCAAAAATTCGCGCAGCCGGACCACGTAAAACTTCAATTCTTTCAATGACTTCTACCGGAAGAGGCAGATTAAGCATATTGTGTGCCGTTTGCGAATCAATAATTTTAGCTCCGTTTAGCAAAACAACGGTTTGCTCGAAGCTGCCGCCGTCAATACTTACATCGGCCTGACCGCCAAAAGGACCTCTTTGTCTAATATCAACTCCGTTGGCATATTGTAATACTTCCTGTAAAGTTCGTCCCGGTAATTTTTTTATTGTTTCGCTGTTTATAACGTATACGTTTCTGTTTTGTTTAGAAATTGGAGTGCTTAAACGGTTTTCCTGAATAATGACTTCATCAATCTCTATAATAGAATCCCTTTTGGTCTGGGCATAAAAATTTGTGCAAATTAAAGTAAAGATTGCAAAATAGATTTTTTTCATTTTGGTTTAAAATTTTTGCAAAAGTAGTACCTTGCCGTACTAATCAAGTATACCAGTTTTGTAATTATGAGTAGTCCGGTTGAAATTCCTTTTAAAAGCTTTATTCAGCTAAAGCCAGAACAAAGCACCGCAATCTATCTGCAGATCGTTTTTGAATTTATAAAAGCGATTCAAACCGGGTTTCTTCCTGAAGGAACAAAGCTTCCGGGAACGCGTATATTATGTAAACTTCTTTCGGTAAACCGAAATACTTTAATCAAAGCTTTTCAGGATTTAGAATCCCAGGGATGGATTGAAACACTGCCAAACAAAGGGACTTTTATACTTTCTCAGCATAAGCAGAAAAACAAAGACGAATTTATCACTGCTCCAAACCAAAATAGTTCTGAAAGTACTATTGGTTTCACTTTTCAACGTTCTACGATTTTGGAGAACCCTACAGAAACAAGTAATCTGCCGTATCAGTTTAATGATGGTCTGCCTGATTTGAGATTGATTCAAAACGAAATTTTAGCAAGGCTTTATGTTTCAAAATTAAAGAGGCAGAAAACGTCTAAAACTTACGAGCAAATTCAGATACAATCGCATTTAAACTTTAAAACCCATTTTTCAAATTACTTAAATCTTACAAGAGGTTTACGCATCTCTACTTCCAGCCTTTTGACCACAAGCAGTCATGAAATCAGTTTGTATCTGGTTACAAAAGTGCTTATTTCTCCCGGCGATAAAGTTGTGGTAGCGTCTCCGGGTTATTATATTTCGAATATGACTTTAACCAATACCGGAGCGCAGATTATTACGATTCCGGTAGATCAGGACGGAATTGATACGAACCGTCTAAAAGAAATCTGCAAAGAATCGAAAATCAGGGTCTTGTATTTAACTTCTAATTATCATTATCCCACTACGATTTCTTTAAGTGCCAAAAGACGAATGGAAGTGCTGGAATTAGCCAATCAATTCGGATTTATTATTTTGGAGGATGATTATGATTTTGATTTTCATTACGATAACAATCCTATTTTGCCATTAGCAGCTTTCGATTCCAATCAAAAAGTGGTTTATATAGGTTCATTTGGAAGATCGCTTCCATCAGGATTTAGTTATGGTTTTGTGGCGGCGCCGCCAGAATTTGTAACGGAATTAGAAAAACATCAAAACATTCTGGAACCCGGAATTGATGTTATTAAAGAA
>Ga0157370_10002979_pt1 | contig 20132 bp, 17 predicted proteins | sample C35metaG_FD_113463 | JGI IMG/M metagenome (GOLD analysis project Ga0157370, IMG submission 113463) | Corn rhizosphere microbial communities from Kellogg Biological Station, Michigan, USA - C3-5 metaG | ecosystem: Host-associated > Plants > Roots > Rhizosphere > Soil | place: USA: Michigan...
CGTCGTCGTTGCCGACGCAGCAGAAAACGATGTCGGCGCCCGCCGCGGCTTCGCGAGGGGTGGCGGCATGGCGGCCGGGTGGGCCGAATTCGGCGGCCCAGGCCTCTGCCTTGGCGGCCGTGCGGTTGTAGACCGTGACGCTGTGGCCGGCCTTGGCCAGGTGGCCGGCCATCGGCCCGCCCATGACGCCGAGGCCGAGAAAGGCCACCGTCTGCGCGGGGATGGATTCGTAGGTTCGGGTGTTGATGCTGCTCATGGAGCACGAGCTTAAAGCCATTCGGCGAATGGGCGCAGCCTCGCCCTGGTGCCGCCCCACTCGCCGGTCAGACGATCGCGAAGTGTTCTGTGCCCGCTGCCAGGTCGGTGCTGCGCGCACGCTGGCTGTTGAGCTTGATCTGCAGCCGCAGGTCGTTGGCCGAGTCGGCGTTGCGGATCGCGTCTTCGAAGGTGATCGAATGGCTCTCGAACAGGTCGAACAGCGCCTGGTCGAAGGTCTGCATGCCCAGGTTGCGGCTCTTGCGCATGATCTCCTTGATCTCGCCCACCTCGCCCTTGAAGATCAGGTCGGAAATCAGCGGCGTGTTCAGCAGCACCTCGACGGCGGCCACGCGGCCCTGGCCGTCTTCGGTCGGCACCAGGCGCTGCGAGACCAGCGAGCGCAGGTTCAGCGACAGGTCCATCAGCAGTTGCGCGCGGCGCTCTTCGGGGAAGAAGTTGATGATCCGGTCCAGCGCCTGGTTGGCGCTGTTGGCGTGCAGCGTGGCCATGCAGAGGTGGCCCGTTTCGGCGAAGGCCACCGCGTGTTCCATGGTTTCGCGGTCGCGGATTTCGCCCATCAGGATCACGTCGGGCGCCTGGCGCAGCGTGTTCTTGAGTGCCGCTTCCCAGCTGTCGGTGTCGATGCCCACTTCGCGCTGCGTCACCACGCAGTTCTTGTGCGGGTGCACGAATTCGACCGGGTCTTCCACCGTGACGATGTGGCCGTAGGAGTTTTCGTTGCGCCAGTCGATCATCGCGGCCAGCGTGGTCGACTTGCCCGAGCCCGTGGCGCCCACGAGGATGGTGAGACCGCGCTTGGTCATCGACACGTCCTTCAGGATCTGCGGCATGCCCAGGCCGTCGATGGTCGGCAGCTTGGCGGGAATGGTCCGCAGCACCATGCCGACCTTGCCCTGCTGCACGAAGGCGTTGACGCGAAAGCGCCCGATGCCGGTCGGCGAGATCGCGAAGTTGCACTCCTTGGTGCGTTCGAAATCAGCCACCTGCCGGTCGTTCATGACCGAGCGCGTGAGCGCCAGCGTGTGCTGCGCGCCCAGCGCCTGCTGCGACACCTTGGTGACCTTGCCGTCGACCTTGATCGCGGGCGGAAAGTCGGCGGTGATGAACAGGTCGCTGCCGTTGCGGCTCACCATGAGCTTGAGCAGGTCGTTGATGAACTGGCTGGCTTGATCGCGTTCCATGATGTCGGTACTCCGGTGGGCTGTGGATCAGCCGGGGAAATTCTCGGGAATCTTCGCCTTGCCGCGGGCTTCGGCGGCGGAAATCGTGTTGCGGCGAACCAGTTCCATCAGGTTCTGGTCGAGCGTCTGCATGCCGGAGCCCTGGCCGGTCTGGATGGTGGAGTACATCTGCGCCACCTTGGCCTCGCGGATCAGGTTCCGGATGGCAGGCGTGCCCAGCATGATCTCGTGCGCCGCCACGCGGCTCTGGCCGTCCTTGGTCTTGCACAGCGTCTGCGAAATCACTGCCTGCAGCGACTCCGAGAGCATCGCGCGGATCATTTCCTTCTCTTCGCCGGGGAACACGTCGATGATCCGGTCGATGGTCTTGGCGGCCGACGAGGTGTGCAGCGTGCCGAACACCAGGTGGCCCGTTTCGGCCGCGGTCATCGCGAGGCGGATGGTTTCGAGGTCGCGCAGTTCGCCCACAAGAATGGCGTCCGGGTCTTCACGCAGGGCCGAGCGCAGCGCGTTCGAGAACGACAGCGTCATCGGGCCCACTTCGCGTTGGTTGATGAGGCACTTCTTGGACTCGTGCACGAATTCGATCGGGTCTTCCACCGTGAGGATGTGGCCGTACTCGTTTTCGTTGAGGTAGTTCACCATCGCCGCCAGCGTGGTCGACTTGCCCGAGCCCGTGGGGCCTGTCACCAGCACCAGCCCGCGCGGCTTGAGCGCCAGTTCGCCGAAAATCTTCGGCGCGTTGAGCTGCTCGAGCGTGAGGATCTTCGAAGGAATGGTCCGGAACACCGCGGCCGCGCCGCGTGCCTGGTTGAAGGCGTTCACGCGAAAGCGGGCAAGGCCATCGATCTCGAACGAGAAGTCGACCTCCAGGAACTCTTCGTAGTGCTTGCGGTGCGTGTCGCTCATGATGTCGTACACCATCGCGTGCACGCCCTTGTGGTCGAGCGCATCGACGTTGATGCGGCGCACATCGCCATTGACGCGGATCATGGGCGGCAGCCCGGCCGACAAGTGCAGGTCGGAGGCTTTGTTCTTGACGCTGAATGCCAGCAGTTGGGTGATGTCCACGGGGCTCCTCGGCTCGAGTTCGGTGACGTTTTGATACGATTTTGGACGATTATGACGATGATTGGCGACGACCTCCAGCAAGTAAAGAACCGGATCGAGGCGGCATGTGTAACGGCCGGCCGCGACCCGGCCGGGGTCCGGTTGCTGGCGGTGTCCAAGACCTTCGGGGCCGAGGCGGTGCGTGAGGCGCATGCGGCGGGCCAAACCGCCTTCGGCGAGAACTATGTGCAGGAGGGGCTGGACAAGATCGAAGCGCTCGCCGATCTGCGCGCCTCCCTCGAATGGCACTGCATCGGCCCTCTGCAAAGCAACAAGACGCGACCTGTCGCCGAGCAGTTCGACTGGGTCCACAGCATCGACCGGCTCAAGATCGCCGAGCGCCTGTCGGCGCAACGGCCGGCCCATTTGCCGCCGCTCAATGTATGCCTTCAGGTTAACGTGGACGGCGGCGCGAACAAGTCCGGCGTGCCGCCGGAAGAGGCCATCGAACTCGCTCGCGCTGTGGCGGCGTTGCCACATCTGCGGCTGCGGGGGCTCATGGCGATCCCCGAACCGGCGCCGGATTTCGCGGCGCAGCGCGATCTGTGCCTGCGAGCGCATGCAGTTTTCGAATCGATCAAGGGAGCGGGCATCGCGCTCGACACACTCTCGCTCGGCATGAGCGCAGACCTCGAAGCCGCCATCAGCGCCGGCAGCACGATGGTGCGGGTCGGCACCGCGCTCTTCGGCGGCCGGGCCCGCAAGCCCGCCTGAGCTTCAGATTCCGAGCGGCAGCCGCGCGCTGCTCTTTACTTCTTCCATCACCGCATAGGTCCGCGTCTCGCGCACGCCGGGCAGTTGCCACAGCACCGTGCCCGCGAACTCGCGGTATGCGGCCATGTCGGCCATGCGGGTCTTGAGCAGGTAGTCGAAGCCGCCGGCGACCATGTGGCATTCCATGATCTCGTCGCGCACCTGCACCGCGGCCTTGAACTGATCGAACACGTTGGGCGTGGTGCGGTCGAGCAGCACTTCGACGAACACCGTGAAGCCCCGGCCCAGCTTCTCGGGATCGAGCCGGGCCTCGTAACCCAGGATGAAGCCGTCGCGCGTGAGGCGCTGCACGCGCGCCAGCACCGCGGTGGGCGAGAGCGCCACCGCCTCGGCCAGCTTGAGGTTGGTGATGCGCCCGTCCTCCTGAAGGATCTTCAGCAGGCGAAGGTCGATGCGGTCCAGGTCGAGCATCGGAGAATTATCCGGTCCCTGCATCGATTCCTTGCAGAAGATGCGGCCTATGGTGGCTGGCCATAGGAGATAGAACCAAGGAAGTGCCCTGTGCCTACCCTGCGTCGCTCCTCCCCGCGCGATCCGGCACCGTTGCCGCTCAGCGAACGTTGGTGTGCGACTGCGCAGCCGCCTGCTGGCGCGTGAGCTGGTCGACCAGCGCGCCATAGGCGCGGCTCGTGCGCAGCTTGTTGTATTCGGCCATGGCCTGGCGGTAGGCGGGCCGTGTCGGGTCGGCGCCGGCATCGCTGTTCTGCAGCGCAGCCATCCCGGACTGGACCCACAGCCGTGCGTCGGCCGCCACGGCGGCGCGGCTGTTCGCGGGACCGACGGCGGTCGGCGGCGCGTAGCTGGCGGTGTAGCCCTGCGTGGGCGCGCTTTTGAGCCACTGCTGCGCATCGGTCGTCACGGCCGCGCGCGTCGTCGACGAGGCAAGCGGCACGGGCCGCGGGTCGCCTTCGGCGTAGTTGCCTGCAAGGCTCGGTGCCGAGGCGATGGCCAGCAGGGCGGCGACGGCGGCGGTGCCCAGGACGTGGCTGGTGCGGGTGGTGGAAGAGGACTTCATTCGCTAGCTCCTTGAGATGGTTGGTTGGTGAGGCCAACTCTATGAAGTGGATCTGCGCGATCGATAACCGGTCGATGACAGTTTGGTTATCTGCCGGCCGCTCGCCTTGTCGCTGGCCGGTCGGTGCCCGGAACAACGCCGCATAACGTCTCTTGCATAACCGCCAGCGCGGCGCGCATAAGCCATGGCGCGACCGGCGCGAGAGGTCTATCGTTGCGGCCACCTCAGTTCCAATCCAAGGGATCTCTCATGAGTGAAAAACTCTCCTTCGTCTCCCCCACCGCCAACAGCCCGTGGGGAACGTACCTCTCCCAGGTCGACCGTGTCGTGCCGTACCTCGGCCCGCTGGCCCGCTGGGTCGAAACCCTGAAGCGCCCCAAGCGCGCGCTGATCGTGGACGTGCCGATCGAAATGGACGACGGCACCATCGCCCATTTCGAGGGCTACCGCGTGCAGCACAACATGAGCCGCGGCCCGGGCAAGGGCGGCGTGCGCTTCCACCCCGACGTCACGCTCGAGGAAGTGATGGCGCTGTCGGCCTGGATGACCATCAAGACCGCCGCCGTCAACCTGCCGTACGGCGGCGCCAAGGGCGGCATCCGCGTCGACCCGAAGAAGCTCTCGCTGCAAGAGCTCGAGAAGATCACCCGCCGCTACACCAGCGAGATCGGCATCATCATCGGCCCGCACACCGACATTCCCGCGCCCGACGTCAACACCAACGGCCAGATCATGGCGTGGATGATGGACACCTATTCGATGAACGTCGGCGGCACCGCCACCGGCGTCGTCACCGGCAAGCCGTTGCACCTGGGCGGATCGCTCGGCCGCGTGAAGGCCACCGGCCGCGGCGTGTTCGTCACCGGCCGTGAAGCCGCGCGCCGCCTGGGCATGGACCTGCGCGGCGCGCGCATCGCGGTGCAGGGCTTCGGCAACGTGGGCTCGGTCGCGGCCGAACTCTTTGCCGAAGCGGGCGCCAAGATCGTTGCTGTGCAGGACCACACCGGCACCATCGTCAACACCAACGGCCTGGACCTTGCGACGCTCATCCCCATCGCCAACAAGGACGGCGTCATCGCCTTCAAGGGCGGCGACGTGGTGCCCAACGAAGCCTTCTGGGACACGGCCTGCGACATCCTGATCCCAGCCGCCCTCGAAGGCCAGATCACCGCCGAGCGCGCGCAAAAGACCACCGCCAAGCTGGTGCTCGAAGGCGCCAACGGCCCCACGGTGCCCACGGCCGACGACATCCTCGCCGAGCGCGGCGTGCTGGTGGTGCCCGACGTGATCTGCAACGCCGGCGGCGTGACGGTGAGCTACTTCGAGTGGGTGCAGGACTTCTCGTCCTTCTTCTGGGACGAGGACGAGATCAACGTGCGCCTGGACCGCATCATGATGAACGCGCTCAACCAGATCTGGGACACGGCCGACAAGCACAAGATCACGCTGCGCACGGCAACGTACGCGGTGGCTTGCGAGCGGATCTTGATGGCGCGCCAGGAACGCGGCCTGTACCCCTGATGCTTTTTTGACGCGCGGGGACGCTACGCTCGAGGGATGAGTTCCATCCCCGTGCAAAAGCTTCCTTCCGTTCCTGCAGACGGCCTTGCCCGTCTGCAGGCCCTCATGGCCACCGGGCAGCGCAAGCTGCTGGGGTTGGTCGGTGCGCCGGGTGCCGGCAAGTCCACGCTGGCGCTCGCGATGCTCCAGGCCGTGGGTGCCGACCGCGCCCAGGTCGTCCCCATGGACGGCTTCCACCTGGCCAATGTCGAGCTGCAACGGCTCGGCCGCGCCGACCGCAAGGGCGCTCCCGACACCTTCGACAGTGCCGGCTACGTCGCCCTGCTGCAGCGGCTGCGCAACCAGAAGCCCGATGGCGACATCGTCTACGCCCCCGAATTCCGCCGCGAGATCGAGGAGCCGGTTGCCGGCGCCATCGCGGTGCTGCCCTCGACGCGGCTCGTGATCACCGAAGGCAATTACCTGCTGCACGACGTCGGTCCCTGGGCCGGTGCGGCGGCGATGCTCGACGAGGTCTGGTACGTGGACATCGACGACGCGGTGCGCGAAGCGCGCCTGGTCGCGCGCCACGAGCAGTTCGGCCGCAGCGCCGAGGCCGCGCGCGACTGGGTGGCCAGCACCGATGCGCCCAACGCGCGGCTGATCGCCGCCACCAAGGTGCGGGCCCATCACGTGCTCATGTGGTCCTGAAAATAATCCGCCGCCAGGGAACGCCGGCCCGCCGCCGCGCTCGAAGCCTTGCCGGCGGAGGCGCCGGTTAGCATTCGCCGCGCCATGCCGTCCCACTTCACTGCCTTGCCTTCCTTTTCTTCCCTTCGCACGCCGGTCCTCGTTCTGGGCCTGCTGTCTGCCCTCGTGCTCGCCGGCTGCGGCAGCGCCTCGCGGCGCGTGTCGTACGAGCCGGAGGAGTTCGACTCCACCACCACCCACACGCGCAACTACGCCGCCACCGAGGCCCAGACCTGCGAGGCCGCGCGGCGCGCGCTGCTGAGCCAGGGCTACATGGTCACCGCGGCCAACGCCGACCTGGTGACCGGGCGCAAGAGCTTCCAGCCGGCGGCCGAGGTGCACGTCGAAGTCGAATTCCGCGTGGTCTGCGCGCGGGAGGGGGGCAAGTCCGGCAAGCAGAGCACCGTCGCTTTCGCAACGGCGCTGCAGGACCGCTACGGCATCAAGAAGGTCAACAACTCGGCCAGCCTGGGCGTCGGCGCGATCGGCTCGCTCTCGCTGCCTTTCGCCGGCAGCGACGACGCGATGGTCAAGGTGGCCAGCGAGACGCTGACCGACGAACGCTTCTACGACCGCTTCTTCACGCTGCTCGACCGTTTCCTCGAGGGCGGCGGCGCCGATGCACCACCCGACATGCCGGCAGAAGCGCCCGCCACAGCACCGGCGCCCGCAACCAGCTTCCCGGTTGCGCCTTCACCGAACCGCGGCTGAACGCGCGGCCTACCGAACCAGCGTCGACTTGCCGAACAGGCTCTCGATCAGCTCCACGGCGATTTCCGCGGTCTGGTTGCGCACGTCGAGCGCGGGGTTGAGTTCCACCACGTCGAGCGAACACAGCCGCCCTGTGTCGGAGATCATCTCCATGCACAGCTGCATCTCGCGGTAGGTCGGCCCGCCGCGCACGCCGGTGCCCACGCCGGGCGCGATGTTGGGGTCGAGGCAGTCCAGGTCGAAGCTCACATGCAGGTGGGTGTCCTCGTCGACGTCCTGCAGCGCCTCGGTCATGGTGGTGCGCATGCCGTGCTCGTCGATGTGGCGCATGTCGAACACGTTCAGCCCGAGCGTGCGGATGGCCTCCTTCTCGTCCGAGTCGACGCTGCGGATGCCGATGAATCGGATCGCCTCGTGCGCCAGCGCCGCAGGCTCGCCGCTCCACCCGGTGAGTTCCGCGGGCCCGTGGCCCAGCAGGCACGAGACCGGCATGCCGTGCAGGTTGCCTCTGGGGCTCGTCGTCTCGGTGTTGACGTCCGAGTGCGCGTCCAGCCACAGCACGCGCAGCTTCTTGCCGCGCTTGCGCGCATGCCAGGCCACCGCGCTGATCGAGCCGATGGCCAGGCAATGGTCGCCGCCCATCATCAGCGGCACGTGGTTTGCGCCCAGCGCGGCGTCGACGGCGTTGTAGACCGAGCGGTTCCAGGCAATCACCTCGGCGAGGTGGCGCAGGCCGTTGGCCGGTGGTGCCCAGGGCGTGGCCGGGCCGGCGAGGTTGCCGCGGTCGATGACCATGAAGCCTTGCTTCGCGAGCGCCTCGGCCACGCCCGCCACGCGCAGCGCATCGGGGCCCATGCCGGCGCCGCGGACGCTGGCGCCGATGTCGGTCGGCGCGCCGATCAGTTCGAGGGTGGTGTTCATCGGGTGATCTCCGTGCTTCGTACTGGGTTCGGCCCTGCCCGGTGGCTCATGCCGTCTTGCCGATGTGCTGCCACAGATACGCATAGCCGAGCGCATCCATGAAGGCGGATTCCTTGTTGTCCGTGGCCGCGCTGTGCCCGCCTTCCATGTTCTCGTAGAAGCTGGTGGCGTGGCCCTGTGCGGCCAGCTTCGCACGCATCTTGCGCGCATGCACCGGGCCCACGCGGTCGTCGCGGGTCGAGGTGGTGAAGAGCGCGGGCGGATAGTGCGCCTCGGCCTTCGCGTTCTCGTAGGGCGAGAAGGTGCGGATGAAGGCCCACTCCTCGGGCTGGTCCGGGTCGCCGTACTCCGCGATCCACGAAGCGCCGGCCGACAGGTGCGTGTAGCGCCGCATGTCGAGCAGCGCCACCTCGCTCACGATCGCGCCGTAGAGCTGCGGGTACAGCGTGAGCATGTTGCCCATCAGGAGGCCGCCGTTGCTGCCGCCCATCGCGCCCAGGTGTTTCGGCGATGTGATTCCGCGCGCGATCAGGTCCTCGGACACGGCCGCGAAGTCTTCGCAGGTGCGCAGCCGGTTCTCCTGCAGTGCGGCCTGGTGCCAGCGCGGGCCGTACTCGCCGCCGCCACGGATGTTGGCGATGACGTAGACGCCGCCCTGCTCGAGCCAGGCGCGGCCGATGCTGCCGCTGTAGCTGGGCTGCAGCGAAATCTCGAAGCCGCCGTAGGCGTACTGCAGCGTGGGGTTCGTACCGTCGGCCTTCAGGTCCTTGGGCGCGATCTCGAAGTAGGGCACGCGCGTGCCGTCCTTCGACACCGCGAAATGCTGGCTCACGGTGTAGCGCGATGCATCGAAGAAGCCGGGGCTGTCCTTCAGCACCTCGGGCTCGCCCTGGCCGATGGTGCCGATGTAGAGCGTGGTCGGCTGCAGGAAGCCGCTCACGGTGAGGAAGTAGTCGTCGTTCTCGTCCTCGTCGATGCCGCCGGCCGCGATGGTGGAGAGCGCGGGCGCGCCGCCCAGGCTCTCGCGCTTCCACGGGCCGCCGTCCTGCGGCGTGAGCACTTCGAGCTTGTTCACCACGTCGTGCATCACGTTGAGGATGAGGTGGTGGCGCGTCCACGAATGGCTGTCGAGCGCGGTCGTTTCGTCAGGCGCGAACAGCACGGTGAGTTCGCGCTTTCCGGCCATGTAGTCGTCGAACTTCGCGGCCAGCAGCGAGCCCGACTTGTAGGTCGCGCCGCCCACGGTCCAGTCCTCGCGCGGCTCGATCAGCATCCACTCGCGGCAGATGTCGGTGTTGGAGTCGTCGGGCACGTCGATCTTGGCGAGGGTGCCGTCCGTGCCGCGCAGCCAGGTCTCGCTTTCGTAGAAGTCGATCTGCCGCGAGACGAAGTCGCGCTCGAAGCCGGGCGTGTTGTCGCGGTAGGCGCTCACGGACATGTCCTCGTGCGCGCCTTCGTACACCGTCACGGCGGCGTCGAGCGGCGTGCCGCGCTTCCATTCCTTCACGATGCGCGGGTAGCTCGAGCTGGTCATCGAGCCGGGGCCGAAATCGGTGGCCACGTAGAGGTGGTCGATGTCTTTCCAGCCCACGTGGTTCTTCGCCTCGGGGAGCGTGAAGCCGCCTTCGACGAAGGTCTTGCTCTGCAGGTCGAATTCGCGCACCACATCGGCATCGGCGCCGCCGCGCGAGAGCGAAACGAGGCAGCGCTTGTAGTCGGGCTCCAGGCAGTCGGCGCCGTGCCAGACCCAGTTCTCCTTGTCGGCGGCGGCCAGCGCGTCGATGTCGATCACGGTTTCCCAGGCGGGCTGGGGCTTGCGGTACTCGGTGAGCGTGGTGCGGCGCCAGAGGCCCTTGGGATGGTCCTTGTCGCGCCAGAAGTTGTAGAAGAACGGACCGATCTTGCGGACCATCGGAATCCGTTCGTCCGAGTCGAGCACTTCGAGGATGCCCGCTTCGAGCGCCTTGAAGGCGGGCGACTGTGCATACGCCTGCACGGTCTTCGCGTTCTCCTGGCGGGCCCAGTCGAGCTGGGCCTCGCCGTCGATCTCTTCGAGCCAGAGGTGGTCGTCTTGGGGAGGCAGGGAGGGGGTGGATGTCATGAACGGCAGTGTACGAAGCCCCCGTGAAAAAGGCGCTGCGCGCCGTTGTCGCGGCCGCCGCCACTTTTTCATTACTCGGGAAAACCTCGGTGGAAACACTGAAGCAGGCGGGGCCCACGAACGCCACGTGCGGGGTATCCTGCCGAACGGCGCATGCCCCACCAAGGAGACACAACACATGAAACACCTGAGCGGTCTTGATGCCACCTTCCTGCACCTGGAAACGCCCGAGATGCCGATGCACGTGGGCTCGCTGAACGTGCTGGACCTGCCCAAGGGCTACAAGGGCGATTTCTACGAAGACGCCAAGCAGTTCATGGCCAGCCGCATCCACCTGGCCGACGTGTTCACCCGCAAGCTCGCGCTCATGCCCTTCGACATGACCAACCCGGTGTGGGTGGAGGACGACGACATCGACCTCGACTACCACGTGCGCCACATCACGCTGCCCAAGCCCGGCACCAACCGCCAGCTGCAGCAGTACGTGGCGCGGCTGCATTCCACGCTCATCGACCGCAGCCGCCCGATGTGGGAGTTCTTCATCATCGATGGCCTCAAGAGCGGCCAGGTGGCGCTCTACACCAAGGTGCACCACGCGGGCATCGACGGGCAGGCCGGCGTCGAAGTGGGCAAGGCCATCTTCGACCTGGAGGCCACGGGGCGCGTGGTGAAGCCGCCGCGCGCGCGGCCGCGCAACCACAACTACCAGCTCGGCATGGCCGAACTCGCGACAGCGGCGCTACGCAACACGGCGCAGCAGTACGTCAAGCTCTTCAAGATGGCGCCCGCCATCGCACGGGCCATCAGCGGCCTGGCCAAGCCCGACGAGAAGGCGGCCGAGAAGGCCACGGCCACCGCGCCGAAGAAGTTCAACCTCTTCGCTCCGCGCACCTCGCTCAACGTGTCGATCACCAACCAGCGCACCTTTGCCGGCCGCACCATCTCGCTGGCCGAGACCAAGTACATCGCCAAGCACTTCGGCGTGTCGCTCAACGACGTGGTCATGGCCACCGTGGCCGGTGCGCTGCGCCACTACCTGGCCGACAACAACGAGCTGCCCGCCAAGCCGCTGGTGGCCGGCGTGCCGGTGAGCCTGCGCGAAGCGGGCGACGACACGGCCAACAACCAGGCCAGCATGATCCTGGTGAGCCTGGCGACCGACATCACCGACCCGATCCAGCGGCTGAAGGCGATCAATGCGTCGTCGAACAGCTCCAAGTCGACAATGAACCGCTTCAAGGCGGTGATCCTGGACGACTTCCCGACCTTCGCCGCGCCGTGGCTCGTGTCGGGCATCGCCTCGATGGTCGGCCGCTCGGGGCTCGTGAACCTGCTGCCGCCGGCGGCCAACGTGGCCATCTCCAATGTGGCGGGCGCGCCGTTCCCGATGTACTTCGCGGGCGCGCTGGTCACCTGCTACTACCCGGTGTCGATCGCCAGCCACGGCACGGCGCTCAACGTCACGGTGCAGAGCTACAACGGCCGCATGGACTACGGCCTCATCGCCTGCCGCCGCGCGGTGCCCGACATCACCGAGATCGGCGACTACATGCTGGCCGAGCACAAGCTCCTGATGGACCTGACGCAGAAGCATCCGTCCGCCGCTGGCGTCACGGCACCCAAGCCCGCACCTGTCGCCGAGCCTGCGCCGGAGGCCCCCGAAGTGAAGAAGCCGGCCGCGCGCAAGAAGGCACCGGTGAGTGCGGCGGGCAAGAAACCCGCGCCGGCCAAGGCTGCGGCCAAGGCCCCGGCGAAGAAGGCGCCTGCCAAGAAGGTCGCTGCCAAGACCGCCATCAAGACGACCGCCAAGCCCGTAGCCCGAAAGGCCGTACCGGCCAAGCGAGCCAGCGCTCCCAGGGCGGCCGCCGCATGATCGAAGGGGTGTAGAAGGCGCCGGGCCCGAAAATTGGGGCAGTTGGACTAGTTTTCCGACGGTTCTAGTTTTGCAGGCCTAGGCCCTTCGGAAGAAGATGGGCCCATCGCATCCAGCGACCCATTCAACTTCAAGGAAATCTTCATCATGTCCACGCAAACCACCCTCGCTTCCGCAGCCATCCACGTCGTCGGCCAATACAACGACGCGGGCAAGACCCTGGTCGGCGCCTACCGCACCGGCGTGCATCGCCTCCTGGGCGGCGCCGCCACGCGCTACAGCAACTTCCTGGGCAGCCGCCAGATTCCCCTGGTGAGCGAACAGATCAAGGCCAACCTGATCGGCGCGCAAGAGAAGGTCAACGGCTTCCTGGCCAACCGCCTGGACATCGACACCGGCCGCATCGTCTCGGTGATGGACCGCGTTGCAGCCGGCACCACCAGCGGCATCGAAACCGTCGCCGGCCGCGTGGCCCGCGTCGAATCGCCGGTTGCCACCTCGGTGCTGAACACGCTGACCGCCATCAACCAGCCGATCGCCACCGTCTCGGTGCAGATCGCCGACCGCATCGCTGCCGGCGCCAAGCAAATCGAAACCCGCGTGGCCGGCGAAGCTGCCAAGCCCGTGCGCACCGTGAAGGCCAAGGCGCCCGTCGCCAAGAAGCCGGTTCGCCGCGCTGCTGCCCGCAAGGCGGCCTGACCCCCGAGGCGCTCTGCGCCTCTTTCTCTTTCTGCTATCTGGAGCATTACTGAATGGCGACCCGCACTGACGAAACTGCAAAGTTGAAGAAGAAGGCGACGCCTGCGAAGAAAGCTCCGGCCAAGGCTCCGGCTGGAAAGAAAGCCGCGGCGCCCCGCAAGGCGGCCCCCGCGGCGAAGAAGGCCGAGGCAGCTGCACCCAGCAAGGCCGAAGGCCTGCTGCGTGCCGGCCTCAAGGCGCTGGACAACGTGCGCAGCGACGTCGCCAAGCGCCAGGCCAACGTGATCGAAGGCCTGCTCGGCATCGGGCAGGGCAAGGTCGATGCGGCGGCTGCCAAGGCCGCGCTCACCCGCGGCTTTCCGAGCCTCGACAGCTTCGGCATCCGCAAGTTCGAGGACGTGTTCGACCAGCGCGTCGCCACCGCCTTGCAACGCCTGGGCATGCCGAGCGCGGAAGAAGTGCAGGCCCTGCGCGACGAGGTGGCGCACCTGCGCGAACGCCTCGCGCAACTCGAAGGCAGCGACAGCCCGCGCCGCGGCACCAAGCAACGCTGAGCGACGACAACGCAACCCGGTTGTGGCCAGCTCCAACACCACGCGCGATCGCATCCTGCAGACCAGCCTCGCGCTGTTCAACGCGGAAGGCCTTGCGGCCGTGTCGACGCACAAGATCGCCGCCGAGCTCGGCATCAGCCCCGGCAACCTGCACTACCACTTCAAGGCCAAGCAGCTGATCGTCGAGTGGCTGTTCCGGCGCTTCGAGCAACGGCTCGAAACCCTCAACAGCTCCTCGTCGCCGATCTCCGCCATCGACGACCTCTGGCTCGCGCTGCACCTGCGCTTCGAGGCCATCGACGAATACCGCTTCATCTACCGCGACATGGCCTTCCTGGCCAGCGAGTACCCGGCCCTGGGCCAGCGCGCGCAGGCGCTCACCGCGCAGAACCTGCTCGCTGCGCAAACGCTGTGCGAAGGGCTCGTCGCCTCGGGCGTGATCGAGACCAGCGCCGAGCAGGCGCGCATCCTCGCGCTGCAGATGGTGTTCACCACCACCTGCTGGCTGTCGTTCGAGCGGCTGGTGCCCGGGCGCGATGCCCTCGCGCAGGCCGATCCCGGTTTGGCGGCTTTCTACACGCTCACGCTGGTTTCTCCGTATGTTTCCAGCGAATCGAGGGCTTACCTTGATTACCTGAGGGGCAAATACCTCGGATAAATGACGATGTCGTCCGACGGGAGAGTGCAACCATGGCCCCTCATGCTCGTCCTATAAAAGAGAAAACCCGAAAGGAAGCCGCCTCCATGACCACCGCCACCCACGATCACATCGCGCCGCCCTCGCGCCTGCTGCTGCTGGCCGAAGCACGCGCCCTCTGGGAAACGGGCGCCGGCATCGCCATGTGGCCGCTCCTGCAGCTCACGCCGCGCGGCGACGGGCATCCGGTGCTCGTGCTGCCGGGCCTGGTGGCGAGCGATGTTTCCACGCTGCTGCTGCGCCGCTACCTGTCGAGCCGCGGCTACGACGCTCACGGCTGGGGCCTGGGCCGCAACCTCGGTCCGCGCGAAGGCGTGGAAGACGGCATGGTCGAGCTGCTCAAGACCCTGAATGACAAGAGCGGCCAGAAGGTCAGCGTGATCGGCTGGAGCCTCGGCGGCGTCTATGCCCGGCTACTGGCCTCGGCCCACTCGGGCCTGATCCGCAACGTCATCACGCTGGGCAGCCCGTTCTCCGGCAGCCCGCGCGCGACCAACGCCTGGCGCGTGTACGAAGGCGTGAGCGGCCAGAGCTCGCACGACCCGCGCCGCATGAAGTTCGTGCAGCCCACGCCGCCGGTGCCGACCACCTCGATCTTCAGCCGCACCGACGGCGTCGTCGCCTGGCGCTGCAGCATCGAGAAGACCGGCCCGCAGTCGGAAAACATCGAAGTGATGGCCAGTCACCTGGGGCTCGGCGCGCATCCCGCGGTGCTCTATGCGGTGGCCGACCGGCTGGCGCAGCCCGAGGGCGAGTGGAAGCCGTTCAATCGCGGGCTCCTCGGGCCACTGGTCTATCCCGACCCCGACCGCGATCTGTGAACCAATCGGGGAATATCCTGAAGCCGGCAACTGCCGGCTTTTTTATTTCGACCCATGACTTCCTGCACTTGTTGCGCCGTGGGGCCGTCCGAACAATCCGGGCACCATGAAGCCGAATCCACCCCGGATCTATCCGCGCATCAAGCATGTCAGCTTTCTCGATACGGTCCAGCCGATGCTCGACCGCATCGAAGCACAGGGCGGCAACCGGGAGGCGCAGACACCCGTGGCCTATCCCCTGGCCGGAGACGCGGGCCTGCTGGTGACCTATGCCATCGATGAACCCGCGCAGCCCGTTCCGCTCACGCAGGAACGCATGGACGAACTGGGTCTCGACGCGCAAGAGCTCCACGAACTGGCGGTCGAGAACCTGATCCGCAAGGCGGGCGCGAACATCGGCGCGCAAGACCTCGTCATGTACAAGGCCCTGGTGGCGGGCGACGAGTTCGAAGCCTCCACGCTGCTGCTGCCCGGTGTATGGGAAAGGCTGTCGGAGGGGTTCGAAGGCGAACTGCTCGCGGTCGTGCCGAGCCGGAACACGGTCTATTTCATGGACAGCGGCGCCAAGCGCCAGCTCGCGGGACAGCAACTCACGGCCAAGACGATGCTCGACCTCATGTGCGCGACCGCGGCCGACATCAAGGTGCAGGCCAGGGAGCACGGCCTCTCGGACAAGGTGATCGCGCTCACGCCGGACGGCTGGCAGATCCGCGGCACGTTCCAGGACCATGCCGCGGCGCTGAGCGCCTAGTTCAACTCCCCGCCCACACGTCCAGCACGTAGCGCTGGTCGGCAATCATCTTGTCCATCCAGGCGTTGCTGTCGTGGCCGTGCTCGCGCGCGATGTCGGTCAGCGTGCGCCGCACGTCGGGCTCCATGCGCGAACCGTCGCCGCACACGTAGATCACGCCGCCCGCTTCGAGCAGCTTCCACACGGCCGCGGCCTGCTCGCGGATCAGGTCCTGCACATACACCTTGCGCTCGCCCGAGCGCGAGAAGGCGGTGTGCAGCTTCATCAGCCCGCGGTGCGACCAGGCCTGCAGCTCTTCGGCGTAGATGAAATCCTGCTCGGGGTGGCGGCAGCCGAAGAACAGCATCGCCTCGCCCAGCGCCTCGCCGCGCTCGACCTGCGCCGCGCGTTCCTGCAGGAAGCCGCGGAACGGCGCGAGGCCGGTGCCGGGGCCGACCATGATCAGCGGACGGTTGGCGTCCTCCGGCAGGCGGAAGCCCTCGGCCGTGGTCTCGCGGATCACGCCGTGCACCGTGTCGCCCGCCTCGGCGCGTGCCAGGTAGTTGGAGCACACGCCTTCGAAGATGCCGTTGCCCGAGAGCGCGGGCTCGCTCACCACGCCCACGGTCACGCTGCAGCGGCCCGGCGTCATCGAAGGCGACGACGAAATCGAGTAATAGCGCGGCGAGAGCGGCGACAGCATCTCCAAAAACACCGCGAACGGCACCTGGCAGGCGCGGTGTTCTTCGAGCAGTTCGAGCAGCGACTTGCGCTTGTGCAGCACCTCGGCCTTGTAGGCGGCCTGCGAGGCTTCGTCGCTGCCCGAGAGCGCGAGCAGCTTCGGCTTGGTGAAGGGGCACTCGGTGTACGCCGCGAGCGTGGCGATCTGCTTGCGCGTGGCCACGTCCTGCAGTTCGACGTAGTCGCCCAGCAGGCGATCGACCGCGATGACCTGGTCCACCGGCAGCGCGGTCTTGCGGCCCGGCACGGCCGAAAGGCGCACGTGCGCCGAGCGGTCGAAGCCGAAGCGTGCCATCGTGCGTTCGACCTGCGCGGGGCTGTTGCGCGGCACCACGCTCAGGTGGTCGCCGGGCACGTAGTTCACGCCCTCGGGCAGCATCAGCTCGACGTGGCGCGTGGAGCGGCTGTTCCCGGCATCGTTGCCGGGGCTTTGCAGTTCGCGGTTCTCGATAACGCGCAGCGCCACGGCGCCCAGTGCATCGACCAGTGCATTCTTCTGTGGTGGCGGCAGTTCCTCGAGCGTGTAGAGCGGCTCGGCCTCGGCTGGCGTGTCGGCGCCGGCCTTGATGCCGAAGGCCTTCACCAGCTCGGGCCAGAGCGCATCGCTCCAGTCCTGGAAGGCGCCGTCCATGTCCTCGCGCGCATCGCCTTCGCCGCGCGGATGCACGCGCGTGGCGCCCAGCGCTTCGAGCCGCTCGTCGATGCTGCGCGGCACCGCTTGATAGGTCGCGGCCCAGTCGGTGTTGCCGCAGCCGAACACACTGAAGCGCACGCCGTTGAGCGCGTCGTCGGCCTTGTCGAGCCAGCGGTGAAACTCGGCCGCGTTGTCGGGCGCCACGCCGTTGTACGAGGCGCAGACGATGGCCACCGCGCCATTGGCCGGCAGGCGCTCGGCATAGTCGTCGAGCGAGGCCACCTGCGTGGAGAAGCCGCGCAGCTCGCCGGCCTCTGCCAGTTGGCGCGCGAGGTCTTCGGCGGTGCCGAGGTTGGAGCCCTGCAGCACCAGCAGCGAGGTGCCGTGGCGCGCCGCCTGGGGCTTGCGCGCAACGGGCTTGGCGGGTGCGTCCGGCGTGGCGTTCGCCTCGCCGTTGTTGCTGCGCGGACGCGAGGCCGGGTCGCGCAGCAGCGCCTTGATCTTGAAGTTCTCCGGCTTGATCGTCAGCGCTTCCTTGATCTTGAGCTTGTAGCCCGTGTGATCGACCAGGTTGAAGCGCTGCAGGATCATGCCCAGCGTGAGCACGGCTTCCTGCAGCGCGAACTGCCGCCCGATGCAGGCGCGCTGCCCGTTGCCGAAGGGCTTGAAGGCATTCACCGGCCGCTCGCGCTCGGCTTCGCGGCTGAAGTTGTCGGGGTCGAACCGGTCGGCGTTCTCGCCCCAGATGCCCTTGTCACGATGCAGCGCGAGCGCATGCATGATGACCATGTTGTTCTTCTTGATCGTGTACTGGCCGCCGATGGTCGTGTCTTCCTTCGCGCGCATCGAAATTGCCGGTGCGGTCGGGAACATGCGCAGCGACTCCTTGAGCACCTGCATCACGTACTGCAGCCGGTTGACCTGCGCATAGGTGGGCTTCTGCGAGGTGTCGCCGCCGAACACGCTGTCGACCTCGGCCTGCGCCTTGGCCATTGCCTCCGGGTTGTTCAGGAGGAAGTAGATCGCGAAGGAGAGCAGGCCGCTGGTGGTCTCGTGACCCGCGATGAGGAATTCGATGCACTCGTCGCGGATCATCTTGTCGGTGAGCTGCTCGCCGCTCTTCTTGTCCACGCCCGCGATCATGTAGCTCAGGAGGTCGGGCTTGGTGGCGATGTCGGCACCGCTCGCGCGACGCTCCTCGATGATGTCTTCCACCATCTTGTGCATGTAGCGGATGTCCTTGCGCTGCTGCGCGAGCTCCTTCTTGAGCATGAGCTCTTCGAGCGGCAGGCCGCGGCGGTTCTGCACCGTCTCCAGCGTGCGCACCATCGCATCGACGAAGGGGTGGAAGCCCTCGCGGTAGAACGAATTGAAGCGGTAGCCGAAACCGCACAGGCCGATGGTGTCCAGCGTGAGCGCGGTCATGTCGCGCACCACGTCCACCTCTTCGTCGAAATTGAGGCGCTCCCACTTGGTGACCAGTTGGCCCGCGATGTCCAGCATCATCGGGTGGTAGGCCTGCATCGCGCGCTGGCTGAAGTTGGCCAGGAGGATGTTGTGCGGCTTGGACCACGTTTCCTCGTGCGTGTCGGAGGTGAAGAGGCCGTGCGACGCGGCGCGCAGCCGGCGCAATGCGCCGCGCGTGCTCTTGTCGAAGCGGGCTTCCTCGCAGAGCTCGTCGACCAGCGCGGGCGACGACACCACGATCACCGGCATGCCCGGCATGTCGAGCCAGTAGATGCCGCCCAGGTCCTGCGCGATCTTCCACATGTCGAGCACGGGGGAGTCGGAGCCGATCGACAGCAGGTTGCCGACGAAGGGTTTCTTCGCCGGATGCGGGATCGGATAGAGCGAGTTTTTGCCTGCCATTTGGTGTTGTGCCTTTGGAATGGACCCGCTTCGGAAATCCGTGAGGTATCACCCGGAGTATCCCGACGGCACAGGGGGCAGGAAGGACGGGGTTTCCCCTAGAAATTGCTTGCGTCCCTCATAGGCTGCTCAGGGCCTGGCCATCTTGCACTCCGTGCCCTGCGCCAGCTCGTTGCCCGTGTAGACCGCATCGGTGCGAAAACCATAGTTCGTACCTTCCCAGCCCACCTTCACTGCCTTGCCGTCCACCGGCGCGATGGTGTTGACCACCTGCGGCAGCAGCAGCTGGTGGTCTTCGGCGCGCATGCGCACAGGCCCGACCACCGAGTCGAAAGTCAGGTCCTCGAGCGCGCGGGCCACCTTCACGGTGTCGGCGCTGCCGGCCTTGTTGATGGCCAGTGCCAGCAGGCGCGGCGTCATGTCGATGCGCGGCGCGAGGAAGTCCTTGCCGGTCTTGGTCTTGTAGGCCTTGGCCAGCGCATCGGTCTTCGGCGTATCGGCCTGGCCCGGATGCCATTCGGCCACCCAGGTGAGCTGTCCCGTCTTGGCCTGCGACACCGCGGTGACCGTGCCCGGCACCGAGCCCGCACTGTGGTTGAAGTAGCGCAGGTTGTAGCCCGCATCGCCCGCGGCCTTGAGCAGCAGCGTCATGTCCTGGCCCCAGTTGCCGGTGATGACCGAATCGGCACCGCTCTGGCGGATGTTGGCGATGTAGGGCGCGAAGTCCTTCACGCGGCCGATGGGATGCAGCGCCTCGCCCACGAACTCGATGTCGGGCCGTGCGAGGCCCACCATCTGACGGCCGTAGCTGGCCCACTGCTTGCCGTGCGCGTAGTCCTGGTTGAGCAGGTAGACCTTCTTCACATCGGGCGTCTTCTTGATGTAGTTGGCCAGCGCCTTCATCTTCATCGCCGTGTTGGCCTCGGTCTGGAAGTGCCAGAAGCTGCAGCCCTTGCCGGTCATCTCGGGGTCGATGGAGGAGTGGTTCAGCACGATCAGCTCCTTGCCCGGGTTGCGCTGGTTCCAGCGCGCCACTTTCTGCACCAGCGCCGTGACCACCGAGGAGCCCGAGCCACCCGTGACGATGGCCTTGGCGCCCTGGTCGATGGCCGCCTGCAGCGCGCTCTGGCTCTCCTGCGCCGAGAGCTTGCTGTCGAACTGCAGCAGCTGCA
>Ga0157370_10002981_pt1 | contig 20124 bp, 12 predicted proteins | sample C35metaG_FD_113463 | JGI IMG/M metagenome (GOLD analysis project Ga0157370, IMG submission 113463) | Corn rhizosphere microbial communities from Kellogg Biological Station, Michigan, USA - C3-5 metaG | ecosystem: Host-associated > Plants > Roots > Rhizosphere > Soil | place: USA: Michigan...
CGGCGTCGGCCATTGTCATTCTCCTTTCCATGCTGGCTAATGCGAGTTTAGCGTCCTGCCGTTTAGGCGCACGGGTCAGCGCTCACCGCACAGCGCATCGACATATCGGTGTTGACCGATGACCGATGACCGCTGACCTACCGTTCGACGCAAGCCTTTTTGCGCGTGAACAGCGGGCCTTGAACGAAGCGCGCGCCGAACTGTTGGAGCGCGTCGAACTGCGTCTCGTTCGCCACGCGATCGAAAATGAGCGGGATACCGAGCCGATTGGCGTAGCTGAGCAGCGGCTTGGCCATGGCATCGCGTAGAACGGCGCCGCCGTCGATCTTCAGGAAGTCGAGCCGGGCCATGTCGGACACCGACAGGATATGCCCTGCGTTGGGCAGATTGCCGGCCACCTTGAATCCATAGCGTTGGTAGCTATTGGCGAGATAACCGAGAAACGTGCGATGCGCGACCGCGACGCTCGGCAACTCGATGGTCACGCGCGACGGGTTGAGCCCGAAATTGATCAGGACCGACGAAAAATGCTGCCCATGATCGTACTTCACGCTCTTGAGCAGGCGCTCGTGCACGCGCAGGAAGAGCAGCCCATGACGCTGAGCGCCGAAGAAGTTGATCGCGTGCAACGTGCGCGCGAGCCGGTCGAGTCCAACGAGCTCGCGGTCGTCGGCCACGGTGTCGAACGGATCATAAATCGCGCCGTCGGCGCGCTCGGTCAGCGCTTGGAAGCCCAATTCGTCGCCAAAGCGGTCGGCGCGATCGGGGGAGGACCAGAGCGTTTGCATGCCGTTCATGCTGACGTCGAAGATCGGCTCGTACGCGCTCTCCAACCGCACGTTACGAAAACGCGCGTACGCGAGCCCCTCGCGTTCATCGAGCGACACATGCTCGCGCAGGGAGGGCAGATCGGCGGCTCGTGCAACGAGCGCAGGAATGGTGGGCGGGATCATCGGGAAGAAAAATGCACGCAGCGTCGATAGTAGCAGGCTGCGCGGATCGGCATCAGCCCACTACTTATATCGATAGTTCGGCCGCTTTCTCCATCGGGGTTTACGTTTATTTAACAATACGTAATCTGTTTTACTATTCGTAAATTGAATCTCATCGACCTGTAGGTCCTGTCAACTGGCTGCCCGCGGTCATGCGGGCGGCAGGCTATTGGTCGGGTACGGCTGTGCTCGCGGGCCGTCGTTTGACGCTGCGCCGGCGCCCAATTCGGCTTATTGTTTTATTCGCTTGATCGGAGAACTCAACGCTATGCAGGACGTCTCTCGCCGCGATGCGGGGCCGGGCTATCAGTCGGGCTTCGCGAACGAATTCGCCACCGAGGCGCTGCCCGGTGCGCTGCCCGTCGGCCGCAATTCGCCGCAACGCGCGCCGTACGGCCTTTACGCCGAACAGCTCTCGGGCACGGCCTTCACCGCACCGCGCGGGCACAACCGCCGCTCGTGGCTCTACCGCATCCGCCCCGCCGCCGTGCACGGGCCGTTCATGCCGTTCGAGCCGTCCGGCTCGGATGACGGTGCGCCGGCGCCGCGTGCCAGCGTGGCTGCGTCTCGACTCGTCGCCAATTTCGCCGAAACGCCCCCGACGCCGCCGAACCCACTGCGCTGGGATCCGATGCCCATGCCCGATGCACTGACCGATTTCATCGAAGGGCTCGTGACGATGGCGGGCAACGGCGCGGCGGAGGCGATGTCGGGCTGCGCGATTCACCTGTATGCCGCAAACCGGTCGATGCAGGATCGCTTTTTCTACGATGCAGACGGTGAATTGTTGATCGTGCCGCAGGACGGCCGCTTACGGATTGCGACGGAGTTGGGCCTGCTCGAAGTCGAGCCCGGCGAGATCGCCGTCGTGCCGCGTGGCGTGCGCTTTGCGGTGACGCTCGTCGACGGCCGCGCGCGCGGCTACATCTGCGAAAACTTCGGCGCTCTGCTGCGGTTGCCCGATCTCGGGCCGATCGGCTCCAACGGCCTTGCCCATCCGCGCGATTTTTTGACGCCGCATGCCGCCTATGAGGATCGCGAGGGCGCGTTCGAACTCGTGGCGAAGCTCAACGGCCGGCTTTGGCGCGCGCCGATCGGTCATTCGCCGCTCGACGTCGTCGCTTGGCATGGCAATTACGCGCCGTACAAATACGACCTGCGGCACTTCAATACGATCGGCTCGATCAGCTACGACCATCCGGATCCCTCCATCTTCCTCGTGCTGCAGGCGCAAAGCGATACGCCGGGCGTCGACACCCTCGACTTCGTGATCTTTCCGCCGCGCTGGCTCGTGGCCGAGGATACGTTCCGGCCGCCGTGGTTCCATCGCAACATCGCGAGCGAGTTCATGGGGCTCGTGCAGGGTGTCTACGATGCCAAGGCGGAAGGCTTTCTGCCCGGCGGCGCGAGCTTGCATAACTGTATGTCCGGGCATGGCCCGGATGCGCAGACGTTCGAGAAGGCTTCGGCGAGCGATACATCTAAGCCGCACAAGGTGGACGATACACTCGCCTTCATGTTCGAGACGCGCACGCTGCTCAAGCCGACCCAATTCGCGCTCGAAAGCGCCCAGCTACAAGCGAACTACTACGCGTGCTGGCAGGGCCTCCAGAAACATTTCAAGCCGGAGCAGCGATGAGCGTGCGCAGCGATCCTTCGGAGCCTATCATCGCGACGCGCGATCCGCGCAGGCGCAGTTGGCTTGCATCGGCCAACGATGCAGCCTGCGATTTCTCAATTCAGAACCTGCCTTTCGGTATCTTCAGCGATCTACGTAACGCCGAGCCGCGTGCGGGTGTAGCGATCGGCGATGCCATCGTCGATCTGGCGGCGCTACAAGCGGCGGGGCTGCTCTCGCTCGATGCCGCAGATCAAAATCTGTTCGCGTGCCCCATGCTCAATGCGTTCATCGCGCTGGGCCGGGACGCGTGGCGCAGCGTACGGATCCAATTGAGTACGCTGCTCGACGCGGCGTGCCCGAGCTTGCGCGACGATGCGGCCCTGCGCGCGCGCGTGCTCGTGCCAATGCGCGATGCCACGATGCATCTGCCGGTCGATATCCCCGGCTACACCGATTTCTATTCGTCGAAGGAGCACGCGACGAACGTCGGCTCGATGTTCCGCGATCCGAAGAACGCACTGCTGCCCAACTGGTTGGAGATGCCGATCGGCTACAACGGGCGCGCGTCCTCGGTCGTCGTCAGCGGCACGCCCGTGCGTCGGCCGATGGGACAGCTCAAATTGCCGGAGCAAGCGCGGCCTGTTTTCGGTGCATGCCGCAAGCTCGACATCGAACTGGAGACGGGCTTCATCGTCGGACGCGGCAATGCGCTCGGCGAGCCGATCGCCTGCGACGAAGCCGAGGATCATATTTTCGGCATGGTGCTGCTCAACGATTGGAGCGCGCGAGACATTCAGCAATGGGAATACGTGCCGCTTGGCCCGTTCAATGCGAAGACCTTCGCGACGACGATCTCGCCTTGGATCGTGACGCTCGACGCGCTCGAGCCGTTCCGGGTCGCCCAGCCCGAACAAAGTCCCGCGCCGCTGCCCTATCTGCAGCACCCGGGCGCGCACGCGTTCGACATTGCGCTCGAGGTGCAGTTGCGGCCCGAAGGGGGCGACACCGCGACGACGATCGCGCGTACGAATTTCAAGCATCTGTATTGGACGATGGCGCAGCAGTTGGCGCATCACACTGTCTCGGGATGCAATACGCGCGTGGGCGATCTGATGGGCTCGGGCACCATCAGCGGGCCGACGCCCGAGGCGTTCGGCTCGTTGCTGGAGTTGACGTGGAACGGCGCGCGGCCGCTGGCGCTGGCGGGCGGCGCTACGCGCACGTTCATTGTCGATGGCGACGAACTGACGCTGGCCGGCTGGTGTCAAGGCGACGGATACCGGGTTGGCTTCGGCCGCTGCGCCGGGACGATCTTGCCTGCGCGCGCGCCGGCGAGCGACGCGCTCACCGCCCTGGCTACCGCGGGGCGCGCTTAAAGCGTGTTCGAGGACGACCGAGTTCGATCTAAGAAAACGTCGCCGGAAAAAACTTGCGGATGCGCGGAAATGGGGCAATGATCGGAAATCCCGCCGCCGCACCGCACCATTTGGTCAAAACCGAGCATGCTCGGCGCGGCGGGGCAGCCTTCTTCGAACCCCGCTCATTGCCCAGCCCCATGTCCCACCCAGCCCATCCCATTGCTTGCCCCGACGTCGTCTCGCTCGACGCGATCCTTCCTGAAGAACCGCTGTTGATGATGGGCGCCGGCCCGGTGCCTATCCCGGCTGCCGTGGCCAAAGCGAACACGATCGTCATCAATCACCTTGGGGCGACGATGTCGAAGGTGGTCGGTCAAGTGAAGGAAATGGCGCGCTATGTCTTCCAGACCCGCTCGAAATGGGTGCTTGGCGTAGCCGGCCCCGGCTCGGCCGCCATGGAGATGGCGATCTGCAATCTCGCATGGCCCGGTACGCGTGTCCTGTCGATCAAGAACGGTTTCTTCAGCGCGCGGATGGCCGAGATGGCCAAGCGTTGCGGTGCGCATGTCGCAATACTCGACGTGCCTGATGGCGCCGTGGCCAGCCTCGCCGACATCGCACAAGCGCTTGAACGCGAGCGGCCGGAGGTCGTCACCCTGGTGCAGGGCGAGACGTCCAATACCGTTTGGAATTACGAACTCAAGGAAATCGCAGCGTTGGCGAAGGCGGTGGGCGCACTCGTCGTCGTCGATGCGGTCTGTACGCTCAGTACGATGGCGCTCGACATGGACGCTTGGGGCATCGATGCGGTCATCACGGGCGGGCAGAAGGGGTTGTCGTCGATTCCGGGCGTCTCGCTGATCGCGTTTTCCGATGCTGCTTGGCAGCGCATAAAAACGCGCGAGCATGCAAATGCGCACTGGTGCCTGGACGCCGCGCTTGCCGAAAACTTCTGGCACAACGCGGGCTATCACTACACGGCGCCGGTCTCCGGCGTGCTGGCGTTGCACGAAGCGTTGCGGCTCGTCTGCGCCGAGACGCTCGAAAAGCGCTTTGCGCGCCACCTCAAATGCTCGCTTGCACTGCAGGCCGGCGTCTCGGCGATGGGGCTCTCGCTATTCGCGCCCGAGCCGTGCCGGCTGAACTCGGTCGTCGGTATTTCGACGCCGCCGGGGCTGAGCCCCGCCGACGTCTGCGGGCATATCTCGCGCCATCATCAGGTGGAGATTTCGGGCTCGTTCGGGCTGCCGATCGTGCGCATCGGGCAAATGGGCGAGCAGTGCCGCGAGCACAACCTCTTTCGCACGGTGCACGCGCTCGGCCGTACGATGGTGGAGTTGGGCGCACGCGTCGACCTGCCGGCGGGCGTCGCGGCGCTGGAACAGTCGCTGTCGGAGAACGCGCGCGGAAGGTGAGCGCAATGCGCGTCGGTGCGGTCGTGCGTCGGTGTGGTCGTGTATCGGTGCCGGAAGCGAGCGGGTCAGGCGGCCGGGTCGGCCGAACGCGCCAGCGGCCGGCTCAGGGCAGTGCCACCAGTGCCGCGCCCGTCACGGCCAGTGCGCCCGACCAGATCCAATCGAAGTTGATCCAGCCGCGCCGCAGCATGCCGAGACCCACGTACTCGTAGGCCGCGAACGCGATCACCGCGCTCGTGGCCGATGCGACGAGCGTATGGACGAGCGTGACGATCGCCGCGGGCCCGAGCGTATCGGACAGTCCGACCTTCGCGACCGAGCCGCAGATGGGCATCAATGCCGGCACGAGCATGAGCCCTGCGCCGTGGACGGTGGCGGTGGCCGCCGACCATACCGCGAGCCCGACGAAGCCGGCGGTCATACCGATGCGCAATCGGTGCCGGTGCCCGTAGAGCACGTGATAGGCCGCCCATCCGAGCAAGACGATCCCCACCACGAGCCGCAGCGACGCCGCGTGCACTGCGAGGCCGAGCATGAGGGCAGTGGACGTGACCGCGAAGATCGATGCGGCATGGCCGAGCGCGAGCGGGGGCAACGCCGCGGCCAGCGCCAGGCGGCTGCCGCGCTGCAAGCCGAGTGCGGTGGCGAATAGCCAGCCCATTGCCGGATTGACGCCATGAAAGACGCCGCTGCCGAGCACCGCGAGCCAGCCCGCTAAGGCGGCCGCATTCAAGCCGAAGTTCATCGCCGGCGCCTTCTCGTCGCCGCTACCGCAGGGGCCCGATCGGCTGAGCTGGAGCGCGGCGGCGCGCGGTGAGTTCTCACGGATAACAGTAAGAATCGGACGAGGCATCGCCGCCTTCGAGCCGAATCTGATGAGGCCGGTGCGTCTCGGGCCATTCCAGATAAAACGCCCGGTCGAACGACAGGCCGCTGCCGTCCGGCGTGTCGAGCTTGACCATCCAGCCGTCAATGCCGTCGGGGTAGAACTGCTCGTCGATGACGCCGTACAGCGAGTTCGTGAAATAGACGCGGCTGCCGTCGCGGCTCACTTCGACCATCTGCGGGCCGCCGTTCAGGGGCTGGCCTCCCGCGCTCGGGTGGCTCGTTCGATTGGCGATGCCGCCGATCCGCACCGAGCCGACGAGCTCGGGATGATGCGGATCGGACACATCGTAGCGGCGCATTTCGCCCGTGCCCCAGCAGGCCGCGTAGAGGTAGCGATCGTCGAGCGAGAGTGCGATGTCGGTGACGAGCGGGGGCACGGCCCCGAACCGTTTGAGCAGCGGCGGCAACTGCGCGGAATCGGCGGGCTCGGCTGGAATTTCGATAACCTTGCGTGCGGCCCAGCGATCGCCTTCGCGATACCAAGTCCAAATCGACGCCGACAAATCCTTCAAGCTGATGACCGAGTTGACGAAGCCGTGGGCCTTGGTGGGATCGTGTGCGGGACGCAGTTCGAAGACGAGCTGGTTTTCTGCGCCGAAATCGATCGTCTGCTTATGTTTGCGCGTATTCAAATCCCAGAAGTGGAGGCTGTGGCCGTATTTGCCGCCAAGCAGCACTTCGGGCACGAGCCCGTTCTCGAACGTGGCCGGCAGCCCCCATTCGCTCGAGACGAGCGTGTCGTAGCCGAGGTGCCACCACGCGTCGTAGGCGAGCTGCTGCGGGCCGCGGTCGATTTCCCATTGGCCGCGGATCTCGAACGTGTCGTGATCCATCAGGAAAATGCCGCCCGGGGCGTCGCCTTCGGCATTCGCGAGCGAGGCCACGAAAATCCCTTGTGGGCCGCAGTGAATCGTATGCGGACGACTGTAGCCGGCTTTGCGCGTGACTTCGTCGGGTTCCAGCACGCGCACGATGCGCGGATGACGCGGATCGGGCTTCGTGTCGAGGACGTGAATGCGCGAACTGCGCAAGCCGGGCACGATCAAATAACGGCGCTCCGAATGCGCATGCGGCGCATTGGGACAAAGATGGGAGCTACAGGCGTTCCAGCCGAAATGATGTAATTCGTCGCCAGCATTCGGCATGGCGACACGGTCTACGATTGTGCCGTACTCGGGCGAGCCCGGATCGAGATCGACGACGGCTAGCTCGTCGGGGATGCGTCGCTTCGGATCGAAGCTCGCGACGTAGGCCAGGGTTTCCTTCGGAGCCTCGGCAGCCAGGCGTGCGGAAGGGTAGAACGTCGGATCGGGTTTCCAGGACGACATAGGCCTCTTCCTCTTACGACTGAAGCGACGCGGTTATCGTAGGAGTCGATCGGGCGAAAAGGCAAGAAACAAAATCGAATAAGGATAAAACACCGCGCCACAGAATTTCTTACGCTATTTCGCTTATCAATTTCCGAGCGCTATCCATTTGAAGAGTCTATCGAGTGCACGCGTCGGCCGCACGCTGGTGCACCGCTTAGCCGGCATCGAGCGCGCCGCGGCGCGAGACGCCGCGACTGCGCATTTGGCTCAGGTACAGGCTTACCGAGAGAACGGCCGCCGCGGCTGCCGCGATAGCCGCGACGAGGAAAACCGACGGATAGCCGAATTGGCCCGCGACATAGCCGGCAAGCGGCCCCATGATGCCGAGCGACAGATCGAAGAACACGGAGTAGGCGGCGAGCGCGGCACCGCGGCTCGCCGGCGGTACGAGTTCGACGGCTTCGACCCCCAGCGAGGGAAACACGAGCGCGAAACCGAACCCCGTCACGGCCGCGCCCACAAGCGCCGCGTGGGGGCTGCTCGCGAGCCACAGCGTGACCAGGCCCGCGCATTCCAATGAGAACGAGACAAGCGCGACGCGAAAGCCGCCATACGTACGGATCGCATTGGCGAACAGCAGGCGGGCGCCCACAAAAAACGAGCCGAATAGGGTCAATGCCAGCGCGGCATGCGGCCAGCCGCGCGCCGCGTAGTACAGCGCGATGAAGGTTGCGATGCAGCCAAACCCCGCGGTGCCGAGCGCGAGCCCGACGCCGTGCGGCAGCACGCGCATGAATACGCTCGTGTAGGCCATGCGTTCGCCGTGAACGAGCGGCACCGGTTCGGTCCGTCGCGTCAGGGCATAACCGATTGCTGCGAGTGCGATCGTCGCGACCCCGAGCGTCCACGGCCCCAGCGTATGGGCGAGCGCCGCGCCGACGGGAGCTCCGATCGCGAGCGCGCCGTATGTCGCGACGCCGTTCCACGAGATAACGCGGGCGTTGTGGGTGGCGCCGACGCGGCCGATTCCCCACAAGATCGCCCCGGTGCCGACACAGCTTTCGCCAAAACCGAGTGCGAGCCGGCTGGCGACGAGCACGATGAGGCTAACGGCGGGCCAGGTGCGACAGGCCACGGCGGCGATCAACAACGCGCCGCTCACGCCGCAGGCTGCGAGTCCGATTGCGACCGTGCGTTTGGGGCCGAGCGTATCGGAAAAGCGCCCCGCGTGCGCGCGCGAGAACAGCGTGGCCGCGTACTGGACGCTGACAGCCGCGCCCGCCAGGACCGATCCGAGCCCGAGCTCGCTCTGGACGAAGCCCGGCAGCACGGGTAGCGGTAGCCCAATGATCAGGTAGCAGAGGAACGTGAAAAAGATGATCGGAACGATTCGGGCGGTAGCGGCGCGGTCGGACAAGACGGGGGAAGCGGCAGACATGGGCGGCGGACACAATGACAGGGCGGCGAGAACGGTACGGGAAAACCAGACTTGAAGCGGGGCCGGCGGTGTGGCACAGCGCGACATTTTCTCATGGAACCGGTTTTTTTGCAGCACCGCCGCCTAACCGGGCGCTGCCGTGTCCTGTCCCCCTATCGGCTTGAGAATATGGTCGTCATGTGAGGCGGCCTATGGGTCGCGCCTATTGGCAGTGATAGTTTTGTAGCGAACGACAAACGCATGCGTGCCCTTAGTTTTCCGCTTCCACGACCATGAGCCAACCCATCCGCTTCTATCATCGTAACGCCATCCGTGAAGTCAGCGACCTGCCTGTCACGCGCACCGTCCTGCAGTACCTGCGCGAGGATGCGCAGTGCACCGGCACGAAGGAGGGCTGCGCCGAGGGCGACTGCGGCGCTTGCACCGTGGTCGTGGCGGAGCCTGATGGGGCCGGCAGTCTGCGCTTTGCCGCCGTGAACGCCTGCGTTCAGTTTCTCCCGACGCTGGACGGGAAGGCGTTGTTTACGGTCGAAGATTTGCGTCAGCCGGACGGGTCGCTGCACCCGGTGCAGCAGGCGATGGTCGACTGCCACGGGTCGCAATGCGGCTTCTGCACGCCCGGCTTCGTCATGTCGATGTGGGCGCTTTACCGTAAGCACGGGGGCGAAGGCATGGGGGCGGCGGGCGGCGAGCCGCCTGATGCGCACGCCGTTGCAGCGTCCAGCGGTGGGCAGGCGTGCGCCGGTGCTTGCCGGCCGTCGCGCCAGCAAATTGCCGACGCGCTGACGGGTAATCTCTGCCGCTGCACGGGTTATCGCCCCATCGTCGAAGCCGGCGAACGAATGTTCGAATTGCCTGCCCCGTCGGCGCCGCTCGACGTTGCCGCGCTCGCGCGCACGCTGGCGACGATGCAGCGCAATGACACGTTCCATTACGCGCACGGCGGCGAGGCGTTCGACGCACCTCGCACGATCGACGCCCTCGCCGCGCTCAAGGCGGAGCGCCCCGCCGCGCGCCTGCTTGCCGGCAGCACTGACCTCGGTCTTTGGGTAACCAAGCAGATGCGTGCGCTGGGGGATATCGTCTATGTCGGGCGCATTGCCGAGCTGCAGCGCATAACCACATCGGACGAATGGATCGAGATCGGCGCCGGCGTGACGATCGAGCGCGCTTATGGCGAGCTCGCGCGTCACTACCCCGAGCTCGACGAAATGTGGAAGCGTTTCGCGTCGCTGCCGATCCGCAACGCGGGCACGCTCGGCGGCAACGTCGCGAACGGCTCGCCGATCGGTGATTCGATGCCCGGGCTCATCGCGCTCGGTGCGCGCGTCGTTCTGCGCGGACGCGAGAGCGTGCGCGAGATGCCGCTCGAAGCGCTCTACGTCGCTTATCAAAAGAAGGACATGGCCGAACACGAGTTCGTCGTCGCCCTGAAGGTGCCGAAGCGCACCGGTGCGCGAGCGGCGCTGCAGTTCCGGACCTACAAGCTATCCAAGCGCTTCGATTCCGATATCTCGGCAGTCTGCGCCGCCTTTGCATTCATGGCGGACGGCGACACGATCCGCTCGCCGCGCATCGCGTTCGGTGGCATGGCCGCGACGCCCAAGCGTGCAAGCCATGCCGAAGGTGTGCTGGCCGATGCGGCCTGGCACGAAGCGACGGCGCAGGCGGCGATGCAGGCGCTCGCGCGCGACTATGCGCCGCTCTCCGACATGCGTGCGACCAACGCGTACCGCCTGCAGGCCGCTCAGAACCTGCTCTATCGCTTTTGGCTCGAGACGCGGGCGAACGATCCGCTGCCGCCGGACGCTTTGAATGTACGGATGGTGGATGTCGCGACCCCGGCCTGAACCTTCGAGGCAGGGCGCGATTGCCGGGGCAGCCTAGCGGCGCGACCCCAAGGCAAGCGCCGCAGCGCAAGTGAGCAAGTCAGCGAGACCGGGACACAAAGACACAAAGACACAGAGATAGAGAGACGCCCATGAATCAGCAAGCCGAACCGTTTTTGACCGAGCTGGCCCGCGACGAGCGCGAGCGCACGGCGTTTCGCCAAGTGCACGTTTCGCGTCCGCATGAATCCGCGCACCTGCACGTGAGCGGGCGGGCCAGCTACACCGACGACATCCCGCTTGTCGCCGGCACGCTGCACGCGGCGCTTGGCATGTCGACGAAGGCGCACGCGAAGATTGTGTCGATGAACTTCGACGCGGTGCGCGCCACCCCCGGCGTCGTCGCAATCTTCACGGCGGACGACATTCCGGGCAAGAACGATTGCGGACCGATCCTGCATGACGATCCGATTCTGGCCGATGGCGTCGTTCAGTACATCGGGCAGCCGATTTTTCTGGTCGTTGCGAATTCGCACGAGACGGCGCGCCTTGCCGTGCGCCGCGCGCAAGTGCAATACGAGGAATTGCCGGCATTACTGACCGCGCAAGCGGCGCGTACGGCCAACCAATCGGTGTTGCCGCCGATGAAGCTCGCGCGGGGCGAGCCGGCAGCGAAGGCGGCGCGGGCTGCACATCGCGACGGCGGTGAGTTCACGCTCGGCGGCCAAGAGCAGTTTTACCTCGAAGGACAGATCGCGTACGCGGTGCCCAAGGACGACGACGGCCTGTACGTCGCGTGCTCGACCCAGCATCCCACCGAGATGCAGCACCATGTCGCCCATGCGTTGGGCCTCGCCTCGCACCATATCCTGATCGAATGCCGACGCATGGGCGGCGGTTTCGGCGGCAAGGAATCGCAATCGGCGCTGTTCGCCTGCTGCGCCGCGCTCGCTGCTTCCAAGCTCTCGCGTCCGGTCAAGCTGCGCCCGGACCGCGACGACGACATGATGATCACCGGCAAGCGCCACGATTTTCATTACCGCTATGAAGTGGGATACGGCAATGACGGCACGATCGAGGGCGTCTCGGTCGACATGACCTCGCGCTGCGGGTTTTCGGCCGATTTGTCGGGGCCCGTAATGACGCGGGCGGTTTGCCACTTCGACAATGCCTACTGGCTGCCGGACATCTCCATCGAAGGCTTCTGCGCCAAGACGAACACGCAATCGAACACTGCGTTTCGCGGCTTCGGCGGGCCGCAGGGCGCATTTGCGATCGAGTACATCGTCGATAACATCGCGCGCTCGTTAAAGCTCGATCCGCTCGACGTGCGCCGACGCAATCTCTATGGCAAGACCGAACGCAACGTGACGCCGTATGGGCAGACGGTGGAGGATAACGTCATTCACGAGCTCATCGACGAGCTGGAAGCGACGAGCGGCTATCGCCGCCGGCGCCAGGAAGCGCGGGAGTTCAACGCGCGCAATCCTGTCCTGAAGAAGGGCATCGCGCTCACTCCCGTGAAGTTCGGCATTGCATTCAATGTGACGCACTTCAACCAGGCCGGCGCGCTCGTGCATATCTATACGGACGGCTCCGTGCTGATCAATCACGGGGGCACCGAGATGGGCCAAGGCCTCAACACCAAGGTCGCGCAGGTGGTCGCGCACGAACTCGGTATCGAGTTCGCGCGTGTGCGCGTGACGGCGACCGATACGAGCAAAGTGGCGAACACCTCGGCCACGGCTGCCTCGACGGGCTCGGACCTGAACGGCAAGGCCGCACAGGACGCCGCGCGCCAGTTGCGCGACCGGCTCGCGGCTTTCGCGGCCGATCGATTCGGGGGCGGGCAGATCAAGCCGGGCGACGTCGTGTTCCAACACGATACCGTCTACCTGGGCGAAGTCGCCATCCCGTTCGAGCACGTGATCGCGCAGGCGTATCTCGCACGCGTGCAACTCTGGTCCGACGGCTTTTATGCGACGCCCAAGCTCTACTGGGATCAGCAGAAGCTTCAGGGCCGGCCGTTCTACTACTACTCGTATGGGGCCGCGGTGTCGGAGGTCGTGATCGATACGCTGACGGGCGAAATGCGCGTGCTGCGCGCCGATGCGCTGCATGACGTGGGTGCTTCGCTCAATCCGGCGCTCGACATCGGGCAAGTCGAAGGCGGCTTCATTCAGGGTATGGGCTGGCTCACGACCGAGGAGCTTTGGTGGGATGCGGGGGGCAAGCTCATGACGCATGCGCCGTCGACTTACAAGATTCCGACCGTCAACGACTGTCCGCCCGATCTGCGCGTGCGGCTTTTCAACAACCGCAACAGCGAGGACAGCATTCACCGCTCGAAGGCGGTGGGCGAGCCGCCGCTGCTGCTGCCGTTTTCGGTGTTTTTCGCGATCCGCGATGCGGTGGCTGCCGTCGGCGACTATGAAGTGAACCCGCCGCTGAACGCGCCGGCCACGGGCGAAGCCATCCTGAAGGCCGTGGCGGCGGTGCGCGCGGCACGCAGCGCGCCGGAAAGGGGCGCTGCGGGCGTGGGCGCGTCGGCCTGCGCAGCGCAGTGACGTGAGCGGTGGAGCGGCGTGAAAAGGGCGGTCACATGAGCGATGACGTGAACGTAGACGTGCGCAATGGCACGGGCGATGGCTTGAACGGTGGCACGCGCCCGCGTTGCGCCACGGCCGCGAGTTGCGGTATGCGCGCCGGCGCACCGGCTCAGCGCCGCGTTGCGCCCCTTCACCTCGTAGTGTTCGGAGCCGGGCACGTTGCTCATGCGCTGGTGACGTTGATCGGTGCGTTGCCGTGCGTCGTCCAATGGGTGGACGCGCGTGACGAGTGCTTCCCCGACGAAGTGCCGGCCAACGTGCAGATCGAAGCCACCGACACGCCCGAGGCCGTGATCGATGCTGCCCCCGCCGGGAGTTGCTTTCTCGTCATGACGCACAACCACGCGCTAGACTTTGCGCTGGCCGAGCGCATCATGCGACGCGATGATTTTGCCTACTTCGGCATGATCGGCTCGAAGACTAAGCGCGTGAAATTCGAGCGGCGTTTGGTCGAGCGAGGCGTGCCGCCCGAACGTCTGCACGACATGATCTGCCCGATCGGCGTGCCGGGTATCGTCGATAAAGCACCCGAGTCGATTGCCGTCGCCGTCTGTGCGCAACTGATGCGCGTGCGAACGCACTTGCGGGCGCATAAGATCGCGGCGCTCTCTTCCTAGGCACGGCGTTCAAACTTATTCGGCCCGAGTTCGAGTTCGAGCTCACGCGAAGCGCCAGAAATCATTTTCTAATGATGATTTCCGCTGAAAACGATTACTCATTACGACTGTTTGACACAATTTTGAGTCGCTGATAGCTTTGCGCACTTCCGTTGTAACGTCGAGCGTGCGCACGCGCATTAACCGAAAAGATCATTTTCCGGTTATTAATGCGCATTGAGTGCATTTCCAGCGAGAGAGAACACGTCGTGAACTATTCCAATTTGGCGCGTGCATCATTCGGGGCGTTGCCGTCTCAAAAAAACCGTGCCATCCGTCTCAAATGGGGCGAGCGCAGAGAAGAACTTGAGGATTGCCTGCTGCCCCAACGTATCGATGTGCGGGAGAGCCTGCTCGGCGGTATCGATGGCAGCGTTGTCTGCGTCTCGACCCGCGCGGGCCTACCGCTCAATACGTTTATTGGTTTGCCGTTGTCGATTCAGCTCGTCACCGACCAAGGTGGTTTGCATGCCATTAACGGCATGGTGGTCGACGCACGCGAGGGGGAATGTGATGGATCGCTTGCGACATACCAGTTATTTGTTCGAGATGCACTAACGATATTAGGGCGTCGCATCAATACAAGAATTTTCCGCCAGAAAGATGTTTTGGACGTCATTCATACGCTCATTGGAGAATGGCGGCGCAAAAGCCTGGTGATCGCCGGTGCGTTTTATCTCGATATTTCAAACATCGATCGAGCACGGTTACCCGCTCGAGAGCAGACGGTTCAATTCGACGAATCCGATGCCGCCTTTATTCGACGCTTATGCCGGCGCGAAGGGATCGGTTGGTTCATCCGCGCGGGTAAGCCTGGTCAACAGGAGGCGGGCAGCGCAGGCGATTCAGCGCATACGCTGGTGCTGTACGACAACGCCATCAAGCTCAAACGCGCAACCGTCGAGACGGTGGTTTACCGGCCCGATGCGGCGATCGGCGAACGCGATGCCGTGACCTCGCTGTGCGCGGTCCAGCAGCTGGTGCCGGGATCGATACAGCGTGTTAGTTGGGACTTTAAGCCCGGCAGGATGGATCGCATCAAAGGCCCGACGCGCGTCGATCAAGGCAAGGCGGGCAATGAGCTCGCCCAATTGTTGATGGATTCGCGGCTAGATGCGCCGCACATCGCCGATTCGTGGACCGACTACGATCGGATCGGCTTGGCGCGCGTGAAGTCGCACGGCGCTCGCGCGGCGCGCGTCGACGGTACGAGCGGTGTGCGCGATCTGGTCGTGGGCGAATGGGTGGAAATCACAGGGTGTTCGACGCAGGGGCGATGGTTGAAGGCCGATCACCGGATCACGGTCACGAGCTTGCATCACCGGGCCGAGAACAATCTACCGAAGGATCTGAACGAGCGCGCGCAGGCGTTGTTCACGGCGAGCCGTTGGTCGTTCGATTCGCCGCCGGTCTCGGTCGATACGCCGGCGCGGCCAACCGTGCACGGCGATTCGACCCAGAGCCGCTACGAAAATACCTTCAGTGGGGTGCCGCGCGAGATGCCGCTCACGCCTGCGTACGACCCGCACATCGATCTTCCCCGCGTGCATCCGATTATCGGCATCACCGTCACGCCCGACGGTGAAGAGGTCCACTGCGACGCCTATGGGCGAATCAACGTTCAAGTGCAAGGGTTGGATCCGGCGGATCACGAGCACGCGAGCGGCATGGGCACAAGCGGCACGCACAACGACAGCGCGTGGGTGCGTGTCATGACGGGCCTTGCGGGCGAGGCGTTCGGCGAAAGCTGGCTACCGCGCAAGGGCATGGAGGTCTTGCTCGACTTCCTTGGGGGCGATCCCGACAAGATGTATGTGGCGGGGGTGTTCCATAACGGTCCGAACATGCCCGCGGCGTTCAGCAACACGGGGGCGCTGCCAGGCAATCGCTATGTCTCGGGCAATAAGACCCGGGAGGTGAAGGGACAGCGCTATAACCAACTCCGATTTGACGACACGCCGGGGGAAATCAGCGTCCAACTGGCAAGCCAGCATCAAACGAGCGAGGTCAATCTCGGTTACCTGACGCATCCGCGCACGAACGGGGCGGGCAAGGCGCGCGGCGAGGGTGCGGAGCTGCGCACGGATGCGGCAGCGGCGCTGCGTGCCGCGAAGGGCATCCTGCTGACGACCTACGCAAGGAACAGGGCTCAAGGCCATCAGCTCGATCGCGACGAATTGAATCAGTTGCTAAGCGAATGCACGCAATTGTTCGAATCGCTAGGCGAGTATGCCGCGCAGCACGGGGGGCAAGCGGCGGATACGAAGGGGCAAAAGGCGCTCGCCGCCGCAGTGAAGCGCTGGGATGCTGGTAGGGCAGCGTCGCCGGCGGGCGGCGGCGTTGCCGGTGGCGACGCGCAGGCGTTCATGGCATTTGGTGCGGCGGCCGGCGCCGTCAGTGCGACGCCCAAGACGCATGTGATCTATGCGGGTGAAAACATCGATCAGGTTGCGCAGCAATGCGTTCAAGTGACGAGCGGGCAACGGATCAACCTTCAAGCAGGGCAGGGCGTCGCCATGTTCGCGCAAGCGCAAGGTGTTTCGGTCATCGCCAATCAAGGCAAGGTGGTCCTGAAAAGCCAGGCCGACGACACGCAGATCGATTCGGCGAAGAACATTCAGCTCACCGCGGCGAGCGGAAAGCTCGCGGGCGCGGCTAGCGATGAAGTGGTGTTCGTCACGGCCGGCGGCGCTTATCTGAAGCTGCACGGCGGCGATATTGAACTGGGCTGCCCCGGGAGCTTTACGGTGAAGTCTGCCGGCCACGCGTGGGGCGGTCCCGCAAGCATGAGTGCCGGCCTGCCGAAGTTCGATGCGGGCTCAATGGGGCGCGTGCCGCAATTGATCCGCCCTACAGACGGCGTACCTGTCGGCGGGTATGAGGGCGAGGTCCATAGAGCGACCGGCGAGGCGCTCACGGGGCAATCGGACGCCGAGGGCAATCTGCCCGCCATCAGCAGCGACCGCTTCGAATCGCTTGTCGTCAATTTCTTTAAAAAACCACGTCAATAAAGCGAGATTCAAGCTATGAGCGCTTCCTTGAATACCTCGCCCCGCGTGCTCGTGAGCAGTACGAAGGGCACGACGTTGTTCGGCGCCGACAAACCCCTAATCTGCATCAAGCAGATGCCGCTGCCGGGCATCGTCATTTTCGTGCATGGCGTCAATTCGGATGGGGAATGGTTTACTGCTTCGGAAGAAGGGCTATGCCGGGGCTTGAACGCTCGGCTAGGCCGCAACAGCGACCAGTTGAAGTACACCGGCCCAGCGGCCGGTCAGCTCTCGCCTGCGCAGTACATCGAGAGCTTGACGGCCGATGGGTATATCAACCCGAATATGTGGTCGGGTAACTACATCCAACAGGCTTCATTTTCGCCTGTGATCCATTTCCGCTGGGGCTATAAGGTCAATAAGGATGAGATGAAGCGCTACGGCACGAACATCTTCCTGAACGAGCAGAACTATTGGGGAGGCGGGCCGTTCGCCAATGGCACGTCGAGCCTGCCGGACTTATGGCATGAAGGGTTGAACGACAGGCTCTTTCTATGGATCACCGTACAGCATTTGAATTCCGTCCGCGCGCGCAAAGTCTATGCGTGTCCCCCGCGAGCGTACATGGTGCTTGGGGCGCTACGTCTGGCTGCGCTGATCGAATCGATCCGCAACAAGCAAGCGGATACGCCGATCACCGTCGTATGCCACAGCCAAGGCAACATGGTTGGAATGGCCGCCGCGTTTCTCGGCGATCGTCTTCCTGCAGTCACCGATGCCTTCGGACGCAGCGGGCGATGCGTCGCCGATACCTATGTGCTTTGCAATCCCCCCTATAGCTTAGTGCCGACCCTGGAAGCCGACTCGTGGGCCCAGCGCGGCATGAAGGATAAGGACGGCCATAGGGGGCGCGAAAGCTATATCGCGCGCGCCGAGACGCTGAAGGCGTATTTCGATATTTTGCGCGAAAGGGCCGCGTTCGAGCCGGGGGCGCCGGAAATCGACGCCGAGATGGCCAACACGCGCACGTCGGAGAGCGGCGGCGCAGCCTACAGCGCCGGCGACGATCGAACGGCTCACGGGCTCAATGGCCGTACGTTCGGCCGCGTCACGTTGTATTGCTGCCCGCACGATCAGGTCATTTCGGCGGCTACCGTGCAAGGTATCGGCTGGCGGGGACTGAGCGACAAGGAGCGGGCCGACACGAACGCCGAGGGTGTATTTACGCAGCGAGTGTTCTCGTCCGGATTCAAGGTGGGGACTGCGGGCGTGTATTACCGCTACTGGGAGAACGACTGGCGGCATGACCGGAACGGGAAAGAGGGGTTCTGGTTTCCGCCTTCGCCACCCGCGCGTTTCTCGCTGGAGCGCGGGCTGCGCGCCAACACAAATCCGATTACGCAGTTCATGACGTTAGCTACTGCGCCGGTGCTTTATCTGTTCAACGTATTCACGAGGATTGCGGTGAATGCGAGCCCCGATCCCGACTGGAAAATCTATATCAACGCCCCGGCGCTGAAGCGTCCATTCGAACCCAAGGCGATCCGGTATGGCGCGGTGTTCTCGGTCAAGGACGCAGACGCCACGAGCGACTTCAACGAGGGCTACGATCCACCGGCGAACGCGCGCGACAAGAACAAGGCACAGGACGGAGCGAAGTTGAACCCGAATGACCCCTACGACGCGTGGCCGGATCGGGGCCTCGGGACGATACAGAGCGAGGCGGCGCTGCGTTACGAAGATCATGCGACGCTGCGGATGTTGGCGCGGCGCGAGCAGCGCCCGGGCTGGGTGAATGAGGAAGGCAAGGTGGTGGGCGAAGACGATCCGGTGCAGGCCGGCGTCGACTATCAGCATTGGCGCAACGAGCAGATCACCGAAATTTTGACGGAAGGTGCCGATAACAATGCAACCAATCACTCGACGATCGTTACCAACCCCGATCACGCGGAAAACGCGCTCGCTTACGACGTAGCGATCGGATTGTGCTACCTGTCGAGCGCCGACCTAGCTCAACTCCGAATCGCTGCGGATTGGCGGTTTGGGAAAGGACTCGACGAGGATGATCCGTGCTACCGCTATTTTGAGTATTTCCGGACGGGGTGGATGAACGAACACTCGCTTACCGATTGGGTCAAGTCGGAGCCCGACGCCAGTATGCCTTCCAAGATCGTCGATCGGCGGGACGGGGTGCTATGAGGCTCATTTCTACTTGGCGCCGCCGCCTCGGGCTGGCCGCATTCGTGATGCTTGTTACCTTCGTTGTGGTGACGGTGCTGATGTTCACCGGCGAAGCCGCCAATCGTTCATGGAGTTCCACACGCATGTTTTCCGCCCTTTTTGCATTTCCAGCGATGCTGGCAACGGCTGTCTTTTTGTTTGCGAGTGCTGCGGTCATGCCGGCAAAGGCAGACACGGTTCATGCAGCGGTGCCGCAGTCGGCACCGCCCGTGTCCTCTCATGCGTTTGCAGCCCAAGTGGTCGGCGTCGAATGGCTGAACCCCCTGCAGCGTCGCGACTACCCGACGGAATGGCAACTGCTATGGACTCTCGGCCTCGTCAAACCCAACAAAAATGACGACATGGTACGGACACAGCCGGAGCGCTTTACCTCTATCCAGCCAGTGGCAGGGATAGCGAATGGGGTACGCGGCAAGGAGACGTTCAAGGGGTTCCATCACAAGTACGTGAACGAATTGTTAGATATCTTTGGTGATCGCTATGTGCTGAACCCGCATTACTTCTACACAGTCGCCCCATCAAACAAACGCAAGTGGCGCGAACTCGCCGGCATTCATGTCGAATACGCGATTCCGACCGGCCGGCTTGACCCTGTAGAGGCGGGAGAGTACCTGCGGGCTCAGATTAAGGCCATTTTCGCCATCGGCAACACTGCGGTCACCGACCTGTGGTCAAAGAACATCCCCCCAGACGTCCACGTAACACCCGGCGGCCCCAACGCTGGCTTCGCATCGCTGAACGCTGCGCTCGACTATCTGCAATCGCACCCGAAAGAAA
>Ga0157370_10002983_pt1 | contig 20120 bp, 16 predicted proteins | sample C35metaG_FD_113463 | JGI IMG/M metagenome (GOLD analysis project Ga0157370, IMG submission 113463) | Corn rhizosphere microbial communities from Kellogg Biological Station, Michigan, USA - C3-5 metaG | ecosystem: Host-associated > Plants > Roots > Rhizosphere > Soil | place: USA: Michigan...
AAATTTAAAATGACTAACATGAAAAGATCTACCTTCAAATTGCTAATCACTTCCTTTATGATTTTCGGTAGTTGCGTAATTTTTACCAGCTGCACAAAGGATTTTAAAGAAACTAATCCCGCTTTCAATCAAACATCTGCATCAGGCACCGCAACTGCTTTACAAAATGATCAGTTTGTTCCCAATCAAATTCTGGTAAAATTTAAGAAAGGAGTATCGGAAACTTCAAAGGGTAAAGCTTTCGGAAAGATAGCTGGTAATATTTCTGAAAAAATTCTTACCAAAACAATGCAACATTTCGGCGACAATGATGGTTTTTATGTTGTTAATACACCGCTTGCTGTTTTGGATGCCATTGGAAAAGTGAAAGGCATAGATGTTGAATTTGCTGAACCTAATTATATTTATCGGCATGAACTAACTTCCAACGATAGTTATTTTACCAATGGTTCACTATGGGGAATGTATGGCGATGCATCCACTCCTTCCAATCAATATGGAAGCCAGGCTGCAGAAGCATGGGCCAATGGACATACAGGTTCTGCAAACGTTTTCGTTGGGGTAATTGATGAAGGCGCTATGTATAATCATGAAGACCTTCTTGGCAATTTTGGAAATCCAAAAGAGATTGCAGGTAATGGTGTTGATGATGATCACAATGGATTTATTGATGATCATTACGGGTGGGATTTTGCCAATAACGATAACTCTACCTTTGATGGCACTGATGATGATCACGGTACACATGTCTCAGGAACCATAGGCGCTATTGGTGGAAATGGAAAAGGTGTTGCCGGAGTTAACTGGCATGTAACTATTATCTCTGCAAAATTTTTAGGAAGAAGAGGTGGCACAACCGCCAATGCAGTAAAAGCAGTTGACTATCTGACTGATCTTAAAACAAGAGACGGACTAAACATTGTAGCTTCCAACAATTCGTGGGGTGGCGGCGGATATTCACAGGCTTTGTATGATGCCATCGAAAGAGCAAATGCTGCCAATATTTTGTTTGTAGCTGCTGCCGGAAATGATGGAAATAACATTGATCTAACAGCAAGTTATCCCGCCGGATATACCAATGCCAATATTATTTCTGTGGCTGCAATAGACAAAACTGGTGCGCTGGCAAGCTTTTCAAATTATGGTGCTACAACTGTGGATATTGGCGCTCCGGGTGTAGCAGTTTATTCTACTATCCCTGCCAAAAGCGGAAAAAATATTGTTTCGGCTTATGCATCTTACAGTGGTACATCCATGGCAACCCCTCATGTTACCGGAGCTGCAGCTTTATATGCTTCAACTCATCCCGGTTCTACCGCTGCGCAAATCAAAGCGGCAATTCTTAATAATGCAACTCCAACAACTTCATTAAATAATAAAACTGTTACAGGGGGGAGATTAAATGTAAGCGGATTTTAAAAGAAAAAAAATTTAGAAATCAAAATATTGGAACTCCTTAAAAATAAGGAGCATACTTATCAACCAACCGGATTTGTTGTCCGGTTGGTTTTATTTTTTGAACTATTTGCCTCGATTCGTGTTTTCATAAACCGGCGCAGAATTTTCCCGCTATTTACTAGTGTTAATATCATTTTAATTGAATGTTTCTATTGATTCAGAAGATAATTTGCTTTCATCATTTTCAAGTTGGGGATATAAAATCAGCTCGCTTATAAATCCACTCAAAAGTCCGCCAATGTGTGCTGCATTATCAATTCCATCAGATAAACCTGCAAACAGATTGTACCCGACAAATATTAAAGTAGCGGACAAAAATGCTTACTAAAAACCTTTGGGAAAACTTTTGTCAAAAGTAAGGCAAGAAAAACTTCGTAAAGGCCGGAGATAGCACCGGACCTTATTTCCTTAAACAACAGGATAAATAATTGTAATTCTTATTTTCCGTTTTCTAAAAATATTTCCCCAATCAAATACAGCTTTGCCTCTCCGCTGATTTCTACCCGGGCATTTAGAAACCTGCATTGTAAATGACCTTTCCGAAGTGAAAGTTGTGTGGCTGTCAAATTAGTTTTACCAAGCCGTTTTGACCAATATGGAATTAAAGAAGTATGAGCCGAACCGGTTACCGGATCCTCGTTTACACCTGCAGCAGGAGCAAAAAATCTTGAAACAAAATCCACTTTATCGCCTTTGGCAGTTATGATAATTCCCCGGGCTTTTAATGATGAAATTGCAGGGTAATTAACGATTATCTCTTTTATCTGTGCTTCGTTTTCAAATACCAACATGTAATCGGTTTTACCTTTAAAAGCAAACCGGGGCTTTATATTAAATGCGTTCTTTAATTCATCTCTTAGCTCTACCGGCTTTAATTCATCAGTTGGAAAATTTAATGTCAACAATTCGGCTTCTTTCGTTACTGTCAGCACTCCGCTTCTCAGTGTATTAAAATGAATGATATTTTCATAATGATTTTCATAATTGAACAGTACAAAAGCCGCGGCTAATGTTGCATGCCCGCAAAGATCTACTTCAACCGCCGGTGTAAACCATCTTAGTTCATATTGGGATCCTTTCTTCACATAAAAAGCCGTTTCTGCAAGGTTATTTTCCATTGCAATTTTTTGTAAAATTTCATCACTCAACCATTTCTCCAACGGGCAAACTGCTGCGGGATTTCCCGAAAATATTTCATGAGCAAAAGCATCTACCTGATATATTTTTTGTGGCATAGAACAGAATTTTTTTAGATAAAAGTAATGGTTCAAGTTTGAATTCACACTTTCCTGTTTGAGCCGGATTGGGTGAATTACCGTTCTGCGGTTTACAAATTTCTATATTTACAAAATTTTTATCGTGAAAAAACGTTTAAATACAAATTTTAAAAACTTATGAAAATTCCTTCAATAACACTACTACTTTTAATGACTGTTTACTATAGCTTCGGGCAACAAAACCCAAAAGCGTGGCAGGCAACAGCGGGTGTGAACTTTTCAAGTATCCCCACACTCCATTTCGCCGGAACTGATACCAGTACTCAAAGAGCGCTTTCCATTGCTCCATCTTTTAGTTTCAGGAGCCCGGGTGGCTTTGGAATCATTTACACGCCTTATTTTGTAGGGGGCGGTTCTCAGCCCGGTATTTTTATGCATATGGTCACAGTTGGTCTGGAGCAATATGATAAAAAAGACTATGAGCTTGTTGCCGATTATAATCATTTCTTTTTTACAGGTAACAGCAGTATTCCCACGACGCCGATAACTAACGAGGTAATCCTGGAAGGTGCTTATAAAAAATTATGGCTGTCGCCAAAAGTTTTAGCGGGGATTGGCTTTGGAATGGATAATGAAATGTCTCCTTCCAGGTTCGCTTATGATGTTGAACTGGCGGCTGGAATCTGCCATTATTTTGATTGGCAGCAGGATAATGGTTTCTCTTTTAATGTAACCCCTTCTGTTCTTCTGAATGCAGGTACGAATGAATATTTTTCTTTTCTGAAACTTTCAAAATATATTTCACACAGCAGTAATTATAAAAACATTGTCAAGAATGTTCATGCAAGCAGCAAAGGACAAGGAAGAGGAAACTCAAACTCAAATTCAACCACCACCACCACCACAACAACCACGTCTGCAAGTGTTTCTCAGCCGGTTTCTGTAAATAATGTAGAATTAAATCTTGAGTCTACTGTTGCCCATGGCTCATTTAGCATTCGCCCCGCAGCCAGTCTTTATGTACCGGTATCTTCTCATTCTCTCAGCGGATATTGGGAATTGAACCTGACCTATTATTTTTAGCTTTGGCCAGGATTGATAAGAGCATTTTTCAATAAAGCAACAAATAAACAGACTTCTTATTTCTTTAAAATATTTCTCTCCATAAATCTTCAGGCTGGTAAAAGCCTGGAAGATTTATTCTAAAACATTGCACTCATCAAATCCTTTGATGTCATTCCATGAAAATATTTTCCAATCTCGAATTGGTCAAAAATTTTCCTGATTTCAATTTCTTCATGAGGAACATTTTCCAATGCAAGTTCTATTTCAGAAATATCTTTTTCATTAAAAAAATCTCCATAGATCTTTACTTTTTTAATGATTCCCTGCTCTGCATTCAGGTTCATTTCCAAGGTGCCGCCATCGGTTCTGATGTCCTTTTTAAAATCATAATCAGGAGATTTTCCATAATTCCATTCCCAGGTGGCATATTTTTCATTCCGGATTTTTTTGATGACAGCCAGGTCAGTTTCACTAAATTCATAAAGGACGCAATCATCATGAGTGGCCAGAATGTGATTCATTATTTTTTGAGTAAACTCTTCAATTGTAATAGGAACTTTCAAGTGATCTGAAATGTTGGTAACCCGCTTTGGTACCGATTTTACAGCTTTGTCTGAATATTTTAAAGGATTTATTTTTAATGCTCCGCTTACATTTTTCATTTCCGAAGTAAACAATAAAGTACCATGATGCAATACTTTGTTTTTAAAAACATGTTCGGCGTTGCCGGAAAACTTTTTGCCATCAATCGTCAGGTCATTCCTTCCTTCAAACTTTGCATTCACGCCCATATTTTGTAAAACTTCTATGATGGGTAAAGTGTATTTTTTAAAATCAACTACTTCAGTATTTTTACCGGTTTTCGTGAAAGAATAATTGAGATTTCCAAGGTCATGGTAAACAGCGCCTCCACCCGAAAGCCGCCTCACCACTTTGATGTCATGTTCCTTTACATAATCAATATTTATTTCCGCCAAAGTGTTTTGATGTTTGCCAACAATGATGGCATTATCATTACGCCAAAGCATGAAACAATCCTCTTTCAGATGTTTAAAAATATATTCGTCTGCAGCAATATTAAAATAAGGATCGGTACCCCGGTGATGAATACAAAGCATACATGGTTTTGACCAAATTTAGTTCACATCCTATTAAAAAAATTAAAAATGATTTATGAGAAAAGAAGTTTTTAAGCATGTTTGTGAAGTCAGGATTAGGTTGAAACACTATTCGGCGAGTTTAGTCATTATGTCTGGAATCGAAAATAAAGATAGCGTATGCAAATTTGCTTAAGAAATTCCATCAGATTAAATAACAATAAGAAATTCCCCAAGAGTGTAAATCCTAAAATCAGACTTTCTGTTTTTTCTGTGCTTTTCTTTTAGCTTTGGATTTATTATTTATTAAACTGAAACGAAACTGGCAAAACTAAATACAATATGACATCTTCAGAAAACGGTAACTTCCTTAAAAATATCCATTCGCTTGCAAAAAGGGGAAAGTCAAAAAATGATTCTTTAAAGCTAAATGGCCGTTTACCAACTGAGCCTGAAGTTACTGCTAATGGCACAAAAAAAAGGTTAAGTATATTACAGAAAGAAAGCGGAAAAGATTTTCCATACTTGTCCGGGGTTTGTGCATTCCATAATTTTAATCACCTGGAAGGAAACATTGAGAATTTTATTGGAATGACCATGATTCCAACCGGTATTATAGGGCCGCTTAAAATCCACGGCACTTCTGCAAATGGTAATTTTTTCGTACCTCTGTCCACAAGTGAAGGTGCGTTGGTTGCGTCTTTTCATCGCGGTGCAAAAGCCTGTTATGAAGCAGGCGGCGCTACTTCGTTTTGTATTGAAGAAGCTGTTTGCCGCAGTCCTTTGTTTAAATTTAATAACCTGGTTGAAGCGGGCTTGTTTTTATCGTGGATAATGCAGCAAAAAGAAAATTTTCAAAAGATAACTTCTGAACATAGCCGTTTTGCCCGGTTAAAGGATATGAAATCAAACATTGAGGGTAATCAATTAATATTAAGTTTTGAATATTACACCGGTGATGCAGCAGGTCAGAATATGTCAACTTTGTGCACAACAGAAATTTGTAAATACATAATTGAGCAGGCCCCTGTAAAGCCCTTGCATTGGTACATTGAAAGTAATTATTCGGGCGACAAAAAAGCCACTGCATTATCTTTTAGCCAGGTTCGAGGCAAAAAAGTAAGTGCCGAAATTTCTTTACCCCGAAAAGTGGTTAAGGAAGTACTCAAAACAACTCCCGAAATAATGGAAATGTATTGGCGTAGTTCAACTATTGCAGTTATTCAAAGTGGTTCAATTGGAGCACAGGGCCACTATGCAAATGGATTGGCAGCTTTGTTTATGGCTACCGGCCAGGATGTGGCATGTATTGCGGAAGCATCTGTTGGTATTACCCGCATGGAACTGCAACCGGATGGGGTGCTTTATGCCAGTGTTACTTTACCCAATCTGATAGTAGGTACAGTTGGTGGTGGCACGTCGCTCCCCACGCAGAAAGAATGCCTTGAAATGATGGATTGCTATGGTGCAGGGAAAGCGGTAAAACTTGCAGAAATATGTGGTGCAGTGGTGCTTGCAGGAGAGTTATCTATTGCGGCGGCATTGGCAGCCGGCCATTTTTCGGATGCTCATAAGAAATTCGGGCGTAAAAAACACGGACAATAAATTCATTTATTCAGTTGCTTCCGGTAGCGCTTTAATTGACTTTGAGCATTTGTCTTAATCAACAGAAAATTCATGGTTTTTTTAATTTTGGTTGGATTGCATGTACTAAGCTCTGCTATTATTGTTGATTTTAAAGGAAGAAGTGTATATTTAATCCTTATTAGAAGACTAACGAATGAGCTCAGTAATCATCGAAAATAATTTTCCATTTTTTAAAAGGTTATTCATTTATCAAAAAGAACGTTTTCCTCTTTTAGGACATGGTTTGTTAGTGGCTGCTTTCAGTTTTTCTGCTATTTCATATTCCCGCATCTGTCGTGGAGCTGAAGGCTTCGTTTCTTTAGAAACCTTTCTGATTGGTGCTTTTACAACCGTTTCACTTTTCTTTCTGGTACGCGTTTTTGATGAATTTAAAGACAAGGAAGAGGATGCGCTTTATAGAAAATACCTGCCTGTGCCAAGAGGACTGATTAGCCTGAAAGAGTTAAAAATATTAGCCATAATAACAGTGGCTTTGCAGGTAATTCTCAATTTAATTTTCTTTCCAAAAATGCTGTTCATGTATTTTGTAATTATCGGGTACCTGTGCCTGATGGGAAAAGAATTTTTCATTCCGGTGTGGCTTAAAAAACATCAATTCTGGTATGTTACTTCTCACATGTTTATTATTCCTTTGGTTGATGTTTATGCAAGCGGGCTTGATTGGTTTTTGAATGATGTAAAAGCACCTTCAGGATTGATTTTTTTCTTTGCCGTTTCTTACATGAATGGTATTGTACTCGAGATTGGCCGAAAAATTAAACCATCGGAAAAAGAGGAAGAAGGCGTAAATTCTTATACAAAAATGCTTGGTGTAAATAATGCACCGTTACTTTGGATTGGCGTGCTTTTTATTACTTTTTGCCTCGCCGTGTTTGCTGCTAATTATGCCGGTTATGGCAAAACAGGCCTATGGGTATTAAGTTTCCTTTTTATTATTTGCAGCATTCCGGCCATTTTATTTCTGAATAAAAAAAATATAAAAACAGCAAAAAGTGTTGAATTAAGCTCGGCATTCTGGACTATCGCAATGTACCTGAGTTTAGGCGGGTTTCCTATGTTACAAAAACTATTTTTTAATTAATGAAATTAGTGACAGAAAATTCTTCGGAAGAGATCAATGAATTTGCTACCGGCGCAAAAGCCAAAAACCTTTATCAGGCAAAGACGTTGGGTTTTCGGGTGCCTGAATGGATTGTGATTCCGGTGGAATCATTTCTGAAATGGGTGCCGGAAAACTTTCATGTTATACCGGTTTGCCAAAAGAAAGAAATTATTGCTTCTGTTTCCATTCCCGGGTTTTATTTGAAAAAAATTATTTCCTGCTTTCCGGAAGGAACCTTATTTTCTGTGCGCTCTTCTGCTCAAGATGAGGATGGCAGCCGGTTTTCCTTCGCCGGACAGTTTGAATCTTATCTGAATGTAACAAAGGAAAACCTGGAAGAAAACATAAAAAAAGTATGGCATTCCACCCTTTCAGAAAGAGTAATGTTGTACCGCAACAATCATAAATTAAAAGAATATTCCGGCATTTCTGTTATCATCCAGGAAATGGTGCATGCTGACGTTTCGGGAGTGGCATTTTCGATAAACCCTGCCAGTGGCGAACGCGATGTAAAAGTTGTCAATGCCGTTTATGGGTTGGGTGAGGGTTTGGTTTCAGGTGAATTAAATGCGGATAGTTTTTTTATTAAAGAAGAAAAAATAACCAGCACTATTGTTGCCAAAACCCACCAGGTAATTTCTGATAGTTCAAAGGAAGGAGGAACAAAAATGAGTTTGGTGGAAACCTCCCGGCAACAATTACCAGCGCTCAATAATCAACAAGTATTGGAGATAGCAAACGTGCTTGATGTATGCGTAAAAGAATGGGGAAAGCCTATAGACATTGAATTTGCTTATTCTGCAGGCTTGCTTTATTTATTACAGGTGCGTCCAATAACTAATCTGCACAAGATTGCCGATCCAAATAGTGCATATATTTTATGGGACAACAGCAATATTATTGAATCTTATCCCGGAGTAACTACGCCTCTCACATTCTCATTTATCAGTAAATCTTACGAAGGCGCTTACCGGCTTTTTTGTTCTTTTATGGGTGTTGCTGACATCGTGCTCAAAGAAAATAAACACGTGTTTGCAAATACATTGGGATTCATTAACGGCCGTGTGTATTATAATTTAAAATCGTGGTATCACATGCTGGCAATGCTGCCCGGATACAGTATTAATGCGCGTTTCATGGAAAAAATGATGGGCGTAAATGAACGGTTTGATATTCCGGACAGCTATCGTTTATCCCCAGGAAAAGCCTGGAGGAGTATATTGAAAATGGCTGTGCAGATGTATGGACGTTTTCTTTCGCTTCCAAAGAAAAGAAAGCAATTTGTACAACTGCTGAATACAACAATCGCTGATTATAAAAACATGGATTTTACCAAAAAGAATCCAAATGAGTTAATGTTGCTTTACTGTGATTTTGAAACTAAATTATTGAATGAATGGAAAGCGCCGTTATTGAATGATTTCTTTGCGATGATCTGGTTTGGGATACTGGAAAAAAAATGTAAAAAATATGCTGTCAGCGCTAATCCAAATATTCATAATGATTTGCTTTGCGGCAGCAAGGATATTATTTCCACACAGCCTGTCTATCGCTGCATGGCGCTTGCAGAAATTATTTGTGCAGATGAAAACATAAAAACCTTATTTAATAAAAATCCTGAAAATATTGTTTGGGAAAAACTGAAAACCAAACAGGAATTTACTGCAATTAAAAAAGAAATTGATAAATACATTTATGATTTCGGAGAGCGTTGTGTTGGTGAGCTGAAACTGGAAACGGTTTCCTATACTCAGGATCCGCGCAAATTTATTAAACTGCTTCAGGGCTATGTTGCGGCAGAAATTACAACCCTTAAAACTTCGGGGAAAGTAGAAGAAGAATTGCGTAAAAATGCAGAACAGGAAATCAATGCTTCATTAAAATATAAACCATGGAAGAAACTGATTTTGAAAAAAATAATAAAAAACACGCGCGAATTGGTCAGCGCAAGGGAAAACCTGAGGTATCAGCGCACCCGGGCTTTTGGCATCGTGCGCGAATTGTTTAGCCACATAGGAAAAAGATTTTACGCAGAAGGAATTATTGAAAATGAAAGGGATATTTTTTACCTCGGTAAAGAAGAAATATTTTCTTTTATTGAAGGCACTTCGCTCACTCAAAATATAAAATCAATTATAGCATTGAGGAAAGAAGAATTTGATCAATACAAAATTCAAAATCCACCCTCGGGAAGGTTTGCCACTTATGGGCCGGTATATCATGCAAATGATTTTTTCAGTTCAGTGAAAACAGAACCACTAACCGGCGATTTAAAGGGAACCGGATGTAGTCCTGGAAAAATCCTGGGAACGGTTAAAGTCATTTTAGATCCAAATGAAATCAGTTTTATGAACGGAGCGATATTGGTCACTTCAAGTACTGACCCGGGCTGGACAACACTTTTTCCTTCTTGCTCCGGCATTATTGTAGAGCGTGGAAGCCTGCTCAGCCACTCAGCAATTGTATCCCGGGAAATGGGAAAGCCTTGTATTGTGGGGGTTACAGGATTGTTGAATCGTTTAAAAACAGGTGATGAGATAGAAATGGACGGTAGCACAGGCGAAATAAAAATAATAAACAAGTAGAAAATTTAAGGCTTTAAATAAAATCGCTATGAAGGCAAAAGAAAGCACAGATAAAAGAAATAAAGTGAATTTCAATATCCTGCGCTATGCCAATTGCTGGGAAGATGCGGACATTCTTTTAGAAGGATTACAGCCCCAGCCTGGAAGCAAAATCCTTTCAGTAGCTTCTGCAGGTGATAATAGTTTTTCTTTGCTCACCACGAATCCGGAAATAGTGATTGCTGTTGATGTAAATAAAATACAGCTTCATCTGGTTGCTTTAAAGAAAGCCGCTATTAAGGAACTTTCTTATGAAGAGGCTTTACAATTTTTAGGCTTTCGGCATTCAGATAAAAGAATGTTGTTTTTTGAAAAAATAAAACATTTTTTGGATAAAGAATCAGAAGCTTACTGGATAAAGAATAGGAATCTTATTCAAAAGGGTATTATCCACCAGGGAAAATTTGAGCAGTATTTTCAATTATTCTGTAATAAAATTTTACCCCTGGTTCATTCAAAAAAAACAACCGGACTTTTGCTGGCCAATAAAAGCGCAGAAGCTCAAAAAGAATTTTATCAAAAACACTGGAATTCGTGGCGCTGGAGATTGTTATTTAAAATTTTTTTTGGAAAATATGTCATGGGCAGATATGGTCGCGCACCCGGATTTCTGAAAGAAGTAAAGATAAATATTGGCTCTTATATTTTTAAAAAAGCGGAAGCGCACTTGCAAAATATAGGCGCACAGAACAACTTTATTTTGCATTATAACCTGGTGGCTGATTTTGGCAACACGCTTCCTCATTATTTAAAACCGGAAAATTTTCAACTAATAAAACAAAATATTCATTGTTTACATATCAGGCAAGGATTTGCTGAGGATATAGATAGAAAAGAGGACAAATTTGATTGCATGAACCTTTCCAATATATTTGAATATATGAATCAAAAAACTTTTGAACAAAGCGCTGAAAAGCTTATCGGGCTTTGCAAACAGAACGGAAAGATGGCTTACTGGAACCTCATGGTGCCACGTTTGATTTCAACTGTTTTGCCCGGTGAAATGAATTACCTGGATAATTTGTCTTTAAAATTATCGTCAAAAGATAAAGGCTTTTTTTATAACCAATTTATAATTGAACAGAAAAGATGAATAACGAATTGCTGAACATCATGGCACTCGCCTGCATGTTCCTCCTGCTCTTTGCAATTGCAGAAGCCGGTTATTATTTCCTGAAAATAAAACCTGAGTGGACGCGCAAGTTCGTACATCTGGGAACAGGTTTGCTGGCATTGCTTTTTCCGGTAATGCTGCAAAGCCACTGGTCTGTTTTACTGCTTTGTTTTTCTTTTTTTATTTTGCTACGATTGAGTTTGAAATTTAATTTTCTGAAATCAATCAATGACATTGGCCGGAAATCTGTTGGCAGCCTGGCTTATCCTGTTTCGGTTTATGCCTGCTATCTTGCCTTTTGTTTTTTTGACCGTCAATATTTTTATTTTTATCTGCCTGTTTTAATTTTAGCCGTTTCTGATCCGCTGGCTGCTATTGTTGGAAAATATTTAACAGTAAACAAAGAAAAAAGCGCAAAAGTGAATAAGACGATACCCGGTTCAGCAGCCTTTTTTGCGAGTGCTTATATGCTTACGTTTGTATTGTTTATAGTTTTTAAAAATGATAAAGAAACATTGAGTATTATCATGTATTCAGCCCTGGTTGCGTTTGCTGCAACTGTTTCGGAATCCTTTAGCAGTAAAGGCTGGGATAATATTACCATTCCTGCTTCTGTTTTGATATGTATGATAACTCTGGAATCTGTCATTTAAAAAATTAAACATTTCCGGATCTAACCGGCTTCTAAAATCTAATGCTAAAGATGTATGGAAATAATAAAGACAATGCCAGGTGACAACCGGTTTTATTTATTTGGAGACTTACCGAAACTGTTATACTCTGCCGAAAGTGTGGATCCTAATAAGACAGAAGATTTTAATTTTTCGGTTATACATCACTGTTATGTTTTATTGGATAATGGAGAGCCAAAAGCACGAGGAACCTTATATGAAAATCCGGGGTTGTTTTACCATGAAAAAAAAGTGATCGCGATTGGGAATTATGAATCAACAGAAGATGAAAATATTTCCAATAAATTTTTAGAATATCTTATCAAAGAAGCACAAAATTTAAATTCAGATTTTCTTATCGGCCCGATGAACGGCTCAACATGGAATAATTACAGATTTAGTTTGCATAACAATTATGACAATTTTCTTTTGGAACCTTATCATCATATTTATTACAACCGGCAATTTTTATCTGCCGGATTTAAACCGATTGCACACTATACTTCAAAAATAAATACCAGTTTCTTTTGTGATCATAAAGAAGTATTGATGAAAGAAAGCAAATTATTGAACGCCGGCCTTACAATCAGAAATATTGACCTTGCAAATTTTGATAAAGAGCTGAAAAATCTTTATCCGTTTATTTGCAAAGCATTTCAACATAATTTTTTATTCAGCCGGATTACATTGGAAGCCTTTATGGAAAAATATAAAAAGATTGCCACTCTTATCCGGCCGGAATTTGTTTTAATTGCTGAAGATGTAGCTAATAATATTACCGGATTTATTTTTTGTTATGATGATTTATTGAATAAAAAAGAAAAGAGCCTTATAATCAAAACGCTTGCACGCGACCAATCAAAACAATGGTCAGGCTTGGGATCGGTGCTTGCTAACCGGATTATCAGCCTTGCAAAAAAACAAGGCTATCAATCCATCATTCATGCGTTTATGATGGAGGATGGCAATTCGTCAGAAGCTTCAAGGAAATTTTTTGGAAATATTTATAAAAAGTATGCCTTATACGCATTGGAGCTTTAAATTATAATGGAGAAGAATTTTAATATTGTTGATTTGTTTTTTGATGCTGCGGGCAAATACCCGCAGCACCTTGCTATTATTGATAAAAAACGCCGCATTACTTTTTTAGAATTAAAAAACGAAGTGCAGGAAACAGCCGGTTATTTTTTAAAAAAAGGTATCCGGCATGGTGATCGGGTATTGGTATTTGTGCCGATGAGTATTGACTTGTACCGTATCGTTTTAGCTTTACTTAAAATTGGCGCTGTCGCTGTATTTTTAGATGAATGGGTGAATAAAAAAAGAATGGAAGAATGCTGTAAGGTTGCCCAATGCCACGCTTTTATCGGTGTTTTCAAAGCGAGTCTCTTATCTTTTTTTTCATCTGAAGTAAGACAAATCTCCATCCATTTGGGAGCGAAATTTATTTCCGGTTTCAAAAATAATTTAACTGCAATACCGGTTCACACTGATCACACGGCTTTGATAACTTTTACGACGGGTAGTACCGGCACCCCGAAAGCTGCAAAAAGAACACATGGTTTTCTGCGAGAACAGTTTAAGGTATTGGTGGAAAGGATGAATACACAACCAGGTGAGATCAGTCTTACTGCTTTGCCAATTGTGTTATTAATCAACCTCGCCGCGGGCTCCACCTCGTTGATAGCCGGATATAAAGCAGGCAATCCCGGAAAAATGAATGCCGGTGAAATTTTGAATCAGATAAATTTTTATAAAGTAAGTAGTATAACCGGCTCGCCGTTTTTTATTAAGCAATTAGCAAAATGCGTCATTCATCAACAAGTGAAACTCCCCGCGTTAAAAAAAATATTTACCGGTGGCGCACCTGTATTTCCTGCCGAAGCAAAAATCTATAAAAGCGCATTTCCAAAAACAGAAATAGAAGTGATTTATGGTTCTACTGAAGCAGAGCCAATCAGTTCAATTAATGCGGAGCAATTGATAAAAGAAGACAGCATGGCGAAAGGTTTAAATGTTGGATACCCTGATCGGAATGCAGAAGTGAAAATTATTAAATTAGAAAATGGAATGATTAATTGTGCTGATAAAGATGCATTTGAAAAACTGGTTTTGCCTGCTGGTACTATTGGTGAAATAATTGTAAGCGGACCTCATGTTCTGGATGCTTATTTTAATAACGAAAAAGCATTAAAACAAAATAAGATTTTCGTTGAAGGTAAATGCTGGCATAGAACAGGGGACTGTGGCTTTCAGATTGACAACAAATTGTTTCTAACAGGAAGATGTAATACGCTAATTTACATTAATCATAAAATTATTTCCCCATTCCTGTATGAAAATTATTTTCAAACTATTGCTGGTGTTAGTGCAGGAACGATATTAGAAAAAGAAGGTCAAATAATTGCTGTAATTGAATGCCTTCCGGGTTTCAGTAAAAATGAAATCATTGAAAAGCTGCAAAAGATAAAAGAACCCCTGGTTCCTGTTCACTCAATAAAATGGATTTCAAAAATGCCGCGTGATCCACGTCATTATTCAAAAATTGATTATGAAAAACTCCGGCATCTGTTGTAATATTCCAATCATAATCTTGCTACTTGTTTCTCAATTCTGCATGAAAAAAATCTTCCCCTTTTAGCTCCTTCCAGTCTCCGTTTTCACTTTTCCATTTCAACAATAATTTGGATGGCGCATGATTATTTAAGTAAGATATTTTTATGGGATGATAGCCGGCTTTTAAAATTACGGAATCAACAATTTCAGTTCCCGCTTTATATCCGGAATCAGCGTCGAATAAATGAGCTTCATGAAGGCGGATAAAGGCTTTGCCATTGGTTTTTAAAGAAAAACTATATAAGCCATTGGCAGGAATTTTTATATAGCCTTCGTACTCTGTCATTCCATTTTTATTATCCTGTTGTCCGTCTGCAGTTTTGCAGATTCCTTTTTCTGAAACTTTCAAATGATAGTCTGAAGGAACCCATGGAAAATCTCCCGGGTAAAAATTCCATTGAAGGCCTGGTAATATATTTTTTGCAATCACAGATGCAGGAACCGGTGCATCATCATAAGGACGTTTTGCTTCATCATCTTTTCTTCTTACCTGCAAAACTTTCGCTTTCATTTCCTGCTGCATTTTTTCAAATTCTTTTGTCAGTGCAAGGTTATGCGCTTCCTGTGGATCCTTTATCACATTGTAAATTTCAAAGTCGTCATCTGCAGATTTAATATCGTAACGAACGCCTGCATAATCACCAAACCTGATTACCTGCATCTGTCCACGTTTCCTGTTTCTGTGTTCCGGCACATATTCTTTAAAATCAGGAGTGTGGCCGCTTTCAAAATATTCTACATATACCAGACTTTTTTCCTGCTTTCCTTTGCCGGTAAGAACGGGCAATAAGGAAACTCCATCAGAACGTGCAGGCGCTGAAATGCCCGCCGCATCAGCAAAAGTTGGCAGCCAGTCAGAAAGCATGGAAGGCATTTCAATCACCTTTCCAGGTGCTATATGCTTTGGCCATTGAGCCAGAACGGGCATCCTTACGCCACCTTCCCAGCAATCTCTTTTGATGCCATCAAAAGGGCCGTTACTCATAAAAAAAGTCGGTTTTACGGGTATAAAATTTTTAGGCAAATACGATTCAATAGAAGCGCCGTTATCAGAAGAAAAAACGACCAAAGTATTGCCGTCAATTTTTAAATCTTTTAATAGTTGAAGTATATCACCGATGCCGTCATCCACACGCCGGTTCATCATTGCATAACGCTTATAGGTCTCCGGCCACGGCACTTCAGGTGTGCTTGGATTGTGGTCGTCATCATAGGTAGCGTTTGCATATTCAGGATTCATATAACTATCCGGCGTTCCGGAAGCGGTGTTTATCATGTGTCCCGGGGTGCCAAGCCATTGCATTCCTCCATGCAATCCCTGCCCTTTTGGATAAGCTTGTGTTGGCAATTCCAAGACAGCATGTGGTGCATCATAAGCCAGGTACATGAAGAATGGTTTTGCGGCATCTTTACTTTTTTCATGATCAATAATTTGTTTTTTAGCCATCGCCGTCCATAAGTCGGTAGTAAAACATTTATCTAATCCGGCGGCTACCTTTTTATAATTTTCATACACTTCTTTTTTACCACGATAAATTCCTTCCACGGGGTAATGTTCGTGCCCATCCATATGCCGGATGTAACCGTAATAATAATCAAAACCTCTTTTTAAAGGATGTGCAGGCCAGTATGGGCCGGTTTCTGCAACCCCTTGCAAGCCCCATTTGCCAATGGCGATTGTTTCATAACCTGCCTGTTTTAAAACCGTTGCAAGTGTGTGATTATCTTCCAGCGCTTTGTCAAACTGATTGTCTCTCACATGCGCATTTCCCTGGTTCACACCGGTCAATAAAGAAGCCCGGGAAGGCGCACAAACCGGAGCGTTGCAATATTGTTGAGTAAACATAGCTCCCGATGCGGCCATCTTATCTAAGTTGGGCATTATTTCATAAGGCTTTGAGCGGTCGTTGCTTTTTCTTCTTTGATTTTGGAAGAAAACGCCCACATCGCCATAGCCCATATCATCCGCCAGAATAAAAATGATATTTGGTTGTTTGCGGATGCTATTTTCTTTTTGTTTTTTTTGAGCATGAGCGCTCAAAAAAATTAAAACACTTAGAATGGAAAGCGATATTTTAATCACATTTTTACAGGACATTTTTAGGAGAATTAGTTATCTTTTGAAATAAACCTGCGATAAATTTAAGAAGATAATACCGCTCTGCTTCGCGCAATCGATTGTGTTTTTGTAAAAGTGTTTAAACGAAATTATTTTACTTCAATTTTAAAAGGCGCCACCGGCATATTTTCTTTATTGAATAAATTTCCCATTTGGGTATTGTTGAAACCATATTTTACAAACACCGGTTTTGAAATTTTCTTGTTATATACAGTAATTATATTTAGCATTAATTTTACTTCGGCAGGATAAAAAACACCATCTTTTCCGGCTATGTATAAATCTTTTATTTTTCCACCTTTGGCATACAATCCTTTGTTTGCATTACTCAATTGTATCACCACTCTATCACCCTCCAAACGGGACGAAACATACAAAGGCGAAAACTTGTCGAACTGTTTCTGGCCATAGGTTTCGTTTAAGTCAATTTCTGCAAGCCGGTAACCCACGTCATGTTTATCCTGTGGATGAATATCATTGGTATCCGACACCAAATCGGATGTAACCACCATACCGGTTTTGGGCAATACCAAAGCCTCTGTTTGCGCCTGTCGCAAATAAGCAGCATTATCTGTATTGCCATATTTGAATGGCGCAATCTGCACAAAATAAAAAGGGAAATCTTCATTCCATGCCTTTCTCCATGAGGTAATCATGTCTTTAAATAATTCGGCGTAAGTGCTGTATGTATCTACGTTTGATTCGCCCTGGTACCAGATAGTGCCTGAAATATTAAAGTTGGTAAGCGGCGCTATCATTCCGTTGTAAGCCAATCCCGAACCGATCGGCCACCATGGGCTTATTTTAAGTTTTTCCTGTCCTGCTTTCAGAACAGGATTGCTTTTTACGATACTGTCTGGCGTCCATGTTTCTGCAGGTGTGCCGCCCCAGTTGGATGAGATGAGGCCGACAGGTACGTGCAAATTTTGATTCAGCATTTTCCCAAAAAAATAAGCCACCGCGCTGAAATTTTTCACTGTGTTTGAATCGCAATTTTTCCAGTTGCCCTCACAGTTTTCCTGCAGTGTGAAAGCGGTAGTTTTTGGAATTTGAAAAAAGTGAAGCTGGTATTGATTGCAAGTAGAAAAGTCGGCTGCTACGTCTTTTGTCTTGCGCCAGTTGTAGGTAAATTCCATATTTGACTGGCCGGAGCAAACCCATACTTCACCCAGCCAAACATCATTTAAAGTGATGGTATCATTTCCCAGGAATTTTATTTGGTACGGTCCGCCGGCTTTTGGTGTATTTACTTTTAAAATCCATTTTCCATTACCATCTGTAACGGTTTTCAAAGTGTCTTTTGTCCATGATGGCTGAATGGAAATTTTTTCGGCCGGGCTTGCCCAGCCCCATAAACTTACTTTTGAATTTTGTTGTAATACCATTCCATTTGATAATATATGCGGCAAACGGATTTGGGCCTGCGATTGAGAAACAAAAAAGAGTGTTGCTAAAAAGAAGAGATTTTTTTTCATTGATTTTTTTTAAGGTATTAAGAAAATAAAATTAATTGGAATCGGGTAGATTCGCGAATGTGAACAAAGTTGAATGTTGAAGGTTAAAGGTTGAAAGTTGATGGTTGAAAGAAGAAATTTACTCATTAGCTGACTTATCGTACTTATTACTTTTGAAAGGATATGCCTGCAGGATTTTTACCGGTATGGTGATTCACCTGTCTTTCTTTGATGAAAATCTGTTTATCCTTGCTGCATAAAAAAATAAGAAAAAAGCAAGATGAGAAAAAAACAGAAGATTTTATTTTCAGATTTTCAAAAAATTTTACTGTACTCTTCAAAAATCTTCCTGGTTTGTCCTTATTATCCGTCCGGACTTTCCCATCACTGATTGTCTATAGATATTTAGTCTCATTTTTGATTATTGTAAACCTGTTTTCATCAAGGATCCATTTTATTTTACTTCGTCAGTTCCATTAAATTTTCTGGTTTAGTTACCGTGTGAAATCCAAACTGTTCGTATAATCCGTGTGCATCACTTGTCGCCAGTCTCCAAACCTTAATGTTTTTCAGTTTGTCAAATTCCAATATGTAAGTCATTAATTTTTTTGAATAACCTTTACCCCGGTAATTTTCCTGAATAAACACGTCCATTATATATGCGAATTGCGCATAGTCAGTAACTATACGAGCAAAGCCAATTTGTCTGTTTTGCAGATAAACACCAAAATTTAATGAATTGTCAAGACAGATTTGCATTGTCTCTATTGTCCTGCCTCTGGCCCAATATGAATTTGAAATAAACTCAGTTATAAAGTTTATGTCGAGTAGATTTTTGTCTGTCTTTATTTCAACATCATTCATGTTCTTATTCGGGTTTGTTTGTCGCCATGGCGGGACCGCTAATGTCAGGTATTTATGCAGAACCGGAATTATAATTCCTTTCCATACAGAACCGTTGCCAAATTTATAATTTAAAGTTCACTGTTATTACTATCGATCAATAAAGTTATTTCAGCACGTACTACTTTATCTCAGAGCTAAGGTTTATCTCAGACTATAAGGTTTTTAAAACCTAATAGGTTTTTAAAATTATTGCCATTTTGTTAGCAGCATACCTTTGGTCGTTCAACTGTTTTTGTATTTTAAAATCCAGTAGTACTGCAAGTTTATAAAGTTTATGTCGGTCGCTCTGTCTTTTAATAGTTGCCGTATAAATATTCCGGTCGGGAAATTTTTTAAAACTTTATGTGTTGTCCCGTTTTCAAGTATTCTTGTTTGATAAGTATTGCCTGAATCATCTTTCTCAGTCACAGGAAGATTGCTGCCTTCAACATAGTTATTGTCCATAAAAACGATTGTCCCGCTATTTTTTACCAGGGTATTAACTGTGTCAATGAAATTACTTAAGTCCTGCAATTTTATATGGCTCCAAATAAAACCTCCAAACAAACTTTCATGTTTATTCATGTTTACAAGGTTAAATATATCTGCTATCTGGAAGTCAACTTTTGCAGGTGAACAGTTTTTTGATTTTGCAATTTCAATTACTGTCTCATTGATATCTGTAGCTAAAACCTTCCTGGCTGTAGCACAAATTTTTTCTGTCCAATAGCCCGTGCCACAAGCAATTTCAAAAACATCTTTGTCTGTAAAAGTATCCTGCAAAATTTGTCTGGCGAGTAATAAGTCGCTTTGTCGTTCTGGTTTGTAATAAATTTTTTCGTACTCTGTCGCCCTGTCTTTGTAATATGAAACAATATCTGAGTTCATGTTGTCAAGGTTGCTGCTTACGGATTACGGCTTGCAGCAAGTGGGGAAATAGCCCCTTTCCGTCCGGAACCGGTGCCAAATTTAAAATTTAAAGTTCATTGTTATTATATCGATCAATAAAGATTTTTCAGCCCATGCTAAAAGTCTCTTTCCTATAGTGAAG
>Ga0157370_10002985_pt1 | contig 20119 bp, 10 predicted proteins | sample C35metaG_FD_113463 | JGI IMG/M metagenome (GOLD analysis project Ga0157370, IMG submission 113463) | Corn rhizosphere microbial communities from Kellogg Biological Station, Michigan, USA - C3-5 metaG | ecosystem: Host-associated > Plants > Roots > Rhizosphere > Soil | place: USA: Michigan...
GCTGATGCATTCATAAACTCTAATAAACAAGTGTGTGATAATTCATCCCATTTATTGGAATACTTCAATGGCTTTCCGTCTGCATCTTTCACCACCACTGACACTGCTTTTGATGGCAATAATATTCTCATTACATTTTGAGTACCGGAAGGGCTTTTTGTAATAAAAGAGTAAGCATGGTTTCCTCTCTTTTCATTATAGACTCTTGAAGCAGCACACAAAACCTGCGGTGTATTTTTATCTTTTATTCTCCTCAAATCATATAATAAAGATTGCTGGCCTGGATCAATAATTTTTTCAGGTAAAACAGGTAACGAAGGATCAAACATATCTATAACGGGGCCTTTGATGTGCAACGGTTCTTCGTTCACACTTTCCTCTATAACAGAAGCAATATCATAAGGGCCGCGCTCCAAATAAAAGTAATTCTTTGTTTCTAGTTTCCCGGCCTTTGCCTCTTTTTCATAAGCATTTCTGACAAGATTAAAAAAATTGGTATCACCGCCAGCAGTTAACACGAGTTCTTTTGGATCCTGTTTTACAATAAATATTTTCCCTTTGCCATATTGATAGATGCTTTTATTTTTCAAAGTATCTATATGAAGCAATTGAAACAGATGACCTGAAGGCCCGCCATAATTTTTCCCATTTGTATTCCACCATTCTTTTACCTTTTGAAAAGGGTCATTATCACGCCCATAATAAATTAAAACACCTCCATTATTTACCCATGCGGCTAATTCTTTGTTTACTTTTTGAGATTGAGGCTTCATATTAGTATAGCTCATTACCAATACTTTTATATTTTTTAAAGTATTTGGAAAACCAAGATTTTCCATGTGAACGGTTTCAACCGGAATGCCGCGTTTCAACAACGGCATCACCATTCCATAAAAATTGGACAATTGTGGATCTTCATAATTTTCGTGTGTCGGAAACCTTTGAAACATCATTGAATTACCGAGCAACACAGCGATCCCTTTAGACCCATTAATTTTATTGGAAGAAAGCGGCATGTGGTGCAAAGCGTTTATCATCACCTGCATCCGGGTAGCAAAAGCCGGGGCAATAGGTTGTTTTTCATTGCTGCCTTCTACTTTAAATTTACCAAGATAAATACGGCCAGGCCATGGCATTACTTCATAATTATCTACTGTAGGATAAAATAATTCTGCCGTGTAGGTAGCTTCATAATTTATTTTATAATCATCCCAGGTTCGAGCTCTGTCTTCTATGGGATCAGTTAAAAAATAAACTTTACGCCCTGTAGGCGCGACCATTGACAACATGGAACCATACTCTAAAAAAGCATTTTCAAAAACACGTTCTTTTTTAATTCCGTTAAAATAAACCGGTTCCCGTGAAGTGCCCGTCCACACCTGGGCAATGTAGCCATCCATTCCGGGGAGTGCAGCAAGGCTTGCTTCCGGGCTTACAATTTGCCATGAAGAATAATTGAGTAAAGAGTGGGTGGGTACAAAACACTTTACTTTGATGCCTTTGCTTTCACCGTAAGATTTTGCGTATTGAAAGACTTCTTTCAAGGCATGAAAATAAAGATGGTATTTTAATTTGGAGGATAAATAAGTAGCTTCAGGCGATTCATGCTGGGCCATCCAGGGGAAGCCATAATATTTTTGCCATTGTTGTTTAAAAGCATCACTATAGCCAGCACGTGCCCAAAATTCAGGTTCTTCAAGGTAAATAGTAGTGATGCCGTCATCAATCACTTTTTTGACAATGGTTTTAAAATAACGGATAAAATTATCAGTAGGAACAATGTATGGAATTCCCTTCCCGTGACCGATATGGTTTCCGTTTCTGTCTACCTGGCCTTCCGCTTCTTCATGTTCCTTTCTATCCCATTTTCCGGTAAAATAATCCTGGTAATTTCCCCATGCAATGCCTGTCATAAACTGCACATTATATCCATGATCCTTATAACCTTTTACACGATCCTGAAAAGTGCTATCCATTCCATAAACCATTGCAACATCGGTACGGATATCATAAGCCGCGTTCCAGGGACGAGATTCCTGGAAGGAAGTTTTTTCAGGTAGAGAGGAAAACTTTTTCGTTTGTGCGTTACTGTTATATATAAGGAAAAAGCAAAAAATCAGAAGGACATGATGCCAAAGTGACTTGCTGGAATTTATTTTAGGTTTGCGCACTTCTTTTGCCATATTAATAGTAATAATTAGTTGCTTCTCTTTACCTCATAATCAATCATCTTATCAGACATTTTTTCTAATATTTTTTTTCAACCTTAGGCCATCCGTTTTCATATACCAACGGCTCAATACACATCACGCGGCGAACATAATTATCTTCTCCTTTTTTTCTTTCTATTGCTGCTTCGTCTGACCATATTGCATGATAGGCAATCCATGAATTTCCTTTTTCATCCTTCACAATTGAATTATGCCCGGGAGCAAACCATGTGCTGTCTTTTTCCAAAATAACATTGCTGCCCGTTCCATTTGTTTGCCCCAATCCTTCAAAAGGCCCAAAAGGATTGTCTGCCCTTGCTACCATCACTGCATAATTAGCGCGGTCGCCACAACAATTATCTCCCGAATAATAGAGGTAATATTTTCCTTCATGATAATCTACCCATGCCCCTTCTATTAGTTTGGAATATTCTTTGTCTTTATCAGGAAAAATAACCGGAACTGCTGTTGATCCCTTTTTGAAATCTTTCCAGTCATCATTTAATTCGCGTGCCCTTATCGGGGCAAAGTCGGATCCCCAATACAAAATTTTTTCACCGGTCTTTGGATCAACCATTGCCATTGGATCAATATTTGAAAAGCCTTTGCCCTGCAGAATTGGTGAACCTTTATCGATGAAAGGTCCGGAAGGATTTTTGGAAAAGGCGACCCCTATACACATATTTACACTTGTGTCGTTATTTTTTGCGGAAAAGAACATGACATATTGTTTTGAAGAAGCATCATATACAACATCGGGAGCCCAAAAAAGCTGGCTATGGCTCGCCCAAGTTGGCTTTTGTGGCAAGGCATCGCCCAAATATTTCCAATGAAATAAATCTTTTGACGAAGCCAGCTGTATGTTATTAACCTTGCCGTTGTAGGTACCACGGGTAGCATATGCATAGTAAGTACCGTCAACATTGATAACAGTGGGATCCGGAAAATTGAAATTAAAAACCGGATTTTGTTTTATCGTATCAATACCATCAGTGCCTGAGGGAATATTTAAATGAACACCAGCACTGACCGGCACACCAAAGTTGGGTGAACCATCCACATTCCATATAAACTTTTGTGCCCGTGGGGAACGATGCCTGCCACACCCCTGTCCCGGCTCACTATTGGCATGATATAAAATATAATTCTCCTTCCCATCAGGGGATTTAAAAAATGAATTATGACCGGTTGCGTAAACATGATTGGCAAGTGATTCCTTAAAAACAGGATGGTCAGTTTTTGTCCAGGAAGAAGATTTTAATAAATCGGCACCGGCATTTGCGGTAAGCATCCCCAAAGCATAAGTATCAGTCCAGCAACCACTGGCGGAGTAAATCAGAAATAATTTATTGTCATGTTTTAAAATTTCCGGCCCTTCATTGACACTCACATGCTTCACATCATTTGGATTGTTCAAATCTCCATTTCGTTCCCAGGAATAAGTGGGTGCTGAAACGAGAGTGCGCTTGCCTTCTGCCGTCCAGGGATTTTTCATTTTTGCAATGAAAATATCCTGCTCTCCATTTATATCACCTTTCCATCCGCTCCAGATAATATACAATCTTCCCTTGTTTTCAAAAACACTTGCATCAATTGCCCATTTATCTTCAGGGGTGGTAAGTTTTCCTTTCAGGATCCAGTTTCCCTGCAAAGGGTCTTTTGAACTGTTTTCCAAAACATACAACCGGTGGTTGAAATTATTACCGCTGTCTGCTGCAAAATATACATACCATTTGCCCTGCAAAAAATGAATTTCCGGGGCCCATAATTCTTTCGAATACGGCTTTCCGGCAGGCGGAGTCCAGATTACTTTTTTTTCTGCATCTTCCAGATCCGTAATGTCCTTAGTCTTCCAAACTGTAATGTTTCTTGCGGTTGTGTTCGTATAATAATAATATCCATCCTTGTAAGTAACCCATGGATCAGCACCGGAAGGAAGCAAAGGATTGGTGTAGGTTTTTTGTGCAAGACAAATGCTTGCAGTTAATGAACAAATAATGAGAAATATCCATTTGGAGGAATTGATCATGTCTGAAATTTTGATATTGGATTGAGATTTTTCAACATAAACGTCTTAATCTGAAGAGTGGCTGCTCTTTATTTTATTGAAGAAAAATCATAGACACTATATGTTTTATAAACATCGCCCGGCTTTAAAACAGTTGATGGATAAGAAGGTTCGTTTGGAGAATCAGGATAGTGCTGGGTTTCCATCGCAAATGCTGTTCTGAAGTCGTCTTTGCTTCCATCGCTGAATGTATTTTTGCTTTTCATAAAATTGCCACTGTAAAATTGTAGTCCCGGTTCCTCTGTATAAACATTCATTACAATTCCAGATTTATCACCTGTCACCGTTGCTGCATGATTTAACCCATTTACCTTCCTGCCGTTCAAGACAAAGTTGTGGTCATATCCCTTCCCGTTCTTTAATTGTTGATTGTTATCATTGATCCTTGCTCCAATTGTTGTGGGTGTTGTAAAATCGAAAGGCGTTCCCTTAACGGTAGCAATCGGACCTAAAGGAATAAAGCCAGTATCAATCGGAGTATATTTATCCGCATAAATTTCCAGGGTATGATTTAAAATTGTTCCGCTGCCTTCGCCGTTCAGATTGAAGAAAGCATGATTGGTCAAATTGACAACCGTTTTTTTATCGGTAGTTGCTTCATATTCGCATTTCAAACCATTATTTGCAGTTAGGGAATAAGTTACTTTTACATTCAGATTTCCCGGGAATCCTTCTTCCGCATCTTTTGATAAATAACTAAACTGAATTGTAGAATCATTTAGCTGATTAGCATCCCAAACTACAGACTGGAAGCCTTTTTTGCCTCCGTGCAGAGTGTTGGCACCGTTGTTTATGGATAAATTATATTGCTTGCCGTCCAGTGAAAATTTTCCTTTTCCAATCCTGTTTCCATAGCGGCCAATTGTAGCGCCAAAATACGGTTCCATAGATTTCTCATAATCCTGAACACTTTTAAAACCAACCACCACATTGGTCATCTTCCCGTTTTTATCGGGAACAACCAGGCTTACAAGCCTGCCGCCGTAATTGGTAAAAGCAGCCTGCATTCGATTATGATTTTTCAAAACATAGAGATCTGTCCGCTTTCCATCTATCAATGCTTCAAAATTTTTCCTGTCAGGAATCAAAACGGAATTTCCGGTATCAACGCTACCGGAATTCATTTTACTTGCTGTAGAATCTGTTGAGGTTCCGACTGTTGTTGGAGAATTACTGCATGATGCAAGCGCTGTAAATGCAAAGGCACCTGCCAATATTGGAATGATTTTCATTTTCATTTGTTTTTATTTTTAAATAATAAAATTACATCTGGAGCTGTTGCAATCTCGCATAAATCTCAATCATTGCTGCCTGGTCAATCAGGCTTTTTCTTCTATTTTTTCTTCCAACTAAACCTTCACTGCTTTTTTCATCTCTCCATACTCTGTTTGCATCATCTATAAAATATTGAATGTGCGCTTTATTCTTATCCAATTGATACAACGCAATTTCTCCCCGCAACAACACCGCATTGAACCAATAATTTACAGGTAAGTGATCCTCTTTATAAAAAAACCTTTCGGCTGCAGATGCAATACGTTTCGCCTCCTGCAAATATTTTTTGTTTTTAGTGATCTGATACAATAAGACATTTGATTGCAACATCGTTCCGGTGTTGTAAGTATAGATTGTTGAATCAATTTTTAGAGAAGGGATTTTTAAATTATCATAATAAAGTCCGTCAGGAGACTGCAAATGTGTATTTACCCAATGGTATAAAATCAAAGCAGTATCAAGATAATTTTGTTGATGGCTAATTTTATACAGTTGCAGCGCCACCAAAATTCCCGGGCCGTTTGAACAAGTATTTTTTGATCTTTTATCGCCTTCTTTCCAATACAATCCACCGCCAGCAGCGGTGTCAAAACCGGTCATCATAAAATGATAAATTTCTTTTGAAATGTTCAAATATTTTTCATTCTTAGTCCGGTTATAGGCATCAAGGCAGGCAATTGCAATCCATTGATTGTCGTCATAAAAACGGGAATCTTTTTCTTCTTTTGTAACACTGGCCTGGTAAGCAGGAGCCGGAGCAAGCGGGCTATAATACTGCTGTATCGCTCCGAGAACCGGCGACATATAATCTTTTGAAGGATGCAACGCTTCTTCTTCGTTGGACGCTTGTATCAAAGCACATAACGGCCATAAATAGGAATATTTTTTTTCATCCGGATGGACGTTATTGGTTTCATAATAAAGAGTACTTGCAGAATCATAAAAGTATCTGTAGATATTTTTATTCAGGGTATCAATTCTGCCACATACTTCACTAATTGACTGCGCACTTAATGAACTGCCGGATACAATTAAAATGCATAAAGCCAGGATGATTTTTATGGTGTGATCTATTTTCAATTTATTACTGTTCTATTTGTTTTACCAGTCTCGCCACATCTTCCGGTTTGGAAAAATCGGTATGGTATTTTTTTGATAGATTATTTATCATTTCTTTTTTATCCGGAAAAACTTTTGATAATTGCTTTTCACTACCTGCCTTCTCTAATTTTCCACCTTTCAAAATCAAAAACTGATGTTTTGCAATTACTTTAAAACCATCTGGTAATTTCAGACTGTAAGCGCCGCCATCCCGCAATAAAGACTGGTATGAGGAAGATGCGGTAGTCGTAGAAGTCCCTCCATATCCGATAGAAGCACCGGGTTCACTGACAGATGCTGTCGACTCATAAAGCAACGGTGTATTGCCTTTTACCAATACTTCATAAAATTTATTATTTAATGGAATAAATTTTATGCTGGCAATATAAACGGTATCCACATTTTTGGGATCGGCAATTGCAGCATAGCTCCCATTATTTTCAAATACCATCTCGTTGGTAATGATGTTGTAGTTCAATAGCTGCTGAGAAGTTTCGCCGGATTTCATTTTTACAGTTCCCGGGGTGAATTCGTTGAATACATACTGCACTAATTTAACTCCCGGAGTTTGATGCTGGGCAAAAGTGACATTAGCAAAGAAGAACGCTGCTATAAAAAAATATTTTTTCATTTTGACCTTCGTTTTAATTCATCACTTATTCATTTTCCAATCGAGTAACTTCATAAAATATCCGCCGACAACGCTTCTGGCCTGGAATCCGACTTGTTTTCCGTTGACTGTTTCGTGCCAGTCACTTAATGGAACGCGGGTTGGCGTTTCCTGTGTGTATTTGTAAACAGGGTCTATCAATGCTTCAAAATTTTTTTGATTGTCGGCCATCGTTGCTGTCCACATAATCCAATCACTTTTTGTGTAAGTTTTCCGGCTGTCCAATGGCAAACCAAATTCATTTTGTTTGGTGAGATAAAATTTTATTTCCTTTTCATATACTTCTTTCGGAAATAAATTCAGATCCAAAACTTTATCCCAAACCATATTATACTTCTGGCTCCAGCTATTGGTTTTATCAAAGGTCAGGGCATAATGATCACCTTCATCATCCATTACCAACCATCGTTTTGCCATATTTCTGGCGGTATCGGTATAGGTTTCCGCTGTTTCATTCATGCCAAGCATTTTTGCCAGCATTCCGTAAGATCCAATTCCCTCAATTGCTTTGACAGAAAGATTCGCGTTACGGGCCAGGTGTCCTGCAAAATCATCTGTTGACAACTGACTAACCGGATCAAATCCTTCACGCATCAGATAATTGGTCCACGTAGTTAGTGTCTGCCAATGCTTCTTTGCATAGTTAGCATTTCCATCTGCTTTTGCAATTGCGGCAGTAAGAATTACCATATTTCCCGATTCTTCCACCGGCATTCCTTCTCCATAAGTCTGGCCATTGGCAATTGGATAAGTGCCAAGGTCATGTGCTGCAAAAGGGTGTTTCCATTGGCCGCTTTCGCTATAATAAAAAATTCCATTCAACATTCCTTTCATCAATTCAGGATTGTATGCAAGAAATAAAGGAGCGGAAGGATAAGTAACATCCACGGTGTTTATAGAGCCGTTGCTGAAGTTTTCTTTTGATAAAAATAAAATTTCCCCCTGCGGACTTTGCAATAACTTATGCGCAGCGATGCTTTGGCGGTAGGCGATGATACAAAGATCAGCGTACGTTTTTCCACCCGCATTTACCAGATCGCTATACAAACTTTTATTCCATTCTTCACATTGTTGCATTACTTTTTTGTAATCTGTGGCGGCTTTTGACAATTGTTTTTCTATTGTCTGATCGCCGTTCCTGTTCCACCACGGCCTTAAATTCTGATGAAAATACTGAACGGAATAAATGTCATCATAGCCTAATAAAAAATGCTGCTCTTTTGCCTCTGAACCTACTTTTCCTAAATCAACGGTGGTATTTAAAACGAGATTTTTCCCAGAGGTTACGGTTGTATTTTCTTTTTTTGAGATGAAAGATCCTTCTGCCTGTGATGCCCTGCTGACGTATTGGGTAGCCTTTGCAGCAGTTGGAACAGCAACATACATATAGCCCCAGTCAATGCGTAAATCGTCACCTTTTTTCTGCAGAACCGGTTGCTCTTTTGTGCCCGCTTTTAAAATATTTAGTTGTGATGATTTATACTTTGTGGTAACCACTTCCTCTGACGGCGTATTAACAGCAATATCAGTAGAAGCACCAAAATAAAGTTGAACGTTATGCAACTTTCCATCATTCGCTTTTACAGAATAAGTAACGTAAGAAACCGGTCTTGAAAGAAGGTCAAGGTCTTTCAAAAGCAAAGGCGAAGTAAAAGTAATTACTGCATCAACCGGACCGCAGGCAAAATCATAGATTGTTTGGGTCGCATTCATCACCAGATTTTTTTGTGTCGCTTTTATTTCAGATGTATTTATTTTTATTGCAGGTTCTGAAACAATTCCAGCATCCAGGAACGCGCCGCCGGCAGTATTTGCAATATGAATCGCAAGGACATTTTTCCCTTTTTTGAATTTTAATTTTTTCGCATCCAACGGAATATACTGGTACTTGTCTTTCCAACCGGTGTAGTGATAAACTTCTTGGCCATTCAAATACACTTCGACATTATCGTCATGTTTTATTTTAAGAAAGGAATTGGGGAAAACGGTTTTATCTAAATTAAATGTTCTTCGCACCCATAAATCGTGACTTTTCCATAAAGTGCCGGATTTTCTTTTATTACTGGTGAATGGTGCTTCACCGGTTTTCCATTGTTCATCATTGAAAGAAATATTCTGCCAGCCATCTTTTGGTTCTGTTTCCACATATTTTACTGAATAATTTTCTTCATTTTCTGTTGCGAGAATATTGTTATACACTTTGCCTGCACTTCCTATAACGCGGTAAGTTTTTCCATCCACTTTTATCATTCCGATCATTGGCTGTTCAGCACCTGTCCAGTGCTTGGTGGGAGAAGCATTCAAAGTATCCGACATTGACCAGATGCTAAAATAAGGATCATGAGTAATGAGTGGATAAGCAGGGGCTTTGTTTACCTGCGCGAAGGAATAGCTTGAAAAAAAGAGAAGAAAATAAATAATGGTAAGGCGAAAAAATTTCATGGTGTAAAAGCGTTTATTCATGATGTTAAGAGAATTATTTTTACTGTAACCTATTTAAAAGCAGAAAAAACTACTTTGTTTTGTTTTTTTGTAGTTGTTGAATGCCTGTCAGGGATTTTATAAGATTGATTTCTTTTTGACTGTAAGGAGTTCCGTCTTTCCTGAAAATATCGTGGAACCAAACTTTTGGTTCAGCGCCATTTGGCATTGGAGTGTCCCATGCATAGATGGTATTTGTTTTCCCTGATACCAATCCCCAGTTGATTGCGCCGACATTATTTTTTTTGAGCAAAGGCATAATGGTTGCAAACAGGCTGCCTCTTGTGCGAGCCATATATTCTGTACAAATTAGTGGACGGCCATAAGATTTTAATGTGTCAATCGCCTTTGCATGTTCCGGTTCTTTCCCATAATTATGATAAGAGATAACATCGGAATTTGCTAACTGGTATACATTCAGATCAGACAGTTTATCATTCCAAACACCTGCGGATAAAGGTTGATCAGGATTAATCTCCCTTCCCCATGCAAACGCTTTTTGCAAAAGATCCATGCTTTTGTTTCCATAGTCAGAATTTCCCGGCTCATTGTAGAGATCCCAAAACAATATTCTTTTATCATGTTTAAAAGTGGTCATTAAATCTTTCACATATTTTTCCAAAGTATCTTTCAGCATTGGTTCTGAATAATACAAGCTGCCAGGATCCCGAAGCCAGCCGGAATTATGTATTCCTGTTTTAGGCGCCGGTTGTTTACCTGCATGATAAGTATCATTCCAGCAATCGTCAAAAATTACGAATATGGTTCCGATGTGATGTTTGTTGGCAATAGCAAGATATTCTTTCACCCTGCCTTTAAAACCAGACGGATCTTCCTGCCAGGCCACATGATGCAAAAAAACACGCATGGCATTAAAGCCGATTGATTGGGCATAGCCCAGTTCGCGATCAATTGTTTTAGGATCAAAAGTAGCGGCCTGCCACATTTCCAACTGGTTTATAGCGGTACTAGGAATAAAGTTGCTACCACGGAGCCAGCCTTTTGTTGCATACCATTTATTCGCTTCTGTTTTGCTCCAAACTGCTCTTTCTTTTTGCGCATATAAATTACCGTTACCGAGCAGTAAAGCAGCAAATAATACTACAAACAATTTTTTCATTATTAAAAATTTGAAAGTTTTAATATCCAATATTCCCTATTCACAACATTCACCACACACCATTCACTATTTCACCACGGGAAACGCCGAAATTCTTAATCGTGCAGCTCCCATAGGAATTAATTCTATTGTTTCTTCTTTTGTTTGAACCGCCACAGGACTTTCAGGTAATACTCCACAAAGTCCGTATTTATCCAACGTCCATTGCGGAATTAATTTGCCTTTTGCTTTTATCATGATCGGTACCTCTTTTTGACTAAAAGGGAAATCACTTTCAGGCCAAGGTTTTTTGATAATTTCAAACTGTTCGGAAGGTGGTTGATCGTTTAATTCCAGTCCATAATTCCACATACTGGCCGGATAAATATTATAAGCCGGCCATTTGGATTGATCTGCATCCGGCTGCCATTTGGAATCGCCAATTGCAGATTCCTTACTATCTACTTTTTGATAATATTCACCAATCTTCAGAGAAAAAGTAAGAGGCCCATAATTGAGACTTACGGAATTTTTATTTTCTGTCCATAACCGTAAGTTCAATTTCTTTGGAAGTGTCAGTTCTACCACATCACCCTGCTTCCATTTATTTTCAAGCCGGACATAAGAACTCGGGGGAGAATCTATATTTATTGTCTTTCCATTTACCAGAATTTTTGCGCCATTACACCATCTGGGAATCCGCAAATACAATGGAAAACTAACGGGAGCCGAAGCGCTTACCTGAATTTTAATGTTTTCATCAAAAGGGTAATTAGTAGTTTGTTTAAGGGTAACAAGATTGTTTTTTTTGTTGCCAGCTTTTACAGACACTTCACTACTGTTGTACATGATTGCAGCAATGCCATTATCTGGAGTGGCCATCCACAGATGTTCTTCATAATAAGGCCATCCCTGGGAATGATTGTGCTGGCAACAGCGGCTGCTAAAAGGGTTCATCGTTAAAAACGGTCCCGAATTTTCTATTCCCGGAGAATGATCTTTACTATCACTTACAACCATATTGGGCGCTGTAAGATACCGCAGGCCTCTGAAATCCGGCATTACAGCAGCAGGATAAGTATTAAAGGCAATATCTTCGCAATTATCAGCCCACATTGGATCACCGGTGATACCAGTTAATATTTCATCGCTCGACATTTGCTCAACCATTCCGCATGTTTCCACAGCCTGCCGTGGATCAGTGTAACCTTTTCTTGCGTCTTCATCAGCTCCAAACATTCCACCCGGCACTTGTCCATAGATATTTCTTACCAAATGGAAATCGTTATAAGTTGCCTTCAACAAGCTGCTGTCTTTTGTTTGCATATAATAAGTAGCAGGCTCCCGGAAAGACTGGGCAATATTTACGTTGTGCCAGTTGGGCAAATTATTTTTTTGATCCCAATCAGCAGTATTTCTAAAAATTTTAGTTCCAAGATCAAGAAGAGATTTTTCACCGGTATGGTCATACAACCAATAAATGCTGTAGAGATTATCCCCTCCCCGGCTGTTTTCCCAATAAGTTTTTAATAGAATACTATCCGGCACAGTAGATTGCCAATGAAAATATTTTGTCATGAATGGAATCACCCTTTTATCATTGCTGTATTCATAATAGGACTGAAGGCACCAAAGCATGATCATATTTGGCCACAGGTCAGGGATCTTCACTATTTTATTTTCTTTATTCCTCACTACTTCACCAGGGCCAAAAAAGCCATCAGGCCTTTGGCTTTGAAAAACTTTTTCCAGCCATGATTTCGTTTCAGCAATAATACCTTTATCATTTAAAATATATCCCATATCGCCATAACCTTTTAACCAGTAAGGTACTTCTTCCCAACCGTGATCACCCTTGCCTGTTCCGCTAAACCATGCGTTGTTTTTCTTTTCCAGCCATGCACTTATTTCTCCCAATTTGCCGGTTAATCCATCTCTTTGCAATTCAAGGTATTTTAATATCCAACCTTCCGGCTTTATAGAACCCACGGGCAGTTTGATAAGAGATAAGGGTTGCAAGGGTTTTTTATTACTTACATACCATGAGTTGGTTGCATTGGTCGCGGGCCGGTCGACAATCGTCGCTTTTAAAAAATTTTGAGCATTCGTTTTTTCAACAGAAAAAAGCGTACTGAAAATTAAGACAGTAAGCCAACAAATATTTCGATTTTCTATTTTGATCATTTTCATTTGAAGAATATTTTTGTTTTTACATGGCTAATAAGCTATTCATACCTAGACTGCTTGTGATAATCTTGAATATGATTGGCTTTAAAAGTATACAAAATAAAAATACCAAAGTGATCTATTGCCCCGCTGTAAGTGAAGAATCACTATACAATTTCGTATTTACTTCGTTCAATTTTTCCAAAGGCATTTTCATTACTTTCCTGTCATAAGTCATAAAACCATTTACTTCGCCTTCCACATCCGTGGTTTGTGTGTAAACTGCCGCAGACAATCCATGTCTGATTAAATCTTCGAGTTTTATAATGAGCGAATTATATCTTTTAAATAAACTATCATTATTTTTAAAACTTTGGTAGCCCCAGTTTTTTTCCTGCCATGTATGGCCTTCAACAGGTAAACCCAATCCCCCAAATTCTCCCAGGACAAGCGCTTTTTTTGCACCAAAAATATCCGGTCGGGGCATAGCCGGATCAGGATAGTTGTGCAGATCTTCTATATCGCCTACAGGATAAAAATTACCCCCGCTGGCGCTGTTTACCAGTCTTGAAGGATCTTTTTGTTTGGTCCAGTTCGTAATATCTTCCGTTTTAAATTGACCCCAAGCTTCATTAAACGGTGTCCATACGATAATGCATGGATGATTATAAAGGCTACTGATAATTGCATTCCATTCTTTCCTGTAATAGCCTTCGCTTTCGGGTGAGCGTTCCTGATCGGTGGCTCTTCCTAAGACTCCCGGGCGGGGTTCCCAGTGATTGCCCAAATCACCGCTTGGCATATCCTGCCACACCAGCATCCCTAAGCTGTCACAGTAATAGTACCACCTCGCCGGCTCTACTTTAATGTGCTTGCGGATCATGTTAAAACCCATTTCTTTCGTTTTTTCTATATCAAATTTTAGAGCCTCATCTGTTGGAGCTGTATATAGACCATCAGGCCACCAACCCTGATCGAGCGGTCCAAATTCAAATAAAAATTGGTTGTTGAGCATCATCTTTTTAATACCATTTGCATCCGGCGCGACAGAAATTTTTCGCATGGCGAAATAGCTTTTTATTTCATCCAGCACTTTGCCTTTCCGAATAACAGCAATTTTAAGATGGTATAAAAATGGATTAGATGGGGACCATGTTTGCGGATTTGCTATTTTTAAAGTAGCGGAAGTATCAGATCCGGTTTTTTCAGCGATCTTTTCATTCCCTTTCCAAACAGTAACGGTAATTGCATCTTCGGGCTGAATATTATGAACAGAAGTATTTACAGTTATACTTTCCTTATCAAGGTCAGGAATTTGTTTTGTTGAAACTATATAGGTTTCAGGAACAGTTTCCAACCACACTGTTTGCCAGATACCTGTAACAGGTGTATACCAGATTCCTCCCGGCTTTACTACCTGTTTTCCTCTTGGCTGCGGTCCCTTGTCAGTTGGATCCCAAACTTTCACTGACAGTTGTTGTTTACTACCTTTATTTAACGCATCAGTAATATCAAAGGTAAAAGGATCGTAGCCACCTTCATGCCGCCCAATTTTTTTACCATTTACAAATATGTCAGTTCTCCAGTCTACTGCGCCAAAATGCAGTAATATTTTTTTACCTTTTCTATTTCCGTGAATAGTTATATTTTTTTGGTACCAGAGAATGCTGTCTTTGCCTACTGTTTTTGCAACACCGGATAAAGCGGATTCTACGGGAAAAGGAACCAAAATATTTCCCTGAAAAGATGAGGGAATATTGAAAGTATCTGAAACAGGAAGAATCGCGAATTGCCAAAGGCCGTTTAAGTTTTGCCAGCCATTTCTTTGCAATTGCGGCCGGGGGTAATCAGGTAGAGTATTGACAGGGTTTACATCTGCTGCCCATTGGGTAGTAATATGGCCGGGAACAATTTTCCAGGAGGTTTGCTGGGCATTCGTGAAAAATGCAAATAAAAGAACGGCAAGCAAAAGGTTAAGTTTCTTCATGAATTTTAATTTTTTAAAAGAATATTAAAAGAATTTTCTTTTTAAAGAATAATAAACAGCTGTTCTTATAATTTTTGTTTAATTTAATTTAGAATGAATAGTCAGGAGATCAGTCTCAAAAGAGGGTAATAATTTGTGAAACCGGGAAGGTTAAAACCTTCCCGGCTTTTCTCACACAACTATACCTGATTTTAAAAAATGTGCCGATTTCTTTAAAATGAAACTTTCTCTAAAGGTGAAAAGATCATATCTTCTACATTTGCAATCTTAATTCCTACACGCGCAAAAACATAAGATTGGGTTGTTGCTAATGCCGGAACCGTAACACTTAAAGTAACATTATCAGGATCCGTTATGTCACTGCCAGCCATATCTTTTAAAGCAATATTTTCACCACCGGACACAAATTGTGTTTTGTTGATATAAAGGCTTACTCTTTCAATATCTTTTGCAAGAGAATCGGTGATGATTTTATCTATTTTAAAAGTTGCCGTAACGGTACCACCTGAGCCTGAAATATGAGTATTTCTGATCATGTAATAAGGAGTCACTTCTAAATTTACTGTTTGGCTACCATTTAAAGTAATTGAAAGCGAATCAGGATCGCCGACGGCATTTTGCTTCCATAAAAATGGCCCCTGGCCGTTCGGAATTATCAATTTATAATTTCCATCGAACAAAAGCGCGGAATAGCTTCCATTCTGTTCAAAAGTTCCATTAATTGGCCCAACCTTTCCAAATCCATACTGATATAACTGAAAAGGCACCTGGTTTCGTTCCAGTTGTATTGAGTCACCATTATACATAAGTTTGCCTGTTAAAAAAGATCCCGGTTCAGCATAATTATCTTTTTTGCACGAAACAAAGGAAGCACTTATGGTAAGTATTAAAATATATTTAAAACAATTTTTCATATCTATAAGTTTGATTTTTTATTGGTTGGGTTGTCTTACAATTTTTGGATTGGCAGCTATTACACCGTCAGGAATTTGAGTGTAATAATTTCCAATAAGAAAACGGTTGACACCGGTAACCAGAGCAGGTAGAGTTTCTTTAAAAACCCATTTAACATTGTCAGGATTTGCCGGATCATATTCCTTGTAAGGCCATAATCCCCACGGCTGAGTGCTATGTTTTTTAGCGTTGCCGATATTGCTTTCCAGATCGCTTAACGTTGTTGGAACACCATCCCAACGATAAGTTGCCAAACGCCAACGTTTCATATCATAGAAATAAAGCCCTTCAAAAGCAAGTTCCACTTTCCGTTCATGAACAATACGGTCAAAAGTAATTTCTGAAGGTGCAAGAGGAGTTGTAAGTCCTGCCCTTGCTCTTACCATATTCAGATACGTAGCAGCGGTAGTATTATCACCCAATTCAAAAGAAGCCTCAGCAGCATTTAATAAGACTTCGCCAAAACGATAACGGATAAAGGCCACTTCGCTTCCCTGCCCTCTTCTTCCGGATCCAATAGTAGGATCAAGGTATTTGCGAATATAAAAACCGGTTTGTGTTCGGAGTTCAAGTCCATTTACAGGCCCATCTTTTCCTACTACCTGTACATCCGGAGTTCCCGGAACAATAGGTTTTAAATGGCCCGCTTCATCGCTGGTAACAATAGTTCCATTTGGTAATCTATAACCAGCCCAGATATCTACAGTTTGTCCTTTAAATTTACCTCCGGGAAGAAGTATGGTACCAGCAAGGCGCGCATCTCTGTCTGCAAAAATATCCTGAATATTGTCATAAATAATGGGAGCGCCTGAACTATTAGTAGTGGCGAAAGGAGCATAGGTATTGTCCAACTTTTCAAAACTTTGAGCCAGGTTCAATGATGGGTTAAGCCTGCCTGCATCACCTCCTTCATCAGAAAAAGAATAGGGTTGATCATTCGTAGTAAATGCATGTGTTTTGCCTCCTTGCTTAAAATCCTCAAAGAAGATTGTTTCGGGACTGTTTTTATCCAAAAAAACATTCGCAAAATTGTCGGATAGCTGTGCAAGACTTGATCCGTCCGGAGCAGTTTTTAATTTATATGGACCTGCATTGCCGTCAATAATCTCCTTAGCAGCTCTTAATGCGATCGTATAATAATCATTTGCTTTAGAGGAAGGAATTCCTACTTCACCAGCTGGCAATGAAACTACCGGCGTAGTAGCCCCATATTTGGCAATCGATCCTGCATATAAAGCTGCCCTGCATTCCATTGCCAGCGCCGCCCCTTTGCTTGCCCTTGATTTTACACCTATATCAGCAGGTAGGTCATTTTTAATGGCTTCCGCTTCACTAATGATGAAATCATACATCTCCGATTCTTTAGTCCGGGGTAATTGAAGTCCATTTACCTTACCACTGTAATCATAATCCAAGGGCTCCAAAACTAAAGGTACACCACCATACCTTTTTGTTAGCTCAAAATAAAAGTTAGCTCTTAAAAAGCGCGCTTCCGCATAAAATCTATTTTTATCGTCATCTGACAGTCCTGTGGAAGCGCTGTCTCTTTCGAGAAATAAATTTAAATCTCTAATATAATTATAACTGTCAAACCAATTAACACCCCACTCTCCATAACCCCAGCCTGTTCTTTGGACAAAGAAGGCGCTTCCATTTTCTGATGGAAAACTTTCACTAAAGTCAGTAAAACTTGCCCAACCATTATCCAATCCACTAAAATCCACCTGGCGGTTGTATAAATCCGCTAAAACAGATAATACTAACTTAGGATCACTAAATACCTGATCGTTGGTTAAAAAAGTATTTGGTTTCACATCCAGAAAATCACTGTCTTTTTTACAACCCCAGGCCGTAACTATAAAAATTGAAATTATTACTATTGATAGTTTCTTTTTCATTGAAATTATTTTTATTTCCAAATTTGTATTTTATAAAGAGAGATTAATACCTACATTAATTACCCTGTTTTGCGGAAACTGAAGGCCGTTATCATCCACTGTTTCAGGATCCAAACCATATCCGGAAAGGTTGTCAATTGAGAACAGGTCATAGCCATTGATGTACACCCTGGCAGTTTGTATTTTGACTCTTTCCAAAAGGGACTGAGGTAAAGAATAACCCAATTCTATCGTTCTGGCCCGTATATAAGTTACATTATGCAGCCAAAAGGTAGACTGTGTACCATAATCACTATGACCATGACCGGGATTGTACCTGTTAGCCGGATATTTACCGGGAACCCATGGGCTGTTAGGATCATAAATATCCGTCCGGTGCCACCGGTCTTCAAATATCGCATTTAGATTTCCGTTGTTCTGGAAAGCCCAACGTTGTTCCCAGTTCTGAAACCACGAGAAACCAGATGCGCCGGAGAAATCAGCATGAAAATCAAACCCATTGTAGGCAAGTGAAAAATTAAAGCCAAAATTGATTTGAGGTTGGGCACCATAGGCATAGCTGATTGGTCTCTGGTCATAACCATCGATTTTGCCATCACCATTTATATCCTTATAAATGAGATCTCCCGGAAGCAAAGTACGGTTTCCCTGACCATCAATGTCCACCTTATAGCTATTGATCTGATCCTGTGAAGTAAACTGACCTATACAGATATACCCCCAGTCTTTATCGGTAAATCTATCTTCACCGGAATTGCGGTATTGATCCCATGAATTATTAAAGAGGGGATTGTAAGAATTCAGGAATTCAGAACGTGTAAAAGAAAGATTACCCCCAACGGTAAAATTCACATGTCCTGCTTTGCCGAAATAAGCCAATGAACCTTCTTCACCATATTGTGCATCAGAGTTGATATTTTGATTTGCAAGGTTGTAGCCTACTTCCTGTGGTAATAACACATCATTTTTAGATCCTGGTAAACCGGTACGTTTTCTATAAAACCAATCAAAGGTTCCTGATAACTTACCATTCAATAAGCTAAAGTCTACTCCTATATCAGTGATCTTGCTTTTAAGCCATGAAATGGTTGTAACTGTAACCCCTTTGTCCCTGGATGCCGGAACTATGTTTCCATCGAGGATTCCATTTCCCTGAGTACCATAATTGTATCCGGCCAGGTATGCAAAAGGAGGTACAATCGGTGTGTTATTAGGATTGTCATCACCAAGTACACCATAAGATGCTCTGAATTTTAAAGAACTGATCACATTGGTTTTATTTCCCATCAAAGCCTGGAAGAAAGGTTCTTCACTCAATCTCCAACCGACTGATCCACCGGGAAAATAACCAACTCTATGTCCTGGAGCGAATAGGTATGAAGCATCACGTCTGGCAGAAGCTTCAAAAATGTATTTATTATCATAACTATAAGTTACCCGTGCAATATAGCCAACACGCGCCTGTGTCTGATCTACATCATTGTATTGATCAATAATAGGATAAGTTACCAGTGGAAGGTAATTAGATTGTGGATTTGCGTGCAACCAGTTGTATAAGTGATTGAGCTGAAGCCTTTCCGCAACCACTGTTGCACCGACTGTGCTTTTACCAAAAGTATTATTATACGCCGCCTGAAGTTGTAAGGTAGTATTAATATTTTTGGTTTGCCCTCTTTCCCGCCATGGGTTGGTTGCACCACCAGTTACTTCATAAGTACTATCAGCAGGGTGATAAGTATAGGCCTTGTAAGTGTATTCCTGGTTATTGAGCAATTCATCAGCCATGTAATAAGAACCCAATCCTCTGATAGACAATCCCTTAATCCATGGAAGATCCCATTCTATATGAAAATTAGTTTGAATTACCCTCCAGGTATCCTTATAGTGGCCTGAAAGATTATTATTTAAAAAAGCATAATTCGATTCCAGATGAGGCCCCAGATCATTGAGATATAGAGGATTGTCATTGGCATAAGGTCTTTCCTGTGGCGTATTTCTCAATACTGCAAGTCTTGCTAAAAAATAATCATCCACCCCCGGAACACCAGGATTCTGTCGGGTTTCTACCCTCCCATTAATGTCAAAACCAACTTTTAATCCATTTGCCAATTTTGCAGTAACATTCGATTGGATGTTGGTACGGTTAAAATTATATTCACTTCCCAATACAGAATTTTGAAACAGATTAGTACCGGAAACATAATAATTAA
>Ga0157370_10002988_pt1 | contig 20102 bp, 17 predicted proteins | sample C35metaG_FD_113463 | JGI IMG/M metagenome (GOLD analysis project Ga0157370, IMG submission 113463) | Corn rhizosphere microbial communities from Kellogg Biological Station, Michigan, USA - C3-5 metaG | ecosystem: Host-associated > Plants > Roots > Rhizosphere > Soil | place: USA: Michigan...
GGCACCTGGCAGCGCGTGGTCAGGCTTGCGCTGCGCGATTAGATTTGAAACTGCCGATTTAGTGCTCACGGTCAACACACTCCAAAATACCAAGGGGGCGACACATTCAGCCTGCTCAGCGAGATGAGGCCAAACGGTCTTGAGTTCGCAGTACCGCCTGTGGATGCAAGCCCATCAAACCGTGCTGCTTCTATCCGCGAACCGGAACGTTTTGCCACGTCCAGGAAGCGTCTTACGCAAAATGTGCCTTCTTGGATGGTGGTGCCATCCGTGCACTCATTTCGTTCGAGTCTTTATTAAGGCAGACAATTCTGAAATGCCGATGTTTGCATCCGCGGCAATGTTGCTACAGCACCTTATTCGACCCCGAACAAACAGTTTCCAACTAATGGAACGAATGTACGAGAAATTCTATTTTCCAATTCGTCAGTAGAATATCGCTGTTGTAAGGCTACGACGGCAATCATGCATCAACAAGAAACATTTACTCTTATCAATGCATAATCAAATGTTATCGATTGACGTCTTGGCATCGGCTAGGAAAATTCAAACCGTTGAAAACAAAGAAAAAGATATTTTCACTGGCGTCTGAAGCACCCATCTGAAAATGTATACGCGGGAAATACACTCTATTGACCGACTTCTTGGCCCATGCCAGTCTGGATTCAACAGTTAAGCAAAGTGCCGCAATTGATCTCGTGTTTGAGCATTGGGAACCGCCCCGTGAAAACATGAAGATTCTTGTCGCGCCTAAAGGCATCAAAGCTGACGCGTTCGTTGATCTCCCACCTAACTCGCATTCGGAGCATTTATCTTGAAATTTGAAGGTATTTATACGCCAGCAGTAACTCCTTATAACTCTGATGGGGAGATTGACTGGAACGTGTACTCGGAAGTTTTGGAGTCGCTGATCGAGGCGAAGGTGCACGGCATTATTATCGGTGGGTCGACCGGCGAGTATTATGCGCAGACTGCGGAAGAACGCACCGAGTTGGCAGCCTACGCCAAAGATGTGATCGGCACTCGAGTGCAACTGATCGTCAGTACCGGGGCGATTCGCACCGAAGATGCGGTTCAGTACGCCAAGGATGCCAAATCGATCAAAGCGGACGCCATTCTCGTCACCAGCCCGCCGTATGCGCTGCCGACCTCCCAGGAAAACGCGATCCACGCATTGACGATTGATCGCGCCGCCGACCTGCCGATCATGCTTTACAACTATCCGGGGCGCATGTGCGTTTCGATGGACGAAGAATATTTCACGCGTGTCAGCCAATCGAAAAACGTCGTCGCCATCAAGGAAAGTTCCGGCGACATGGGCCAGGTGCATATGCTGGCCCGGCAGTTCCCCAACATCGCCTTGTCCTGCGGATGGGACGACCAGGCCCTCGAGTTTTTTGCCTGGGGCGCCCGCAGTTGGGTGTGCGCAGGTTCCAACTTCCTGCCCAAGGAACACGTTGCGCTTTATGAAGCCTGCGTGATCGAAAAGAACTTCGACAAAGGCCGTCAAATCATGACGGCGATGATGCCGCTGATGAATGCCCTGGACGGTGGCAAGTTCGTGCAGTCGATCAAGTACGGCTGCGAAGTTGCCGGATTGAAAGTCGGTAACGTGCGCCTGCCATTGCAGCCACTGGAAGCGGACGAAAAGCAGAGTTTCGCGTCGGTCATTACTGAACTCAAACGTAACGTAGCCAACATTTCTTCGGGAGCCAGCCATGGGTGATCTTCTGAGCAAGGCCGAATATGCCGCGCTGGCCAAAGACATTTCGTTGCCGTCCAAGGCGTTCATCAATGGCGCATTCAAGCCCGCGATCTCTGGCAAAACCTTCGCCACGAACAACCCGGCGACCGGTGCCTTTTTGACCAACGTCGCAGCGTGTTCGTCCGAGGATGTCGCCCTCGCGGTGAGCAATGCCAAGGAGGCCTTTGAGGATGGACGCTGGAGATCTGTTTCTCCGCGGGAGCGCAAAGCGGTCCTGTTGAAGTTTGCAAACCTGCTTGAAAGCCATCAACACGAACTGGCTGTCCTCGAAAGTCTCGATAGCGGCAAACCGGTCAGTGAATGCCAGTTGGTTGACATACCGGACACCATCCACACGATCCGCTGGCACGCAGAACTGATTGACAAGATTTACGACAACACCGCTCCGGTGGGCAGCGACGCGCTGACCATGGTAGTTCGGGAGCCAATCGGCGTGGTGGGCTGCGTATTGCCCTGGAACTTCCCGCTGCTGATGCTGGCCTGGAAAATCGGCCCGGCGCTCGCTGCGGGCTGTTCGGTCATCGTCAAACCTGCTGAGCAAACCTCGCTGACCACGTTGCGTGTCGCGCAGCTGGCGTTTGAAGCCGGCGTACCTGCCGGCGTACTCAACATTGTCACCGGCACGGGCAAGGACGTCGGTGAACCGATTGGTTTGCATAACGATGTCGACATGGTCAGCTTCACCGGCTCCACCGCGACCGGTCGCCGTTTCCTGCATTACGCCGCCGATTCGAACCTGAAACGCATCGTCCTCGAGTGCGGCGGAAAAAATCCGGCCGTGGTGATGGACGATGCCCAAGACCTGGATCTCGTCGCTCAGCACGTGGTCAATGGCGCGTTCTGGAACATGGGCGAAAACTGCTCCGCAACTTCTCGTCTGATCGTCCATGCATCGGTTAAGGACGAGCTGCTGAAGCGCATGGGCGCCTACATCCGCGAATGGAAAATGGGCGATCCACTCGATCCGGAAAACCGCGTAGGGTCGCTGGTCAGCCCTGAGCATTTTGCCAAAGTGAAGTCGTACCTTGAGCACGCCGCCGCCGGAAAGCTTGAGGTGGTTTACGGTGGTGCGACCAAAGACGGCGCCTTTGTAGAGCCGACGGTGATTGACGGTGTTGGTCGAGACAACCGGCTGTTCCAGGAAGAGATCTTCGGCCCGATTCTGTCGGTCACCACCTTCAACACGATCTCCGAAGCCATTGCGCTGGCCAATGACACGGTCTACGGCCTCGCGGCCTCGGTATATACCGGCAGCCTGCGGCGGGCAATCAAGTTGTCGCGGGAAATTCGCGCGGGCATCGTCACCGTGAACTGCTTTGGTGAGGGCGACGCATCGACACCCTTCGGTGGCTACAAGGAGTCGGGCTTCGGCGGTCGGGACAAATCCATTTTCGCCCATGACCAGTACACCGAAATCAAAACCATCTGGATCGATGTGTCTGATCGGTCGGATGAAGAGACCGAAAAATGAGCACCCATACCATCAAGCGCCTGCCGGTAGATACCGGGGTTTCAGGTTGGGAGGCGATTTCCGAACGCACTGCGCCTGTCCGCATGCTTGATGGAAACGTGACGGCGGACTGGCTGATTATCGGGGCCGGTTTTGCCGGCCTGTCCGCCGCTCGCAGACTTTCACAGCTGCACCCGGGTGACAGCATTGTCGTGGTCGATGCTCATGAAGTCGCCAAGGGGCCGGCCGGCAGAAACTCTGGTTTCATGATCGATGTGCCGCACAGTCTGTCGTCCGGGGAATACTCCGTGGCGAGTGAGTCTGCAACGGCGCTGGAAATTGCGCAGAACCGCTTTGCGATTGCTTTTGCCGCTGCCGCTGCGCGGGAGTACGGCATGTCTGCCGACACGTTCGATCCTTCCGGGAAGATCAACGCGGCCGCCACTGAGCGGGGATTGAAACTGAACGTCAATTACGCTCAATCCCTTGAACGCATTGGCGAGAAGTTCCAGATGTTCGATGCCGCGCAAATGCGCGAAATCACCGGGTCCGCCTATTATCACGGTGGGATCTACACGCCGGGCGCAGTGATGATTCAACCCGCGCAATACATTAGAGACCTGGCAGCAGGGCTCGAAGGGAAAATCACGCTGTTCGAACGCTCTCCGATTGTTGAATTGACCAGGCAGGGAAGTGGTTGGAGCGCTCGATCTCATAACGGGACGGTGCACGCACCCAAGGTCATCCTGGGAGTTAACGGGCACATTGAAGACTTTGGCCATTATCAAGGACGACTGTTGCACGTTTTCACTTATGCCTCCATGACGGCTGCTTACAGTGATGATGCATTCAGGAAAGAGGTGCCGGGTAAAGCCAGGTGGGCGTTGTTGCCGGCGGATCCCATGGGCGCGACCGTCCGCAAGATCTCTTCAGCCGGTCTCTCGCGTATCGTCATCCGGACCAAGTTTACCTATGACCCGAGTATCCAGGTCACTCCAGAGCGGGTAGCGGCGGTGGCCAAAGAACAGCGACATTCCCTGGATGCGCGCTTTCCCGAATTGAAATCCACTGCGTTGGAATTCAGTTGGGCCGGCCGCCTGTGTCTGAGTCGTAACAGCGCCGCTGCATTTGGCGAGATTGAAGAAAACCTGTACTCGGCTTGCTGCGAAAACGGACTGGGTACTGTGAAAAGCACCCTGGCCGGTGTGATGGCTGCGGAGTTGGCATCGGGTACGCGTTCGGAGTTTCTCGATAGCTTCAGTCACGCACCAGGCCCCAGCAAGCTACCACCCAGGATAATAACGAAACTGGGCGTCAGTTCGGTTATTCGCTGGCATGAGTTTTGGGCCGGGCGAGAAGGCTGACAAGTTCAAGTCGTCGGCTATCTACCGACTTCAAAGTCTGATCGGAACGATCTACGAAGGAAAGGTTGATTGAATAGCGACCGAACAAAAAATATTGCGCATTTAACGACGCCCACCGTTGCTGCTAATCCCGGGATCGCGAGGCCCCAACTCGGGATTTTCCTCTGCCTGCTTTCAATGCTGATTTTCGCCAGCCAGGACGGCGTAACCAAGGTGCTTGTCAAAGACTTCCCGGTTGCCCAACTGGTCATGGTGCGTTATTGGGTGTTTGTCGTTTTTGCTCTCGGATATGCCGCTTACCTAGGCAGGAGCCAGGCGACGTTTCGCAGTAAGCACCCTTGGCTGCAAATCATTCGAGCGCTGTTAGCCGTTGGTGAAACCCTGCTGTTTGCGGTGGGGCTACGATATTTGGGGCTGGCCGAAATGCACGCACTTTATGCCGTATTTCCGCTGATGACACTGGCATTGGCGGGGACCGTGCTTGGGGAGTTCATAGGTCTACGGCGCTGGATTGCGGCGGCCATAGGGTTCACCGGCACACTGGTCATCCTCCGGCCAGGCGCGGGCGTCTTTGAACTCGCGGCGCTGATCCCGCTGCTGGCTGCTTTGGCGTTCGCGGTGTTCAACGTACTAACGCGTCGAATCAGCCAGCACGACTCCTTTGCTACGAACATGCTCTTTATGGCGTGTGTGGGTGCCTTGACGGTCACATTCGCGGGGCTGCCTGCATGGGTTTCTCCGACTCCGATCCAGGGCCTCTTGATGGGGATCCTGGCATTGACGGGAGTAGTCGCACAGATTCTCTTCATTCAAGCACTGAAATACGCGACGGCTTCAACCTTGCAGCCTTTCAACTATGCGCTTCTGGTGTTCGCCACGTTGATTGGTGTAATCGTTTTTGCCGAGCACCCGGATACCTGGGTGGTTGTCGGCGCAGCGTTGGTGATTATCGGTGGGATGTATGCGATCAAAGCCAAGGCGTGAACATTCAACCTATCGCTTCGAGACTTATTTTGGCTCATCTGATTTCTCTCCCCTGGACTACCATGGGCTCAGGGATTAAACCCCACCGCAGAATCTTGCAGCGGAGGAGGGTAAGTCCCTCCCTCCGTTGCAACTCGGGCGGATTCGATCAAAACGGCAGTGGCAGTTTCGCCGTGCGCCCCCCATCCACCACCAGCACCTGCCCGGTGATGAAGGCCGATGATTCGGAGGCCAGGAAAACGACTGTCCCGCCCACATCCGCCGGCAACCCGGTACGTCCGACCGGGTGAAGGCGCAGGAGTGCCTGGCGAGCCGTACGCGGATCCGCTTGAGCTGAGAGGTATGCATCACTCAGCTCGGAGTTTATCCACCCCGGAGCAATGGCATTGCAGCGAATGCCGTCGCGGCCGAGATCGATTGCCAAGGCTCGGGTCAGCCCATGGATGCCCGCCTTGGACGCACAGTACGCGGCATGTTCAGGGTTGGCGCCTATCCCTTCGATCGACCCGATGTTGATAATGCTGCCACCGCCTCGCTGACGCATCTGAGGCACCAACGCCTTACACAGGAATGCGGGCGCTCGCAGATTGACAGCCATCATGCGATCCCAGTCCTGCTCGGTCATATCATCGATGGACTTCTCGAACATGAACCCGGCGTTGTTGACCAATACATCGATTCCGCCAAGCTGCTCCTGGGCAAACTGTGCAATCAAACTCGGTGACTCCATCGAAGCGAGATCAGCCTCGACGAAACAGACTTGAGGGTGATTCTGCAAGTCGGCGTCCAGTGCCTGACGCTGAGCGATCAACACAGAAGCTCCCGCCTCCAGCAGTTGTTCGGTGATGCCTCGGCCAATCCCTCTGCCGCCACCGGTCACCACTACATTTTTACCTTTGAGCATCGCTACTCTCCTTAGCCGGATACCGGCTTGGCGCCTGTGACTTCTACGGTTTCACCGGCGATGTACCTGGCCTCGTCGGACGCCAGAAATGCGATGACATCCGCAATGTCTTCAGGCTCGGCGATACGGCCTAATGGCACGCTCTTGTTCAGTTCTTGCACAGCCTTATCCGGATCCAGGCCTCGACGCTCAAAGCCGCTGCGTATCATCGGGGTATTGATTTCGTGCGGGCACACGGCGTTGACACGGATGCCCAAAGGGGCGCAATCGCGGCCCAGATTTTTAGTTAAAGCCGCGACGGCCCCTTTGCTTGTGCAATACGCCACGTGAGCGGGGCCGGGATAAATACCCCACACAGATGATGTGTTGACGATTGCGGCGCCCGGGCGATTTTTCATGTGCGGTATCGCGGCACGGCAGATGAAGAACACCGCATTCAGGTTTACGCCCATGGCGTCAAACCACATGTCGTCAGTGGTTTCCTCAATTGTGCCGCGGGGAATGATGCCCGCATTGTTCAATACGATGTCGATTCCCGAAAAAACATCGACGGCAGTTTGGACAATCGCTTCGCAATATTCTTTACGGCGTAAGTCGCCAGCCACGTAGTGCACTTCAGCGCCCAGGTCACGGACTTTTGCGGAAATTGATTTGCAACCGCCTTCATCAAGATCAGACAAAACAAGCTTTGCGCCTTCTCGGGCGAACAATAACGCTAACGCCTGTCCGACGCCCCCAGCAGCGCCGGTGATGATCACCACTTTATTATTAAACTTCATGGCACCTACCTAATATTATTTTTGGTAGAACCATTATTTGGTTTCATTGGTTCTAATCGTCTAGCAACTTTTTTATAGGGGCAAAGATAACCTGTTGTTATCTAAAAGATGGAAGCGACAGCAGATCATAAGTGACCAGTCGTACGGCTCGGGCGGTATTCAGTGAGGCAGTCCGTTGTGAGATCGAATGCGGGCAGCGTCTAAAAAATGTACGCCGCTGTACATGCCGTGTACGCCACAGACCCTGAGGTGTACAGTGGGGATGAATTTTTAATTAAAGGTGCAACCCGAATGTCGCAGACAGGAAGGGCGAAAACCAAAGCGCAGGACGCAGGCTGGCGAGGCTCCGTCGATGGTTGGCTGGACGCCGCCTACGATGCCCTTAAAGAGTCGGGTGTGGATGCTGTGCGGGTGATGCCGCTGGCCAAACGCTTGAATTTGTCTCGCACCAGCTTCTATTGGTTCTATGAAGATCGGGAACAGCTGCTAGCGGCGCTCCTCGCTCGATGGCGGGACAAGAACACCGGCGGTATGGTCGGCCAATGCGAGAGTTACGCAGAAAGTATTTCTGAAGCGATTCTCAACATCTTCGAGTGCTGGGTGAACCCCGAGCTGTTCGATTCACAGTTCGAATTTGCCGTGCGTAGTTGGGCGCTGCAATCGGACGAAGTCAAAGCTGAAATCGCTCTGGCCGATGAGGCGCGGATGAATGCCCTGGCCGCGATGTTCCGACGGTTTGGCTACGACGGCGAGGGGGCTGATGTTCGGGCCAGGACGATCTACCTCACGCAGATCGGCTACATCTCCATGAAAACCAATGAAGATATCGTCGTACGATTTCGACGGATTCCTCAGTACGTGAGCGTGTTTACCGGCAAAGTACCGAAGCGGCGCGAACTGGACCGCTTTTATGGAAAGTTCGGCTACGCGGAAAAAGAACCCGGTGTCTTCGTTCCCTTGGTCGAAACATTCGAGGAGTCCGCTGCCGATGGAGAGTAGAACGCTGGGCATCATCGGGGGCACCGGCTGGCTCGGGCGTGCAATTGCCGAGGCGCTCCTCGAAAGCAGTTTCATCAAGCCTGACCATTTGTTGATTTCGAACCGCTCCGGCGTCAGTACCTTCGAGCCAGGTGTGAAGTTGCTCGCCGACAACCAGCAGTTGGTGGTCCTCAGCGATATTGTCGTGCTCTCCATCCGGCCGGAGCAGTTTCGCGAGCTGCAGATCAACGCCCGTGGCAAGCTAGTGATTTCTCTGATGGCTGGCGTTTCGGCGGCAGCCATCAGCGCGGCCACCGGTGCGGATGTAATAGTGCGGGCCATGCCGAATGCAGCCGTGGAAATCAGACAGTCGTTCACGCCCTGGTACTGTGTCGGAAACCTTGTTGAACGCGACCGCGAATGGGTGCAGCGTTTATTCGAGTGCGTCGGTGCGGCGGACGAACTGCCTGACGAAGACGGTATTGATTACCTCAGCGCATTGTCCGGGACGGGGCCGGCGTTCCCGGCAATGTTGCAGATGGCGCTGACTAATCAGGCGGTGGCGGCGGGCATTCCTCTTGCCATCGCGCAGCGTGCAGCACAAGGCGTGATGGTGGGCGGCGGGCAGATGCTGGCCAACCGCGATCCGCGGCAAATGATTGAATCGTTGATGGCATACCGGGGTGTGACGGCAGCCGCGTTGCAGTCGATGGCCGATCAAGACATCGAGTCCATCGTCGGGCGAGCGGTCCAGGCGGGCGCTGAAGTGGCGCGGCGCGGTCTGTAAGCGGGGCAATAATAAGCACTGAAGGCCCGTTAAAGGGCCTTCAGTTTTTAATCGCGAACCTCCGTTCCACCCGGAAGGGAGGCCTGGATTCAGAGGTCTTTCACCAGGCGCAAAGCGTCGTAGATGGCCGCGTGAGTATTACGAGCTGACACGGCATCGCCGATCCGGAACAGCTGGAAGCGCCCCTCGGGATTGGTGACGATGTTCTGTGCCGTGCCGGCGATCAAGTCATGCTGCTCCACCGCGCCGCCATTGCTGGAGAGCGGACGCAGGTCGAAGTACAAATCGTCCAGAGGAAGGGTGCCGTGGTTGACGACCACCTGATCGACCACGCGTTGCTTGTGAACCTTGCCGTAATCGCTGCCCAAGGTGGCAACGAGCCCGCCATCGCGTTTTTCCACGGTATCGACCCGGTAGGTGACGGTGAAAGTGACGGCCAGGTCCTGCAGGCTGCGCATGTAGGGCACCAGGTTCATGGCCATGACTTCAGGTGCAAACGAGCGGTCTGTCGTGACGATCTCCACGGTCGCACCGCTTTGCGCGATGACTTCGGCAGCCTGCAGGGCGGCATGATCCCCCGCATCGTCGAAGATCAATACGTTGCGGCCGGGCTTGATGTCGCCGGAAATGATGTCCCAGGTTGAAACCACGTGTTCGTTGCCTGCGCTGAGCACCTCGGTATCCGGCAGGCCGCCGGTGGCAACGATGACCACATCTGGTTCGAAGGCTTGCACGGTGTCGGCTTCGGCCCAGGTGTTGAAATGAAACTTCACCCCCAGCCGTTCGCATTGCGCCATGCGCCAATCAATGATGCTGATCATCTCGCGACGTCGCTCGCTCAGCGCCGTCAGGCGAATCTGCCCGCCGGGCTGGTCAGCCGCCTCGAGCACCGTCACGTCATGGCCGCGCTCACCGGCGACCCGCGCTGCTTCCAGCCCCGCCGGGCCGCTGCCGATCACCAGCACCTTGCGCCTGACGGCGGCTTTGGGAATGTCGTGGGGCATGGTGGTTTCGCGCCCCGTCGCCGCGTTGTGGATGCAATAGGCCGCGCCGCCCTGGTAGATGCGGTCCAGACAGTAGTTGGCACCTACGCACGGGCGAATCTCTTCTTCGCGCTTCTCGATGATTTTGCGCACGATGTGTGGGTCGGTCATGTGCGCCCGGGTCATGCCCACCATGTCCACTTTGCCCGAGGCGATCGCGTAGCGCGCGGTGGCCACATCGGGGATCTTGGCGGCGTGGAAGGTCGGGAAGCCGGTTGACGAGCGAATCTCACCCGCGAAGTCGAGGTGCGGTGAGTTGCGCATGCCCTGAATCGGGATCACATCGGTCAGGCCGGCATCCGTATCAATGTGACCGCGCACGACGTTCAGGAAATCAACCAGCCCGCTGTCCTTGAGCATGTGAGACACCTGCATGCCCTCGCTGGCCGTGAAGCCTCCGGGCAACTCTTCATCACCGGTGTAGCGAACGCCCAACAGAAAATCTTCGCCGACCCGCTGGCGGATGCCACGCAAGACGTCGAAGGTGAAGCGCATGCGGTTTTCCAGCGAGCCGCCGTAAGGCCCGTCGAGGTCATTGGTCAACGGCGACCAGAACTGGTCCATCAAATGGCCGTAAGCCTGAAGCTCCAGGCCATCGAGACCTGCCGCTTTCATGCGCTCCGCGGCGTCGACATAGTCCTTGATGATCCGCTCGATGTCCCATTCCTCCATTTTCTTCGGGAAGGAACGGTGCGATGCCTCGCGGCGGTGCGAAGGCGACACCACGGGTAACCAGTCGGCCTTGTCCCAGCGGGTGCGACGGCCCAGGTGCGTCAGTTGAATCATCACCGCTGCACCGTGTTCGTGGCATTCATCGGTCAGGTCTTTCAGCCATCCGACCACTTCGTCCTTGTAGGCGAGCACATTGTTGAACACCGGTGGGCTGTCCCTTGAGACGGCAGCGGAACCGGCCGTCATGGTCAGGGCGACTCCGGCTTTTGCGCGTTCCACGTGGTAAGCGCGGTAGAGATCCTTGGGCATGCCGTTCACAGGATAGGCCGGTTCATGGGAGGTGGTCATGATCCGGTTTCTGAGGGTCAGGTTCTTGATTTTATAGGGTTGCAGCAAGGGATCACTGGACATCGCAGTGCGCTCCAAAGTGGGCTTCATCTGACTCGGTGACTTGAAGTTAGGATAAATGTACATCTGTGTCAATGATCAGTGACATAGGTGTACATTTTGCTTGCGTGGCAAAAAATCCAGTATTAACATCCGCCCAATCGAGACTGAGACCTGGATGGAACAATGAGTGCTTAAAGGTGACGGTTCAGATGTGACTCAGTGAGATGAAAGAGGGCGCCGTTGTGCTTTCTGAATCTTCTGTCCTATCGATGTTTTGCAGAGGAAAGCAAAAGTGACAGAGTTATTTGATATTCGTTTGGCGAGCAAACAGACCGCGTTCACTGAAATCCCCGTCATCGATATAGCGCCGCTCATCAACGGTGAAAATCCGCTGCAGGTGGCCAGTCAAATAGGTGATGCCTGCGAGAAGGTGGGGTTTTTTTATATAAAAAATCATGGCATCGATCAGCAATTGATCGATGAGATGTACACCTTCACCAAACGCTTTTTCAAACTGCCTTATGAGGAGAAAAACAAACTTAATATCGTGAACTCCGGCCTCACGCTACGGGGTTACATACCGATGTACGCGGAAAACGTCGACCCGGCCAATACCCGCGATTTCAAAGAGTGTTTTGATTGTGGAGCCCATTACGATGAGGTTTCCCCATTTTTTGGCCCTAATCAAATGCCGTCTGCACTGCCGCAATTCGAGAAGGTCGCCGAGGCTTATCACTGCGCGGTACTGGCGCTCGCACGAAAGCTGATTGGCGGGATCGCGCTCAGCCTGGGTTTAGCGCAAGACTACTTTGAACAGTGTCAGCGCAAGCCCATCACTATTCAGCGGGTTTTGCGTTACCCACCCCAGATCGGAAGGGTGACCCAAGAAGAGATCGGTATTGGGGCTCACACGGACTATGGTTTCCTGACGGTCCTGTCCCAGGATGCCGTTGGCGGTCTGCAAGTCATGAACCGTGCAGGGGAGTGGGTCACTGCGCCACCGGTTGAAGGTACGTTTATCGTCAATATTGGTGATCTGGTTCAGACCCTCACCAACGATCGCTACACCTCGACCATGCATCGTGTGATCAATACGAGCGGCCTGGAGCGTTATTCAATACCTTTCTTTATTGATTTGGATTTCGACGCGATTGTCGAGCCGGTGCCCACTTGTGTGAGTGCGGCATTGCCCGCGAAGTACGAAGCGTATACGTGCGGCCAACATAAATTTAAGCGTTTCGTTGATAGCTATGCGCATTTGAAAGGTGCGTAGGGAGGCTGTGTGCGTCGCGGGTTTGCAGTGAAGTTGTAGAACGATTTGATATCAGTCTTTAGACTTCGTCAGGTCTTTCTGCAGGTGATCAAGCAGTGACGCCAGTTTCAATTCGGCATCAGTCAGCGCTTGTTCTGACGCGACTTCCCAGTAGGGTGCTATTTCGAGCAAATCAGGTTCCGCCTCGGCCCGCAGGCACCATTGATGATGATCGTGCCATGAGCCGAGCGACGCTTGTACCGACTTTAGCTGAGCTCTGGATTTAGCCTTGAGCGGTGACAATGCTGGAAATGCATCGGTAAGGTATCTCGCGTTTTTCACGGTGATCCTCAGTTCGTGCCGGTCAAAATGCTTGTCCCGTAGCCCGGCAATCAGCTGATTGATTCTTTTCTTCAGGGCTTTCTGAATCTGTCTTTTTACATCAGTCAGCTCGCCGGCTCTCTCGGCGGTCCTGAACAACTCTGGCCATCGATCCAGTTCGCCAAACAATTTGTCGAGTACCGGGTTGCCGGCGATTTTTCGAAAGTGTTCTGTCAGGGTCGCGCTTCGGCTCATGGCCTGGCGCAGATAGCCCATTTTCTGCAGTTCGCCAATGATGACCTCCAGATCTCTCGTTAGGGTAGTCGCTTTGCCGACCTCAGCTGCAGCCTGATTCAACGCGACAACCTCAGGCAGGTTGCGCAGCGGACGCAAAAGGCTGCGTATTTTCCTGACCGCTATCGTCAAGTCATGCAGGGCTCCCGCGCAGTCTGAGTGCCGATATTGCATAGATAAATGCAGAGGAACCCCACCTGAAAGAGCAAAATGGGGCGGATTTATCAGGGGCGACCTTCTGCTTCTGGCCGACCTCTGCCTGTCGTGACGGGCAGCAGACGACCGATTCTGTTGAAAAAGTAGCTCCCCTGTCTGGCCTGCGGCAAAATCTCTGCATTGGCCAGCAGGGAAGTACGCAGCATGATGGGACAGTTATCGAGTGGGCAGGAGCGACTGTTTTACTCGTTCAACCTTGAAGATCACATCCCCGCCAATCACCTTCTGCGCAGCATTGATCGGTGTCTCGATCTGAACGATCTGCGCCATTACCTCGCCGATTTCTATAGCCCGATTGGGCGTCCGTCGATTGATCCCGAACTGATGATTCGCATGCTGATCGTGGGCTATTGCTACGGCATTCGCTCAGAGCGGCGGTTGTGCGAAGAGGCCCATTTGAACCTGGCGTATCGCTGGTTCTGCCGGTTAAGCCTTGAAGATGAAGTCCCCAATCACTCGACCTTTTCCAAGAATCGACATGGCCGTTTTCGGGACAGTGATCTGTTTCGCTGGTTGTTCAATGAAGTGCTGCGTCGCTGCATGGACGCAGGTCTGGTCAAGGGCGAAGGCTTTGCCGTGGACGCCAGCATCATCAAAGCGGATGCGAGTCGGCAGCGCGGCGTACCGGGCGATGAACAGGTCAACTGGAGCGATCCGTCCCTGAGCACCCGCGCCGTGGGTGAGTACCTTGAGGCACTTGATGAAGAGGCTTTGGCCGAAACGCTACCGAAGCGCCTATCGCTGACGGATCCTCAGGCTCGCTGGACCGCTGCTCCAGGCGGCCCAGCGTTCTACGCTTATTCCACGAATTATCTGATCGATACCGAGCACGGCGTCATCGTGGATGTGGAACCCACACCGGCTCATCGCACGGCCGAGGTCGAGAGCACCAAGACCATGATCGATCGCGTTGAAGCGCAGTTCGACATCAAGCCGGAACGCCTCATCGGCGATACCGCGTACGGCACCGCGCCGATGCTGGCCTGGATGGTGGAGGAAAAAGACATCGAACCGCACGTGCCGGTGTGGGACAAAACCGAGCGCAAGAACGACAGTTTTTCGAGCAACGATTTCCACTGGGATGGAGAGGTTGAGGAATACCGCTGCCCGGTCGGCAACGCATTGCTCAGCGAATGGCGAGCCTTCAAGAACGAGCGCTCACACGTCACCAAAGCCAACACCATCATCTTCCGATCCCGGCAGACCGACTGCGTTGCCTGTCCGATGAAAGCCAAGTGCTGCCCAAACACATCGTTCCGCAAGATTGCTCGCAGCGTCCATGAAGCCGCTCGTGATGTGGCTCGGCGCATCGCAGCGACGCCGGCATATCAGCGCTCTCGCCACGAGTGTAAGAAGGTCGAAATGTTGTTTGCTCACCTCAAGCGCATCCTGAAACAGGATCGCTTGCGGCTACGTGGCATGAGTGGCGCGACCGACGAGTTCACGCTGGCCGCCGCGGTGCAGAACCTGCGACGGCTGGCAAAATTTACCTCTCAAGGGCCACCGCTCACGGGATAGGTGCGTCTGCACGAAGCCAAAAACCTCAAATTAACCCAATAACCGAGCAGCAAAGGTCAACGAAGGGCCGAAAAACCACGCAACGTGGTGAATAGGTTCTCCAGAGGTGGCCGTGCCTGAGTTCAGGCGAACTGAAAATCCGACTTTTTCAACAGAATCGGCCGTTCTCTGCCTGTCGACTCTTGTGAGTGCATTGGTCTACCGTATGCAAACGGTGGTCACCGCGAATGCAATTGTCTTGTGAGTGGCAATGCATTGGGTGGTCATGTGCGATGCAATTAGCGTTTAGGAACACTTGAGAATTCACCACATTCGACGCGTCGCATGAGGCTAAACGCTCCACGACGACCTCTTCGCTTCGATAAAAGAGGCCGATGATAGTGAATAATCCTACGTTGCTGCCTGCCTGAGCGTGGGCCGTGTCAATGAGAGATCACTGTCCAAGTGCTCATGGAATCAGTGTCCAAGTTAGCGTGGATCGCTGTCCAAGTGTTTGTGGAATGGGTGTCAAAGTGCGCGTGGAATCCGCAGACCAACTTGCGCACAGAGGCTAAACCCGCTTGAAACACTGGGTTTGGGGGTTATCAGAGAGAGAGAATTGTATCAAGTCGAAAAACCGGCGCGGATATGCCGCTCGGCGGCAACGAAGTGAGAGCCTTGGCCGATTCGACTACCAGCCTTTGACACCGCTCATGTCGGGCAACTTGTGGGCGATGCCCTTATGACAGTCGATACAGGTCGCTTGCCCGGTGGCCAATGATGTGGAGTGCATATTGGCGGCGCGCTTGCCCTGACGAGTGAAGTCCATGAACTCGAAGTTGTGGCAATTGCGGCATTCTCGGGAGTCGTTTGCCTTGAGCCGCCCCCACTCGTGTTCGGCCAGTTCACGCCGCATGTCGAGAAACTTGTCCCGAGTATCGATCGTTCCGAACACCTTTCCCCAGACTTCTTTGGAAGCCTGCATCTTGCGGGCAATCTTGTGCGTCCACTCATGCGGAACATGGCAGTCCGGGCACGTGGCGCGCACGCCGGAGCGGTTGGTGTAGTGAATGGTGTCCTGCAGTTCGACATACACGTTGTCGCGCATTTCGTGGCAGGAAATGCAGAATTTTTCGGTGTTCGTCGCCTCCAGTGCGGTATTGAAACCGCCCCAGAAAATCACCCCGGCGATAAACCCGCCAAGCGTCAAAAAGCCCAGGCTGTAATGCACGCTGGGGCGACGCAGAATCCGCCAGTAATCTTTGAGCAGGACAAGCAAGGCTTTCATGGCCTCTCCTCAAGGTTTCTTCTGGCCGTTGATTTCGTCTTCCAGCACCTGGTCAATGTTCTTGAAGCTATTGTCCACCAGTGGCTTAACGTCTTTTTGTGGCACGTGTCACTGATTGCAGAAATACCGGCGCGGCGAAACCGCTGCCAGTGCCTGGCCATCGCGGTCCATGTAGTGGGTAATGCTGATCATCGGCGCCTGGACGCGTGCGCTGTTGGCACGGCTATGACAAGACAGACACTTGTTGCTGTTCTTGTCGATGTGATAGCCCCGGATACTGTGCGGGATGGTGGGCGGTTGCTCGGGATAGTTGCGCTCGCGCCGGATGTCCTTGTTCTCGTCATCAACCAGTGGTGGCGCCTCAAACTCCTGAGTCAAGGTCCCGCCGGGTCGCCGGCTATCGGGGGCAGGGGCGTCCAACGGGTAAGCGGGCTCTGCCGCGATTGCCGCGGGCAGCCATACCAGCAGCGCGACAAGCAAGGACAGCGAACGAAACTTCATCTGAGCTCTCCTTATGCCGTCTTGATCAACTCAATCCTGATCGCGCATTTTTTGTAATCGGTCTGCTTGGAGATCGGATCCGTCGCATCGAGCGTGACCTTGTTGATCAGCTTGTTGGCATCAAAGAACGGCACAAACACCAAGCCTTGTGGCGGCTTGTTGCGCCCTCGGGTTTCGATGCGCGCGCGCATTTCACCGCGTCGGCTGATTAGCTTTACCTCGCTGCCTCGACGGGCATTCAAGGCTTTGGCATCGGCTGGGTGCATATAGACCAATGCGTCGGGGACCGCCTTATAAAGCTCCTCTACACGCTGGGTCATGCTTCCGGTGTGCCAGTGCTCAAGTACCCGGCCAGTACTCAACCAGAATGGAAAGTCCGCGTCGGGGGATTCCGCAGGGGGCTCGTAGGGCAGCGCGAAGATGATCGCCTTCTTGTCGGGATAACCGTAGAACTGCACACCGCTGCCCTTCTCCACATAAGGGTCGTAGCCTTCCCGGAAACGCCAGCGCGTTTCCTTGCCATCGACGACAGGCCAGCGCAACCCGCGCTCGGTGTGATAGCGATCGAACGGGGCCAGGTCATGCCCATGGCCGCGGCCGAATTGGGCGTATTCTTCGAACAGCCCTTTTTGCAGGTAAAAACCGAAATCCTTGGCTTCGTCGTTTTGATAGGCGGCGTCCATTTGATCCAGCGGAAACTCATCGACCTGACCATTCTTGAACAACACCTCGTACAGGGTTTTGCCCTTGTACTGCGGTGAAGCGCTCAAAACCTCCGCCGACCAGACCTCGTCCGTTTTAAAGCGCTTGGAAAATTCGACCAACTGCCACAGATCCGACTTGGCGTCGCCCGGCGCCTTCACCAACTGATGCCAAAACTGCGTGCGCCGCTCCGCATTGCCGTAGGCACCTTCTTTCTCGACCCACATCGCGGTGGGCAGAATCAGATCGGCCGCTTGCGCAGAGACGGTGGGGTACACGTCCGAGACCACCACAAAGTTATCGGGGTTGCGCCAGCCCGGCAGCACTTCCTGCATGATGTTGGGGCCGGCCTGCATGTTGTTGCTGGCCATCGTCCAATACACGTTGAGCACGCCGTCCTTGAGCATGCGGCTCTGTTGCACGGCATGGAACCCGACTTTTTCATTGATGGTGCCCGATGGCACTTTCCAGATCTGCTCGGCTTTGGCCCGATGCGCCGGGTTGGTGACCACCAAGTCGGCGGGCAAGCGATGAGAAAAGGTCCCCACTTCACGCGCTGTCCCGCAGGCCGAAGGCTGGCCCGTCAGCGAGAAAGGACTGTTGCCCGGCTCGCTGATTTTCCCGGTCAGCAGGTGGATGTTGTAAATCAGGTTGTTGGCCCAGACGCCCCGTGTGTGTTGGTTAAAGCCCATGGTCCAGAAGGACACCACTTTGCGCTTGGGGTCGGCATACAGTTCGGCCAATGCCTTGAGGCGCTCAGCCGGCACCCCGGTTTCCTTGGCGGTACGCTCCAGCGTGTAGGGTTTTACAAACGCGGCAAATTGATCAAAGTCGATATCGGTCCAAGTGTTGGCTTTGGCCGCGTTCTTGGCTTTGATTTCCAGCGGATTATCAGCGCGCAAGCCATAGCCAATGTCATCCGTGCCTTTGGCGAACTTGGTGTGCTTGCTTACAAAGTCTTTGTTGACGGAGCCGCTTTCAATAATGTGATTGGCAATGTAATTGAGGATCAACAGGTCAGTCTGTGGCTTGAACACCATGGGGATGTCGGCCAACTCGAAACTGCGATGTTCGAAGGTCGACAGCACCGCGACCTTGACGTTGGGCTGGCTCAATCGCCGATCCGCCACCCGACTCCAAAGAATCGGGTGCATCTCCGCCATGTTTGAACCCCACAGCACGAACGCATCGGTCACTTCTATATCGTCATAACAGCCCATCGGCTCATCGATACCGAACGTGCGCATAAACCCCATGACCGCAGAGGCCATGCAATGACGCGCGTTAGGGTCAATGTTGTTCGAGCGAAATCCGGCCTTCATCAACTTGTTGGCCGCATACCCTTCCCAGACGGTCCACTGCCCGGAGCCGAACATGGCGATGGACTCGGCGCCTTTGTTTTTCAACGACTCCTTGAACTTCGACTCCATGACATCAAACGCTTGAGTCCAAGACACCGGTTGAAACTCGCCTTGCTTGTCGTACTTGCCATTAGTCATGCGCAACAGCGGCTGGGTCAGGCGATCCACGCCGTACATAATCTTCGATAAAAAGTAACCTTTGACGCAGTTCAGCCCGCGATTCACCTCGGCTTTCACATCACCGTGCGTTGCGACCACCCGATTGTCCTTGGTCGCCACCATCACGCTGCACCCGGTACCGCAGAAGCGACAGGGCGCTTTATTCCAGTCCAGGGTCACCAGATCTTCTTCGGCGATCAGGTTGTTGGCAGACGTAAACACCGGGAGCCCCGCTGCCGCAGCGGCGATCCCGGCCGCCTGAGCTTTGACGAACTCACGCCGAGTCATAGGCATGTGCTTTCTCCCGTCAGGTCGAGAATTTCGTGGTAAACGAGGGCGGCATTGAGCACACCCGGCAAGCCGTTAATCTGACTGATGCGCTCAGAGATCTCCCTTTCTTCGTCCATTTCCAGCACCACCACCAGTTTTCCGGCGGGACTTTCCTGATGCAGTTCAACGCCTCTGAGCAAACGCAAGTTGGCTTTGACCGCCTCAAATAATTCAGGCCGGGCAAGTACCACCAAACTGGCAATGTGCAACGTCTTATCCATGACCGTACTCCCTGTCTATTTACAAAGAGGGACAGTAATCAATGAGGTGGGCCCGGAGGGCCGATCAGCATTTGCAGAAACCAGACAAAAAAGCCGTAACCACCCACTACCGCCACCGACAGCAATGGAAAAAAAACAACAATCAGAAAAAAGAACAGGAGAGTTTCTTTGCGCGCGCGCTGTGGAGCGTCATCCGTTAGCGGCATGCTGATCACTCCTGCCAAACTTTGAATTCAGCCTAGACGGCCCACCTCACAAATTCCACTAAACGGATCAACGGCAGAGCTAAGGAAGGTCTGAGCCAAGAGACAGATATTTTCAGATGGAGAGACGAAGAACAGGTTGACACATCTAATCCAAGCTCACGTGACCGGCGGCAAGCGAGAAGCTGAGGGTGGTAACGTATCGACCCAAATTCGGTGTTTTCCCCAGTCAACTGGAGCCCAATCCATTAGCAACGCCATATCGCTGATATTGCACTTTTTGAAAATCGAGCGCCGACTTCTGGCCGGTTTCTGCCCTCGGCTAAAGGCTGCTATGGATCGCTTTCTGCAGGTTATGTCCTCTGCAAAGGTTTGGTCGAAGCAAGGCCTTAGAGTTCACTAACCCCATCGACCACCATCAAGTCACCTCCCAACCTCGTGCGAAGCATGGAAAAGATCCATTTTGCGCGTTGCTACGCAAAAATCTGTGAGTATTTCAAGTTTTCGACGGCAAGTATTACCTGACCGACTAGCCTATGAAGTGTCCCGCTATGCCCTCAATTGGTTTTGTCGAGACTTCCTTATGCAGTGGCGATCACATTCCTTAGCGGTCCGTCTTGCGGCAGGTATTGTTTCCATCA
>Ga0157370_10002989_pt1 | contig 20098 bp, 15 predicted proteins | sample C35metaG_FD_113463 | JGI IMG/M metagenome (GOLD analysis project Ga0157370, IMG submission 113463) | Corn rhizosphere microbial communities from Kellogg Biological Station, Michigan, USA - C3-5 metaG | ecosystem: Host-associated > Plants > Roots > Rhizosphere > Soil | place: USA: Michigan...
ATCCTTTACATGCCAGGCAGAGGTCGAGCGATTCCTTCACATGCTCGTCGCGCCAGCCATCGGCGATCACGTCGCCACGCATCATTTCGAAAAGCAGGTGAGCGCGGCCGCGCGTCGTATGCATCTCCTCGCGTGTGGCTTTGAAACTGGGGCACATGGTGTCGCCGTCGAGCCCGCGGCACTTGCCGACGCCGAAACATCGTTCCGTCGCGGAGGCGAAACTGCCGTGATCGTCGGGAAACTTGAAATAAGTCTGCACCGGCCGCGGGTGGTAATCAGGCCCCACGCGCAGATTCTGGTCGAGTCGGTAAGGGTCGACCACCTTGCCCGGATTCATCTTCCATTGCGGATCCCAGATGGACTTGAACTCGCGGAAGGCCTCCACGATCTCGGGTCCGAACATTTTCGGCAGGAGTTCGGCGCGAGCCTGCCCATCTCCGTGTTCGCCTGAGAGCGAGCCCCGATACCGGACCACGAGGTCGGCGGCTTCTTCCATGAAGTTGCGGTACGTGCGTACCCCTTCGCGAGTCTTGAGATTGAAGGTGATACGGCAGTGCACGCAGCCATCGCCAAAGTGCCCGAAAATCGTCCATCGGTAATGGAATTTGCGGAGAAGCTTGTCGAAATCCCGCAGGTACATGCCGAGGACGGGAGGGGCGACCGCGGAATCTTCCCAGGAAGGCCAGGCTTCTTCTTCACCCGGCACGCGGCTGGCGCCGACGCCGGCTTCGCGAATATGCCAGATATCGTGTTGCTCTGAAGGCTTGTCGATCACCTTCATGCCGAGCTGCCCCTTCTGGCTGGCCTCGATCTTCGATTTCGCTTCGCGCGCGCGGTCCAGCGCTTCCTCGCGTGTTTCTCCGCCAAATTCCGCGATCAGCCATGTATCGCCTTCCGGCAGGAGTTTAGCCCCAGGCGCGACCTTGCCCTTGCGCTGCATGTTCTCGAGCACGTGCTTCTGAAAGGCTTCGAGACCGATGGGCCCCTCTTCGCGTATCGGCTCTGCATGGTCCCCGGCGGTGAACAAATCCGGATAGCCGATCACGAGCAGCGCACGGTGTGGCGGGCTGTGCATCAGGCGCGTGGTCGCGCCGAGAACGATGACGCACGTGCTCTCCGTCCCGACCAGCGCGCGCGCGACATTGAAGCCGTTTTCCGGCAGTAACTGATCGAGATTGTAGCCGGAGACACGCCGCGGAATTCGTGGATAGCGCTCTCGCACGAGCGCAGCATAACGATCTCGCAAATCCCGAAGCTTGCGATAGATGACGCCGCGCGCGCCCCCTCCGGCAATGATCCCCGAGAGTTCCTCATCGCTGGTGCGCCCAACGCGCATGCGGCAGCCCTCGTACGTAAGAATCTCCAGTTCCTCGATGTTGTCGACGGTTTTACCCGCCATAACCGAGTGCACGCCGCAGGAGTTATTCCCGATCATGCCGCCGACTGTGCAGTACTGATGCGTCGCCGGATCAGGTCCAAACGTGAGCTGATGCTTTTCAGCAGCGTTATTCAGGTCATCGCGGATAATGCCCGGCTCCACGCGAGCGATCTTCGCCTGCGGATCAAGCGCGACCAGGTGATTCAGGTACTTTGAAAAATCGATGACTACCGCGGTATTGCAGGTCTGCCCGGCGAGGCTGGTACCGCAGCCGCGCCCGAGAATCGGCACGCCACGATTGCGGCACTCTTCCACCGTGGCAATCACGTCCTCAACGGACCGGGGAATGACTACGCCGATGGGCGGCTGCCGATAGATTGAAAGGTCGGTGGCGTACAACGCGCGGGATCCGGTGTCGAACCGGACTTCCCCCTGAAGCCGTTTCCTCAAGGCCGCAGAAAGGTCTGCGGCTTCCCCAGGCCCACGCGCCGGCGCGCCTGTAGTGAGAGTTTGCGCAGGGATAACATCATGCTGGGTCATTGCAGAGTACGGAATTGCACGAGTGCTGCCAAAAAATCGACGCTGAAGCCCGACCGCTTCACATTTCGTGAGAGTCGGCGCGTGTTGGTTCGCGAGTGTGCTGTTTCGGCTGAAAGATTACAAGCAATACCGCCTCCCTGACCACTGCGAAGTTCCGAGCCACCTTTTTCTGTCCTGTATAAACGCCACTGACACTAAAACTTTACGTCCGGGAAAAGAGTGGTGGATGTGTGATTTCCCACTCCCGTGTCACCGGTTAATTAGCCCACCTGCCGCGTACTTCCCAGGCATATACTCTCTCGTATGAGTTCGAAACCTCCGCGTCCGCCTGAGGACCGCGAAACCAAACCGAAACGCAGCAGATTCTCCCGGCGCGGGTTCATCCAGGGACTCGGCGTCGGTAGCGGCGTTCTTTCCGGCGGACTTATTGAAACCGCCATGCCCGAAGCGGCGGAAGCCGCGCCAACCACCATGGGGCCGGACGAGACGCAAATCACGCTCCGTCTCAATGGCAAATCCACCCAGCTCTCTGTCGAACCTCGGGTTACACTCCTCGATGCTCTCCGCAATCGACTCGGCATGACGGGCGTAAAGCGCGTCTGCGATCGCGGAAGTTGCGGAGCCTGCACCATGATCATCAATGGCAAGGTGATGTACGGGTGCACGGTCCTGGCCGTCGATGCTCAGGGAAAAGATATTCAAACCATCGAAGGGCTGGCTCCGGAAGGCAAGTTCCATCCGGTCTCCGAGGCCTTCGTAAATAACGATGCGCAGCAGTGCGGTTTCTGCACACCCGGGTTCGTGATGGCGGTGAAAGGCTATCTGGATCGGAACCCCAATCCCACGATGGAAGAAGTGGAAAAGGGCCTCGGCGGCAACTTCTGCCGCTGTGGAACGTACGTCGGGATCCGTCCTGCCGTTCTCGAAGCCGCAAAGAAGATGAAAGGAGGCTCCCGCAATGCCTAACGCCAACGATTACCACTGGCCTCCGATGGAAAAGCGGAAGGTCATGGGCAAGCGGATCAACCGCCTCGATGGCCTTCCGAAAGCATCCGGACGGGCCAAATACGCCTACGATTTCTATCGCAAGGATCTGCTGTTCGGCGTGCTGGTCGGGTGTCCTCACGCTCACGCCAAAGTGAAGAGCGTGGACGACAGCGCCGCGAAAGCCATGAAAGGCGTAAAGGCGATCGAATGGTCCGTGAAGCCCGGCAGCGAACTGCAATGGGAAGGCCAGGAGGTCGTCGCCGTTGCAGCCGAAACCGAAGAGATCGCGCGCGACGCTGCCCGTGCCATCAAGGTTGAATATGAAGTCCTGCCGCACGTGGTTCGCGAGGATGATCTGGCGGCAGTGGGAAATCGCGCCAAAGCGGCCGGCGAACAGGTCACTGGCGACCCTGATACCGCATTCAAGTCCGCCGCCACGACGCATGAAGGTTTTTACAAGATCCCGGTTCTGACGCACTGCTGCCTCGAAGCGCATGGCCAGACGGTGGAGTGGACGCCAAACGGCATCAATTTTTGGCCATCAACCCAGGGCGTTTCCACCGTAGGCGGCGACCTTGCGCAAAACCTGAACGTGCCCGCAGCATCGGTACACGTCGATATGCAATACGTCGGCGGCGGGTTCGGCAGCAAGTTCTCGGCCGACCACTGGGGCGTGATGTGCGCCAATCTTTCGAAAAACAGCGGCGGGCGTCCGGTAAAGATGATGCTCGATCGCAATCTCGAACTGATGATCGCGGGTAACCGGCCATCTGGATTCGCGCAGATCAAGGTCGCGGCGGATAAAGACGGCAAGCTGGTCGCGTGGCAATCGAAATCATGGGCGACCGGCGGCATTGGCGGCGGTGGAGCGCCTCCGATTCCATATGTATTTACCAACATTCCGAATGTGAGGCTGAACCACAGCAAGGTCGAGACGAACTGCGGTGGATCGCGTGCGTGGCGTGCGCCGAATCATCCGCAGGCGTCGTACCTGACCTGCAGCGCGCTCGACGACCTTGCTCACAAGCTGAATATGGATCCAGTCGAATTTTTCGACCGGAATTTCGAGCTCACACCACGCGCGGATACTTATAAATGGCAGATCCGCAAAGCCGCCGAACTGATGGACTGGAAAAGCAAATACAAGCCGCGCGGCAGTTCTCCGGGACCTGTGAAATCGGGCGTCGGTCTGGCTCTCTGCACATGGGGCGGGGGCGGCCATACCAGCAACGCTCTCGCGACCATCAATCCAGACGGCAGCGTCGTAATTGAACTGGGCAGCCAGGATCTCGGCACCGGCGCACGGACGATCATGACGCAGGTTGCGGCGGAAACCTTCGGTCTGCCGATGAGCATGATCGATCTACGGATAGGGAAGAATTCCTATCCGGTATCCGGTCCTTCAGGCGGATCGACAACCACGGGCGGCGTTTCTTCTTCGATTCGCAAAGCGACCGTCAACGCTCTCGAGAAGCTCTATGAAGCGGTCGCTCCGTCGTTGGGCTCCCAACCGGATCAACTCGAGGCCGTCGACGCTCGCATTCAGGTGAAAGGTGATCCTTCAAAAGCCATTCCGTGGAAGCAGGCGTGCGCGAAACTCGGCACGACCAGCATCCAGGAAAAAGGCTACAACGACCAGCGGCGTCCTGAGGGACTGAACTCGAGCGGCGTTGGCGGCGTACATATGGCCGAAGTTTCTGTAGACACCGAAACCGGCATCGTGCGGATGAAGAAATTCGTCGCGGTGCAGGACATGGGCCTGGTAATCAATCCCAAGCTGGCTGAAAGCCAGATGAATGGGGCGGTGATCATGGGCATCTGTGGCGCGCTGCTCGAAGAGCGCGTCATGGATCAACAGACCGGCCGCATGCTCAACGCGGACATGGAGTTTTACAAGCTGGCGGGCATCGGTGACATCGGCGAGGTGGTCGCGTATGTTGATACGCGCCCTGAAACCGATAAACGCGGCGTCGTCGGGATGGCCGAGCCGTGCGCCGTCGGCGTCGTAGCCGCGATTGCAAATGCGATAACCAATGCCATCGGCGTGCGGGTTCCCGGAATGCCGGCGACTCCGAACAACGTTCTGGCTGCCCTGGAAGGGAGGACCGCGTAAATGGAAAAATTCAGTTACGCAAGCCCGAAGTCGGTGAAGGAAGCCGTGGCGCTGCTCAGTTCGAACCCTGGCGAGGTGGAAGTTCTCGCCGGTGGAACGGATCTGATCAGTCTGATGAAGGAGTATCTTGCCACTCCGAAGCTGATCGTGAATGTGAAAGACATTCGCGATCTTCACGGCGTTCGGACGGAAAAAGGCTGGGTATCGATCGGCGCCGCGACCACCCTTGACGATCTGACCGAAAACCAGATGATCCGGACGAAGTACCCTTCGCTCTATGAAGCGGCAATTGGCATCACCAGCCCACAGATCCGCAATATGGGCACCGTGGCGGGTGATTTGTGCCAGCGGCCGCGCTGCTGGTATTACCGCAACGGCTACGGCCTGCTCGCAAAGGATAACGGCAAACCGCTGGTCCCGAATGGCGAGAATCGGTTTCATGCCATCCTCGACAACAGCGGGCCTGCCTATTTCGTCAGCGCTTCCAGTTTCGGACCGGCGCTGGTCGCGCTGGGCGGGAAGATCAAGGCGACTTCGTCATCCGGCTCGCGCGAAATTCCTGCAGCGGAGTTCTTCGTGAAGCCCACGAGCGACACGCAGCGGGAAATCTCGCTGAAGCCGAACGAGCTGATTACGGCAATCCTTGTTCCGGAACATCCCGGTACCAACGTGACCTACGAAATCCGTGAGCGCACGGCGATGGACTGGCCGCTCGCGGCTGCATCCATTGCGCTCAAAATGAATGGCGGCAAGATCTCGGAGGCGAAAGTGGTTCTGGGCCATGTGGCGCCGACTCCGTTCTCCGCGACCGCGGCCGATCAGTTCCTCGCCGGCAAGTCGATTGATGAAAAGACGGCGGAAGATGCGGGGCGGCAGGCCGTAGAAGGCGCGAAGCCGCTGAGCCAGAATGCTTACAAAGTTCGGCTGGCGCAGGTGGCGGTGAAACGCGCCCTGCTCCAGGCGGGAGGGAAAGCCTGATGCTTCTGAATGGGAAACACGTTGAAATCGGCGATCATCCTTATGAACGGTGCCAGTTCCTTCGCTGGAAGGGGCTGTTCGTTCCGGCGCCGTGGGATCCGACCGTGCAGCACGGCAACGATCGTTCCTTCTGGTGCCAGCACACGCACAACTGTCTGGGGCCGGATGACTCGGTCGCCGCGGATGACGTCTGCGGACCGGACCGCAGCTGCTATAAAGCGCTCTAAGTAGTCTCGGAAGAGGCGCGATTCGCATTGGCGGACCGCGCCCCTTTGTTTCTTACTCTATCCCTCCTCGATTTCACTTCGCGAATCGCGTATAATTTGCCCTCAGGTGGAAATGCGTCTTCGCACCGCCCATTTGATCGTGCTGATTCTCGGAGTTGCGGTGTGCGAACGCGCGGCGATCTCCGACAATAACCAGAGCGCACTTGCGCCCGTCGCCAGGGAACTGTCCGAGATCTCAACCTGTATGGGAAACGAGTATTCTCAGATTCGCGAGTTGCAGGCGGGGTTGCTGGCGGGCTGGGGCAAATGGCCGGCGGCTCCGGGCTTGAATAAGGCGAGAGCGCTGCAGCCTCCTCCGCCGGAATACATGGAGTCGCTCGATCAGGATCTGATGGCCTGCAGGGCGGTATCCGGCACGAAGGATCCGGCGATCCGCCGTTCGGTGCTGCAGTCGGTATCGAACGACATCGCGGTGAAGGTCGCCGATTGCAAACAATTCGGCATGGGGCGCAACGTCCCGGTGCAGGTCGTCACTCTCCGCGGCAAAGATGCGGATAATGGCTGGGAAGTTTACTACCGGTGGTTATGCGCGAGCGCTCTGCGCGTCGAGGAGCGCCGTATCCCGAAACTCACAAGCCCCGCAACGATCGAACTGCCTCCCGGCGAGTATGCATTCCGTGCGCAGAAGAGAGCCGCGAACGGCGAACTGGCAAAAACAGACGCGGTAACCATCACGATCGGGCTGCGGCAACAACTCGAATGTCAGCTCCCGGTTCCGTAGGTGACGTCCCGCGGCGAAATAACGCAGACCGGCCGCTGCGTATCGCTGTTTTTGCGAACTTTTTCAAGAGCTACATGAGCGTATCAACGATCGTCGCCGCGTCGATCCCCATACCTGTTGCCAGCCTCAAACTGATTCCGAGTTACGCCCAGCAGAGGGGTTATCTCACGGTGTATGCGTCGCTCTTCTGCTTTCTGTGTCTGGCGTTCGTATTTTCCATTCGCCACCGGCTCGCCGCCCGCATTTTCTCCGGCGGAAAATCTGGCACGCTGATCGCGATCGCTCCGGCCGCGTGCATTGCCCTGACGCTTGCAAGCATCCTGAGTTATCACTTCGTGTTGCAGCACTCTCTAAGTCAGTTGCGCAGTCTTGGCGTTACCGGCCCCACGTCCGAAATTCTTAACGGCGCCGATTATTCCGATATCCCGGATTCTCTCGCGCTCTCCGCCTGCTATCTGGGCATTTTCCTCTTCTCCGAGATGGCTTTTGTGCTGATGGCCATGCGGGAATACCTTCAGGATCTGCTGAACCTGGACGAAGCGACGTTGATGAAGACGACGCAGAAGCGTCACATAGCATAGAAGCAGCTATGCTTCTGGACGATATTCGCGCGTGGCTTTCGCGCGAAGGCGCGGCGTTTCGTGAGGTGCATCATGAGCCCACCCGGACCTCGGAAGAATCCGCTCGCGCGCGTGGCGAGGAGCTTCGAATCGGCGGCAAAGCGCTGCTCGTCAAAGTCGACGATACGTTCCGGTTATTCGTGCTCAGCGCCGATCGCAAACTGGATTCCGCCGCGATCAAGACCTGGTTTGGAGCAAGAAAAACACGTTTCGCCACGCCTGAGGAACTGAAAGAGATGATCGGCCTCGTGCCCGGGTCCGTACCGCCTTTTGGCGCGCCGCTGCTGCCCTTTCCGCTCTACGTGGACGATTCGGTTTTCGAAAATGAGCGGATTGCGTTCAATGCCGGGTCGCTGACTGATTCGATCATCATGCAGACCGCCGATTATCGCCGGCTTGCGAAGCCAGAGGTCTTTCGCTTCTCGGCGCAGGCCTCTGCGGCTTCGTGAGAAGACGAACCGCGCCGCCGATGAGTGCGGAAATCGGTCCGCAGCCGGCTACCGCCGTTTCGTACCATCCCGGCTGAGATGCTCCGTGGCGGCGCATCGCGATGACACTGAGGAGAACCAAAAGAAAGCCGACGCCGGCCGCCCAGGGAAGTTCGTGACTGCCGGCGGTCCACCCGGCCACGAAACCACCCACAACACCGGCGAGTATCGTCCACCCGACGCTCGCTACCATGTAACCCACGCCGATGCTTCTCACATTGAAGGCGACGATAGCAGTGCGTTCACATGCGGCGATCACAGAGATCGCGAGAACAAAGCCGGCGATGACGCCGCAGATGCCGCGTAACGCCGTCATTTTTGCACCTCGTTCTGGATCGCCTCGAGTTCCCTGCCCGCTTCGGCCCACTTTCCCTGACTTGCGAGATCGCGATAACGCGCGAGGTGCTGTCTGATTTTATCGATGCGCGGATCCAGCGTTGTACTCGTCACAGACGGCGCTGGAGCAGCAGACCGGGATTCAGCCTGCCCGGCGTTGTTCAGGGGAAGGGCTTCCGCTTTGCCGAGCATTGCAATCGCCTCGTCATATGTATCCGCATAAATCAAACGATTGCCAATGGCCAGCACGACCTTCTTCAACTGCGGCATGCGCGCCTGAACGGCCTGCAGATACATGGGGGAAACGTACAGGAAGGTATCGCCTACAGGCAGCACCAACGTCTGTCCCTGCAGCACTTGCGAGCCCTGCTGGTTCCAGAGAGTCAGATCCTTCGAGATCGTCTGGTCCTGATTGATCCGCGCGCTGATCTGCATGGGCCCGAGGATCAGTTCCTGTTTCGAAAGCTGAAGCACGACGATGTCGCCCAGTTTGTCGCCATCGCACCGGGCCAGCATGACGCCGATCAGATTTTCCTTCGAAAGCGGCGTAAATGTCGTCATCAGGAGAAACTCGGGCTGCGTTTCTCCGGGCAGCGTGGCGAATACATAAGTTGGATTGACGGGCGCCGGCGCGGCGCCGGACCCGCCGACGTACTTCGAAAGCTCCCAGATATCTTCGTTGTTGTAGAAAGACTGCGGATTCCGCATGTGATAGATGCGATAGATACCCGCCTGCGCGCGAAACATCTCCTCGGGATATCGCGTATGCGCGCGGAGACCTGCCGGCATTCGGGACTCATCTTCGTAAAGCGCGGGAAAGAGGCTGCGGTAAGCCGCAATAATCGGGTCGGCTTTGTCAAAGACGTAAAGGTGCGTTTCGCCGTCATAGGCGTCGACCGTAGCCTTGACGGAATTTCGGATGTAGTTGATGCCGCCGAAGTCGTCGATTTCGCGCGAGAAGGGATGCGCATCGGAGGTCGTATAGCCGTCGCAGATCCAGACCAGCCGGCCTTCCGGCGTGACTACCAGGTAGGGATCTCCGTCCCATTGGAGGTAAGGCGCGACATTGGAGAGGCGCTCGCGAATGCGGCGGCGAATCATCATGCGGCTGTGGTCGGTCAGATATCGGGTCAGCAGAATATTGGGGTCGCCGAATTCCAGCGCGGCGGCCGCCCGCATCAGCAGCGATGAGATGGGAAATCCGCCCTTGCCCTGATAGTGTGCGGTCGCATTATCGGCGCCTTGCGGATAATCGAATTCGGCCTGAGCCGAATCCACGAACACCGGGTCCTGCGCGACTTCGCCGTAATAGATATCCGGCTGAACCACTTTCAGGCTGGGTGTTTTCACCGCCGGCGGCATATCCTGTATCAGATAGACAGGCTGACCTTCGGGCGTGATTTTGCTAACCTCGGCCAGGACCAGGCCGTAACCATGGGTGTAAATAAAATGCGGGTTGATCCAGTTGCTTTGGTTGCCTGGAAGCTGGCTGATATCGATTTCGCGCGGCGAAAGCAGTACCTGCTTGTACTGGCCGTCGATGGTGTAGCGATCGACGTCCGTATCGTGAAACGTGTAATAAGGCCGCAGCGCCTGCATCTGCGTGACGGTGTCGTGGAACGGCCGCCAATCCCAGAGGCGCACATTATCCAGCAGGGGCTTATGTTTTTCGATGTCGATCGTCGCCGCCGGATTGGTGCGCATCTCGATCTCGTTAAGACGGGATGTAAGACCAAACGCTGCGCGGGTTGCCTGGATGTGCGCCTGAATGTAAGGGCGCTCGAGCGAAATCTCGTTGGGCCTCACGAAGAGCGCGCTGGCGATGCCGGGAACGAACCAGAACAGCGCGAGAGCCGCGCCCACGAGGATGCCGGCTGTTGCCCAGCGACGAATGAAAACCAGCGCCGCCCCCGCGATCAGGGCAGCGATGACCAGCCAGTTCAACGGTAACGAGAAATGATCGTTCGTATAGTCGATGCCGACCATGAACCGGTGCGTGTTCCACACCATCTCGAAGCGCCCGAGGTAGAAACGAACCGCGAGGGCGACCAGAAAGACCGCCGCCGCGATCCGCAGGAAGCGCGATTCGAGTCCGCCGGGCAGCCGGAACAATGAAATATCCAGCGCGCCGCGAGAAAGATCGGGGATCTGAAACCGCATCTGCCAGCCGCGAGCAGTAAGCCAGAAGACGATGATCGTCAGGATTATGACGGCGAATAAATAGCCGCGAAGATCACTCCAGAACGGCAGATCGAAAAGGTAGAACGTGGCAGGCCGGCCGAAGATCGGGTCGTGATAAGCGACGGGCGTTGAAAGCGAGCGACTGCCAATGAAGCGAAGAACGGTCCAGTTATCGATGCTGGCTTCGGCCACAAGGAAGGAAAGGACCAGCATCGCAAGCGCGGCTATCCGCGAATAGATCGGGTAATCGCTGGCCCGTCCACCGGCGAATCGCACTCCGCGAGCGTGCGCCACCAGAAGCGCAATCCAGCAGCAGATAATGCCGGCAGCGATTGGGAGAGTCGAAAGTGTATAGAGATCAATGAAGGTGCGAGTCTGGCCGAGTTCTTTCCACCAGGAGTAATCAATCAGCAGCGAGACGCCCCATCTGAGTCCGAATACAAGAAGGAAAAAGATGAGGATCAGAGCGGGAATTCCGGCTCGAAACGCGCGCCGGGAACTTGCGGGAGTGATCAGGCGGTCAGCCATTAGCCACGTTTATTATCCGCCCTCACGCTGCCACACGATTTCGCCGGCCACCACGGTGGCTATCGGACCCCCGCGAAAGCGGTATCCATCGAAGGGTGAATTGCGGCTTTTCGAGAGCGACTGTTGCGCGTCGTAAGTCCATTCCCGCTCGAGATCGAAGATGGTCACGTCACCCGGCGCGCCGCCCTTCAGCGCGCCGCGATCGAGTTTGAGCACGCCCGCCGGACCGGTTGTAAATAATTCGACCATTCGCGTGACTGAAATGCGGCCCTTGTGCACAAGCTCCGTGAGAGAAAGTCCGATCGCCGTCTCAAGCCCCGTGATGCCGAACGGGCAGCGTTCGAACTCCTGCATCTTTTCGCTGCCGGCGTGCGGCGCATGGTCCGTTGCGATCGCGTCAACCACGCCGGTCGCAATGCCCTCGATAACGGCGTCGATGTCCGCCTGCGTGCGCAGCGGCGGCTTCATTTTATAGTTGCTGTCGTAGGTTGCGAGTTTTCGGTCGGTAATGGCGAAATGGTGAGGCGTCACCTCGCAGCTCACGTCCAGGCTGCGGGCCTTGGCGAAGGCCACCATTCCGACGGAGTGCGCTGTCGAGAGATGGGCCACATGGAAGCGAGCGCCGGTAACTTCGGCGAGCAGAAGATCGCGCGCCACCATCACCTCCTCCGAGGCGGACGGGATGCCCCGAAGACCCAGACGGACGGATTCGGCGCCCTCGTTCATATCGCCGCCGGACGAGAGGTTGAGATCTTCGCAGTGATCGATGACCGGAATGTCGAGTGCGCGGGCGAGTTCCATGGCGCGCCGCATGATGCGGGCATTCATCACGGGCCGGCCGTCATCTGAAATGGCCACGATCCCCGCTTCCCGCATGGAACCAATCGCAGCGAGTTCTTCGCCCAAACTGCCTTTCGTGATGGCGCCAATCGGGAATACGTTCACGATCGCGACTTCCCGGGCGCGCTGGACGATGTAGCTGGTAACAGTAGCGCTATCGTTGACCGGGAGGGTGTTCGGCATGCAGCAGATGGTAGTGAATCCGCCGGCTGCCGCGGCGCGCGCTCCCGATTCAATGGTCTCCGCGTGCTCGATGCCAGGCTCCCGCAGATGCACGTGCATGTCGATAAAACCAGGAGCTACAACACAACCGCGCGCGTCCAACCTCCGAATGGGTTCGTTTGGTAATTCCGGGCCGATGGCTTCGATCCGGCCGTCCCGGATCAGGACGTCCTGTTCCACATCGAGCCCGGACGACGGATCAATGACACGGCCACCGGTGATCAGAAGATCTTTCAAGCGAGAATACGCTCCAGAACGGCCATCCGGACGGCGATGCCGTTTTCCACCTGATTGAGAATCACAGAGCTTTGGCTATCGGCCACTTCGGAGCTGAGTTCACGGCCGCGATTGATGGGTCCCGGATGCATTACGATTACATCCGGCTTCGCCCGCGCCACGTGTTCCGGGCGCAGTCCGTAAAACCGAAAATACTCGCCGGCGGACATGGGTGCTTCATGCTGGCGCTCCAGTTGAACCCGCAGCATCATGATGACGTCGGCGCCCCTAACGGCTTCGTTGATGTCGTACGAAAGGTGGACCCGGGGCGATAACGCAGCCAGTTCACGCGGGAGCAGGGACGGCGGCCCGCAGAGTACGATTTCCGCATCGAATTTCGCGAGCAGGTGAATATTCGACCGGGCCACGCGGCTGTGAGCGATATCGCCGATAATGGCGACCCGTAGCCCTTCCAGTTTCGGCCGGCGACCCAGAATTGTAAGCGCATCGAGAAGCGCCTGCGTGGGATGTTCGTGCGTGCCATCCCCGGCGTTGATGATCGGAATCGCCAGGTAGCGGGCCAGAAAATGCGGTGCTCCGGAGGCGGAATGCCGCATGACGATCGCATTCGGACGCATGGCGGCGAGCGTGTTCAGGGTGTCTACCAGCGACTCGCCTTTCGAAACGCTCGAGGCCTGGGCAGCGATGGAAACAGCGTCCGCCCCGAGCCGGCGCGCCGCAATTTCGAAGCTGACGCGGGTGCGCGTGGAAGCCTCATAGAAGAGATTGACGATCATCTTCCCGCGCAGCGTATCGAAGCGGCGGAAGGACTCCTTCTGGATCGGCTGAAAGAAATGGGCACGCTCGAGAATAGATTCGATTTCGGATCGGTCCAGACTCTCGATATCCAGCAAACCGGCTGTTTGAAGAGCCGTCGTCATGAGGCCTGAACGGCTTCCGACGCGCGCTCCACCACCAGAACCTTTTCCATTCCGTCGACCTCGGAAAACTTCACTTCAATGATTTCAGATGATGTGGTCTGGACCATGCGGCCCACGTACTGCGCTTCAATGGGAAGCTCTCGATGCCCACGATCGATCAGGACAAGAAGCTGGACGCGGGCGGGGCGGCCATGGTGGAACAGGGCATCGAGGGAGGCGCGAATGGTGCGTCCTGTATAGAGAACGTCATCCATCAGAATGATGTCGCGTCCCTGGACGGAGAACGGAATTTCAGTCGCATTGATTACGGGCTTATGGTCGATTGTGCTGAGGTCGTCACGATAGAGGCTGATATCCAGCACGCCTACCGGAATAGCCCGGTGCTCGAGCGATTCGATTTTCGTGGCCAGCCGCTCAGCCAACGGCACCCCGCGGCGGCGAATCCCGACGAAAGCCAGCCGGTCCAGATCCGCGGTCCGCTCGAGGATTTCATGCGCAAGACGAACCAGAGTCCGATCGATCTCCGACGCGCTCATCAACTGCGCCTTGACCTGCGTCAGTGCCATCCAGGAGGATTTTAACGCATAGGTGGAAGATACGGGATCAGCCGTTCGTCCATCGGCCTGCCAGCCTTGCTTTTACCGTGCAAAATAAAGTTTTTTTCGCCGTTATCGACCCGGGCTTTCACTGAACGGGGCTCTCCGCCGTGAACGGCGAACAGCACGGCTTGATCACGGGCTGAAATTCCATCAATTCCACGCGCGTGCCATCGGGATCGTACAGGTTCGCCTGCCATTTGCCATCTCGGCCCAGCTGCGGACCATCGTGTCGTGGACTCAGACGATTTTCGCCGGTCAGCGTCGTCACCGCCTTCTCCATGTTCGGCACCCCGATCGAGAAATGATTGAGAACGCCCAATTGACGCTGATCGACCTTCGCCGGATCCACGGTCGAACCCTCACCCACCATCATGTACTCGAGCCAGTCGTGGCCGTCGGGCGCCTGCTGGGATACCCAATCCACGTGGTCCGGCTGTTTTGCGCCAAACCAGTACGGCCGAAAGCCAAGGATCTCCCGGTAAAAACGATCCTCCGCCGCCCGATTGTGCACAAGATATCCCACGTGAATCACGCGCGTCCCGATCGCTTTCAAATCGGCCGGCATCGCGACGGGCCTGCCGGGCTGCACGAATTGGACGCGGTTCCCTTCCGGATCCTTCGAGTCGAACCAGCGGCTGCCGTCGCTTCCGGTATGCAGATCGCTGAGCCCTTCTACACCACGCGCGCGCAGATATTTGAGTAAGCCGGCCGCATCGGCGGTGTTCCAGGCGACGCACGCCATTCTGCTGATGGAATGATCCGCTGGGAGCGGCAGCACTTCCACGAACTGCGTGGGGCTGAAGTAATACCGGGTCCCGCTCGCATCCTGAGGGTCCGCTCCCTTTACCCCTCCGAGAATGTCGGCATAGAAATGATTGCTCGCCTGGGCATCGCTTGCATACACGCACATGTGCGATATCCCAGTGATCGCCGGCGGCTTCTGCTGGGCGAACGCAGGCAAAGCCAGAACCGTGGCAAGGAAAGATGCCGCCCCCAAAACGCTCCTGCGGACTCTCATGGTGCGTTGACCATCCTACACAAACTTCGATATTCCGGACTCCGGCCCAATAATGAACGATCCCGATGCTGCCGGAACTCTTAACGGCGTTTCAGCAGTAATGGCGCCTGAAACTACAGCAGACGAAAACTGATCCGCACAGCCGCGATCAATCAGGCGCCGGAACTCAGGAACGCAGTCCCTGGACGCTCATATCGCGGGCGTGTCATTCCAGTCCGCAACGCATTTTCCCAGAGTTAGTGGTCAGACCATTCGAAGTTCCGGCCTCATGTCAATTACGAATCCTTACGACACTTTTGCGGCACATTCGTTCGCCTGTTGCAAATTGCCATGAAACGACAGCAAAAACAATCATTAGCATTGACAGAATGCTTCCGGCTCCCTATACTAAACCGCAAAACGGGTTATTTGCGAAGCAGCCCGCGTTCCGGCGGCTTCCTGGGTGAACGACAAAAAAGCTTAGAGGACCATACAGATGCGATTGTGGACACGGGTGGCGCTATCGTGCGCCCTTTTTACAGGGCTGACTTCCAGTATGGCCTTCGGCCAGGCCAATTTCGAAGGGCAGGTTCGCGGCGCAGTACGGGACGCCAGCGGAGCCGTAATTGTGGGCGCGAAGGTGACGATCACCGAAACGGCGACCAGCACTTCAACTTCGACTACGACCGACAGCCGGGGCTTCTACACCTTCAACGCATTACATCCCTCGACCTATTCGGTGAAGGCCGAGATGGCGGGGTTTCGAACTCAGGAGAAAACGAATCTGGTGCTCGGCGTTAGCCAGTCCACGAACGTTGACTTCGATCTGGAGGTCTCGAGCGTAGGTACGTCAGTGACCGTGCTGGAGGCAGCGCCAACCCTGGACACCGGAAGCGCAGAGGTAGGAACCACCATAACGGGCCAGTACACGCGCGAAATGCCTCTCTATGGGCGTAGTTATTACGGTCTGGTATTCCTTTCGGGGGGCGTGACGGAGGCGGCTGGCTCCGGATCGCGGGACAACTATCCATCGGGCACAAACTTTGTTTCGAACGGCCAAAGGAATGCGACCGCAGAGGTGCGTTTCGACGGCGCGCCCATCAGCGCGCCGGAACAGGGCGAAGGTGGAAACTCGAATGTCTACTACACGCCTTCGGTCGAAGTGATTCAGGAGTTCAAGGTCGCCAATAACAGCTTCTCCGCCGAATACGGCAACAATGGCGGAACGGTCGTCAACCTCGTGATGAAGCGGGGCGGGAACGATTTCCACGGCAGCGGCTGGTGGTTCGGCCAGCGTGATGCTTTCGATGCGAACGACTTCTTCAGCAATCAGGCGGGCATCGCCAAGCCGCCGCATACGCATGATCAGTACGGCGGTTCGGTTTCCGGCCCGATCCGTAAAAACAGAACCTTCTTCCTGTTTGATTTCGAGAAACAGAGGGATATCGGCTCAAGCCAGACGGTCGGCACGGTACCGACGCCGCTGCAGCGAAACGGGAACTTTTCCCAGACGTTCACCTATGACGACGATGGCAATCTGGCCCCGGTCGCCCTTTACAATCCATTCTCGATTGACGCAAAGGGCAACAGGTCGCCTTTTCCGAACAACACCATCCCGACAAGTTTGTTCGATCCTGTAGCGACCAAACTGCTCAACTATTTCCCCCAGCCGAATGTGACGGGAGAATCCGGAACGGGTTCCAGCAACTATCGAAGGAATGTGCAATCCACGGGGTCGGGATATCAGTTCGATATTCGCGGCGACCATCAGTTTAATGAAAATAATCATCTGGGCATACGTTACAGCCGGCTACATAGCGTAAATCCGACTCAGGAAACGTTCGTAGATGACAGCTATCTGTACAAGACTGACGTTCATAACGCAGTGGTGGACTACACATGGACGGTAAGCCCGACAATGGTGTACACAGGACGGCTGGGTCTGGACCTGGCCATTGCGCCGGGCGAAACAAACTACCCGAAGCTTACGAGCGTGGGCTTCCCCAGCATTCTGGAAGCGAATGGGCTGACCCGCATGCCAATGATTGAATTTGACCAGACTTACTCCAATCTGTTCGACCAATGTTGCGTTGATACGCACTTCAGCCACACTCTGTATACCTACTCATCCGCTCTCTCCTGGACGAAGGGCCAGCATTCGATCAAGTTCGGCGGCGAGCAGCGCGTGTTCTTCAACAATTTCTGGCAGCCCGACGACCCCACCGGACTGTTCAGCTTCGGCCCGGATGCGACGAACTCGCAACCTGGTAACGGCGTGGTGACGGAAGGCGACGCATTCGCCAGCATGCTTCTCGGTTACGGCGATAATGAGAGCGGCCCACTGAATCTGAAGCCGCCGGTTGCGGACAAATCGAAGGAAACCGGATTCTACATTCAGGACGATTGGAAGGTCAGTTCCAGACTGACAGTCAACTTTGGGTTGCGGTACGAATGGAGCACCCCCTACACGGAGCGATTTAACCGATCCACGTTTTCGGACTTCGTGGACAGCACAGGCGTCACGGTTCCAGGCCTTGGCGCGCTGAAAGGGATCACGGTTTTCCCGACCTCCGGAAATCGAACGGTTCCGATAGACCGGAATAACTTCGGGCCGCGACTCGGGCTGGCGTATAGCTGGGACTCGAAAACCGTAATCCGGGCAGGCGCCGGGATGTACTACGGCGCCAATATCGCTACAAACTTCCAATATCCCGGAGAAGCATATTATAAAAGCGCTCCGATCTACTTCTCCAAGGATTTCTATCAAACCCGGTATGCGACGCTGTCCAATCCTTTCCCGGCCGGCCTTGCGCCTCCGCAGGGAAACACATATGGAAAGCTCGCGCAGTGGGGTTTCAGCAACGAGAGCGATCTGAGCTACGAGACCGATCGCAACCCGGAAATCTATCAATGGAGCGCCGGCGTGCAGCGCCTGCTTCCCGGCAATTTCGTGGTCAGCGCGGATTACTCCGCAAATCGCAGCACGCATCTTTCGTGGGGCAGCTTTGCCGCGGGAACCAGAAACCGAAATTACATTCCCACGGACATCCGCCAGAACTACACAACGGCCGGATTGAATACCCTTGTTGCGAATCCTTTCCAGCCATTCTTCAACGGTCCCAGTGCTACCTTCGATCAGCCGGATTCCCGGTACAACGATCCAACCATACCGCTGATCAATTTGCTGCGGCCTTATCCCCAATTTGATGGCCCCTTCGACGGATTCCCGCTGTTCAGCGCCAACTCGCGGTACGACTCCCTGCAGATTCGTTTTCAGAAGAACGGCGGGAAATATTTCACCATTCAGGGCAGCTACACTCTTTCGCGCGCCACCGACGACAGCTCTTCCGGCGATAACGGCTGGGTGGGCTGGTATAGCGTTGGCGGACCGCAGGCATTGGACCGCCTGAGCGGCGAGAACAGCCTGAGTGCAAGCAACGCTACGCATCGGGTTGCAGCCGCGTTCACTGCGCAGTTACCCATCGGCCGCGGGTACCTCATTGGCAACCACATGAACCGGGTTGTGGACGCAGTAATTGGCGGATGGTCAGTGTCGTCCAACGTTACCGTCCAGAGCGGGCTTCCGGTGGCGGTCCGGATGAGTCGTAACCGGCTGGCGGATGGGTCACAGCGCCCGAACGTGAGCTGTGGAAATGTCGGCGCCGGCATCGGCTACAAGGACGCAGCCAGCGCATTGCTGAACGGAGCATCGTCGGGTCTGTCGGTGTTTGACCCTTCCTGCTTCTCCGATCCGGGAGACCAGCAGCTCGGAAACGCGCCGCGCTATTTCAGCAACGTGTTTTCGCCCGGTATCGGCAACGTGGATTTGGCTTTCCGCAAACAGTTCACACCAACGGAAAGCACCAGGTTCCAGGTTCGCGTGGAATCGTTCAACGCCTTCAACGTAACGCGTTTCAATCGAGCCGGATATCGCTTCGGAGCCTCAAATTTCGGTGAAGTGACAAGCCTCGCGAATGGTTTTCATGCGCGACAGGTGCAGATAGTGGCCCGTTTCGAGTTCTGAGCAGCTGTTTGACTTTGTTTGCGGCCGCGGCTGCGCGTCGTCCTTTGTGTCGCGACATCCTCGCGGATGTATGCTCATGGAGGACTATGTCGACGCAAGCTTCGAGAGCCCTCGCACTCGCAATTGTTATAGCTGGCATCGCGTCAGCGCAGCCGCAATCGAGCCAGCGTGCGGCCGGAGCCGAAGGAGCGAAGCCCCGGCCGCAGGATACAGAGGTGTGGCAGCCCGAGCCCAAAGTAGTGACGCCCGGCGCGACGAACTCGGAGCCTCCTTCCGACGCGATCGTGCTCTTCGACGGTAAAAACCTGGACGAGTGGGTATCGGCCCAGGATCACACACCGGCCAAATGGACCGTAGCGAACGGCATTCTGACGGTGAACAAGACGAAGGGCGTCGGTAACATCGAAACCAAACGGCGCTTCAAAAATTATCAGCTTCATATCGAATGGCGCATTCCGGAGAACATCACCGGGAGCGATCAGGCGCGAGGCAACAGCGGCGTATTTCTCGCGTCCACCGGGCCCGGCGATGCGGGATATGAACTGCAGGTTCTCGATTCATACAAGAACAAAACGTACGTCAACGGAATGGCCGGAAGCATTTACAAGCAGGCTATCCCGCTCGTAAATGCCGCCCGCAAGCCGGGCGAGTGGCAAACCTACGATGTGGTCTGGACCGCTCCCACCTTCAATGAAGACGGCTCAGTCAAAACGCCTGCGTATGTAACCGTGTTCTTCAATGGCGTGCTGGTCGAGAACCACTTCGAGTTGAAAGGCGAGACGCTCTATATCGGCAAGCCGTTCTATAAAAAGTACGACACGGCGCCCATCAAGCTGCAGGCGCATGGCGATCGCAGCGAGCCGATCAGCTTCCGAAACATCTGGGTACGGGAACTGCAATAAATATTAGCGCCGCCGGCGCCTGCTCGCGGCAAGCTTTTCAACGCGATGCGCCGGGTCCGCGCCTTTCACTTTGCTTCCGGCTTCAACTCCGATTGCGTCCGACTCCCGGTCTGAAAACGGAATTGGCCGGCTTTGCTTCCGGTATGTCGATTTCGAAGCCGCGAATCGAGCCGCTGAGATACGCCCGCATGTGCGCCGCC
>Ga0157370_10002990_pt1 | contig 20093 bp, 15 predicted proteins | sample C35metaG_FD_113463 | JGI IMG/M metagenome (GOLD analysis project Ga0157370, IMG submission 113463) | Corn rhizosphere microbial communities from Kellogg Biological Station, Michigan, USA - C3-5 metaG | ecosystem: Host-associated > Plants > Roots > Rhizosphere > Soil | place: USA: Michigan...
AGCATTACTTTTGCAGTCCGTTAACGAAACGGATTTATAATAAAAAACGCATTTGTAGCTCAACTGGATAGAGCATCTCACTACGGATGAGAAGGTTTGGGGTTCGAATCCCTACAAGTGCACGGAAAGCCTCAGATTTTTCTGAGGCTTTTTGCGTTTAAACACTTTCCGTTGTATGCAAATTTGTAAACATATTTGTTTATATTCTTAAGGCTGTTTTTGTGATCTGAAGGGAGATTGTAATACCAATTCCGCGAAAGAGGTGGCTGCATACGGAATAATCCTCATCGAACCAGAGCAATAATCCCTAGTAGATAAAATTGTCGATTCAATCTTTTTACTTGTTAGTTATGTATTCAGGAAAGTGGATCAAAGAAAGACAATTGCACAGCGCTTTTAGGTAACGGAAAAATGCATGATAATAATTGGATAGTCTATTTTAGAACCATGGCCTTTGGAATATATTTATGAAATCAAATATAAGCTATCTATTGCTTTGAGATAGATTTAATGGGGAATATTATTGACAATTTAAATGACAATGAATTGTTTGCTCTGGTAAAACAAGACAAGGAGGAAGCATTTACATTATTGTATCGCAGGTATTGGAAAAAAATGCTCTGCAAGGCCATGTTTAAGTTGCAGTCAGATTTTGATGCTGAGGAAGTTGTACAAGATGTTTTTATTGACATTTGGAACACTCGTGGAAGGATAATAATTCAAAATAGTTTTCATACTTACATCAGCGCTATTCTTCGATTTAAAATCATGGCAAAGATGGCTGCCAATAAGAAATTGGCATACGATAATGTAGAAGAAATAAATCACTTGTATGTTATAGATGACTCTACACAACAGTGGCTGGATTTTCACAATCTTCAGTCCGAAATTGAAATGTCAGTTAAAGAGCTTCCTGAAAAGTGTCAGTTGGTGTTTAGGATGAGCAGGGAATCGGGTTTAACTGATAAACAAATTGCAAATGATCTCGGCTTATCTCAGAAAACTGTTGAGGCCCATATCAGCAGGGCATTAAGATCGCTACGAACTTCTATCGGACAATTTCTTTCTTTTCTTTAATTTTTTTTAGGGTTATATAGGGTAGGGCACCAATTTTACACACTATGTAAAAAACGCCCTAAATTATGACAGAACCTACCAGAACCCAATTGAACCAATTAGCAGATAAATGGCTAAAGGGCACACTTACGCCTCAGGAAAAGCAAATACTTGATGTATGGTATGATCTGGATGCCAACGAGTCGTTGACCTGGAAAGGGAAAGATAACTCAGAGGAAGAATTGGGCAATCGTCTATTGGACAATATTAAGAAAAAAAGAAGGGGAGCCCGAACTTTAAAAATGAATTGGCGGGTATCTGCTGCTGCTGTGCTATTGATTTCTTTAAGTGTTGCCTATCTGTATCTTACAAAATCAGAGCATAAAGATAATCAGAAACAAATAGCAAGTGCTACACCGATTAAGCCGGGAACGAATAAGGCGGTATTAACCTTAGCAAATGGAGAAAAAATAAATTTAAGCGATACGGCCAGTGGACAGGTTGCTGTTCAGTCGGGCATACGCATTATCAAAACACCAAATGGAGGCTTAATATATGAAGCTATAAATTCCTCTGCAGATAAAAATAGAGTTAATGATTACAATACCATTGAAGCCCCTTTAGGGGGACAATGGCAGGTTATTTTACCCGATCGCTCTCATGTGTGGCTAAATGCAAAATCCAGGTTGAAATATCCGGTAAATTTTACAGGAAGGGAAAGAAAGGTGGAGTTGGAAGGTGAAGCCTATTTTGAGGTAGCTAAGGATAAGCAACATCCTTTTATTGTTGCTTCAAAAGATCAGAAAATAAAGGTTCTTGGAACGCATTTTAATGTGAATGCTTATCCTGAGGAGACGGTGATTAAAACTACCCTAATTGAGGGGGCCGTGGCCATCAATGAAAAAACAATTTTAAGACCCGGACAGCAATCAATTTTTAACAAGGGCGAAACTAAGGTTGTAATGGCAGATGTAGAAATGGAGATTGCCTGGAAAGATGGCCGCTTTATCTTTGATGGACAGGATTTTAAAACAATTATCAATAATATTTCCAGATGGTACAATGTAGATATCAGCTATGACCCTGCATTGGCAGATCTCCATTTTGGAGGCAGGATTTCCCGTACAAGGAATTTAGGTGGTGTGCTGAAAATGTTGGAGGGTACGGGTGATATTAAATTTAAAATTGAAGGAAGGAGGATCAGCATGACTAAGTAAATGTACTTAAAAGGCTGATTTCAAAATAAGCCGGGAGTGTTGGAAGCACTCCCGGTGGATGATTGGAGTTAGACAATTAATTTGACAAGGAATTATCAACCAGCGCGATGCATAACTGTGAATCCGCTTAAACCAACCAACTAAATGTATAAAAAAATTACCAATAATCGAGGTAAGCTGTTACGCTATGCCTCTAAAATCCTTTTTATGACAAAGGTAATCGCAATAATTTTAATCACTGGCATATTACAGGCTAAAGCCTTGACCAGTTTTGCCCAAAAGATTACAATTAATGAAAAGAACATATCATTAACAGTTGTCCTGACAAAAATTGGAATTCAAAGTGGATATGACGTTGTTTATAACAGAGATGCACTTTCCAATTACCGCGTTTCAGACCTTAATTTAAAAGATGCTACGGTAGAACAAGCGTTAAAAAGTTCATTAGCTAATCTGCCATTGACTTTTATAATTGAGGATAAAATGATTATGATCAGACGTAAACCTCTGGTCGCAGACAAGCCTATTGAGACAAATATTACAGGTACGGTTAAGGATAGTCTGACGAGACAACCCATTCCCGGAGTAAATATTCGTGTGAAAGGAAAAAATGTTTCAGCCATCACTACTACTCAAGGCACATTCTCCATAAAGGCAGATATAGGTGATGTTATTGTATTTTCTTATATCGGTTTCAGGACAAAAGAAGTTTTGATTGATCAAAACAACCTGGATATTTTAATGCAGATTGACGATAGAAAACTTGAAGATGTAGTTGTTATCGGTTACGGTACCAAAAAGAAAATACATCTAACAGGATCTGTTGCTACTGTAAGCGGGAAAGAATTAACTGAAGCTCCAACCTCAAATCTTTCTAATCTGATAGCAGGCAGAATACCTGGTGTTGTAGCTACGAATCCGAACGGAAGACCTGGTAGCGGCTCTAATCTAAACATCAGGGGGCTTAGTACCCTTGGTAACAACAGCCCGCTTATTGTTGTTGATGGAGTTCAAAGAGATAGTTTCAATGCCTTTGATCCAAATGAAATAGAAAGTATCACTGTGCTGAAAGATGCTGCAGCTACTGCAGTGTATGGGGCTAGGGCTAACAACGGGGTATTTTTGGTAACCACTAAACGTGGAAAACTTGGCAAACCAACTATCAGTTATACAGGTAATATGGGTATTCAGCAACCTACATCCTATCCTAAAGTTATGAGTGCTGCAGAATATGCAAAAGCTTATAATCAAGGTTTAATAAATGCAGGTTTTGACCCTAATAATCCTGCGCAGGCCGGAAACTTTTTTAAACAGGAAGCCATTGGACGTTATGAGCGGGGAGAAGACGGCGAAGACTGGTACAAAGCGACTTTTAAGAAGAATCCACTGATTACAAATCATAACCTTACTGTAAATGGCGGTACCGAGGCCATCAAGTATTTCCTTTCTCTTGGTACAGTTGATCAGAACGGGATGTACGACAACATCAGTTACAAAGCGTATAAATTCCGTTCAAACATTGATGCTAAAATCAACAATTCATTAAGCGTTGGTATAGATTTGGAAGGAAGACAGGAAAATAATGAAACGCCACGGATCGATGCCAATACCATTTTTGAACATGTTGTAAGGGCAAATCCTACCTATCGCGCCTATTTCCCAAGTGGAAGACCAGTTAACAATGGTGGCGATCATGTTGGAGAAGAAATCAAGAATTCGGGTTATAACCGGTTGTTACAAAATACTTTTCAGGGTACATTAAGTGCTATTCAAAAGCTTGATATGCTTACAGAAGGTCTTAGTGCTCAGGCAAAGGTATCCTACGGAAAGCAATATGGATTTAGAAAGGCATTCTCGTTACCGTATGCAATGTACAACGAAGATGCAAATGGAAACGTTACTGGTACCAAAACTGTGGGGCCACAGCCAAGCTTATCTGAAGCCTTCAATCAAAATTATTCAACCTTTTTCAATGCTTCATTAAATTATCAACGCAAGTTTGGTAAACATGATTTTAGTGGATTATTATTATACGAAGACAATGAATCTCAGGGAGATCAGTTCACAGCTTTTAAGCAGGACTTCCCGATTGTGTCGAAAGATGAATTTTTTGTAAGCGGACCAAAAAACCAATCTATCAACGGAAGCAGTTTGGTTAATGATGCCAGAAGAGCATTGGTTGGCAGAATCGGCTATATATTTAATGACCGATACCTACTGGACGCATCTTTCAGATATGACGGATCCTATATCTTCCCTGCTGGTAAAAGATTTGGTTTCTTCCCCGCGGTATCTGCCGGATGGCGTATTTCTGAAGAAGGTTTTATTAAAAACAACCCTTCATTAGCATTTATTACAAATCTTAAAATAAGAGCTTCCAAAGGCTTGGTTGGAAATGATAAAGTTAATGCCTTCCAATTTCAGGATGCCTTTACTTTAGCTACCAACGTTGGCCCTTTTTTTAATGGAGTACCGCAAGCCCTTACTTATTATGGCGTTTACCCAAATCCTGATATTACATGGGAAAAGGCAGACAATACTAATATTGGTTTCGAATCGAGCCTTTGGAACAATAAGCTGGGTATAGAATTTGACTACTTTATTAAGGATACACGCGACATTTTATGGAGCAGAGTACGCTCAGTGCCAGGTACATTTGGCCGTAGCTTACCAAATGAAAACTATGCAAGAGTGTTGAATAAAGGTATAGACCTTACGCTATCTCATGAAAATAAGATTGGTAGCGTGAACTATAACCTTAAGTTCATTACCAGCTATAGTAAGAACAGAGTAAAAGAAATTGATGACCCTGCAAATGCCCTTGATTTTCAAAAACAAATTAACAGACCTCTGGGTTTCAGGGTTGGATACGAAGCTCTGGGATTTTTTGAAAGCCAGGCTGAGGCGAACAGCTGGATGGGTGGCAAGCAGTTTGGATTAAAACCACTTCCAGGCCAGATTAAATATGCTGATTTAAATGGTGACGGTATTATTGACAGCAATGACCAAAAGGTATTATCGGATAACACATCTACACCAAGAGTTATGCTGGGCTTATCCGGAGGACTGAACTGGAAAGGATTTGATTTAAACTTTCTTCTTCAGGGGGCTACTGCCAGAAACTTTCTTTATTCTACAAATGGTCGTATACCTTTTCAGGGAGGAATTTTTCATTACATGCTTGACGCATGGTCCCCAACTAATACCGGTGCAGAATTTCCGTCGCTTGTTGTGGGTGCTTACTCCAATAATGACCGTACTTCAAGTGTCTGGCTAAAGGATGCCTCTTACCTCCGTTTAAAATCTTTAAACATAGGGTACACCTTTTCAAAAATAGCCATCAAAACTTTCGAGCTTAATAGATTAAGAATCTTCGCCAGTGGTTTTAACCTGATTACCTGGAGTAAGCTTAAAAACTTTGATCCGGAAGCTGAGACCGGTGCAGGAAACTATTATCCACAGCAAAGAGTATTTAATTTCGGTGTTAACGTTAATTTCTAGATCATTATGATACGCAATATTTCAATTTTATTTCTTGCAGGATTCTTCTTCTTAGCGTCCTGCAAAAAAGACTTGCTGGATAAAAAGAACCCGGCAACAATAAGCTCCGATGATGTCTGGAAAGACGCAGGACTTATTGGTCTTTATGTAAATAACCTTTACACCTACATTCCGGGATGGGATTATAACACCTACAACAATATATCGGATGAGGCACGCAGCAATTATCCTGGCGGTCCAAACTCAATATTAATCGGAGAATGGAATGAAACCAATAATCCGCTGGATAATTGGAATCAATCTTACCAGCAAATCAGGGTAGCTAACGATTTTTTTCTAAATATTGAAACATCACCTGTAGGTAATGATGTGAAAAGCAAATTCATTGCTGAAGTAAAATTTTTAAGAGCGCTCTTTTATTTTAACCTGGTAAAGCGTTATGGAGGTGTCCCTCTTATAACAACTGCACAAAAGCTAAACGATGATCTGATGGTGAGCAGAAATACTGCCGATGAGTGTTTCAACTTTATAACCGCAGAGCTCGATGCAGCCTTACCAAATCTTCCATTAAATGCTGATAGAGGAAGGATTACAAAAGGAGCTGCGATGGCTTTAAAAACACGTACCTTATTGTACCAGGCAAGTCCTCTTTTCAACGCCAGCAATGATACGGAACGATGGAGAAAAGCTGCTCAGGCTGCAAAAGCAGTAATCGATTTGGGGAAATATGACCTGTTTCCTGATTTAAAAACACTCTGGCTTGACAAATCGGCAACAAATGTGGAGATAATTTTAGAAAAGCAATATCACTTGCCTGAAACTTCACATGGCTGGGATGCAATGGTTAAACCAGTTTGGCTTGCAAAAGGAGACGCGGGACAGTGTTCGCCAGTACAGGAGCTTGTAAATGCATTCCCTATGAAAAATGGTAAGCTGATCAATGAGCCTGGCTCGGGTTATGATCAGACCAAACCTTATACCGGTCGTGATGACAGGTTTTATAGTTTCATTGCCTACAATCAATCGAAGGTATCAGGTATCCTTGCCAGACCTTATCCAGGTGCTCAGCCTGGTCAATTGTATAAAGAGTATGCACTAAATGTTTATAAAGGTGGTACAGACTATGATTCTATTCCACCTTATGCTCAGTACAATACCATAACAGGTTACTACACTGTTAAAGCCACCAATCCGGATAATGCTGTTTATAGCTACGGTTATGGAAGTGAGCAACCCTGGATAGAGTTTAGATATGCAGAAATATTGCTGGATTATGCGGAAGCTTCAAATGAAGCGGATGGCCCGTCTGCGTCAATTTATGATGCATTGGATAAAATCAGGGCAAGAGGGGGGATTGCATCAAAACTGGTACAAAATCTATCGCAAACTCAAATGAGAAATCTGATCAGAAACGAAAGGTATATAGAGCTTTGCTTTGAAGGCCAGAGATACTGGGATCTAAGAAGATGGAAAATTGCCGATCAGGTACTTAATGGGAAGAAGTTAACTGGTGTGGTAATTACCAAACAGGCACCAAACACTTTTACCTATGAATATTTCCCTATTGACCCTCAACCATTAGTTTTTGATGCTTCTAAAATGTACTTAATGCCAATTCCAAAAGCGGAGTTAAGCAAAAATCCGAAGCTTACACAAAATCCTAACTGGCCTAAATAAATAATCCTTTTCACTACCTTTCTCTTTAGTGGAAGGGTAGTGAAATTGGCAAAAAATAATAAACAAAATTGAGAATTGATCGTGAAGAATAACATTTTGATTATTGCATTGCTGCTTGTTTTTAGTTCAAATGGCTTTTTAAAAGCGCAGAAAAGGAACAATAATTCAGCCTCTTCGAAAGAAGGAAAAGCAACAAAAATGCCTTATAGCCATATGGCATTAACTGCTAAATTAATTGGTCCGGCAACTACAGATCCAAACTGGTACAACTGGTGTGTAAGTCCAATTAAAGGAAAAGATGGGAAAATTCACATATTTGGCAGCCGCTGGCCTGCCAAAGAAGGTATGAATGGATGGATGGGGCAAAATGCTGAAATTGCACATTTTGTTTCTGATAAACCTGAAGGGCCTTTTATCTATGTAAATACTGTTTTAAAGACTTCTGATTTTCCTCATCCTGATAAAATGTGGGCCCCACACAACCCAAGAATTGAATACGTAGATGGAAAATACATATTACTCTATATTTTTCAAACTCAACAAGGTAAAGCTATGATGTATACAGGAATGATGATTGCTGATAATATCAATGGCCCTTGGAGGTTTGCAGGTAAACAGGATGGCTTAATGGTCGAGAATTCGAAAGATCCGAAACACTGGACTTACGGTGGGGTAATTGGTACTGACAATCCTGCATTCATGAAAATTGGGAGTAAATACTACATTTATTTTAAATCGGGCATGCCTACCCAAAGGAGTGCCAAATATGGTTATGCGGTATCGGATAATCTTGAAGGGCCATATGCACTTTCCGACCACCCTATAACTGATAATATTGATTACATTGAAGATGCTATGGCCTTTAAAGTTAAAAAGAAGTATTTCCTTTTAACAACAGACAACTTCGGTACCAATACGGGCGGCTTTGGGAATATTATACTCTGGCAATCAAAAACAGGGCTGGATTTTAAACTTGCTAATGCAAAGGTTGGAATGCGCACGGTACTCGATTATTGGGGTACAGCAGAAGATCATAAAAACCTGCTTCAAAATCCAAAACATTTTGAGTACAGCAAAAGTGGGAAGCTGGAGCGGCCAGCTATCTTAATACTTAATGGTAAGCCTGCTTACTTTTATGCGTCTGCCGGATTGAATATAAATGGGGGTGAGAACGCAGAAACTTACGTTTTTAAAATTGATTGGGGTAAAGGAAATTAACCGGAACACAACATACACACAAATGAAACTGAATACAAGAGTAACGATAGCCATTTTACTGGGAACAATTAGCTCCTTCACTTATGCACAGCAACCAAGGATGGATAAAATGTGGAATGGTCAAGCTAAAAATAGTACTATGAATACTGAAAGAGGAAAAATCTTTCGTGAGGGTAGGTATGCGATGTTCATCCATTGGGGATTATTTTCTCAGCTGGCCAATAAATGGAAGGGCAAAACATATTATGGTATCGGAGAATGGCTGATGAACGAAAATATGGCCAACATTGCTCCTCAGGACTACATGCCGGTTTCAAAATTTTTTAATCCAAAAGATTTCAATGCTGATAGTATAGTTCAACTGGCAAAAGATGCCGGAATGAAGTATATCGTGATTACCAGTAAACATCATGATGGTTTTGCTATGTTTCATTCTAAATACAATAAGTTTAATATCGTAGATGCTACACCTTTTCGGCGTGATCCGATGAAAGAAATTGCAGATGCCTGTAAAAAGGCGGGTTTGGGTTTTGGCTTCTATTATTCACAAAACCAGGACTGGACTACCCCTGGTGGAAATGGTGGGCCACAAAAGGATGAAACTGGTAAAACAGTAACATTTGATGAATATTTTTACAATAGATGTTTACCTGAGGTGGAGCAAATTACGACTTCGTATGGGCCATTGGCATTGGTTTGGTTTGATACACCTGGTGATATCGAGAAAAAATATGTAGAAGAATTAGTGGCGGTAGTCCATAAAAACCAACCGGGGGCATATGTTTCCGGAAGGGTAGGACACGGCTTAGGTGATTATTCTACCTTGGGAGATATGGAGGTGCCTAAAAAAAATGTCAGCGGAATTTGGGAGTCTGTTGATGTTACAAACGATGCCTGGGGCTTTGCATGGTACGACAACAACTGGAAAACGCCAAAAGAAATTCTTACCAATACCCTTTCCACAATTGCACGAGGTGGAAATTACATGCTCAATATAGGGCCGAATGATAAGGGGATAGTCCCTCCGCAAGCCACTGCTGCTTTACGAAGCGTGGGTGCCTGGATAAAAAAATACCCCAACATCATTTATAAAAGTAAAGCATCTCCATGGCAGCATTCGCTACCCTGGGGAGATGCTGTGATCAACAATCAGACAATTTCACTCTTAGTGTATAACTGGCCATCTACCGGCGCTCTTTTTCTTCCTGGTTTACAATCTGCTGTCACCACAATCAGGCTTTTAAACAATGGCAAGAAATATCCGCTAACGTTCAAAAAACAGGGACAATGGTATAAAATTGACCTACCGATAAAAGCTCCTGAAAATTTTGTATCTGTTATAGAAGTTGAGGTTAAAGGGATACCAAAAGTAGATACGACCATCGCGATTGACCCACAACAGGAGACTGTATTAGATGCGCTGTTTGCCAACTCAAATAAAACTGAAAAAAACAGCCAGCATTGGATGGAAAAATTTGGAGAATGGAAACACGTGTACAGAATTACCAATTGGCAGGAAGATGGAACTGCCACCTGGACTGTGAATATATTAAAAGCAGGATATTATCAATCGTCTTTGAAATATACCGGTGTGGGGAGGTTAGTGTGGAAGATTGACAATGCCGAACATTTTATCCAAAATCAACAAAACTCCTCCTCTGTATACACCTGGTATCCCATAGGATGGTTACATTTTAGTAAACCGGGGACTTATAAGGTCTCTGTCTCTTTAGTCGATGGAGAAAGAAATAAATCTAGTTTGTCCGATCTTAAACTTCAACCAGTAATACTATAAGTAATTAATCATGAGTCCTGCAAACAAAATCAAAAGACTGTTTTTAGTTTTAATTGCCTTTATATATACAAGTGCATCTGCTCAATGGTCTGTATTGAAAGATGATGAAAGAATACCTTTAAATAAAAGTGAGTTTTACTTGTATCAATCGTTTACACCTCAGCAATGGAATGCAAGTAATTTTGCTACAACCAAGGAAATGCAATGGTTTACTAGCGCCAGATATGGCATGTTTATCCATTTTGGGTTATCGGCATTCGTAAGTAAAGACCTGAGCTGGCCAATTGTCTACAGCAGGAAAGCACCGGATCAGGGACATGGAGGTTATCCTGATGATGTCTGGACTAAATGGTCTGAACAGTTTAAACTGGAAAAATTTAATGCTGAGGAATGGGTGAAAATTGCTCAGGATGCCGGCCAGAAATACATTGTGGTTATTGCGAAACATCATGATGGTTTTCATATGTGGGATACCAAATATTCTAATTTTAAGATCACCAATACGCCTTTCGGAAGAGATTACATTAAAGAAATAGCAGACGCTTGTCACAAAGCTAAAATGCCATTTGGTTTTTACTACTCCCAAAGGGACTGGCATCATCCGGACTATGCACCAATTGATACCAGTACAATTAAACAAGTGGCGAACCCTCCTTATTATCAGGCTCTTCCCGGTAAAAAAGTTAAATCTGGTCCAAGCCATCAGAAGTATATTGATTATCAATTCAACGCTATACGGGAATTATGTACCAAATATGGCAAAATTGATATTTTCTGGTTTGATGCCGTGTACTGGGGAGGTATGTTTACTGCGGATATGTGGGATTCAGAAAACCTTACCCGAATGATACGCCGTTTACAACCAGGAATCGTAATTAATAACAGGGCAAGTATTCCGGGAGACTTTGATACACCTGAACAGCGTATTGGCATGTATCAAAAAAGACCATGGGAAAGTGCAATGACCTTAAATGGAAGCTGGGCATATTCAGCACAGCCCAAAGTGAGGCCTGTCAAATCTTTATTGCAGGAAATGTTATCAGCGGCTGCAGGTAATGGAAATGTATTGCTCAGCTGGGGTGCTCATTGGAATGGAGAATTTGATAGGGCCCAAAAAGATAGTTTATTAGCGATAGGTAGCTGGTTGAAAAAAAATGGCGAAGCTTATTATGGTACAAATGGAGGACCCTGGATGCCTGCCAAAAATTATGGCTCTGTCTATTTAAAAAACAAAATCTATGTTTATGTATACAATTGGGATATTGACAAAGTAAGTTTACCAAAAATCCCCGGTAATGAGGTGTTGTCTGCCAGCTTTCTGAATATTAGCGAAAAGCTAAATTATCAGAGCAGTGGTTCATTTGTAACCTTCAATAAGCCTGAAAAACCCGATAATCTGGTTACGGTAATTGTTTTGACTATGAAAAAACCCATTGACAATGTACTAGAAACTAAAGTGTTGTCGTCTTTTGACGACCCTGTGTATGGGCAAAAATTAAAATCTGTCGGGCTAAAGAATAGTGACTGGAATAATGGAAATGCCATTATAGATTTGCAAACAGTTAAAAAAATTACGGGCCTGGATATCATAGGAAACAAAGGAACATTGGTTATTAGTAGTTCAATAGATGGGAAAGTCTGGCAAAAAGAGGAGACAAGTTCTGAAAACAAAAGTTCGGTAAGCTTGACTTCATTTTTAGCCGGTGTATACATTCCGGGAAAGGAAATCAGATACATAAAATTGACAAACCAAGTAAAACCAAATTTAATCATTACACTCTATTCCAAGTAATTCAACTTTAACAACCTATTCATGAACCCAAATAAAACAAGATTTCTGTTTACCTTCATACTGAGCATATGCTGCCTATGTTCCTCTGCTCAACAAATTTCCAGGCTTCAGCTGTCACAAGTTGATCGAGGTTATGGAATGTTTATTCATTTCGGTATCAATACTTTTAATCAAATTGAGTGGTCTGATGGTACATTACCACTTTCAACGTATAATCCAGATCAGTTAGATCCCGACAGTTGGGTGAAAATAGCAAAAGAAGCCGGTTTTAAATATGTTATCCTGATTACCAAACATCATGACGGCTTTTGTTTGTGGGACAGCAAATACACGGATTATGATGTGGCATCCAGTCCGGTAAAAACAGACGTGATTGCCGAAGTTTCCAAAGCATGTAAAAAGTACGGCCTTGAATTAGGTTTGTATTACTCATTATGGGATAGACATGAGAAAAGTCATGATTTAAAAGACCCTCAGCCATATGTTGATTATATGAAAAATCAACTGACAGAGCTATTGACCAATTACGGGAAAATCTGTGAAATCTGGTTTGATGGCGCCTGGGCAAAAAAAGATGATGACTGGAAGATTCCTGAAGTATATGCTCACATTAAAAAACTACAACCAAACTGTTTGGTGACCGTAAACCATACGATTAGCATTGACGGAAAACCCGGGACAATAAAGCAGCCAACAGATCAGCAAACTGGAGATAAAGTGCGCTTCTGGCCAGTTGATTTCAGAACAAAAGATCCAAATCTGGCCAGATGGGATGATCCTAAAATCTTTGATCATTCTGGTAAGCAGGAATATCTGATTTTTGAACATACACTTTGTTTGTCTAACCGCTGGAACTGGTTTCAGAAAAAAGACGATTTGCCTGCCAGAGCACTAGATGAACTAGAAGAATTATTTTACTGGACAACATCGAATAACAACATTATGATCTTAAATGTTCCTCCTGATCAGCATGGGCAGATCAGAGAACACGAAAAGAACCGGATTTTTGAGTTGGCCGATAGACTTGGGATTCGTGGAGGAGGGAGGTTTCCTGCCGGACCAGACAATTTATCATTCAATCTGCCCGTTAAAGCAACGAATTCTGGGAAAAACAGCAAATTCGATATTACTAAAATTAATGATTTTAGTATGGAGACGTACTGGACAGCAGGCGATACAACAGCTTCCATTGAAATGGATTTAATCAACCCAAAAGCCATAAACAGGATTACAATTTTTGAACACCCTGAAAGCATAGATCTAAACGATAGCTTTTCAACTTTAAAAAAATATCATATCGATCAGTTCTCCATTGAGTTAATGGTGGACGGGAATTGGAAATCTGTTTATATGGGAGATGAAATAGAGGCTTGTAAGATCGTTAAATTACCTGAAGTTTATAAGGCCTCAAAATTGAGATTGAATATCTTGCACTCAAAAGGTGTTCCTTCAATTTATCACATAGGTATTTCAAATGATACTAAAAAGCATTACAGGAAAGTTTTAGCTAAATCCTAACCATTTTCAGGGGATTGAGTTGTGGAACTTATGGAGGTAGTTAAATGTGTCAACGCTTCATTAGTTTTAATTAATATTATATTGGGTTTTAAAACCCAATATAATATTGCTAAATAGCCAATTGAAAAGTAAGGAGAGAGGTTTTTTACAAAATGGCTGCTGTTATATTTCAGCTAATACATTCTCTATTGGTAACCTCGATTTTGGGTTTAATTGAGGCTGGTTTTGGTCGGTATCCGATCTTTTGCCAATACAAACTGCAAATAGGGTTTCGTATCTGTCATTACTTAAAACAGCATCGTACTGAGCTGGAATAATACCTTCCATCGGTGTGGAGTCAATGCCAAGTTGTGCACAAGCAGTTAACAACACACCTAGTGACAGGTAAACCTGGTGCTCCATCCATGACCTGATATAAGCATCCCCTAAGGGTTTAATAAAAGTATTATAATATCCAATGGCACCTTCAACATTGTATTTATGGGTTTGTTGTTCAAAGTCGGCTACGTTTTTAATTACCTGGAAAACAATGAGGCAACTGCAGTCTAAAATCCTATCCTTATTAAAGTAAGAAGCTTCGGCCAGTTTCGTTTTTGTTGCATTATCGGTTACAAAAACAAAGTTCCATGGCTGGCTATTAATGGACGAAGGGCTCAGGTGAAGTATCTTTTTAAGTTCATCCAAATCTCCAGTACTTATCGTTTTTGTAGGGTCGTATTTTTTAACTGTATAGCGGGATTGCATTTTTTCTGAGAATTTCATAATTGTTTTCTTTGTTTTAAAATTATAAGGCAAAATTATACCGTATTTTGGTGATTTATTTGTATATAAATGCTATAAATGTGTATATATTTGCTGTATGGTAAAAAATCAATTGTATGAACCCTACAGTATTCACTTTGAAACGCTCGATGTGTTTCCGGAGGTAAGGGGAAAGAAAAATTTTTTCGAACTCGTATTTATTCTATCCGGTACGGGCACACAGTGCATCAATAGCAGCACATTCAACTATGGCGAAAACCATATGTTTTTGCTTACACCACAAGACTGCAGCAAGATCACCATCACCACTACAACTGAGTTTTTTTTCCTGCGATTCAATAATATTTACCTGGAAAAAAACGGTTTGACCAATGAAAACATCAGGCGGTTGGAATTTATCCTGCAAAATGCCAATCATAAACCAGGCTGTATCTTAAAAAACCAAAGTGATAAGAAATTGGTGCGCCCTATGGTTGAAGCATTGATACGAGAAGCGGTGAACCGCGATATGTATAACAGGGAAATAATGGAACAACTGGTAAATACCCTGATTGTAATTGTGGCACGTAATATAGCTAAATACCTTCCACAGGATTTAGAAGTAACATCTGAAGAAAAAATTATAGACATTATCAATTACATCCAGGCAAATATTTATGAGCCTGAAAAAATAAGGGCAGAAACGATAGCTGATCATTTTGGTATTTCTGATAACTATTTGGGTAAATACTTTAAAAAACACTGTGGCGAAACCATGCAGTCCTACATCAACAACTATAAAGCTTCGCTTGTAGAACACAGACTTAAACACAGCGATAAACGGATAAATGAAATAGTTGCTGAGTTAGGCTTTACTGATGAGAGCCACTTAAACAAGTTCTTTAAAGTTCAGAGGGGTATGAGCCCTAAAGCATTTAGAACGGCATTGAGTTAATTAAAGCAGAGCGACCACAGGAAAAAATGGTGTAATTGCCCTGCTTCAGCCATCATTTCAAATCATGGTATATGGCCATTGCTGCGGCTTTCAACAGTTCAGGGCTAATACGTTTTTTGAAATCTGGTTGGATATATTCAAAATGAATTTCACCTTTTTTATCGAGAATAAATACAGAGGGAATGGGTAGGAGCTCAGCCTTATTTTTCCCGCCCGATGTTTCAATCAACATCTTATGATAAGCTTGTGGTGCAGTATAAGCAATACCTACCTGCTTTGCCAGAAAAAGATCTGCATCAGAAAGTAAGGTGTAGCTTAATTTTCCCTTATCTGCACTTTGCTTTAAATTTTCGGGCTTATCGGTACTTACGGCAATAACCTGGTAACCGGTTTTCTTTAATTCTGCCTCTATTTGCTGCAAGCCTGATAATTGGAGGTTGCAATACGGACACCAGCCCCCGCGGTAAAAAATGAGTATTGTAGGTTTTTGGGCAATGATTTTGCCCAGATCAACTTCTTTTCCTAAAGCATCACTTAAGGTTGCTGATGGTATTTTTTCCCCTATCAGCAGGGGACTTATATCTTCAGCCTTTTGTGGAATTGCCGATTGCGCTGCAACTTTTTTGGTAGCAAATGTTGTAATGCAAAAGAATGCAATAAGGATTATAAACTGTTTCATATTTATTGTGTTAATGTTTGATTTTGAATGTGGAAACATTATTTCCGGTATGCTGTTTAAAAAAACGGCTGAAATGTGCCGGGTTGCTGAAACCAAGAGCATAAGCTATTTCTTTAGCTGATTTGTCGGTATATTGCAGGTAGCGTTTTGCCTCCAAAATAACCCTGTTTTTAATTAAATTGGAAGGTGCAGGTACTCCGATCATTGCAAATAGATTGGCCAAAGTTTTAGGTGATTTGTTCAGGGCCTGAGCATAAAACTGTACTTCATGTTCGTTTTTGTAATGTCCCTCTAATAACAAATTAAACATCCGTACAAGATCCAGCTTATCATCAGACAGATCGGGACTGATATAGGCCTTTCTTGCAATACGAGTAATGCCAATAATGAATCTTTTGAGCAAAGTACGCAGCATTTCACCTTGCATCCTGTCTTTTATACACATGTCGGCCAGGCACAGCTTTTCAATTACTTCCAGTTCTTTTACATCTGTTTCAGAAAATTGCGTAAACAATGGTTGCTGGCTACCGTAAAATATAAAGCCCACACAACCTACCTCCGCATCGTGGTCTACAATACAGTAAAACTCCCTGTTAAACTGCCAGGCAGTTAATGCTTCTGGCCGTTCAAATACAAAATGCTGATTGGCCATTAAGGTAAGTACAGTGTTGTTTCCAAAATCATGAGGTACTTCGTCTATCCATACTTTTTGAGGGCTATCTCTATTGAATGCAATTGTATTTACGCTAGAATTTTTTAAAATACCATCACCTTTGAAATCCGGATTTCCTTTAAGTAATAACAAAAAGCCCTCTGTTTTTTTATCCTGAAATAATAGTTCCATTTTTAATATATGTGATGTTGTAATATAGAATGTTATCTATCAGCAGATAAAATATAAATTTCACTATACCTTTGTACTGGTTTTGCCCCGCTGCATAATCATTAACGATATCCCAAATGCCATCATATCTTTTAAGATAAAAAAATCTGTAGTTGGCACGCCATCAATTGTTTTGAAAGTACCAGGCGTAGTAAATAGAAAACTCAAAGTAACGATAAATATAATGGCAGACAAGGCCCCGGCTATTAAGGCCGCGCGTTGCCAGAAAAACTGGACCAGTAAAGCAATCCCGGTTACAATTTCGAATGTGCCAACAAAATTAGATACTCCCTGTATGCCAGCAATCGGATACATCCATTGCATTAAAAAACTATGTTTGGCCAGTGGGGCTATACCTGCGGCCTCTGTGGGAGTAAATTTAAAAATACCTAGCCATAATAGTATAATTGCCACGCCACTAACACTAATGATATAGCCAGCGTTGTTATTCAAATATTTGTTCATTTTCAGTAATAAATAATTAATGGTTTAGTACTCCTTCGGTTAAATCGGTCGGGAAACCTGATAATGGAGGTATATTAAACCTTCAAAAAAAGATCAGCAGACCATATAACACAACTTTATAGCCTGCTGAACAAGAGTGTTAATTAATAGTAACCTTTATCATTTTATTGATAGCAGGAAGTGTAGTGTATGTATTTGGATTGGCAACTTCCTGTATTGCTTTACTTTCTGCTGGAGCGAGACCACTTGCACCAGGGAACAAATCAAGCGCTGTACCGTTGTCAAATAAACCGACGTTGGAAGACAGGTCTCCCGTTGAGGAACTTTCAATACCGTTCCCTTTTGTGGCAAAAAACCAATCCTTGCTAAAGCCATACATGGTGGCAATAGCAATTCGGTCTCCGTTTTCAAGTTTAAGCACCTGCGAAACCTTGCCACCCAAATTATTGCCTGTTTTTGGTAAAAGTACTGTTGTAGTTGCTTCTTTAAGTACATAAACTTCTTTTACACCCTTATGTGTACGCAGTGCAGTTGCCAGGATTTCTGCATTGCCCATTTGTGAAAGCTCTTTAAGTCCCTGTGCGCGGTCGTTTTCTCCGGTTTTGTAGAAAGGATTTTCATCACCATTGTACACTACTACCAACACTGGCGAGAGTGGGGTATAGATACCGGTATTAGCTGTTAAATAAGTGCTTAGCAAAGCATTGTCACCCGCTTCGGCTATATTGGTAAGTCCATTTATGCTTGGCTGCCCCATGGTATAAACTGGCATTGCGTTTTGTAGCGTGCCACCAACGTTGTAAGATACAGCCCAGGCCCCCGGACTCAATGGTGTTTCGTTTGCTGTACCACCTGAGGTGTTTTTTAAGGTAATGGTGAATTTTGAATTACCTTCATAAACCAAAGTTGCTTTTACCAATTGAGAAGCCGGAAGATAAGTGTTGCCCTGTGCATCGGTACCATTTACCTCAGTAATGTTTTTTGCTGCAGCCTCAGCAGTACCGGGATGCATTACGTTCTTGCCCGGTACCTGATTGATGCGGGTGCCATTATCCCATAGTTTAATTTGTGTAGAAACATCCCCGGTAACCGGTTTCCCTGCATCATCGTATAATTTAATTCCAGGGTTTTCGGGAGCAAAGAAGAGATCATTGCTCCACCCGTACATGGTAGCAAATGTAAGCGCCTGGCCCGGGCCTGCAAAGAAACTAAAACTTACAGATTGTCCGGGGAAAATTACTGGTGGTGTACCATCGCCCTTAAATGTCCCTGATTGTACCAATGGTTTACTATCCAGAACATTTTCAATGGTAATGGTCTTGGTATTAACCGTAGGAGACGTCATAATATCATCTTTCTTTTTGCATGAGGCCAGAAATGTACCAGTTGCAGCAAGTAACAGGAGTGCTTTGCTCCAGTGTTTCATTGTTGATTTGTATGTAGTATTCATTTTATTGATTTTTATTCAACAAAATTATGCCGTGCCTGGTATCGGGGAAATGTCTGTAGTTCCCGATGGGTTGTCTAAACTTCCCGATTGAAGAAAATATTGATTTATATCATCCCCTAATTATAACTAACGTATCATAGATATGCTAAACTCTCTTATCTGTGAATTAAAATATAGTTACATTGCAATCATGAGTTTTTTAACAGCTGAATGGAGAAAGTTGGCAATAGCAAATTATGCAATAGAGAGTAAGGTTTTAGCCCCATATATTCCCATTGGCACCGAGCTGGACCTATGGGAAAATACTTGCTATATCAGTTTGATAGGTTTCTTATTTAAAAACACAAAATTAATGGGGATGAGAGTGCCATTTCATTCTAATTTCGAGGAAGTTAATCTGCGATTTTATGTTAAGTGTCTAGATCAAGGGGTTTGGAAAAGAGGAGTTGTTTTTATTAAAGAAATAGTACCTAAGTTCACACTTTCTTTAGTCGCTAATACAGTTTATAATGAAAACTATGTAACCATGCCAATGGGTCATAGTTGGACGGAAACCGAAAATGAAAGAGAAGTTGAATATAAATGGAGATGCAAAAAGCAATGGCAATGTATTCGGGTAACTGCCGAAAACGAATTGTCGTCTATTGAGCCTGGAAGTAAAGCTGAATTTATTACCGAACATTATTGGGGATATGCAAGATATAGTGAGTTTAAAACTAATGAATATGAAGTAAAGCACCCGAAATGGAGCCATTACCATGTAAAGCAATATAATATTGATGTAGATTTTGGGCTGACTTACGGAGATAAATTTAAGTTCTTAAACGACTTGCAACCGGAATCTGTAATGTTGGCAGAAGGATCAGAAATTTCAGTAGAAAGAAAGAAAATAATCAATAGTGCGCTAAACATAAAATAGAGAAAAGGGAAGTTTTAGAATTACAGAATAAACGACAACTTGTATTGGCCTTTACAACTGGGGTGGAAAATATATGGAGAAGACACTAGTTTTCGTGTAATAATAGCTTCATCAAAGCCTCTTTAGCCCTGATTTTTACCTCGTTTTCATTAAAATCAATTAGATTGACATTGATAAAATCATCACGGTCATACAAGTAATCCAGTGAGTAATCTCTTACATCCAGA
>Ga0157370_10002991_pt1 | contig 20085 bp, 19 predicted proteins | sample C35metaG_FD_113463 | JGI IMG/M metagenome (GOLD analysis project Ga0157370, IMG submission 113463) | Corn rhizosphere microbial communities from Kellogg Biological Station, Michigan, USA - C3-5 metaG | ecosystem: Host-associated > Plants > Roots > Rhizosphere > Soil | place: USA: Michigan...
ACCCACATAGTACCTTGACGCGAAGTCTTGACGCGGAGTCGGTAGTTTTCGGCTCTACTTAGTCCGATGTTTGTAATAATCTTGATCGAGGCGACGTACATTGTCGAATAAATGCTCGTTGTACATCGTCCAATACTCCGCATCAACTTGGCTCGGCGGCCGCTCGATATAATTTGCTGGAACTGCGAACAAGGTTGCTGACGGCTCCCCTTCTGCTACCGCAGTTACTGTGATCTCATTGTGAGAACCCCGGCTAGAGAGCTGTGTTTCCTTCAGCGGGTAGCAATCAAGTGCTGGCGCGATCCACTTGGTGCCACCATCGTCGTCGGACTCCGAGGTGGTTATCGGTATGACTAGATATCCTAATATGTAGACTGGCGCGTCAGAGGCCTTCGCGAGTGCGAGTTCGTCAGAAGTACAACCAGGCTTTTCCCCATCTAGTTCGGGCATTTCTTGCGGGGTGTGGCGGTATGTTGAAACAGAATGAGTGAAGGGATCAAGAAATGTATGTTAGCTTGGCAAAGTCAAATATCTCTACGACAGAGCCCTTTTCATGAGCAGGAGATTCCACTGAAAAACTCACCATGTGAGTTCCATCGCTTCGTCGGGCAATGATCCATGCGGTCACCTCGGGAGGCTTTGTCGAATCCCCGCCGTAACTCAATTCTTGCGCCGTTATCTGGAACGGCTTCCGGAATGTGGTGGACTGGGAATTGGAGGATTGTGCACTAGCGGAAAAGCTCAGCAGGTACGCGCTCCACCCCGCGATGGCTGCAAGTCGCATGACGGAACGGGATGTTCGTTCGTGCATGTCCACTAACTCGTAAAATGAGATGTCTAAACAAATGTTACGCCTTTTTACTGGTCTTTGACGACAGCAGCTACGGGAGGTACGTACGCCGGGCATTCCGGAGAACGAAAGAAGATCGGGGCTCGGCGGAGATGAGCAAATTGTTCACCGAATTGGTCGCTGGGGGCAGCGCAGTTGAAGTCGAATTCCAGGTCGCGGACCTGCTGGCTCAGAAGGCTTCAAGCTCCTCAATGATCGAAAAATCGACCAAGATATGCGCCTGTGGCTGAGGAAACTGCTTGGAAGCAAAACGCCAATTCAGATCACACGCTTCACTGATGAAAATTTCAAAGACATGCTTCGGATGATAAAGAGCACAAAGGAAGGGCGCCCATTGGAAGAAGGAGTGACCTCAAAGCTTGCGGTTAGCGTCCAGGGTCTTCATACCATGGGAATTGTCATTAATAACGCACCACTAGCATCCAGTAGCCATGGCTTTGGGATCAGCGTGCCGCCGGAGGTTCCTGATCCGTCGGAATCCCGGCAAAATAGCGGAAGAAGGCTGCTGCCCGGTTAATCGTCGAGGAGTCGTGGCCGGCGGCAAGGCCGTTGGCATTTTTGCCGGTCCGCGCCACGCTGTAATATCGCCAGACCTCGGGTGACTCCTGCTCCATGAAATAAGCTGCCTGTAATTCGTGGGGCGGAAAGATCGGGACCAGGAAATAGCGCAGCGCGGTCATATTTTCGGTTTCGAAAATCAGACGATTGGGCGCTACACTTACGATGCGCAAAAGGTAAGTTGCCTTGCCCGAGGTGTTGTCGCTTTGCTGAAAATAAAGTGTACTCCCTGGCGCGAGTTCATTCTTCGAAAAGTCATGGCGGTGCCGCGCGCCCTGCGGCCCGGCGAGAGCCGAGGCGCTTAGGACTAGCGGCGCCCATCGCTGGCGCGTCGTAGACCAATAGCGGATTCCGGTGAGTCCGGAAATCGCACTGACGCGATCGAGCAATCCGTCCACTCCCGCGAAATTGCGAAATTGGGCGACAGTTGTCACCAGCGTGGCAAACCCGGTTGCGGACCATCCGAGGCAGGCCGGCGGCATCCATTCACGACCCAGGCTGGCACGATCCCAGACCTTGAAAGTAGGTGAATGTTCCACGTCGGGATAGGACGGTACCGATTCGCCGCCGCAAGGTGGCTGCGGTCCCGGCTCGCCCAGTGCCACCGCCTGGCAACAACTGAGTACCAACAGCGCGAGGCTAGCACCGGCGACTCTCACCGACCATAACTGTAGCACTTGGGTTGCCCAAACCAGCATGAGCAAGGCTATTGCCGCTGATTTACTCCGGGCAGCGGCGTCGTGCCGTCCAACACGAATGTCAGAAGAGTAGGCTGGTTCGGCGTCGACACATTGCCGGGACCGGCGTTGCCGCCGGAAATTCCGCCGACGCCCCCCATAACCGATACATATTGCTTTCCATCGAGCTGATAGGTAATCGGCGGACCCATGCCGCTGCGCAATCCGGTCTGGATCTCCAGCAGTTTTTCACCCTTGTCGGCGCTATAAGCCAGGAGCCGTCCATCGTTGACCACCTGGAAGACCAGATTCCCCGCGGTAGTAAGGGTTCCTCCGCCAATACCGCCGCCGCCGGGCATGCGCCAACGCATTTGTTGAGCCACCGATCCCAGGCCACCAGCGCGCCGCGGTTGCCCGGTCCTTCGATAGGATCCGGGCCCATCGAGGGCGGAGGCGGGCGGGTCGCCGTAGGAGCAGGACGCACAGTGCCGGTTGTTTGGCCCGGTTTAGGGGAAAAATCGGGCGTCATCGCGTAAGTGAAGCTATTGGCCGTGGAAGTCGGAATATACACCAGTCCAGCAATCGGATTGAAGGACATCGGCGACCAGTTGTGAGCGCCCCCACCGCCCGGTGAGATCAAAATTGGGTCCGCGCCATAGAGGGCTTCTGGATTCACCATCGGTCGGCCGGTTTCTTCATTCAATCCCTTGGCCCAGGTCACGTGAGAATATGGTTGGCCCGAGATAAACTGTCCGGTCAGCCGGTCGATCACATAGTAGAAGCCATTCTTGTTGGCTTGCATGATGACTTTGCGCGGACGTCCCTTGATGGTAAGGTCGGCCAGAATCATTTGCTGGACGCTATCGAAATCCCAGGAATCGCCAGGCACCATCTGGAAATACCATTGCAACTCTCCGGTGTCCGGCTTCACGGCGAGAATGGAACAAACGTAGAGATTATCCTTGCCCTTGGACTTGCGAAGTTCCTCTGGCCAAGGCTCGGCATTGCCGGTGCCCACGTAAAACAGATCCGCTTCCGGGTCATACGCCATGCCGTCCCAGACCGCGCCGCCGCCGCCCTGCTTCCAGGCAGCGGGATCCCAGGTCTCCGAGGCGCGCTTCATCGCGGCATTTTCGAAGGGCTTGGACGGATCGCCGGGAACGGTGTAGAACTTCCAGGCGAGACGTCCAGTCCTCGCATCGTACGCGGCGAAAAATCCCCGAGTGGGGCGATCGCCGCCGCTCACGCCGATAATCACTTTGCCTTTGGCAATACGAGGGGCCATGGTGATGGTGTAGTCGTCTTGCGGAAACGCAACGCGCGCTTCCCACAGCACCTTGCCGGTCTCCGCGTTCAACGCCTGCAGTCTCCCATCAATCACTGGCGCGATGATCATCCCCTGGTAAATTGCCAGCCCGCGATTGACCACGCCACAACAAGCTTTGGGCCGCACTGCGGTCTGGTTCACTTCCGGGTCCCAACGCCAGCGCTCCTGACCGGTGCGGGCGTCCAACGCGAAGACTACACTCCAGTTGGTGATCCCGTAGATGGTGCCGTTCCACACCAGCGGCGTGGCCTCCTGTCCGCCGCCTCCCGATCCGATTTCATGAGACCATGCGAGCCCTAGCCGGCTCACGTTAGTGACGTCGATTTGACGGAGCGCACTAAAGCGGGTTTCGCCCGGCGTGTGTCCGTAGGTGAGCCATTCCTCCCCAGTTTTACCGGCGTTTCTTAGGGCCGCGTCGTCGACCACCCGGACCGGCTGTCCCACCGCCATCACAGCAGCCAGCACCAGCCCGATGAGTGAAATCCGGCATTCAAAAATGGTGGTCTCGTTCATGGAGAATCAAAGGATATCAAAAAAAGCTGGTGATCAAACTGCACCCGCCCCCGTTACTTCTGTGGCTTCGGCTTCCATTCCCGCACTAAGCGCTGCGCCTCGGCGAGTTGATCATTGCTTAGCTTACTCGCTACCTCATCTCGTGCCTTGGCCCTTCGCTCCTGAGTCTCGCCGCCGTTGGCAGCGGAGAGACTGAGCCACATGTAAGCGGCAACTTGATCCTCGCGCACCCCGCGGCCTTGTGCGTACGCCAGTCCCAGGTTATATTGAGCGCCGGCATATCCGCTGTCTGCGGCTTTGCGCCACCACCCCGCGGCTTCGCCGTAATCGCCGACCACGCCCTGACCTCTGGCGTACATATTACCGAGGCCGGTTTGCGCGGCAGGGTCCCCTTTGTCAGCGGATTTGCGATAGGTGTCAATAGCTTTGCGATACCACTTGGCAGCTTCGGCGTCGTCGTGTGTCACACCTTGACCGCTTTCATACATGAGTCCCAGGCTGGACTGAGCTGCGGGATCCCCTGCATCAGCAGCTTTGCGAAACCATGTGGCAGCTTCAGCAGGTTCTTTGGTAACACCTTGGCCGTTGGCGTAAAGCATCCCAAGGTTGTACTCTGCGGCCGCCAATCCTTGGTCCGCCGCTTTACGCAACCAACGCAATGCGGCTGCATAATCCTGGGGCACGCCTTCGCCAAAAGCATAGCGGCGGCCGAGGGTGTACTGCGCCATGGCGTCCCCACCGTTGGCCCGAGCGATCAATTGTTGCAACTCCTTGGTCTGAGATCGTTGCACTTCCTTTGATCCCTGAGCAAAGCTATGCTGCGAAAACCCAAACAGCACGGCCACCATCAACAAGAGTTTCCACGGCATCATCGCCACCATTCTGTAACGGCTGGCAAGGGCGCTGCAACTGTGGGTCCCGTGGGCATAGTGCGAAGGTTGCCAACCGGGGTTCGGGCGAAAGCTTGCATTTCCCCGGTTGCGACGCGCGTTATGATGAACCAGATCTTTCAAAAAGGAGCTTTGGCATGGACAAGAAAAATCGCGTAGTGAACCGAAGAAGTTTCCTGAAGGGCAGTGCAGCGGCCGGCCTCGGGGCGGCCAGCGCAGCGGGACAGGAACTCAAGCCTAGCCAGATTCGCTTCGACCACACCGCCGACGTCGTCATTGTCGGAGCCGGGGCTTCGGGCCTTCCAGCTGCCATCATGGCGCGCGATCACGGTGCGTCGGTAATCGTTATCGATGCGAACCACGATATTGGCGGGCACGCCATGCTGAGCGGCGGGCGCATCCCCCTGGGCGGCGGCACCAGCTTGCAGAAAAAATACGGAATTGCGGATTCCGCGGACCAGGTCTATCTGGACCACACCAATCATCGGAATCTGGAATTCCGTTACGCCGATCGCGAATTGGTGCGCGCCTGGGCCGATGAGAATGTTGCGTCCTTTGAATTTTTGCTTGAAAACGGAGTCATCTTCGAAGATGTCGCGCCCACGATTGTGAACGGCGGAACCGTTCCCAGATTGTTTGTCACGAAGGTATTCTCCGATAATTACAGCGAAACCATCAATGGGAGGCCTGGTTCCGGCTTGGTTCGGCATCTGGAGGCCAGTGCCAGAAAAAAAGGCGCAACCATTCTCCTGCGGCACAAACTGACGCGCATCCTACGCGAGACTCCTACCTCCGGACGGGTCCTCGGGATCACGGCGCAGTTTGCAGGCAAAGATGTGAATATCCGGGCGAAGAATGGTGTCATCCTAGCGACCGGCGGCCACACCAGTAACGTGGAATTCCGCCGGCGCTTCGATCCGCGCTTGACCGAGGAATACCAGACCACCGGGGAACCTTGGACCCAGCAAAACGCCGATGGCGAGATCCTGGCGCTGGCCATGGGCGCGACTCTATGGTCCACCGCGAACCAGGCTAATCCGCGAGGTCTGGCGATCACCAAAACCATCCACATCGGGTGCCGCTATGGGTATCGCAACTTGAAATGGGAACCCCAGAGTCCGATGTTCAAGCTGGCCGGAGCTTCCGGCTTAACCGTGCGCGATTTTCAGGACGTCATTCTGGTCAATCAAATCGGGCAGCGTTTTTGGAATGAGGTGGATGAGACTTACGAATTCCTGAGTGCATGCATGGGCACCAACGGCGGCCTCGGCAAGAACGGCAGCAAAGCGAACGGGGGCGGCCCGATCTGGGCGATTTTCGATGCCGACGCCGTTAAACGCGAACACTGGGACCCGCAACCACCTAACGTGGATCTCAACGGCTGGTTCTTTAGTGCGGCGAGTATTCCTGAACTTGCCGCGAAAATCAAGAATCCTTATCAGTTTCAGCCGGTGCCTGCCGGAGCTCTTGAAGAAACGGTAGGCCGCTACAATTCCCACGTGGATTTGGGCAAAGACCGGGATTTTGCGAAACCGGCGCCCAAATATAAAATTCAAACACCGCCCTTTTATGCGGCATGGTCCACGCCCATTCTGCACGATACCTTGACGGGACTCAAAATCAACACCAAATGCCAAGTTGTGGACCTACATGGAAAGGCTATAGCGGGGTTATATTGCGCGGGAGAAACGGCTGGGGGCTTCGCGCTGCACGGCCTGCCCAGGGTGATTGTCTTCGGCCGTATCGCAGGGCGGGAAGCCGCCCTAGCCAAGGGCTGACTTCCCGCACCGGTCAACTTAAGGGATCTGGAAATCTACGTTCCGATCGCGATTGATTTGCTGGCTGAAAGGGACGTCAACTTTAGAAAGCGAAACGTGATGCTCCTTATTGTCGCGATCCTGCCAATAGAGTTGGTCGCCCTCAACTTTATACGCGATTGCCGCCTGGATGGTATGATCGGTAAACGCGATCAAGTAAAACTGCCCTGCAGTGCCCTCGTTCGCTGATTGGGGCTGCGTTTGAGCCGGCGGTTGCTGCTGTTGTTGTTGAGGCGGCGGGCCAACCTGCTGCTGCCCCTGCGGCGGATAGCCTTGCGGGTAGCCCTGACTATAGTCGTAATTCTGCGGCGGAGGGGGTGCCGAATAATAGCCGCCATCGTAAGCGTAAGGATCGTATCCATAAGCATACGGATCGTAATAATACGGGTACCCGTATCCGTAGCCGTAATACGGGTAGCCTCCAAATCCTAAGAAGAGGCCCGACCCGCCGTACCAACGGCCGCCAGAATAATAGCCACGGCTTCCGCCACGAAAGCCACCGACGCCACTGCGGAAGCCGCCCACACCACCACGGAAGCCGCCGACACTGCCTCCCCGGACGCCACCACCGCCGGAGAATCCCCCACCACGAGCGCCTCCGCCTGAAAATCCTCCGTGAGAGCCACCACCCGCATGGCCGCCGCCTCCTCCGCCGTGTCCTCCGCCGCCATGCTGCCCGTAGGCCGTAGCGATCAGACCCGGGGTGGACAATGCGGCGAAAAGAGCAAATTTTGACAGTGTCATATTTATATACCGCCTCTGGAGCATTGGATGTCGTAGTTTACCGTTGGGTTCCAGTGTATCGGAGTCCGCAGATGTTTAACTAAGGTAACTGTCTGTTGGAACCACAGGGATTGGGGGCGCATCGCTACAATAGTGGTGCATTACCACCGTATGTTCCCTTTTCTACCGCCGGCAATCGCTCCGACGCGTCAGTCCAGGCGTCGGTTTCTTGTCTCGACTGCTTCGCTGCTCGGCGCTGGCGCTCTCGCCTTCGGGCAGGAACAGTCCACCTTTTCGACTGCCGTGAATGTGGTCGATGTCCTGGCCACCGTACGCACCAAGAAGAATGAGATCGTCCGCGATCTCACTAAAGACGATTTCGTCCTGACTGAAAACGGACGGCCCCAGATTATCCGCTATTTTTCCAAGGAATCGGAACTTCCTCTTACTGTCGGCCTCATGATCGACACCAGCATGAGCCAGCAGAAGGTGCTGGACTCCGAGCGGACTGCCAGCTTCCGCTTTCTCGATCAGGTATTGCGCGAATCCAAAGACAAGTTATTCGTCATGCAATTCGACATGGCGGTGCAATTGCGCCAGCCCCTTACTTCCTCGCGCCGGGATTTGGAGGAAGTACTGCCCTACGTCGATACGCCCACCCGCCGGGAACTAGGCATGCAGGACGGCGGCGGCACGCTGCTCTATGACGCGGTCGTGCAAGCCTCGAACAATGTCCTCAAGAATCAGCGAAACCGGAAAGCCATGATCGTGCTTTCCGACGGCGGCGAAAACGGCAGTATGGCCACTTTGATGGATGCGATTGAGGCAGCGCAACGCGCCGACACACTCATCTATTCCATACTTTTCTCCGACTCCTCTTTCCCCGCGCCCCCGTTTGGATTCGGCGGTCTGGACGGGAGGAGCGTGCTAATGCGACTCTCTAAAGAAACCGGAGCCTCGTATTATGAGGTTTCGAAAAAGCGGGGGATCGAACAGATCTATCAGGCGATTGAAGACGAACTCCGCAGCCAGTACAGTATGGGTTTTGTTTCTGACCAGCCCCCAGAGATCTCCGAGTTCCGAAGCCTGAAGCTGTCGACCAAACAGAAGGGCCTGATCGTGCAAACCCGCGAGCGTTACTGGGCAAAGGCCTGACAATGGCCGCGACGCCCCTCCCTTTCTAAAGCTCAAGCTTGCCGTGGATAGTCATATCGTCCGTAGAAAACTCCTGCGAGAATTTCAGATTGGCGACTTTACCGGCAAAGTCGATTCGGTGATCTCTCCACGTAAATTCAGCCGACTTCGGAAACCGGTAGACCACCACGGGACCATCTTCGCGCAGGAGAAGTTCTACGCTTGATGGCTTGATGTCCTTTTTCCCGTCCCGCTTCAAAACAGCCTGCTTTTTGATTTCTTCCACCACTACTTTGGAATTATCTTTCAGGAAGCTCCGGGAGATTCCATAGAGCGCGATAGCGTAATGATCAACATCGACGCTGGGCGCCCCGGTATCGCGGGCTTTTAGCTCTGCTTCCCGAACCGGAAGGGCACTCTCCCAGCGGAGCGTCAGAATCGGTGGCGGGAGCGGCGCCCCTTTTGGACCGCTCTGTTTACCTCTGCTGTGCACCCTCGCGGCGGAAACCGGAGGGTTGATCACAGTGGCGGCTACTGTCTTCACCCAAGGCGAATCTTTCAGGACCTCTTTGGCATCGTCCTCAGTCCATTCGGAGAATTGCTTATTCTTCCATGCCTGATCCCCGGCGGTGAGAATCAATGCCCCCAGTACGAACGGCGCCATCCACGAATCTTTAGGCACTCACAGCCCTCCGCGCGATTACCTCTCTCAGACGCCACTCCTGCGATCCCAGTTACTCCATCCACGTTACCCCATCCACGTTGCGCCTCCCACCCGAGGAGTTCTCGAATGGCCAGCCAACTGCAAACAAGTGCATGTGAGTAGAACCTTGACCACCATGTGGGAGATGGCCGATGGGAAGAGTGCTCTCCGTCCGTGACCCGGCCCCCACGATCCTCCGGCATTCGCACCGCAGCTACCCTGATTGGCGTGATTGCGGTATTGTACTTGGCCCGCGAAATTCTCATCCCCCTGGCATTCGCCATCGCTTTGACATTCGTGCTGGCGCCCGCGGTGGGGTGGCTGCAAACACTTCATATCCGCCGCTTCCCCGCGGCGCTGCTGGTGATGCTGGTGTCGGCGGGCGTGGTGGGAGGCATTAGTTACGTCATTTTCAACCAAGTGCTGCAAGTCGCCACGGAGTTGCCTAGCTACCAACAAAATATCGATTCCAAAATCAAAGCCCTACGGATGCGCGATACCGGAGCACTGGGACGGGCCGCGCAAAGCGTTCAGAAGCTCGGCAAGGAACTCGATACGGTCCAGGAAGCCTCGACGCCCTCGGCTCTTCCCAGTCGCACCGCGCGAGTCACCACTCCGGCGAACCCGCTTCCGGTCCAAGTCATCGACCCGCCTGTCAACGCGCTGGTTTATATACGCGAACTAACTCAGCCCTTTCTGGCGCCACTGGCGACACTCGGAATTGTTCTGGTATTCACCCTCTTTCTGTTAGTCGAAGAAGCCGATCTGCGCAACCGGCTCTTCCGTCTGGCGGGATTGAGCCGCCTCAATCTGATGACCCAGGCTCTCGACGACGCCACCCGTCGAGTCAGCCGCTATCTTTTACTCCAATTCCTGGTGAATGCCGGATTCGGACTCCTTTGTGGCGTGGGCTTATATCTGATCGGTGTTCCTTACGCAGCCTTGTGGGGGACCGTAGCGGCGCTGTTTCGCATTGTTCCTTATATTGGATCGGTGGTGGCGGGCCTGCTGCCGCTGGTGCTCTCGCTGGCGGTGTTCAATGGCTGGGTTCCGCCCCTCATGGTGTTCCTGCTGTTTACCACTCTTGAACTGGTCATCGGAAATTTGCTCGAACCCCGCCTGTATGGGGCTCACACCGGAATTTCCTCAATGGCGCTCCTTCTGACAACGGTGTTCTGGGCCGCTTTGTGGGGGCCCGCCGGCCTGATCCTTTCGACGCCGCTCACCGTTTGTGTTGTGGTTCTGGGGCGCCACATACCGCATCTGGAATTTCTCCATATCCTGCTCGGAGATCAGCCTGTACTGGCGCCCGAAGCGCATTTATATCAACGCCTGCTAGCCTTGGACGACCAGGAGGCGCGGGCTGTTGCAGAGGCCTATCGCAGCGAACATTCGTTGCTGGAACTGTACGACGGCGTGATCCTTCCGGCGCTGGCGATGGCCGAACAGGATCGTCATAAGGGCGCTCTAGACCCCCAGCGCGAGGATTTTCTTTTCCTTAGTCTGCGGGAAATGCTGGCCGAGTTTTCCGTGAGCACGCAAAATATCTTGTTGGAGAAGGCGAGTGAGGTTGCCGGACCAGCAGTGCCGCGACGTATGTTATGCTTTCCCGCTCACGATGAAGCCGATGAGATCGCCAGCGCCATGCTGGCTCAATTATTGGAACATGCTGGATGCCCCACCGTTTCCTTCCCCGTAAGCTCCTCGCATCACAATATGCTCGATTTGGTGCAGCCGACCGGAAACGATGTTTTTTGTATTTCGTCCATCCCACCGTTTGCGTTTTCTCATGCGAGAAATCTCAACCGGCAACTCCGCACGAGATTTCCGCAAACTAAGATCCTGATTGGAGTGTGGGGTTATACGGGCGAAATGGAACGCGCGCTCCAGCGTTTCCAACCCGCCCCTCCGAACAAGTTCGTGAGTAGCCTGGCCGACGCGTTGGAATACTTGGGTGTGGCTGCACCGGTAGCGGAAGCAGAGGCGGCTAAGCCGGAATCTTCGGCAATCCTCTCCGCGGTCTGACCCTCTGGCGCCAGGTGACCATGGGCCGTCACCGAATTACGGTGCCGCAGTTACTTTGACGGACGTCTGATAGCTCACCGTTTCCACCCACCAGCCGTCTCGCTTTACCCAGATGCGAGTCACGTGGAGCGGCTTCCCGCGGTCAGGGCGATGCTCTGACTTCATCAATACGGCATCGCCAAAATCGAACAAGCGTGCTGCTGTGAGCGGCGTGGGAGCGACTCCTGCCATGCGCGAATGATCGAAGTCTTCCATCCGGCCGCGCTTGTCGTAGAGCTTGTTGCTATTGGAACTCGCCGCCACGAATTCATCGCCTACTATCGTCGCGAAGACGGCCGAATTGTGGGCCATCGCGGCGGTCTCAAGTTTCGAGTACCTGGCCATAACTTGGCGTTCGGTTTCATTCTTGGGTGTATACGCGACGGTCCGGCAAGGGTTTTCGCAATTTTTTCCTGCTCCTGGAGCAAATGCGGGAGGCGCATCGAGCGACATCACTTCCTGATATACGATGGCCTTCCAGCCTCCTGGCCGCTTTATCCACACTCGTAACACATGGGCTTTCCCCAGGTTTGTCTGCACGTCCCCGATTTCGCCATAGTCGTATTGCTTCCGCTGCGCAGCCTGCTCGTTGGGGATGGCGGGCTTCGGCGGATCCCGCAGCACCTGAGCCTTGGTCTGAGTTTTCCCCGCAAAATCCGTCCAGGTAAAATCCGCGTCGAGAAGTTGTTCGAGCGCCGTTTTATCGGCCTTCGCAACTGCTGAAACGAAGCTGTGATCCGCCTGAAACATGGCGGGATCTTCGCTGGCCCAAACTGGCCCCCAGATGGAAAGCGTTGCCATCAGTCCCGCGATGATAATCGGCCGCATCAAAACTCCTTCCATCACTATAACCGCGAGCGACGAGAATGGAATCATGACCGGGGTGCGAATAGACCGATGGTTGTGGGCCGCCCGCTTCTTCAAGACTCGCACGCTCGCGGCGAAGGCGTGTGAACTAGGCAGAATTGGGGCTAACGGACAACCGGCCAAGCCTTCACGCGAGGTTCGGATCGGCGACCTCCTACAAGTGAAGAATGACAGTGGAGAGTTTCAGGTTGAGGTCCTGCTACTCAGCGAGACGCGCGGGCCGGCCGCGCTCGCCCAATCGCTCTACCGCGAGACCGACGCCAGCCGGGAGTTGCGGCTGAAGTTGGCGGAAGAACGCAAAGCCGCACCGCATTTCGAAAATTCCCGCGAAGGTAAGCCGTCGAAACGCGATCGCCGTGAGTTGGATCGGCTTCGCGGCCGGCGCTAAGCTTACTCGGGCAGCAACGCGAAAGTCCACACCGAGCCGCCCGTCGGCGTGATACGCGACCCGTAGCGAGTGGCCAGAATGCCGCCGAGTCCCGAGGCTATGGTCACATACTGGCGGCCTTTGTGAGTGTAGGTGATGGCCGTCGAGTTCACGCTCGAGCCGGTCTTGAACTGCCACAGGGTTTTGCCTGTGTCCTGATCGAGCGCAACAAACTCACCCGTCAATTTTCCCGTGAACAGTAGTCCGCCCCCAGTTGCCAGCATGCCGGCCGCACTCGGCACATCGGTCAAGGGAACTTCCCACTTCTTCTCGCCTGTTAGTGGATTAATCGCAGCGAAGTAGCCTTGGACATCCCCGGTCCGGACATCCGGAAACCGGGCTTCTACGCCCGTAGAGGTTCCGCCAATGACGGTCGGTTTCGGGGGCGCAAGCTTCTGTATCCGCGCTACATTCCATGTACTGGCATAGATCAAGCCGGTGTTGGGATTGAACGCGACAGGCACTGCGTTGGTACCGCGTGACGGCCAGATTTCGACTTCTTCCCCGGCCAGAAAGCGCTTCTGTATGTCCGTCAGTACCGGCCGTCCTGTGGTCATGTCAATATGCGTCGCCCAATTGACCTTGACGTAGGGGTGGGCGGCGATCAACTTACAATTGGTGCGGTCGAGTACATACAGGAAACCGTTCTTGTTGGTCTGTATCATCACCTTGCGAAGGCGACCGCCAATCTGCATATCGGCTAGCACCTGTTCGTCGGTGGCGTCCACATCGTACACGTCGTTGGGAGTGTATTGAAAATAGCAAACCATCTCACCCGTTTTAGGCCGGATCGCAAGGACGCTATTCGTAAACAAGCTGTCCAGATTCTCGCGGGGCCTCGGATCGTATGGCTCTGCATTGCCCGTGCCCCAATAGACCAGATCGAGTTGGGGGTCGTAAGAGCCCGAGCGCCAGGTAGGGCCTCCGCCTTGCATCCACGCATTGCTATTCTTTGGCCAGGTCTCGGAACCCGGCTCGCCGGGTGCTGGAATCGTATATCTGCGCCATAATTTCTTCCCGGTGTCAGGATCCCAGCCATCCAGAAAGCCGCGCGTGGTGGACTCACCACCGGCGACGCCGGAAATCACGACGCCGTTAGCCACGATCGGCGCACTGGTCGAATAGTATCCCTCGTGTGCGTCCGCGAATTTCTGATTCCAAAGCTGCTCGCCGGTCTTCATGTCCAGAGCGACCAGGTGGTTATCGATGGTCACCCGAAAGATTTTGCCGTTGTAAATCGTCGCCGCGCCCCGGTTGTAGGCGGCTCGCACCGTCCCGGGTTCGAGTCGCACGGGTGTGCGCCAGATCTGCCTGCCGGTTTCAACGTCGATAGCGAAAGTCCACTTGCCGTTGATCACATACATGACCCCGTTGTAAATCGTGGGGGCTGCCAACTCCCCCTGGTCGTTCATGAGGCTCGTGCTCCAGATGGGTACCAGGCGCTTTATGTTGGACTTATTAATTTGCTTGAGCGGACTGTAGTTCTTACGGTCATAGCCCATGCTCTGAGTCGTGACGTTTTCCGTGTTCTTGCCGTCGTTCAGGAGTTCTTCATTGGTTTGGGCCAGCCCCAACGTGGCCCAGGAACTGACTAGCACTGCACACACACAAATCTTTTTCATGATCGGCCTCCGTTAGTCGGTTTTACGCTCACGACGTTTGCGTTTCTGATCAAATGCATGGGAAATCCAGCATATCGCCCGCTACTTCCCGGACGCAAGCGTCTCGGTGGATGCGAGGAAGAGTGGAAGAGTGGACGTTGACTGAAGACACGTGCGAAACAAACTTTCTAAGGAAACGAGTCTTACTGATATGCCCCCCACTCTCCGGAGCGAAAATTGGTTTCGTACGGCCCTGGCACTAGGGCGCCGCTTCATGGCGAGGGCGGCCTTCGTGTGCGCACTGGCGTCTGCGGTAACTGAATTACAAGGGCGCGAGTTGTCAGGTGTTAACATGCCCGAAGAGGTTAGTATCGCCGGCAGAGAGCTCCGCTTGAATGGCATGGGCGTGCGTAAGGAAAAAGTTTTCTTTAAGGTTGACGTGGTTGGACTCTACCTGGAACAGCCGACGTCGGACCCCACCGTGGCAATTAGAACCGACGAGGCTAAACGGATCGTCATCAGCATGTTGCGGGATGTTAGTCGTGAAATGTTTGTGCAGGCCGTGTAGAAAGCGGTTATGCGTAACTCGGGCGCCGAAATGCCAGCCCTCCGCGCACGATTCAATCTATTGGAGCGGGCGCTCCCAGCCCTCAAAAAGGGAAATTTACTCGATTTTATATATTTGCCCGGGACCGGTACTCTGTTGCGCTGTCAGGGACAAGAGTTAACCATTCCCGGGAAGGACTTTGCGGACGCTCTCTTTACGGCGTGGCTGGGTCCTATGCCATTGAATGAGAGTCTCAAGCGTGATTTGTTACGGGGCTAAGGAGCGCTAAGGCACGCGGATTTGTTTTTCATGATCAATCTGATGTTGGGGTTGTAGCAGTTGGCCAGATGGCGGATCTAACTGTTAGGCGATTCCCACATCCTGGAAGGAAATCGAAATGCGAACCACCGCCGAAATTGTGATTGATACTATCCTCGAATGGGGCGTCGAGACTATCTTTGGGATCCCCGGGGATGGGATCAATGGCGTCATGGAGGCAATTCGCAAGCGTCAGGAAGACAAGAAGGTGCGCTTTATTCAGGTCCGGCATGAAGAAGCCGCCGCTCTTATGGCTTGCGGTTATGCAAAATTTACCGGCAAGCTGGGTTGCTGCTTGGCGACCTCGGGTCCCGGCGGTATCCATCTTCTAAACGGGCTTTATGATGCCAAACTCGATGGCGCCCCGGTGCTGGCGATCACCGGATTGCAATTTCACGACTTGCTCGGCACGCATACACAGCAGGACGTCGCGCTCGACAAGCTCTTCATGGATGTGGCTGCCTACAACGAACGTATTATGGGTGCCGCCCAAGCTCGCAATGTGGTGGAACTGGCTTGCCGAACGGCGCTGAGCCGCAGGTGTGTTTCCCACATCACAATCCCGGTGGACATCCAGGATCAGGAGCTCCAGAACGACCAGAGATCTCCACGGAACCGTCCCGACCATGCTTCCAGCATCTGGCCCCGGCGCATTCAATTGCCGGCGAGAGACGATCTTGAGAAAGCAGCGGAAATCTTGAATCGAGGCAAGCGAGTTGTCATTCTCGCCGGGCAGGGAGCCCTCGGCGCCGGAGATGAATTGGAGTACCTCGCCGAACTTATGGGTGCGCCGATCATCAAAGCGCTGCTCGGGAAGTCTTGTGTGCCAGATGACAGCCCTTACACCACCGGCGGGATCGGACTCCTGGGAACGGGGCCCTCGGAAGAAGCCATGCGGGATTGCGACACTCTGTTCATCGTCGGGTCATCATTTCCATACATCGAGTTTTATCCGAAGCCGGGGGATGTACGTGCGGTTCAGCTGGATTTGGACCCGACCCGGATCGGTTTGCGCTATCCGGTGGAAGTGGGCTTAGTAGGCGGCGCGAAAGAGGGTTTGACTGCCTTGGTGCCGCTATTACAACGCAAGAAGAACCGGCGGTTCCTTGAACAAGCACAGGATGCAATGGAAAAGTGGCGAAAGACGATGATGGCTGAAGCCACAAATATGGATCAGCCGATGAAGCCGCAAGTCATAGCCCATGAATTAGGGCGGCTGCTGCCGGGAAACGCCATCGTAACTAGCGACTCGGGAACGATTACGTCCTGGTGGGCGCGCCATATTCCCTCGAAGCGGGGGCAACTTCATTCCTGTTCCGGCACGCTCGCGACGATGGGTTGCGGCTTGCCTTACGCCATCGCTGCGCAGATCGCGTATCCTAGCCGGCCGGTGGCGGCATTTGTCGGTGACGGGGGCCTTTCGATGTTGATGGCGGAGCTCGCCACCTGCGTCAAGTACAACTTGCCAGTCAAAATCGTTGTAGTCAAGAACAATTATCTCGGGCAAATCATGTGGGAGCAGATGGCATTCCTGGGGAATCCTGAGTTCGCCTGTGACCTCCAGCCGATCGATTTTGCCTCGGTTGCTCGAGCCTGCGGCATGGCTGCCTTTTATATCGAGGATCCTCGTAGGGCGAGGCCAATCGTGGAGGAAGCATTGAACCACAAAGGTCCTGTGCTGATTGAAGCCGTAGTGGACCCATATCTCCCGCCGCTTCCAGCAAAAGTAACCGCCGAACAAGCGCTTCACTTTGCAAAGTCTGTTGCCAAAGGTACCCCGGATCGCGGCAAGATTGTTAAATCCATTCTCGCCGAGAAGATACGCGAACTGGTCTGATTTCGGATGTGGCCGCACCATCTCAATGGCGCCGTGGAGCAGCGTTTGCCGGCGGACTGAATTCTTTGACCAGCTGCAAAGCCGTTTTTTCCTCAGGACGCAAGCCAGTCTCAGTGGGGCTTGTTTCGGGTGCGCGGTCGAATGCCTCAAGTAACTTGCCCTCGAAGTATGCCTCTGGAATCGCCGGATGAACATAATAGGCACGGCACGCGGCGGGACGATTCCCCAGTTTCTTCGAAGTCCTTTTGATCGCTTCGGTGATCTTTTTCTTAGCCTCCGTTTGATTGGAAGCCGGTCCCAAATCGTGAAGCGCGAGGATCATCTCGGTGGTGCCTTTCCACGTACGGAAATCCTTGGCTGTGAATTTGTCTTCCGTTAGGCTATCCAGATATTCGTTTACGTCTTCCGAATGAATCCTGACGGTTTCCCCATTTGCATCTTCATAGAGAAACAGTTCCTGGCCGGGCAGACATTGGCATTTTCTGACGATTGCAGCCAGGCGCCGATCGGTCAGCTTCATCTTGTGCATCTGGCCGCTCTTCCCGCGGAAATGGAAATGAATGGTTTGGCCGGTCACATCGACATGGTCATTTCGAAGGGTCGTCAATCCAAACGAATCATTCTGCCGTGCGTAGTCGTCGTTACCGATCCGAATTGCTATTGAATCCAAAAGCTGCACGATTGCAGCCAGAATTTTCTGCTTGCACAGGCCGCGGCTGCATAGATCCTTCTGGGTCTGCGCCCGGATGTTTGGAAGAGCCGCGCCGAAGGCCGCCATCCGGCTGAATTTGGTTTCGTCCTGAATTTGCCGATAGGACTCGTGGTACCGATATTGCTTGCGCCGCCTCGCGTCGCGCCCTACGGCCTGCAAATGCCCATCGTCGCGCGAGCAAATCCAAACTTCGGTCCACGCTGGCGGGATCACTAAGCGCCGGATTCGTTCTAAAGTATCCGCATCCTTGACGGTAGTACCGTCGGGATTTAAATACCGAAAGCCTCGACCCACGCGCCTGCGGATGATTCCAGGTTGACGATCGGAGACATAACAAAGGTCGATTTTTCGCGGCGGAGATGCCGTCGCCGTAGCCTGCATGCACCGGCGAAATCAGCACGCTTTCTTCCAAATGAAACAAACAAATCCGTGCAAGCGTCTTACGCATGCGCGATCACGAGGGCTTTTACGCGCGCCTAATTATCTATCTGTTTTGCCAGGTTGATGCGCGGCGTCCTTTTCGTTTTCGAGACAATAGTGCTCGAGCAAATCGGTGTCGGGAAGGAGTTCCTCGACGAAGTTGATCGTGAACGGCTTGGTGAAGATTTTCGGATCGGTAATCGTGACGGCGACGTCCATATGGCCGAAATCGCGACGATGGAAGCGCTCCTCGACGCGCAGTTCCTCACTGTGTCCGTGGCCGCGTGCGTCGAGCCAGCTGAGATTGTTGAATCCCAGTGTGTCAACCACCAGAGTGTCTCCATCCCATTGGCCGACCGAATACCCCATCCAGGATGGCGCTGGATCGGTAAGTTGTTTACGCCCGTCGGTGAATATCTGACGGAAGGTGGTCTCGACCTCATATAACATCACAATTACGCCTGGCGCCTGAATGATCTTAAACGGTTCCGGTAGAAGATCGGCGTGAGGCACTCCATCGGGCAGGCAATTAAGGCCGGGGCTGGCGGTTCCGCCCCCTAGGCTGTGCTGGCGGAGGATCTCCGCACCCATTGGCGTGAGCGGCTGCTCGCTGGGCTTGAAATCTGCCAGGATGTCTCTGAAATATTTTGAATTCGGAGATTCGCCCAATCCGTATAGGCCGGGACCGCGGGGTTCTGCTTGTGCCTGCCAGATTCCCGAAAGGTCAGGTTTTCCGTTCACGCGCGGCGCAGGCCCAGCCATATTTACCTTGCCATCCGGCATGCGCGGAGCTCCGGGAGTCGGTTGGTTCAGCCACTGGCCTTGGGCATACATGTAAGCTCCAACGAACGATATTCCAATCCAGATGTGTCCACGCATGGTCTCTATTAAACTACAAGCGATCGGCGGGCACTACCCCAAGCGTGATCCAAGCTTGTCAGACGCATGTCGGCCAGCGTTCCGCAACGCGTCGAGACGAACCGCTTCCCACCGTCTCTTTACAATTCTTTTGCGAAAGCTTTACAACTCGAGCGATATATTTCGGCACCCGCGTCATCTAATCATCAGTTCTCTAGCGACGGGGATTCCGCTCACCGGCGTCGCAGGATGACGGCGAAGACGTTACCGTGATGCAACGAAAGGGACGATTTTATGTGTTTCAACAACCCATCGACTTCAGGAAAGTTTGTAAGAACTTTCAAACCAATCACTCAGTCCACCCTCACGCTCGCGGCTTGCGCGTGCGTCATCTTCGGCGGATCAGCGCAAGCGCAGCTGGCGCCCAATCAAACCAATGCTTTCGGCAACGGTCGAGTGATCACCTTCACTTACCTGCAGAATTTCGATTGCGTTGATCAGCCGACACTGGATCTCGATTTCAATGGCATTAAGGCGCAGTCCGATCCGAATGAGATGCAGACTCCGATATGCCAGGTGGTCACTGAGCCGACCGCCGATCCGGCTGGCGGAGACATTAAACATACTGCACATCTCTACGTGCTGGTGCCCATGTTCGGGAGCGACACAAACGCCAACGACGCGATGCCCTGCCCCAATGGAGGCCGGCCTGGCGAACTATGCGGACCCGCGCTCGGAGCTGCGTTGATCAACCTATTCGGTTTTATACCCGAGGCCTGGAAGACCCATCCCGACGTCCCGACGCAATGTCCCGACCCGAACAACGACGTTCCGGGCACTTGCACCATGCACGCTTCTTCGGTGGACTTATCGGTACTGCTTACGAAGACTGGTACACCGAGCGCGCCAATCTTCGTGCCGACACCGAATCACAGCCACGTAGTGGATAATTCCCGCGTGAACACCGGAGCTATCTGGTGGGAAGTTAGACCCGTCTTAGTGATGTCTCCGAGTGACTGGCCGAACGCCGAAGGCACCAGCGGCATCACCTCCTCAAAAGCGATGGATGATGTCGAAGCTGCAGGCAGAGCGGTCGAGGTGGGCTCCAACTTCTTCCTTTTCTTTAGCTCTGAACATGACTCCAAGAACGCCGCAGCGCATGACATGAACATGCATCCATCGGAACACGTGCTGCGCCGCGGAACTCCAGACAGCGCTCCTCCCTCGATAGGTAAAGCGAAA
>Ga0157370_10002993_pt1 | contig 20075 bp, 28 predicted proteins | sample C35metaG_FD_113463 | JGI IMG/M metagenome (GOLD analysis project Ga0157370, IMG submission 113463) | Corn rhizosphere microbial communities from Kellogg Biological Station, Michigan, USA - C3-5 metaG | ecosystem: Host-associated > Plants > Roots > Rhizosphere > Soil | place: USA: Michigan...
CGCAATCCGCTGATCGGCAATCCCGACGGCTACTCGCTGGACTATCCGCTCGGCGCCGAGATCTTCGGCGACGTGTACAAGTTCGATTATCGGATCGCGGCCGTCTCGCTTCCGACCAGCCACGCCGGCTACGAGCCGACGCCGACGCCGCGGCTCCGGCCAGCCATCGGCGGCGGCTTCACGCCGATCGTCGGCCTGCGCCTCGGCGCGTCGTTCACGGCCGGTCCATATCTCAACGACAATCTGGCCGCGGCGGCTCTCGCCGGCAGGCGCTGGAGCGATTTCCACCAGCGCGTCGTCGCGTTCGATGCAGCGTTCTCTCATGGCTATCTCGAGACGCACGCCGAGGCGGCACGCGGAAGCTACGATCTCCCGACGGGCAAGATCACGGGATTCACGTACTACGGCGAGGCCAAGTACACGCTGACACCGCGGTTCTTCATCGCCGCCCGCGCGGAGCGAAACAAGTATCCGTTCATCCGGCCGACGTCGGCGACGGCCGCACCGACGGCGACGTGGACGGCGCGGCTGACGGATTTCGTCGACGGCGAGGTCGGGGGCGGCTATCGTGTGTCGGCGACGACGCTGCTCAAAGTCTCAGTGCGCGGCGACCGGTGGTGGGTCCGCTCGACGTCGCCCGGGTTCCTCGGCCGGGGCGGGCATGCCGTTGCGTTGCAGGTGTCGCAGGCGTTCGATCTGGTGGACTGGTTCGCCCGGGCTCGCTGACTGCCGTTTGAGGCGAGCGCCTCAGTGCCCGACGACGCGGAGTGCCTCATCGAGCAGGCCGCCGACGCCAAGCATCGCCGATGCGCGGCGCAGATACGCGAGATCCAACGTTGGGCCGGCGACTTTGAGCACGCCGACGGCATCGCTCCATTGACGCTCGGACACCCGGTCGCCGAGCGAATACCAATACAGCTTCTGTGCGATCGTATCCTCGGCGCTCGCGACAACGATCTCGCGTCGCGGCGATTCTTCGATCACGAACCGCTGCCGCCGCTCCATCTCGAGTCGAGACGGTTCGTCGTCCCGAGGGATGAAGACGTCCGCCTTGAAGTACGAGCGCAGGTGTACGACGTTGAACGACCGGCGCCGCTCGATCGCGTCGCGGATCGCCTCGTCGTCGAGGTAAAACTCCGTGCGGAGAGCGTCGGCGAACGCGCTCGCCTGCGCCAAGGTCAGCGACGCGACGATGTCGACGTCCTGTGTCGCTCGCGGAATGCCGTGCAACGAGCTGGCCAAGGATCCGACGACGGCGTATGCAACGCCGAGGCGCTCACAAACGCCCGTGACACACAGAGTGATCTCGAGAATCTCATCCACGGCGCGTCGGAATCGGGCAGGTCAGAGACCGTGGACCGCCGGATCCCAACCGAATACGTCCGCCATCATCTTCGCATCCAATCGCAGCGCGGCCAATCGCAGCCGAAGGTCCCGATCGCTGAGCCGCGGTCCGTACCGCGCACGCAGCCGCGCGGTCGCCAATTGATCGAGCGCGCGGTTGAGCCCTACGACCCGGCCGAGCTTCTCGGCTGGAGACATGCGCCGGTAGCCTTCAATGATGAGTTGCTCGACTACTGGCGTCGTGTCTGATGGCAAGTCCATGCGCCAAACTTACGACGAAGCATTCATTTGAGTAGGGCTGGTCCGGTGCGGCTGCCAAGGGGCGAAATTATTTCTATCGTCGGGCACGCCAGCAATCACAGTCGTGACTCGGCTTCGCCTACACCATCGAGCGCGAGCTCGGCGGCGGCATGAGCCGCGGCGCCGGAACCTTGATGCGATCCTCGACTCGAGAACGTCAGGAGTAACGCCATCGCATGGCCAACCCCCTCACACGAGCGCTCGCCGGATCAGCCGTCGCGGGAGCGATATTCCTCTGGTCGCTCGCGCGATTCCGGAGAGCAAAGGCGTTCAGTTCATTGTTGCAACTGTGCGGCGCGTCAGGGCTCTTGGTCGTGGGCGGTGCACACGTTTGCGAGGCGCTTCACCTTCTTCCCTGGATGGGCTGGGGTCTCGAGCGCAGCCCCGGCCATTACCTCGACCTGTTGGGTGCGTTGCTCGGTCTCGTGCTGATCCCGGCCAGCTATATCGCTCGCAAAACGTCGCGCTGACGATCATGACAGACACCGCGCGGGGATCCCTGTCGATTGACCGCTGCTTTGGCGGCGGTTAGCTTCCAAGACTCGGTATGATAGCCCGTAAGGGCTCGTAGCTCAGGTGGTTAGAGCGCACGCCTGATAAGCGTGAGGTCGGAGGTTCAACTCCTCCCGGGCCCATTTGTACTCCACTATTTCCCAGCGAGTTACGCGCTCGCTGGGACTTCTTTTTGTGATGTCTCTGGTGTGTGCCCGTTCGTTGTGCCCGTTCGCGGCGAATCGGCGGCCAAAAGGGCTTCGCGCTGAGCCGATTCACTCGGCTGCTGGTAAACCGAAACCACGGTTTGTTCTGTCTTCCAGCCGCCGAGATCCTTGAGATCGCGAAGGCTTGCGTGTCTCAGCCGATTCGCGAACGCGCGCCGGAAAGAATGCCAGCCGTGTCCCTCATGTTCCGGGATCTCGGCGTTCTCGGCGACCCGTCGCCATAAACTTCGCGCGCCGGCGTACGATAGCGGCTGGCCTTTCTTCACCTTGAAGACAAACGCGTCGCCGATCGATGCCACTCGTTGACGCTCGGCCTTCAAGAGCTCAACACAGATTGGGTGCAACGGATTCCAGTGGTCATATCCGATCTTGTCAGACTCACCGCGCCAGTGAATGCGCGCGCCATCGAGATCGATGTCTGACCAGCGAAGGTGGCGGATCGATGCCGACCGATGGCCGGTGTACCACGCCAGCACGACGAACAACTCCGCTCGCTTCGTCATGCTCGCTGCGGCTTCCCGAACCTTTACGAATTGCTCGCCCGTGAGCCGCGGCCGTCGTGGGCTCAGCTCCTTCGGAATCGCGAGTCCTCTGAGCGGGTTCCGTTCCAACAGATACCCGCCTCCCTGACCACTCCCGGCGCGTTCGGCCCAGTTCAATACAGCGAGCAACAGCTTCAAATCCTGGTCGATGACGCGATCGCGCACCGTAGCGCCATCGGCATGTTTCGGCGCGAGTTTCCCGCTCCGTCGTCGCGCGATGTAGCTATCCCAATCGCGACGGTTCAGCGTCTCCGGCAAACGACTCGAACCGAACGCCTTCAGAAAGAGCGGCAACGTTCGGCGGTCGTGCGCCTGGGTTGACTCCGCTTTGTGTGGTGTCACTTCCCGTTCGTAGATGTCAAACAGCTTCTCCAAGGTGATTGCGGTGGGCGCCGCTCCGTGGCGCCGGAACTTCGCCGCAACCTCCTCCGCCTTGAGCTTCGCGCGTTCGCGATCGTCATGGCCGAGCGGTTGACGTACCCGCTTGCCGTGAACGTCGCGATAGTCGATCCACAGTCCGAACAAGCCGCGTTCATAAACCCGAACGCGATTCTTGCCTTTCTCACCTGCGATATAGCTCCACGCGCAACCGCTCGCGGCTCGTCGTCGTGTCGCCTGTCGTTCCGTCACGATTCCTCCGTGTTTCGGATGGCGACAGAAGCCACGATCCGCCGACGCGCGTCCAATTGAGACGGATCGTCATTCCCACGCAAGCCTTGCCCGGGCTTAACCGGCACGTCATCCCGCCGAATCCGCGGGCGCCCCTTACGACCAACGTTCTCGACCTGCCCACCGGCGACAAGGCGTTGGAGATGATCGAGCGAGTATCCGCCGATCAGCGACGCCTCCCGCAGCGTAACCGCTTCAGATGCGTGTGCGCGCCGCAGCGTCTGTAGGTCGCCGACGATCTCGGCGGCCACCTTTGCCCCGTCGACGGCAACGCCGAGACGCGACCACTCTTCCTCACGACCGCGCCATCGGTCGATTAGAGCCATCAACGTCACGCGTCCCGCACCGGTATGGAGGGGTCCATCGCGATCCGAAACGACTGGACGTAGCGAGCCCCGTCGAACACGCGAATGTAGTACTCGCCTCCGCCAAACCGGTCAAGCACATCCTCGAGCGAGAACAGGTCTGCTCGTATCGTCGCGAGATACTTGAGTCCATTTGTCATAAACCGTGCGATCTTCATCCGAGCATGAGGCCCAACGACGAATTCGACCTCATCGATGTCGCGCATCCATGGGAACGAGGGGAAGCGGCCCGGTCCCAGGTAGCCAAGAAGTCGAACAAATCAATGGCCACTAACTACTGGCTCGACCTTTTTTCTGGTGAAACGTGGGATGAGTTTCTCGCTCACGGTTGCACCGTCTCAGGCTTCCGCGCGAGCCAAAAGAAGACGGCAGAGAAGATCAAACCGGGCGACCGACTCCTCTGTTACGTCGTCGGTATCTCGCGATTCATCGGTGTTCTAGAGGTGCGGAGCGAGGCGTATTACGACGAATCGCCAATTTGGGCCAAGGACACTTTTCCAGTACGCTTCAAGGTGCTCAAGCTTGTCTCAGTTCCATTTAACAATGCGATTCCGGCTCTAGACCTTCGCGATCGATTGAAGATCTTTGAACGCTCGCCCGGAGGGAACAACTTCGGCTATCTCTTTCAGGGGGCGCTCCGGAAAATTCCATCTGGCGACGGCGACATCCTCTTCGAGGAGCTCACTCGAGAGTCAGTGTATTCGACGGACAGACCGGTCGATTCGAAGAAGCTCTATAAGACAACGGCCTATCAGTTGAATCGCGCGCAGACCGACAAAGGAGAGGTCGTCGTTCCGCAGCGCGAGTATGAGCCGATCGTTGAGGTGATGGCCGGCGTTTCGCCGACGGGAGGCGAATCAACTCACACGGATATACAGTGGCTGCTCGCGAAACTTGGCAGCGATATGGGCCTCAGCGTCTGGGTCGCCAGAAACGACAAGAACAAGCAGTACAACGGCAGACGACTGGGTGATTTGCCAAACTCCCTTCGGGAATTGCCTCATCAGTTCGTCGAGGCCGTACAGAAGACCATCGAGCTCATCGACGTTCTTTGGCTGAGAAAGGATGCCATCGTGGGCGCATTCGAAATCGAGAGTACGACGTCGATCTACTCCGGTCTCCTACGAATGGCCGATCTGATCTCGATGCAACCGAATCTTTCGATACCGCTCTACATTGTGGCGCCCGACGATCGACGGACGAAAGTCATCGAGGAGATCAATCGTCCGACCTTCCGCAACCTGGCCAAACCGATGGTAGAGATGTGTCGATTCATCGCGTTCAGCGACCTGAAGGCCGGTCTAGGCAGGCATCAGGATGTTGTGCGGTACTTGCCGCCTGAGTTTATCTGGGAAGAGATCGCTGAGAGCTGCGAGCTGGATCCAGAGGGGTAGCGGAGGGGCGTCGGCCGGGCGTCACTCTCGGCAGAAATCCCCAAAAAAACTCAGTGAAAACCCCAGGGGAAAAACGGGCAAACCCTTTAGCCCGCTCTCGTGGCTTCTTGGCCCTCGGGTGGCGATGCGACTGAGAAGGATGATGTGAGGACCTTGCGAGAGCGGGGAGGTCCGCGTGAGCATTCTGCGAGTTTTTTCTGTGGGTTTTCGCGGGCTCTCCAGCGGATTTCCTAGCCCCACAGCTTGGCGTTGACGTGGGCGAGCAACGCATTACCGCAGAACTCGCAGGGGGGCTCGCGTGGTAGAAGCATCCGCCGCGCGGCTAGTGGTGGGTGCCAGGCGCTAACGCGCCAGTAGTTATCCGAGTAACCCTGCGAACCCGGCGCGAGACGACGCACAATTTCAAGGAGGAGGAGAGTCCCGGCCAAACACGAAACAAAAGCGAAGGGTGCCAAGACTCGTTTGCCGTTCGGCGTTGTTAGCACAGACTCCGCACAAAGCTGCTTGAAGAGCGTGTCGTATGCGAGTCCGTTGATCGCCTCTGCTGACATCTGAGGATAACGGCGGGCGATTCTAGCAGCGGCGTCGACCGAAATCCGCTCCGTCAGTACCTCGTCAACTGCGACGCCGAGTTGCTCAGCGATGTGCTGCTCGCGGGTGTACTCTGCCTCGTCGGGCATATAGATGCAACTCATACATGCGGCCGTGGTCAGTTGCCGATTGTAGTGCACGACGACTTCCCGCACGTCGGTCGTCGAAGCGTCAAAGACCTCTCCCGGCATCTCCCGCTGCAGCGCGCGGCGCGCTCGTCGACTGTCAACCGCCACAATCAAGCGTCGGAGCCATGGCCCATCGGTGCGATCGTCGAGCTCTTGAAGTCGAACTGTCTGCGGGCGCAAGTGAAGATTCGGAACCAACCTTGCCGCGTGGATGGCGAGCCGTTCAGCTTTTGAAAGGCCAATGTCCGCAAGCCCGAAGAGAATCTGGCGGTTCAAATTGCCATCACCGACCAAATCATCATCAGCGATAGTCAGCGAACCGCGCAGGTCAACGCCTTCAGCAGCCCAAAGGAGGCCATTCGCAATCGCACCGGCACCCGCGAGGTAGGCGGAATCCAATTGAATCGGCCTGCCTAAGCGATCAAGAGCCACGCCTAGATCGGCCAGACGCAGCACGAATGGATCGGGCATGGTGATGACCGCGTTTGAACCAAGGATCGCGTGGATTGCAGCGGCGGCAACGTAACAAGCCGTAAGACGCAGCAGGACACCCGGGATGGAGACGCACGCATTCGATACCGGCGCGTCCCGACGGATGACGATAGCGTCGGCGAATGTCGCGACCGCGACACTTTGGGCGCGCGTCTGCGGCTTCGTGTCCCCGATGACGATCTCCACGCTTGCGCTGGCATCGTTGTCGAACTTGACGGATGTCACCGTTCGCTCGAGCAAAACGCGAACGTCCGCTGCAATCTTGCAGGCGATTTCGTCGTCGGATCGACTCGTCACCACGACGCATGCGTCAAGCAAGGCAGCAGCAGTCGTCGACGAGACCCCGATGGCTGAGGCCAATGTCATCGCATTCTCGCGTCGAGCTGCATCAGTTAGCGGACTTGAAGCCATGAGCCCACCTCAAGTTGAGGAACCTCTAGCCATGTGTCGTCGGCGGAGAGTCGGAAGACCTTGGTATGTTCGAAAAACGTTTGACTGCTTACCCGTGAAGCGAAGTACGGCAGGACGAGTGACAACGCGCTCTGGTGTCGAACGATGGCCCACCTATCGTCCGCCGCCGAGTGAAATGCCTCTTCCGGGTGTGTGTGCACTTGAGCCGCCACCATCAAGCGGCCGCGTCGCAACCGGTCGTGCAGCTCTTCCATGGCCGCCGGCGGGATATAAAACATGTGAGACTCAGTCACCTGAGGCGGCCGCCAGGCGTTTAGGACTTCGACGCCCACCGCCGTTCGGCGACCAAGCCACAACACAACGCATTCGCGGTCCACAAATCCCTGGAGTAGTCGCAGCGTCGTGTCGACGACAGTCTCCGAGACCGTCACCAGTCCTTTCCGTTCAACCATGCGTTCCATATTTGGCCGACAATGTTGAATAGCGTATACCTTGGGTCAGACCGTAGCGGCGCCCAAAGATCGTTGACGTGACTCGAATGGGTGTGGTACTCGCGTGACCCGCGCATGCAGATAAACGGACGCCCGGTCGAAGGGTGAGCGCTGTTGTTGAAGACACCCTTTGGGTCTGTCGGTCCTCGCGTCAGCTGCGAGCCTGCGGAGTCCAGAAGTGAGATTGATGGCGGAAGGTCATTCCAGTCGTCGCACGCCAGGCGCAAACGCAGCGTTTTCCGCTCCGGAGCGGTGAAGGAACAGTCCAGCAGGGGATACATGGCTGAGTTCAAGATCCATCCGCGCTGGTCGAGGAGGCGGCCCGGGAGGGCCGCCACCTCAGCGTCGAACAGAGCCTTAGAAGCAGCCGGATGCATTGCTGCCGCCGCCGCCTTCGGACGGACCCCAGTCGATCGTCACTTCGTCGACCAACGCGTTCTCACTATAGGAGCTCGCGATGTTGATGATCCGCCTACCAGACGCTGCCGTGACCGTCGCGATCCAGCCGGTCGTATTGGTGATCCCGAGCTGCCGTGCCGCCTTCTCGAGCTGCACGTGCACCTTCTGGTTGGTCGGAATCTCATCGAAGCCCTCTGCCGGGTAGAGCCCGGCGGTCGTTGAAATCTCGACCCTAACTTTCTTGTCGACTCCCTTAAGCGGATCGCCGACGTGTCCCTGCTGGTCTGTCTGCATTGTTTCCTCACCTGGTTCGATTGCCTCGAGCGAAGCCATCCCTCTCGGATACATAGATAATAGCTAAATTCTAGCCACGCAAGGGCCATGCGTGGTCGGATAACTATTGACATAATTGGCTATTCGCCGTATATTCGGGCCAGCAGGGACGTATTGCTGGAGGAGAGGATGCCCGAAAAGCGCACAATGACGCTGAACCTGACAGACGCCGAGATGACCGCGCTGGAGGAATTGTCTCGTCGAAAGGACCTGACGAAGACCGCGGTGCTTCGGCAGGCGTTGCGTCTATACCAGACCGTCGAGACGCGAATTGAGCGAGGCGAGAAGCTCGTCTTTGAGAACGACGAGACTAAGCAGAAGGCAGAGCTGATGTTGCTATGACCGGCGAGAAATAGCCGTCGTGGCTCCGGCCGACTTTTCGCCAATCTACCTCGTTGATGGCGCTACGGGTTCAGCCGTCGCGGCAGAACTACGCCAAGAGATCGGTGCGGCGCAGCTCACGGACTGGGTCACTAAGTGGCAACCTGCAGTCCATGAGATTATGCGAGAGCTGATCGCCAAGGGTGTCCCCCAGGACAGGTGGCCGCAGAGTTCGCATTGGCGGTGGGATCAGAAAGTTGCCCGCGTCTCTGGCTTGCTTGCGCACAAAGGCTTTAGCGTCACCGCTACCGGCGTTTGTCAGGGCTTGATGCAAGTCAAGCTGACACAGTCGGCCAGACTGCCCGAGCAGCATGGGAAGCCGCTCGTTTACGTGGAGTATCTCGAAACGGCGCCCTGGAACCGCAGTGACTGCGTGCCCGTTCGGCGATTCAAGGGCGTGGGAACCGCACTGCTCACTGCGGCTGTCGCGCTTAGCGAACAAGAAACATTCAAAGGCAGAATTGGTCTTCATTCGCTTCCCCAGGCGGATGAATTCTACCAAGATCTGGGAATGTGCGATCTCGGACCTGATCCGCACTACCCGAATCAGTTGCGATACTTCGAATTCACTGCTGAGCAGGCTGCGGCCTTCCTCGTGTGAGGCAGAATCTTTATGAAACTTGAAAGAAGCAAAGAATGGTGGATAGCTCGAGCGGCTCGCGAGGGGAATCACGTTGTTTTGGCGGGCGGCCCGGTCGCCGATGAAGAAAGAGAGTCGCCCGCGGAATTGCGTTCAGGCAACTTAGAACGGGCGTCACTCTCGGTCGCGGCGTCAGATGCTCACATCGCTTTCGGTCGCTTTGTCAATCTTATGCGTCGCAGTCGTGGTATGGGCATCGAGGCTTTCGCCGAGGAGGCGAACCTCGATCCGGGCGAAGTCCTCGCGATTGAAGATGACGTGCATTTCATTCCGGAGCCGAGGACGGTTTACTGCCTAGCTCTGGCTTTCAAGCTGCCTCAAGAGCGCCTGATGCAGCTGTCCGGGCTTTCGAAGGCGCGAGACGTAGGCCTGCGAGCCCAGGCCGTGCGTTTTGCCGCCAGTGCCGACCCGGTAAGAGAGCTCACGAACGAAGAGGAGACGGCTCTTGAGACCTTTGTGATGATTCTAAGCAAGGGCAACCACTCTGCCGGGTGAAGAATTTTCAACTCAGCGCCCGAACTGCGGCGGATATAGACGCCCAAGTCCTAAAGGTGCTGCGCGGATTGGGTAACCCCGAGCCGCCGCTCGATTTGCGTGTTGCTCGCGAACTGCTAAAACTCGATCGCGTATTCTACAGCACCACGGATGACAACGTTCTACGAGAGACGGTCAGCCATCTAAGAATTGCTGGCCTGCAGGTTCTGAAGCGGCCCATGTTGCTTGTGGAAGCAGTCCGCAGCTGGAATCTCAAGGCGCTCTATCTCCCAGATCAAAGGCGCATCCTGATCGATCAAGGCCTCCCGCCGATCAAACACCGCTGGAATGAAGCCCACGAAATCGGGCACGACATCATTCCTTGGCATGCCGGGATGATGTTGGGAGATAACGATCAAACCTTGACGGCCGCCTGCCGCGCACAAATGGAGGCAGAAGCGAACCTCGCCGCGGGCCGCTTGCTGTTCCTTGCCGATCGGTTTGTCGAAGAGGCGAACAGCAATCCGCCAACGATTTCATCCGTACAGAGCCTCGCGAAGCGCTTCGGTAATACCATTACGTCTACGCTGTGGCGATTCGTGGAGCAATCGCACACGTTTACGCCGATGGTAGGATTGGTCAGTGGCCACCCGCATCCGTCCAAATGGAAGGATGATTTTGATCCGGCCAAGCCGTTCCGCCATCACGTGCAGTCGCCGGCGTTCGCGCTGCGTTTTGGAGAAGTCTCTGACGTCAAGCTGTTCGCGGCGATTTCGGCGTATTCGGCGCCCCGTCGTGGGGGCGAGCTCGGTACATCAGACGTACCTTTGTCGGACGTGAATGGTCAGGTTCATGTCTTTCATTTCGAGACATTTTTTAACGGTCATGACGCTCTTACCCTTGGCGTTTGGATAAGCTCACTGGAGCGCTCGTTCACGACGATGAAGGTAATGGGGGAGTAAGCGCTTTCCGTTCGTGTTCTTGTGAGCATCAAGAGAACCGTTAGACGAACAAAGTAATTCCGATGGAGCGCGTGCCACTTCTCTGAATTCTGGGTCAAGCTGATGATCCGATGTGCCGGCTTATTCGCTCGGCGGGCGCAATCCGCACGAACAGAAAGCAATGCACTTCCCGCTGCAACTTCCGCCGCCTGCAAACTGGCAGGATTTCGAAACGCTTTGCTTGGCCTTATGGATTGACATTTGGGGTGATCCTGAGGCGAAAAAGCACGGTCGCCAAGGACAACCACAACACGGCGTCGATATCTATGGCCGATTGGCTGGAGGCGGGGAGTGGGCAGGCGTTCAATGCAAGCTGCGCGATCAGTTTTCAGAGAGTCGCGTCAGTCTCACCGAATTGAAAGGCGAGATCGAAAAAGCCAAGCAGTTCCAACCGCGACTGGAGTACAGAGGTGGTCTGAAGAATTAAGACAGGTGGGATAGGTGGAAATCGGCGCTCCACGAGGCGATGTTCTCGCTGACCAGGAGGCTGTTTCCCGATGCGACGACCCCGACGCAATCACTCACCGGCGTTCAAGGCGAAAGTGGCCTTGGCCGCGATCGAAGGCAACCAGACGCTCGCCGAGCTCGCGCAACGCTTCGATGTGCATCCGAATCAAATCACGGAGTGGCGGCGCCAGCTGGTGGCGAATGCCGCTGGCGCGTTCACGGCCGAGGGCGAGCAGCGTGAGCCGCTGGTCGATGTGAAGGCGCTGCACGCCAAGATTGGGCAGCAAGCGCTGGAACTCGATTTTTTATCCAACGCGCTCGGACGCGGCCTCGGTCCGACCGGAAAGCGATGATCGACCGAACACAGACGCAGCTGTCGATCACGCGCCAAGCGCGCTTGTTGGGGCTCTCCCGGGCGTCGGTGTATTACGAACCGCGAGCAGTGAGCGAGGAAACGCTGGGCCTCATGCGCCGGATCGACGAGTTGCATCTCGAGTTCCCATTCACGGGCAGCCGGATGCTGCGCGATCTGCTCAACGCTGATGGCATTGCGGTCGGTCGAGCGCACGTGCGCACGCTGATGCGGCGCATGGGCATCACGGCGATCTATCAGCGGCCGAAGACGACGCGCCGCCATCGCGGCCACCCGGTGTTCCCGTATCTGCTCCGCACGCTCACCGTCACACGGCCGAACCACGTCTGGGCCGCGGACATCACGTACATCCCGATGGCGCGCGGCTTCGTGTACCTCGTCGCCATCATGGATTGGGCGAGTCGCAAGGTGCTCACCTGGCGCGTCTCGCCGATGCTCACCAGCGATTTCTGCGTCGCCGCGCTCGAAGAGGCGCTTGATCGCTTTGGCGCGCCGGAGATCTTCAACACGGATCAAGGCTCGCAATTCACGAGTGCCGAGTTCCTGAATGCCCTGCGCCGACGCCAGATTCAGATCAGCATGGATGGTCAGGGCTGCTGGCGGGACAACGTCTTTGTCGAACGACTCTGGCGCTCCGTGAAGTACGAAGAAGTGTACCTGCACGCGTACGAGCCGGTGTCTGATGTCCGATCCGGCCTCTCGCGGTATTTCCAGTTCTTTAATCAACGCCGCCGGCATTCTGCGCTGGCGCGTCGAACCCCGGATGCTGTTTTCTTTACTGCACTGCCTGAACTGCTGACCCCTTCACCCCGCGCCATTCCACTTATCCCAGCGGCCTGACCTGTCTCAATCCCTTAGGCCACCTCTTACTTCACGCTCGCGACGACCGCTCCGCGAGACGTCACCCTCCAGAACGATGTTCGTACGATGGATCAGTCCCGACCTAACCCTCGTGTCCAGTTGTATTTCTGGGATGACATCGCCGATGCGCTACGGCTGCGCGGTCACGTCCTTCGTGAAGTGCATAGCGACGTGTTGCAGCTGCCGCCTATTTTCACGGCAACGGCGTCGGGAATATATCATACCGCGCTCGGCGGCGCTTCGAATCCGATCCAAGAGTGCGCGGAGATTTTTGATGCACCAGAAGTGAGGTTCACTGTTGGAGAAGAACTCCGCCTTGAATTGCGCTCTGTTATTACCGAGCTGGCCCTGAATGCGTTCCGGCACGGTTCGGCCAGAAAGGGTCTCATCGAGCTGGGACAGAACAGCCTCCGTTTCGAAGATGACGGCCTCCCCTTTCAATCCCCTCGATCATATCAGGGCAAATGAGCCAGCTCGAGCCCTCCGATATGTCGCGCGGTTTTTGGACAAACACAAAGGGGCTCTCTCCGCTGGCTATGAGCGCGCCGGGAATAGAAATGTCTTGGTACTGACATTCGCAGACGCCCTCACGTCAGCGCGCTTGAACAGTACCTGTACGATCATTCTTAAGGCTGCCTATCACTTCGGACCTCTGCTGAAAACACAAGCCGAATTTCCGCTCGATTGCGAGCACTACCTCCTTGATGCGCCACGAGGCGCATTCAATCCGAGTTCGCTGTGCGAGTTCCTTATGGAACTGCTTGCGCGAATCCCGCGCGCTTCGACCATACGGATGCGCTTCGTGGACGGGGATCTTTTGGGCGACTTTGCCATCGAATTGCTAGGGAAGGGATTCTTTGACCCTGCCCGCATCGCGGTCGAGTGACGGGGAGCGGCGCCTGCGAGAAACGAGAGCAGGGCAGCGCGCTCGCTGGACGTGAGCCAAGTGGCCGCGCAGCTGTGCCCATTCATGTGCCCGTTGCGTGTCAAAAGTCCGGCATCTTAAGCAGACAAAAGTCGGCGGATCGTGCCTCTGTCTCTCTGAAAACCGTCATAATGCTGGACTTCTGAAACGCCGTTCTGGGCCTGATAAGCGTGAGGTCGGAGGTTTGTTAGCACCGGCTGAAAATTGAACACTCCACCGGTCGAAAACGGAACACATTATCCGAGCCGTCGCCGTGCCGGACGGCTCTCCGTTTCCCACCTTAGGGCTCTCGATCTCTCGCGAGCCCGCTATGCACGGAGTGTTGACCCGTATGCTACTGCACCAATTACTCGACGAGGCCGGCGGCGATCGCGCTGAGGCGGCTCGTCGCGTCGGCGTCGGACGGACGACGATGTACCGGTGGATCAAGGCTGGCTTGCTCGACCAGCCGATCGAGACGATTCAAGCGCGGTACAGCGCACGCCCCCCGACTCCGACGAAGCTCGAGCAATACACCGCGTTGATTGAAGCGCGGCTCGCGGAATTCCCGCGGGTGAGTGGGACCCGCCTGCTCGCCGAATGCCGGGCCGCCGGCTATACCGGCGGGGTGACGCAGTTGCGGGCGTTTGTGCAGCGACTGCGGCCGGCGCCCGAGGCGCCCGTCGTTCGCTTTGAGACCGAGCCGGGCCAGCAAGCGCAGATCGATTGGGCGCACTGTCGATTGCCCTGGGGCGTGCGGTACGCCTTGGTCGTCGGGCTCGGCTATTCGCGATTGCTGTGGATGCAGTTCTATCCGCGCCAGGATCTCGCGACACTGCTGCTCGGCCTCGACGCGTGCTTCACGGCGTGGGGCGGGACCGTCAAAGATCTCTTATTCGATCAGATGCGGGCGGTCCTCACGCGCGATGATCGACTCACCGGCGGAGGCTTGGTCCACAATCTCGAGCTCCTCCGCTTCGCGCGACACTGGGGCCGCCGCGTGCGCGTGTGTCGCCCCTATCGCGCGCAGACGAAGGGCAAAGTGGAGCGGCCCATTCGCTATCTGCGCGACAGCTTTCTCTACGGTCGCACCGTCCTCAGCGATGCCGATCTCAATGCGCAGGTCCTCGACTGGCTCGCGACCGTCGCGAATGCACGAGAGCACGCGACGACGCACTGGATTCCGGCCGAGCAGTTTGCGGGGGTCGAGCGTCCGCTGCTCTTGCCGATGCCGAGTCGCCCATATCAGTCGCTGGTCCTGACACGGCCCCGCGCGGTGACGACGACGGCTCGCGCTCGTGAGCCGCTGCCCCACATCGCCGTCGAGCGCCGCGAGTTGAGCGCATACGCCGCGCTCGCCGCCGGAGGTGACGCATGAGCCGCGCGACCAAACCTGCGACGAGCGCCTCGCTCCGCGAGCGCCTCCGCACGCAGCTCGCCGATCTCAAGATGCCGGGCGCGCTCGAAGCGCTCGATGACGTCCTGCGCCGCTGTGATTCCGGCCAAGTGAGCTCGGGGGACGCGATTGAACAATTGCTCGGCGCGCACATCCAGCTGCGGAATGCCCGCCGCCTCCAGACCGCGATGTGCTCCGCCCGGCTGCCCGTCGTCAAGACGCTCGCCGACTTTGATTTCAGCTTTCAGCCGAGTGTGAAGCGGGAGCAGATGGAGAATTTACATACGCTCGGCTTTCTCGAGCGGAAAGAGAATGTCGTCTTGCTCGGCCCGCCGGGCGTAGGGAAGACACATCTCGCGCTGAGCCTTGCCGTCGCCGCGGCGGAGCACGGCCGCCGTGTCTACTTCACGACGCTCGCCGACCTGCTCCACTCCCTCGAAGAAGCGCAGAATGGCGGTCGGCTCGCCCATCGGCTCCGCACCCTGGTCTTTCCAAGTGTGATGATCGTCGATGAGATCGGCTATCTCCCGATCACTCGGACCGGGGCGATGCTCTTCTTCCAGCTCCTCACGCGCCGATACGAACACGCGTCGACGATTCTCACCAGCAACAACGGCTTTGAAGACTGGGGCGAGATCTTCGGCGACGACGTGATGGCGGCCGCGCTCATCGACCGCCTCGTCCATCACTGCCACATCGTGAACATCCGCGGGAACAGCTATCGACTCCGCCAGCACGACGAACTCGCCCACCGTCTCCATGCTGGCCCACCCCCGACAACGGAGCGGAAGCCTAACCGACAGGAGACGACCCCAACCGCCTAGGGAAGATCTGATTTAATAGCGTTTTCTCTTGTGCGGAACGGGCTTCGATGCGGTATTGCCGCAGCGAGGTCCTTTCTCTTTATGCGGAGTGCGCAATGAGCGAACAGCGGACGTTGGCCGGCGAGGCGTGGACGCGAAAGAAGAAGGTGACGCGCCGCGAGCAGTTTCTCGCCGAGATGAATGCGGTCATTCCGTGGGCCCCGCTCGTCGCGCTCATCGCGCCCCACTACCCGCCGGTGGGCGGCCGGGGCCGTCCGCCGATGCCGCTCGAGCGGATGCTCCGCATCTACTTCTTGCAGCAGTGGTTCAATCTGTCAGACCCGGCCGCCGAAGATGCGCTCTACGATAGCGAGACGATGCGCCGGTTTGTCGGCGTCGACCTGAGCGAGGATGCGTTCCCCGACGAGACAACGATTCTGCATTTCCGTCATCTGCTCGAACGGCACCAGCTGACCGAGCGCCTGTTCGCCGTCGTGCAGGAGCTCCTCACCATAAAGGGGATCGTGCTCAAGGCGGGGACGATTGTCGATGCGACGATGATCCACGCGCCGAGCTCGACGAAGAATGCGACGCAGACGCGCGATCCGGAGATGAAGCAGGCGCGCAAGGGGAACACGTGGTACTTCGGCATGAAGGTCCACGTCGGCACGGATCGGCAGGGCCTGGTGCATTCGCTCCACGTCACGGATGCGGCGCAGATGGATGTGGGGCAGCTCCCGTATTTGCTCCACGGGGAGGAGACCGCCCTCTATGGGGATCGGGCGTACTGGAAGGAACAGGATCGGGCGCTTTGCGAGGCGAGCGGCATCCGGTATCGCGTGAATCGCCGGGGAAGTCCCCACCATCCGGTGTCCGAACGATGGCGGCAGATCAACCGGGCGCGGTCGCGCGTGCGGGCGCGGGGCGAGCATGCATTCCACGTGGTGAAGACGCTGTGGGGCTTCACGAAGGTGCGCTATCGCGGGCTCGCGAAGAACACGGCGCGCGCCTTCGCCGCGTTTGCCCTCGCGAATCTATACTTGGTGCGCTACCGGCTCGGAGCCCGAGGGGCGACGTGTCTCTGCTAACGCCAAGATCGGCCTCCGGGCGCGCACATCGCTCTCGACGGACAAGGAAAACCGGCCGGCCGACACTCACTGGGTTCTCGCGCTCGACGCAGCGGTACCAGCCACGTCGACCACCACGCGTGGAGCTTCGGGAGCGTTTACACACGCTCGCGTTGCTGCGCCCGCGCTGGGGTTATCGCCGGCTGTATCGACTGCTACGGCGTGCAGGCACGATCGTGAACAAGAAACTCGTCCAGCGTCTCTACCGCGAAGAAGGGCTCGCCGTGCGGCGTCGCAAACGGAAGCGCGTCGCGATCCCACGCGATCCCACGCACGCCACTGCCAGCACCAACGACGGCGAACGAGCGCTGGAGTATGGACTTTGTCTCTGACGCTTTGGGCGGCGGCCGGAAATTCCGCGCGCTCACGATCGTCGACGACTTCACGCGCGAGTCGCCGGCGATCGAAGGCGATACGTCGCTGCCCGGTGACCGTGTGGTGCGCGTCCTCGAGCAGTTCGCGGTGACGCGTGGACTGCCAAAGACCATTGTCTGCGACAACGGGCCGGAGTTTCGCGGCGAAGCATTGGATCAGTGGGCGGATCGCCGCGGCGTCGCTCTACAATTCATCCAGCCCGGCAAACCGATTCAGAACGCCTACGCCGAGAGCTTCAACGGCCGGCTGCGTGATGAATGTTTAAACGAGAGCTGGTTCGTGAGCCTGGCCGATGCACGCACCACGATCGAGGCGTGGCGCGTTGACTACAACGTGGCTCGGCCGCATAGCGGCCTCGCCGATCGAACCCCGGAGGAGTTTGCCAAAGAACTGCAGTTGACCACATCTTCACCAACCCAATCACCGGACTAACATCGCTCGTGGATCAGTGTTGGGGGTCACGTCAAGACATGGCACCGACCAAGGCGGCGTCGCCCCGCGACTCGACTCCAGGAATTACGGGTTGGCAAGCAGCGGGCAGCCCAAATGTGGCGGGAGGTTCCGAGTACGCCAGGAATGCGTAGCCGATCGTGCGCCTATGAAACGTGCCAGGTCATGTTCGATCCATCATTGTGGATGCGAATGCCCTACGACCAGAAGCGGGACTTCGTCGCGATGATGGGCATTGCGTTCGCCTACGGCGAGCACGCAAAGTGGACCGAGATTCACGACCTGCTGACCAACAAGCGACTGGGACGCTATTCGGCGCGTCTCGACGACGTAGACATTGACTGATCGGCGATATGGCGCTCGGACGCGGCGAGGTCGGCAACTGCTTACCCGTTCTGAGAAAGCAATCAGATTCAAATCCGCGGCACTGCACGAGGTATTCACGCCGAGCAGACAGGGCCAAGCATTCAACAATCGATGAGTGTCGATTGCGAGTCGGATGTTCGACCCGGTCACTGCCGGCGTTTGCGAACGGCCGGATTGCTACTCCACTTGGAGCACGCCCGCCGTGAGGGCGGCCCCGCGTTCACCCTGACGTACCCGCTGCCGCGCAAGTCGGGCTACAAGCTGTCCGACGCGCGTGGGATTCGCCTTAACCGTGCTTTCCCAGACGCGCAAGACGAGCCAACCCTGTTGCTGCAAAACTCGATTGTGGAGGCGATCTCGCTTTCGATTCGTGGCGATCTTCGCAAGCCAGTAGGCGCCGTTGCTGCCACGAGACAGCTTCGCCTTCCGGGTACGCCAGTCGTAGCCGTGCCAGAAGTCGCCGTCGCAGAACAATGCGATCCGCGCGCGTGCCAAGACAACGTCCGGGCGACCCGGTAGGGCTCCTACGTCGATTCGGTATCGCATCCCCATTCGCGCCAACTCGCGCCGAAGCAAAATCTCCGGCGACGTGTCGCGTTTGCCAGTTGCGCGCTTTGAGCGCGAGGCCGCATTCGACGCTGGGGACAGGCCCAAAAATGAGGGGCTTTTAATCTTCGCCAGACTTGACTTTTCCGGTTGAGTAGCAGGACAAACTAATGTAGCTTCCGCGAGGCCCAATATGTCCGCGTCGCTCCCGCCCCCTCCGGATAATGCGCTTCATCGACCTCTTCGCTGGTCTCGGCGGTTTCCATCTTGCGCTGTCGCGACTCGGGCACGAGTGCGTCTTCGCGTGCGAGCTGGAAAAGCATCTTCGCGAGTTGTACAAGGCCAATTTCGGCATTGAGCCTTCGGGCGACATTCGTAGCGTGCCCGAGGGCGACATCCCGGAGCACGATATCCTCTGCGCGGGTTTCCCGTGCCAGCCGTTTTCCAAGGCCGGCAGCCAGGAGGGGCTGGCGTGCCCGAAGAACGGTGACCTATTCGATCACGTTGTGCGCATTGTCGCGTATCATCGGCCGCGATTTCTCCTTCTGGAGAATGTGCCGAATCTAAAGTGGCACAATGATGGTGACACGTTGGGGAACCTGCTCAAGAAGCTCGAGGATCTGGGCTACCACATTCGCCATGAGCGCCTCTCTCCCCACCATTTCGGCATTCCGCAGATCCGTGAGCGCATTTTCATCGTGGGCTCGCGGAACGCGCTAGACGAATTCGCATGGCCGGAGCGAACCACAACGCGAAAGACGATTCGCTCGGTGCTCTCGAAGGAGCCTGCGAGCGCTCGTCCATTGTCACAGCAGATCGAAGAATGCCTTTCTGTCTGGAACCGGTTCGTTAAGGCGATGCCTAAGCGGGTCGAGTTTCCACCGTGTCCACTATGGTCGATGGAGTTCGGCGCAACATACCCTTACGAGGACACAACGCCGCACAAGGTCGGCCTTCGTGCGCTACGTGACTACCGGGGCGCGTGCGGTATTGACCTGAGCCAGTTTTCGCCCGACGAGCGGATGGACCAACTGCCATCGCACGCCCGCGCGAAGCGTGCGCGATTCCCGAAGTGGAAAATTCGGTTTATCGAACAGAACCGGGCCTTTTTCGCAGCCAACAGGGCCTGGATCGATCCAATTCTCCCTGCGATTCGCGCTTTTGCGCCCAGCCTGCAGAAGCTGGAGTGGAATTGCAAAGGTGAAGAGCGAGACATCTGGAAATACGTCATTCAGATTCGCGCGTCGGGGGTCCGCGTAAAGCGAGCGACGACCTCGCCCTCGCTGATTGCGATGACGACGACTCAAGTTCCAATCATCGGATGGGAAAAACGGTACATGACGGCGCGAGAGTGCGCGAAGCTTCAGAGCATGCAACAGCTTCAACACTTGCCAGAGTCTGACAGCCGGGCATTTGAGGCGCTCGGCAATGCCGTTAACGTCGAGGTAGTTTCGCTCGTGGCCCGCGCACTGCTTCGCGTTCCTGAAACGACAACGCGAACGGCGACCGCGACTGTCGGGACTAGAGCGGCATAATGTCGCGGGTCAGCATCAGGCCGGGTGTGCGCGTGCTCTCGGTGCTGCGCGATCTCAACTACAAACCTTGGATCGCGCTCGCCGCGTTCGTGGACAATTCGCTTCAGAGTTTCCTCGACAATCGCGAGGCGCTACATCGGGTAGGCGGCACAGCGCAGTGCCGAGTTCTCTTTCGGCTCTAAGGCGGACCACCGAGGCTCACTATCCGAGACAACGCG
>Ga0157370_10002994_pt1 | contig 20075 bp, 16 predicted proteins | sample C35metaG_FD_113463 | JGI IMG/M metagenome (GOLD analysis project Ga0157370, IMG submission 113463) | Corn rhizosphere microbial communities from Kellogg Biological Station, Michigan, USA - C3-5 metaG | ecosystem: Host-associated > Plants > Roots > Rhizosphere > Soil | place: USA: Michigan...
ACAATTAGAATGTTTCTTAATCTTTATATTTTTGTTAAATTACAACCCTTTATTTAAAAACTGATAGGACATGATTGCGGCACATGAATCTTATGAGAATCGAAATGCGAGGTTTTGGATTGAGAAGGGAATTCTTTTTTTCGAATATAAACCTAATACTGCAATTGATTTAGAAGTGGCTATGCGTGTTGTAGCTGACAGGATTGCATTTCAAAATGAGAGACTTCTTCCTGTCTTCTGTGATATCAGGGGAATAGCATCAATTGACAAAGCAGCCAGAGACTACCTGGCTAAATCCGGATCTCTGCTTGCAAAAGCTGTCGCATTGGTTGGCAGTGAAAACGTTTCAATGACAATGAGCACTTTTTATCTGGAAATAAACAAACCATCTGTACCTACCCGAATATTTACCATTGAGCAGGAAGCATTGGATTATCTTAAAGGATTTCTATAGAAACAGATCTAACCAGGCAGAAATATAAATAAAATCAGGACCGATGAAGAGACCCCACAATCGCCAGCGGCTAATATCCATGCACAAGATGTTATTTGAGATAGCACGGGGTAACTTCAATGGTCATATCCCCCTTAGCAGTTATGACGACGAAATTGAAACTCTGGTGGTTCTGGTAAACATGGTCGCCGAAGAACTTAAAGAGTCTGCCTTTCATTCCGGTTTTGTGAATCCCTATATTACACACAGGATGGTAACACCTGCAACTTTTATTTTAGATGAAAACCATTCCATAAAAAATGTAAATCAGGGTGCCTTGGAAATTTTGGGTTATAATGCAGCAGAAATGCTCAGACGACCAATACAGGATTTCTTAAGCGATGACTTCAGCAGTATGTCTGACATTCAGAGAAAAGAACTGGAAGAAATGCTTTTATCGGGTGAAATCATTACACTGAATTTTATAACACTCAAAAAGCTGATTGTAACTGCCGAGTGTTCCGTATCGAGATTATCGGATGGTAAGTTTACCGTACTTAGTTTTGTGGCTCCCTTTCTCAAGGTTAATGAAGCTGCTTCGGAATCATTTGAAATTAATTTAAACCGGCATTCTAATTTCAAACAAACCGATGCGCGCCTTATACAGCGGGTTTATGATTATGTACTGGCGAATTTGACGGAGCCATTACCATCTATTAAGGAACTGGCAAGACAGTTCGGTACAAATGATTTTAAACTCAAAGATGCATTCAGGCATTTTTTCCATACAAGTGTCTACAAGTTTTATACAGAGCAGCGCCTAAAAAGAGCTTATCTTATGATAGAGCATACCGATATTCCGCTGAAGAATATTTCCTTTATGAACGGTTTTAACAGCTATCCTAATTTTTCTAAATCATTCAAGAAGCAGTTTGGATTTCCTCCAAAAGAACTCGGCAGAGGCAGAGCCGATGGTTTTTTGCCATTGGATCACTTTAATCCTTCATAATTAATTTTTGATCCCGATAGTGTAAGTGTTATGGGTTTGGAATTCAGAATTTTACATTATTGAATTCAAATCGAGTAATTATGATACTGAATGTGAAAACGGGATTTAAAAAAATTATATTAGAGATAATTTGTCTACTCTATATCCTTTTGTTTGTCTACGCAGCCATGAACAAAAGCCTTGACTTTGAAAAATTTCAAGTCCAATTAGCACAATCTCCTTTATTAAGTGCCTTCGCACAATGGGTTTCATGGACTGTATTAATAGTAGAATTTAGTCTTGTATTTTTTCTTCTATTTCCAAAAACTAGAATTAAAGCTCTTTATGCAGGATTTTGTTTAATGGTAATGTTTACTGCATATATTTTTATTATGTTAAATTACAGTTCATTTCTTCCTTGTTCCTGTGGCGGGATTTTGGAGAAGATGAGTTGGCAGCAGCATCTCTTATTCAATATTTTCTTTGTAATGATAGGCGGAATTGCACTATGGTTAAATCATAGTCTAATTCAGGAAAGAAATAATAAATGGAAATTGTTTTATCCTTTCCAATTATTTTTAGGACTATTAGTAAGTACGGTAATTGTTATTATTTTATTTCTTTCATCTGAGCAAATTATGCACCGTCAAAATCCTTTTATCAGACGTTATCCACACCAGCCTGTTACTTTGAAACAAACTATCGATCTAAAATATAATTCGTATTACTTTGCGGGTTCAGGCGAAGGCAATGTATATCTTGGAAATTCAACAGTTCCTTTTTATCTACTGTCTATTGATTCCCTTTTACAGCAACAAAAAATAAGAGTAAAAATAGATCGCGACAGTTTTTCCTTTAAGTCACTCAAAATACGTGTTCAACCACCATATTTCTACATCTTAGACGGTAGGAGCCCAGCAATTTTTAAAGGAAAAACTACTTCTTGGGTAGCGAAACTACAAAATACAAAACTTCCATACTTTAATATAGCTATGCCAATTGACAGTAATTCGTTTGTTTTTAGAGGTATCAGTAAGACTAGCAGTACTAATATTTTAGGATTTTTTGAATCAGGAAAGGAATCTAAGATAAAATTAGCCCCGAGCTTGTTGCAAAAACAAATAGATGGAGTTTTTGATACTGATGGAATGCTTCATTATAGTGCAGAAATGAAGCGAATCGTTTATATCTATACCTACAGGAACGAATACATAGTAGCAGATAAAGATGGAATATTAGATTATCGTGGAAACACGATCGATACGGTATCAAAGGCGCAAATAAAAGTCGCATATCTCAAAAACAAAACAGAACAGACAATGGCAAAACCAGCTTTAGGTGTCAATGCAGACAGTGGTATTTGTGGACATCTTCTTTTTGTACATTCAAATGTTCCCGGTCGATTTGAGAAGAAAAAAATGTGGGAACAGTCTTCGGTTATAGATGTATATGATATTAATAGAAAAGTATATCTATTCAGTTTTCACATTTATGATATTGGTAAAAGAAAGATTCGAAATTTTATAGTTACACCAACCTATGTATATGCCCTTATCGATACCAAATTAGTAATGTATCAGTTAAACGATAAACTAAAAAATGAATTAAAAAATGTATCAAAAAAAAGTCTTTGATGCACTTAAAATATACTTGCGCAAGTATCAGGAATCAGATCGAACACCTGTAGAAAAAAGTAGATCACCTTAATCTTTAAATTATAGTATTATGAAACCATTAATTTTAAAAAAAATGACTCCCTTTGCAGTTGTTGTATTGGGAATCGTAGGTGCCTTTGGAACCACATCTATGCAAAGTGCCAAAGCGGATATTGCTCCTGTAATTGGTTATGTTTCCATACCAGGCGATCCTTGTAGTGTTGAAGTGGAATGTAGTGATAGTGGAGACGATACATGTCGTCTTTTTTATCCATCAGGACCAGAAGCAAAAGCATTGGATCCAGACAGTGAAACAACCTGTGCTCAACAATTGTATCGTCCGTAAATTTATTAATAATGATATTAAAAAAGTGCAAAGCAGCTCTTGGAGAGCTGCTTTGGTTTTAATACAAGTTGTTACTCTAATCCTGCTCTGATCCATCCTGTAGGTATAGTATCTTTTAAATGGTAATCAAACCACTCTTGAAATCGCATAGAGAGATCTTTTTTATTCTTACTGCTAGAAAGGACATGTCCTTCATTGGGATATAGTAAAAGTATATGTTTCTTTCCAAGCCGTCTCAATGCGAGATAAAATTCGATGCTTTGATTCCAGTTTACCTGTTTGTCCTGATCACCGGTCCATGATAAAAGTGGTGTGGTAATATTCTTAGCATGGACAACAGGTGAGTTTCTATCATAACCTTCCTTATCTTCAAAAAAAGATTTTCCCATGCGCCACTGTTGGCTCTCAAATCGCCACATATCGGGTCTTCCTGTATCCCATCCCAAGGTAAGGTAAAAACTGGTCAGGTCTGTTGCGCCACTTCCAGCTATAGCAGCAGCAAAGATATTGGTTTGAGTGATGATAAAAAAAGTTTCATATCCTCCAAATGAGTGGCCCGTAAGTCCGATTTTATTGGGTAATACAACTCCTTTAGAAATCACTTCTTTCGTTGCTGAGACAACACAGTCCACTGCGGATAATCCAGGATTTCCAAGTTCGTAAGATATATCGGCCGCGAGTACAAAATATCCCTGAGTGGAGAAGTTTGAAATATTAAAACCGGCATCACCTGAGAACTGCGAGGGATTGATATATTTATGTAGAAGATCCTGAGAAAGTTTTTCGTAAATATAAACGATCATTGGATATTTTTTTTGGCTGTCATAATGGGAAGGATAATATAAGAGCCCTTGTAAAGAATCTCCTTTCGCATTTTTATAATGAATCAATTCTGATTTTCCCCAATAAAAATTTTGTTGATGAGAATTGCTTTGAAAAAGTACTTTTGACTCTTTGCCCAACCGATTGTAAAGTATCAGTCTAGGAGCAAGGTCATAGCGTTCTTCACTGTATACAAAAACATTTCCCATCTCTGATTCAGTCAGCTGATCCAGACGTGAATTGTTAGAAAATATTAGCGTTTTCATGGATTTCGGTAACCATTTATAGTAACTAAAATGCCCTTTAATATTAGTGCTCTCTAGCAATAATCCTTTATTTAGGTCGATTGGATCATGGATTCTTCCGCTATAATTTATTTTGCTTACAGGTTTGATGGAATATCCTGCCAGACGAAATTGAGTTTTGGTTTCCTTTCCATGTGTTAACCTGCGGGCAGAAGAGCCATCGGGTCGTATCGCCCAGATGTCATAGGCATCACATAATAGTATTTCCTTATCTAATAATGTCCAGCCCAGATCCGGATAATTATTTTTATGCTGGTGCTGATTTTCGTCACTAGCAAAAGATGAACCAATATTTTTGGTAATATTGGTATGCGTTTTATTGGCAATATTATAAATCCACCAATTTTCCTCTTTAAAATAGGCAATATATTTTCCTTCTGGAGAAGGAATAGTATGGGAAAAGTGACCTGAATGATTTTTTAAGAGCAAACTGCTTTTACCGGTAGACAAATCAACGAGATAAAAATCCCTCTTGCCTTCATAATCATATTGTGGTTCATATTGTTTTGGATTGGATATTAGTGCATAATTCTGATCGCCAGTCAGCATAAATTTCGGCAGCGTGTCATTGGAAATAAACTGATAGTTATCAGCACTAGGGCACCATAGCGCAAGGTTAGTTTTTTTGTTCTGTTTTTCTTCCATGGGATAAATCCACTTGGCATTTCCATTCCATAACTGTACATCAGAAGGTAATTGCTTTTTTGATTTTGCTTTTTGCTGTACGGCAAAAAAAACTTTTTGTAAATCATCAGAAATTTTTAACTTATAACTTGTCGTTGAAACAAAAAGCGAATCTCCTAAGAATGAATTTCTAAACTCTAAAGGATTTGGACTGTATAACCTACTATTATTCATGTTATAGTAAAAAAGAGTATTGATAAAATCATTTTTGTCTTCAGCTTTTTCAATGAAAGCCAGTGCTTTTCCCTTGGAGTGCCAAACAAGATTGGTAAAAGAAGCAGACCCGCTCAATAATTTTTTATTTCTTTTTTCTCCTGCCAGCTCCATAAAACTAATTTCGTGGAGTTTGTTTTTTGTAGTTGTGTAAAGAATCATTTGCTTTGTTGGGTCTGCTATAAATTCATTAACGCCAACAATCTCTTTTTCGATTCTCCCATCAAGTTGGCGAAGAATCAATGTGTTTTCCTTTCCTTTCTCTTCTATCAAGATCAGAAGTCGCTTGGCTATAGCGGAGTAAAGATATTGACCGGCATGAGGTATTATTTCCTGCATTCCTGTTTTCAAGTTCCTCAAATGCAATGCAGTTGGTGACTGACAGACAAACCATTCCGGAGTTATAAAATCTTCCCTGTTTGCTGACGGAAAAGAAAATGTTTGTAATGATTTTGTATTTTTTACAAATAGCGTATCAAGGCCATTTTCATAAGACATGGTATAACTTATCCATTGCCCGTTTACATTTACTTTACCAAGCCTTAAATTTCCCCATTTTGCATAATCTGCAACAGTAAGTGCTTTTTTCTGCAATTCCTGCCCCCAAAGGGGACAGGCTACTAATTGCAAAATTAAAACTAAAAAAAAGGATGCCTTTCGGCGTGGTAATCTTATGTTTGTACAAAAGTGCGTTTTCATTTGGTATGACTTTTTTGAGAAATGAAATTGGTTAGCCCGGATTCTGAGAACCTAAATTAGGATTGACAATAAATTCACTCTCGGGAATAGGCAAAAGACGGTCAGTAGTATTCCATCCAGGTTTTATGGGCGATAATATAGCATCGAGTTTATTAGTTCGTTTGAGATCAAAAAAACGATGTCCATATTCGGTAAAAAGTTCTTTTCTTCTTTCGTCTATAATGGCATCTAGAATTTCTTCTTTTGTATTGGCTGTTATATCGTTTAATCCGGCTCGTTTTCGAATTTTATTCAGGTCTTCTTTAGCACCGCTATAGTTTTTTAGCTGTGTCCTGGCTTCAGATCGTATCAAATATTGTTCTGTAAGACGCAGTACAATGGAGTACTCCTTTGAAGCCGCAGAAACTTTTGACTCCTTGTATTTAGAAGCATGATACCATGTACCGGAGGCATTAGTTATGGCATTAGTCCAGCGTGTTTTTCTCAGGTCATTAAAGGCAAAGGAATTAATCAGTGAGGGACTAAGAGCAATTAGAGAAGGTGGTCCGGAAACAAAAGTAAAAAGAACTCCTTCATCGGTGTTTTTACCAGCAACGGAAGGCATAAACTGCCAGATTGTTTCTGTTGAGCCTTTCAAAAATACTTTGTCAGGATTGTCCTCAAAAACATACAAGGAGTTATTGTTTATAATCTCTGTCGCTATTTTTGAAGCGTTCTCCCAGTCCTCTCTGTATAAATATATCCTTGCGATCATTGCCTTAGCGGCAAAAGCATTAGGACGTACCCTTTCTGTACTGGAATAAGTGGCTGAGAGTAAACCGGCAGAGGTACTTAAATCATTAATTATATTTTTATAAACCTCTTGCTCAGGCATGCGGGAAGTAATGCTGTTTGCCTTGTAATCCGTACTGGTAATATAGGGAACATCACCAAAGAGCTGAAGCAGATAAAAATGTAACAACCCTCTTACAAATAAGGCTTCGCCTTCCAGTTGTGCTTTTTCCTGCGTACTTAGCGATGATTCTTGAAGACCTTCGAGTACGGCATTTGCGGCATAAATCTGATTGTATGAATTGTTCCAGAATAGTGTTACAGTACTGTTGGAAGGTAATACTGTGTTGTTATAAAACGGCAGGGTAGAATTGGTAGGTGATCCATAAAAAGTAAGCTCATCGGTGTAGTTGCCTAAATAATTCGTCACACCAAACTGCGTTCCTGTCAATACACCTTTGTCCCTGATTTTTGAAAATATATCGGACATTGCAGCGTTGGCTGTTGTGTAGTCTTTAAATACAGCAGTTTTGGTCAGTTGTGATTTTGGTAATTCAACTTCTACAAAAGAATCGCAGGAAATAACCAATAAGGAAATGCTTAAACATACTATTGCAGAAAACATCTGCATTTGGGTTGTAATCTTTGGATATATTGTTTTCATAGCAGGATTATTAAAAAGTTAATTGTACACCACCTGTAATTATTTTAAGGGGAGGCAGATAACCGCTGTTCTTAAATTCAGGATCGCCATCTTCGTAGGAAGTAAAAGTCAGCAGGTTCTGTCCCTGAAGAGTAATACTACATTGTACTTCTTGCAATCTCAAAGGAAGGTTATAGCTGACTGATACATTTTTAAGTCTGATGTAAGAGGCGTCCACAATACCTGCATCACTGGTGCTGTAGCGTGACTGGGCAGCTATAGCTGCTGAGTTGTAACCTGTGGTATAAACCTGATAAACAGCATTATCCCCCTGTTGTTGCCAGCTATTGACCATTCTTTCTGGTTGATTATACATAAGGCCCGGGATGCTGCCAAAACTCCTGTTGCGTTGTTTTACAAACTGAAAAAGAAAATCGATTCTCCAGTTTTTATAAGTCAGTTGATTTTGCAAACCCCCAAAATAATCAGGATTCAGATTTACAATCGTCTGTTTATCATCTGGAGATGACAGTAAACCATCTCCATTAGCATCTGCAAACTGATAGATTCCTGTTACGGGATCAACACCCAAATATTGGTATGACAATTGAATATTGAGCGGTTCGCCGATTCGGTATTTATCCTTATAGGTTGAGCTCTTCAAATTCGGAAAGCTAATAAGTTTATTTTGGGAAATACTAAGGTTAAAATTGCTTGACCATTTAAAACTTTTTCGGGAAAAATTGACCGTACGCAGTGTAAGCTCCAATCCTGTGTTTTCTACAGTGGCGTTCAGATTAGCCTGCAATTGTGTAAATCCTGTAGTCCCAGGCAATGGAATACCTACAAGCTGATTGGAGGAACGGTTTCGGTACCAGGCTCCGGTTACAAATATTCGGTCTGCAAAAAATCCCAGTTCCAAAGCCACTTCCAGTTTTTTATTAATCTCCCATCCAAAATCAGGATTAAATAAACGCGAAGGCTGAAGCCCTGCGATACTCTGATAGTTAACACCCGACGAAGTGTAGGTATCTAAAAATTGATAATCCCCAATCTGGTCATTACCAGTTGTTCCATAACTGGTGCGAAGTTTTCCAAAACTAAGCCACGAACTGCTTTTTAGGATGCTTTCATTAGAGAACAGCCACGCAGCTCCAACTGCACCAAATTCAGCAAACTGGTTGCCGGGACCAAAGCGGCTAGATCCATCCCGTCTTGCGGTCAGGTTTACAATATAGCGGTCTTGCCAGTTGTAATTAATTCTGCCAAAAAATGCCTGATACTTATACAGGTTTTCATCGTTTACCTGTACGGATCGGGTAGTTGCCGAAGCGAGGTCATAGATAAGACTGTTGGAGCTGAATCCGGTTCCGGACTGGATCAAACGTCCTGTATTCTGGTTTTGAAAAGTTCCTCCTAAAAGAATTCCAAATCTTCCGCCGCCAAATTCCTTTTCCCAGTTGACTTGGGGTTCAATAATCCATGAATTTCGTGTAGTGTTGTTTCGGTATAAAATTGAGTTGGCACTGGTATATCCGTACGAAGGGTTATAAATGGTAGAAGGAGTAATCCTTGTCTCTGTATGTTGTAGATCGGTGTAACCAAAACTGCTTTTTAATACCAAATCTGGCAGTATTTCGTAAGATAGGACTGTATTTGCAAGCAGATCTTTTGTTTTGGATAAATATTTAGCGTAAAGGTTTCGAAGGGGATTATCCCATGTTCCATTTTCCCAGTTTAGATTTCCGTCTGCATTATACAAGGCAGGAGCATTAGGGGCAAGGTTACGGGCTTCTGTAGTGAAGTCACCTGCGGGCTGGTCATTGTTTTGAATTGTATAGCCAGCGGAGAACACCATACGAAATTTACCGTCCGTGGACTTATGATTAAGATTGAAATTTGAAGCGCCTTTTTTGTAATTAAAAGTACCTGGAAATACTGTTGTCTCGCTATGGTAGTTCCCGCTAAAAAGAAACTGAGTATATTCAGATCCCCCGCTAATACTTCCACGGAGATCATTCATGACGGAGGTGCCGCCAATGAGTTCCTTCTGCCAGTCAGTATAGCGGTTTTGGTCCCATGTGCCGTTGACATCGTAGGCGTTTGCCGGATAGCTAGTTATTTTATCATTGGCAAAGGCCTGCCGTCGCATGGCAAGATACTGCTCGGTGTTCATCAGGTTCATGAATTTGGTTACCGTTCCGGCTCCAGTGGAAGCATTGATAGTGAATTTTGTTTTTCCCTCTTTCCCTTTTTTAGTGGTAATAAGCACTACTCCGTTAGCACCACGCGAGCCATAAATGGCAGTTGCATCGGCATCTTTTAAGATTTCGATACTTTCTATAGCATCGGGATTGATACTGTTTAAAGGACTTGTTGTAGTTGGGAAAATTGTTGAGGTCTGCGAGTAACCGATGGCGTCCGATGCATAGGGAACACCGTCTATAATATAAAGGGGAGCATTCGCTTCCGGACGGATGCTGTTCTGCCCCCTTATCTGGATTTCAAATCCTCCGCCGGGTGTTCCTGTGGTTTGGGTGACATTAACTCCCGCCATACGCCCCTGCATGGTAGCAAGTACATTAGTTACAGGCTGTGTTTCGATATCCTTGGAGGTGATTCTAGCAATACTTCCTGTCCGTTCGCTTTCTTTTATGGAATAATATCCTGCGTTAACCTTAACCTCTTGCAGAGTCGTGGTGTCATCAGATAGTACAATGTTTAGAACTGAGCGTCCCTGAATGGGAACAAGCGCAGTTTTAAAGCCTATATAAGATACTACAAGTGTGTCATTAGAAGAGCAGGTGAGAGAGAACTGACCGCTATAGTCGGAAATAACCTCGCTGTTTCTTTTGTTTTTGATAGCAATGGTTACACCAGGTAGGGGATTAGAGCCGTCAGTGATAGTTCCTTGAATCTTATGCTGTTGGAAAAATAAATTGTTTTGCCGATAGTAACTTTTGGCAAGCAGAGGTGAAAAAGATAGAAGAAAGCCTAGAAATATTAGGCAATAACAACCTCTCCCACCAGTTAATAATGAAAAATTATTCATATTTTTGGTTTGGTTAAATGAAACTTTGGTTTTATTAGCTGTGGCCCTCTATTCAACAGCCAAGAAGAGTTAGAGGGCCTTTTATTTTATCTTGAAGTAAAATGTTGAACTTTCAATTTTGGCTTCAAGTAGTTTATTCCATACGCATTTTAGTTTAGTCAATGTTTGGGAAGGCACACTGCCGTTTCCTTAGTTGCAGCCTAGTAAGAGTGTATATTTTACATCAAATTTAAAAGAACCCATCAGATTTTATTTGATAGCTAGCAAATGTGATGAAACGGTTTCCTTGTAAAATTTTTAGAAAACATTTTAAACTTTCAGTTGTGAAATAGAAATAAAGGATATACTTTTAAAGTGCGAGTTTAAAGATTTTATCTGGTCATTCTAAGCATAAACGAGAGTAGTTACGGGGTCTAATTACTGCAATTTATAGTTTTCTGTAGTATAGTTATTATTAAGATGGCTTACAAAATCGTCTCTCTTACGAGAGCAAACTAAATGATGTAGATCTCCACTGTGTGTTTTAATGGGGAAACAAAAAAGTTGACCTTGATTAAGGGGGTCTGACAATAAAGGGTTTTAAGTAATTCGTTCTCATCAATTATTTATTTTATGATAGTTGAACGATGTCTTTCAGAAAAGTAATGAAGAGAAACAATAAGGCGAACTTCAAAACTTTGAAAGAGGTACCGCTAAGAACCCTACAATCGAAATTGTAGTCCACAAAGATTTACATGAAGCTCGCCCTATTAGATATTATACAAAAATAGTAAAATCTAATAGATAATGGCGAACTCATGTCTTCTCATGTGGAATTTTTAGCGGTTTTCTTTCATGAGAGACATCATCAATGAAGTCTTATTAGACTTAATTAAAATTTAATGTCGCAAAATTATAAATACAAATGTATAAAAGTTTTACGTTAAACGCAAAACTTTTTATTAAAATTTTTAAGAATGAAATTAAATAGATTAAAAAAAGTCTTTGACGATCAGAAAATTAAGAACCGAGTAATTGCTATATATTTAGGAAAATCAGAATCTACTATATCTTTATGGCGTAACAATAAAAGACAACCAAACCTTGAGGAGTTTTATCAAATAGCGAAACTTTTACGTATAAACATACATAGTTTGATAGAACCTACTAATTGGAAAGATGAAACGTCAGAAACTTATGAAGAGTTTGCTAAGAAGTATGCAGGTAAAAAAAATAATTAGTCAAGATATATATGTTTTTTCCGTAAATCCTACAAATTGGTACAGTAATAAATTTAATAGCTATAATAATTACGAGTATAATTGAGTATTTTAAAAAACAAGATAATCCGAATAATGGCTTAATTTAATCCCAAACCTTGTGTAGACCTATATTTGAGTTAAATTTGCGTGACAGAATTAATCCAATTATTGGTAGGCAGTAAATATGTAGTATTAATCAGATAGTAATTAAAATATTTATTTTTTTTATTTTCAATAAAAATTAAAAAATGCCACAGCAAGAAACAAAGGACAAAAGATCATTGCCAATGTATTTTACATCATTAAAAATTAAGAATGTGAAGTCATTTGGAGAAAATGAACAAATTTTAAGTTTATTAAATAATGACGGTAGTATAGCGCAATGGACTCTTATTTTGGGGGATAATGGGGTAGGTAAAACTACATTGTTAAAATGTTTAGCGTGGATGGTTCCTGTTCCGGCGCCACCTAAGCACGAATACACTGAACAACTAAGAATTGCAAAATTATTGCACGACCATAAGTATGAGATTGAAAAAATATCAAAGATTACTGGTATTTCGAAAGAGGAAATATTGAATCCTTCAGAGCTATCAGTTAAAATTAAGCCGGCAATGGATGATTTAAGTTATGATGTGGAGGTTTACAATAAGATATTACGCAAAGGTGAGAATATTAAAACCCAGCTTTTTGCATCATTTTCAAATGGATATCAATTAAATCAAATACCCGCAGAAGTACTTTCTATTTCAATGGATTTTGAACGAATTAGTGGCAAATTGGAGGTTGTAGAGCCAGGTTCATCAGAAATATTAGAATTTAATACACCCAATCTTTTTGCATATGGAGCTAGTCGACATTTAGTGCATAAAAATTTTGAGAAACGAGAATTGACAGATCCAACATTTAATTTGCTATCTGATTTTGGAGAACTATATGATCCTGAGCAGGTTTTGGCATATTTAGATTACGCTGCAATTAAAGAAGAGCTAGAAAATAAAAAAGTAAAAAATCCAAAAGACAAGAAATTTTCATCTAAAAAATTACTTGACACGTTAAAAAAATTGCTTGCAGATCTTTTGCCTGATGTCAAAAATGCAAAATCAATAATTATAAATCCACCTATTAATAAAGATGGATTAAAGAATGAAAAAATCGTTGAAATTCAAACTGATCATGGACTTATATCGTTATTTAATATAAGCTTAGGCTATCAGACAATGCTTTCTTGGGCAGTTGATTTAGCTATTAGAATGTTATGGCTCAATCCCGATAGTTTAAATCCTTTACATGAACCCGCTGTCGTTATAATAGATGAAATTGATTTGCATTTGCATCCTGTTTGGCAGAGAAGTTTGAAAAGCTTTTTAATCAGCCATTTTCCAAAGACACAATTTATTTGTACAGCACATAGTCCATTTATGGCACAATCAGCTGAACTAGAAAATTTATGTGTTGTAAGTAGGAGAGGTGCAGAAATTGTAATTGAAAACGATCCATACGTGGTTAAGGGATGGAGGATTGGACAAATTGCAACAAGCGAATTATTTGGATTACAAAGCGAGAGAAGTTTCGAAATTGAAAAGGATTTAAATGATAGGCGCGACATTTTAGATAAAGATGTTCAATCACAGTCTGACAAATCTAGATTGTCAGAGTTAAATAATGAACTTTCTAGTATTCCAGTGATTGAAAATGAAGAGGACCAAAAAATTATAGATCAAATTAGAAATGCTGCTAAATTATTAAAAGAAAAAGGTATGATAAATGATTCAGATAATTAAAGGAGCAGCGCCTGCATCACTTGTTGTGGCAGGAACTGCACTACATAACGCTATGAAAGCTGATTACTTAATTCATACAAGGGATTATAGAAAAGGTAGTAGAACTTTTAGTTTTACAGATGCATATAAGTCTGAAGATGTTAAAAAAGAACTTAAAGATATTCAACATAATAAATGTTGTTTTTGTGAAGCAAAGTTCGTTAATGATTTTTTTCATGTCGAACATTTTCGTCCAAAGGGCAGAGTAGACAAATGGCCAAGAGGTGCTTTCTCGTACCCAGGTTATTACTGGCTTGCTTATGAATGGACAAATCTTTTTCTTGCAAAAGGAAAAACAAATACAAGTTATAAGCGTAATTTTTTTCCTTTATCAGGAAATATCACTCGTAACAGGAGTCATCTTGAAAATAAAGTAGAAAGCTCTGTACTAATCGACCCCGGAACGGAAGATCCACGACTTCATATAAGGTTTGTAAATGAAGAAATATCAGGAGTCACTAAACGTGGCCTTAAAAATATCAAGCTATTAGATTTACGGAATCCTGAGATTGATGAAGCTAGGCGTACTAAATATGTTATTTTAAACGCATTGAAATCTTCAATCGATTTACTAGTTGCCGAGGGTGTTAACATTACAACTCCTGCCGTTCAGGATATGATTCAACCTTTGAGGGATGCTATTAAACCACAGGCAGAATTTAGTTCGATGGCAATAGATTTGTTATTAGGATGGCCCCATCTATAGTTAGATCGCCACATTTAACAAAATCCTTTAATTGGAATAAATCTTTTTTTATTTGGTTAATTCGTAATTGAATGTATTTTTTTTCTGATATGTTAGTTTTAATTAAATCTTCAAAAAAATCTAATAAAGCTTTAAAAACAAATAATCCATGTAGTACTCCTCGAGCAGGTCTTGGTTCATCTCGCCAAGGAGAAAAATAAACACCTCTTGCGTTTGGTATAATTAATGGGACTATGTTTTCAATAAGAGTTAGTTTAAGATGCATTGCCTCATGTAATATTGATTCGGCAACACGTAGATCTGATATAATTGAAATTTCTTCGCATACGGAAAAGAAAATTGAAAAGGGAATTTCGGGATGACTATAGCTAATATCTGTATCAGAGTATTCTGCTTTGATTAATTGTGCAGATTTTACAATCTTCAAAATAAAACATTGTATTGGCTCAATTTTTTGAAATACCTGTAGCGCTGTGATAATTTTATTAAATTCATTCTCAGGCTTATCGATGCTAATTTCGATTGGTTTTATACCATGTTTTTTATAAAATCCTTTTAAATCATCAGATGGTACTGCAATTTTTATATCATAATTACTGTCAGACAAGGGTAGATTGGTCTCAGTAACACTTTTATCCTTTATAACGCATTCCGCAATAGTGTATGTATTTGGAGTTATGTTAGATTGTAAAGCTAATTCTTCCCATTTATGTTCAACAAGTAGTTGCGTAATCTCATTTTCCCACACCGGTAAAGGCTGCTTAAGATAATCTTGTATAATTGTTTGTATATCCAATTTTATAGATGTTTAAAAGTATAAACGATTGTGAACCTTTTAAAATCATAAATTTTAGAAACAGCATGATGTGATTTTCTTGAGATTTCAAATCCAAAAGCAGAATTATTAATTGGGCTAACTACTTTCGCCATATCTTTTGAATCAGAGGAATTGAATAAAAGTAAATAACCTCCGTGTTCTTCTTTCCATTCCGGATTAATATGAAGTACTAGTCTGTGAGTTTCTTCATCATTAATAAAATCATTATGTACACCAATATGTTGAGAGTTTACTAATTTATGTGCTACCACATCAACAAGTTCAAATCCTTTTACGTTAAATGATTTAGTAAATTGATTTTCAATATTATTTAAAAAATCTCGTTCAATTATGCATTTTAAATCTTCTGGCAGCTTTACATTCAATAAACTAAATTCATACTGTTCATAAAAATCTGTTTCAACTAAATTCCAATCTGCTGTTAATTGAAACCACTCATATATTTTTACTTCTAATTGATTATTAAGAACCGATGTTGCAGAAAAATGTGGAAAAGGTATTTCTTGAGCTACTGCTGAAGAAAGATTTAAATTTTCTTGATTATGCATATGCTTTGGTAAATTGCGCGACAGTTTCACGCAAATTTTTAATTAAAAAAAGTTGATCAGAACAATAAACAGAAGGGTTATCAAAACCATTTTCATTACTCCATCGATTTAGAATCATTCCACCACCACAAATGTGAAGTTCAGGGCAACTTAAGCATTTAGAATTAGTTGGCCTTTGCATTTTGCGATAAGCATCAAACTCATCCGATTTTAAAAAGTCACCTAATTTTATCTGTTTAATATTAAAACTATCTAGAAATTTGTCGGCACCATTAAAAGTACTTTTTAAGGTATCGTTTTTCATGATTGTACCATCTGTATCAATAATAACAATGGCAAAATCAGTAATACCCAAACCTTCTTTTGTAACGACTCCTCCAAGCAATACTTTTAGCATATCATCCAAAACTCTTATCTGAATAGGATTTGAATCAGCTAAATAAGTTTGAAGCAATTCAACCATCCATTCACCATATTCAGTTGAATCTTGGGATAATTTGTTAAGAGGTAACTTAGAATGATTACCATCTTTATAGAGAAAATCAACACTTGGAGCTGATAGCGTTTTGAAAAAATTATAAACCTCTGACGCACTCGAAAGAGGATCTATAACTGCTAATAATCCGGCATTCAAAAATTGAGAATTAGGATGGTTTACTAATATATCAAAACCCTTTAAAACTTCATTAAATGTTCCGGATTCTTTATGATCGACTCTGTATTTATTATGAACATGTTCCGGACCGTCAATGCTTACAGCAACACTTGCACTATATTGAGAACAAATATCTAAAATTGCATTAGAAATTAAAATTCCATTCGTCTGTATACTGATTGGATAATGTACAGGAAGAACTTTTCGCAAATTTTCTAGTAAATGCGATAGTTTTTTGGTTCCAAGTAAAAAAGGTTCTCCACCATGCAAAACAACACTGAAACACTTTTTTTGGTTTTCTACTAACTCTTTAAGTGATTCACATAGGGCATCAATTGTTTCGTCACACATGAATTTTGATAAATTTTTCCAATTATCATCACCCATATTATAAACATAGCAATAACTGCAATTAATATTGCATCTACTAGCTACTTTTACAAGAACAGTATCAAGACCTTCAATGATATTTTTATCTTCCACGGTTGTGGCGGTTATGGGCACGATCGTAAGCAAACATGTTGTTTGCAGTGTCATTCTTTACTTCCTCCATTAACCTTTGTAAAACTGAGTTTGGCATTTGGTGTGCGTCAACAATAATTTCTTCTGTTTGTGCCGCAACTTCAATTGCTACACCCTCTAAATCTGAATGATTAATATGTTCCATAGTATCGATTTTATTAAGCAAAGATATATAAAAAAATAGCGATAAAATAAATAAAAGATAATGTATTGATATTCAATGAATTGTATTTGTTTTGTATTTAAATTAAATAAGAGTTTTTAGATATTTTTTTTTGTTTTTTTATGTTTTAATGCTTTGTTTTTCAGTTGTTTGACTTGTGTTTTTTTATTTTAAAGTTTATTCTTTTAAAATAAGAAATAGAAATAAAAAAAACTATAAATTAAATATAAAAAAAGATTTAGAATCAACATTCTAGAGTAGTTTATGGGAGTGATTACAAATTTCCAAAATTATAATAAAAAACAGGTATTTATTCTCTTATCTATCAAAAAGATTAATTTGCCAACTAAAAAAAGATGCTGTTACGGAAAACCGTAAAATAAAGCAAAAGTGGTTTTGTATGTTTGGAATTAAATATTGATCAATCCATAACGCTTTTGAAAATAAATGAGTTAGAACATTTTATAAGAATAGAATAGTTACCGGTATTGTAACAAAGAGAAACACAAATAGAGATAATGCAAACAGGGAAATCAACAGTAAAAACAATTTTTGACGGGACTCGAATTTTTAACGTTCCAATTTATCAACGTTCCTATTCCTGGAACAAAGAAAACTTACAAGAATTCCTTACCGACCTTGTTAACCAATATAAAGACAGAAAATATTTCTTAGGATCTTTCTTATTTCATATCAATGGAACACGTGATGAATTTACAGTAATTGATATAGTCGATGGACAGCAGCGATTAACAACTTTTATAATTTTTATTCAGGCACTTTTAAAAAAATTGGTTGAAAAAAACTCCTTATTAGTTTCTCAAAGAACTCAAAGGATTTTTATAAAAGATGAAGATGTTTACAAGCTAGAATTATCCAATGAAGACACATCTTTTTTACATAATTATATCTTATCGGATTATGCATTAGACAAAATAAAAACCAATACACCTTCCCAATCATTATTACTTGAATCAAAAATATTTTTCACAGAGGAACTTAATAATTTAGAAATTGAAATTTTAGAAAAAATATATCAAACATCAACAGAAGCAGATGTTTTACTTTATGTAGTTGAAGAAATAAATTCTGCAACTCAAATATTTGAACTTTTAAACGATAGAGGAAAACAACTTACAGACTTAGAAGCAATCAAAAGTTTTTTGATGTATAATATTGGACTAGTGTCCAAAAATCCGAATCAATTAATAAAAAATATTCAAAGTAGTTTTGGTGAAATTTATCGTTTGATAGAACAAAATGAACTTAATGAGAAAGATATTCTTCGTTATCATACGATAGCTTTTGAAGGTTCAGACGAAGATGCCAAGAAATATATCAAAACAAAAGTTCAATACTTAATGAAAACAGAACCTTCTGAAATGGTTATAAAGACTATTACAGATTATGCTATTAAACTAAAAGAAAGTTTTGAAATTTTTGTTGAAATTCAACAATTGAAACCAGTTAATTTTGAACTAAGTAAACTTTTTATGATCGGAAGAATTGCTCCATTTTACCCTATTTTAATGAGAGTAAGAAAAGATGATAAACACCTGTTTGACGATTTACTTAAAAATATCAATAGCTTTACTTTTAGAGCTTCATTGATAGGACTTAGGAGTAATGCAGAAAGTCAAATAAATAATTCACTTCGAAACAACACCCTTTCAGACATTGTAAACTTAACAAAAACAATTACTGTTGATAATTGGTGGAACATTAATGAAAGAGCTAAAGAAACCCTTACTAGTAAATATATTTATCAATCATTGGGAAATAATATTTTAAAATTTATATTGTTTAGCTATGAAAATAGTTTAAGACAAAAGAAAGGTTTCCCCTTACTTGGTTATAATGAATATTTCACAGAGAATGAAAGAGAGAAATTAAACATCGAACATATTACCGCTCAAAAAGCGAAAGGTCTACAATTTGACATTGACTTTGAAGAGAACTATTTACACAATATAGGTAATTTAGTAATTGACTGTAAGGCATCTAATTCAAGCAAAGGCAGCAGAAATACTGAGGACAAAATGAATGCTTATCAAGCAGCACCTATTATGTCTCAAAACGAATTAGACAATATTAACTGCAATTGGCAGGATTTAGTCAGTGTAAAGCTGTATATAAACAATAGAGAGGCAATATTGAAAAATTTTATAAAAGAGCAGTTCGGCTTAGCATAAAAAAGAACAACTAAAAAACCAAAAAAAATGACACAAGATAACTTTATCAAAGCGTAATTGGATCTACCACAGATTAAAGCATTATTTGATAAAAGTAAATAAATCAATAAGTAAAAGATTGCATCCCAATATATATAAGTAAATAATAATGAGAAATTCAGATAATAATTATAATACAAACTTAGCATCTGAATATTTTGTTATGAGCTTGATGTGCCGCGCTGGAAAAGAAGCATATTTATCTTTAGGAAATAAAAAAGGGGTTGATGTAATTGTAAAGACTTTAAAAGGATCAATGTGTATCGTTGAAGTTAAAGGTGTTAATAAAAGAAATGATTGGTTAATTAATAATTTAGGTAAATTTGAAGTTGCGCCAAATCTTATTTATGCTTTGGTTTGCTATCATGGAAAAATTGAAGATTTAACATCAACGCCTGATTTTTGGATTATTCCTTCTTTGAAATTAGCAGAAGTAAGTGAACATAAAATTTCTAAAAATGAAAGAACTGTTTATATTTCAAATAAATATATAAGAGATAATTATGATGAGTATAAGAATTCGCTAAAACATCTTGAAAATTATCTCAGTTCTTTCTAAGTAATTATTACTAATATTATGGATTCTACCAAAGAATCCAAGCATTTATAAAGATGGTAAATCCTGATTATTTTAAATAAACTTATTTATGTTATGATAAAAAAAACAATTGAAGATGAAGCAAGTCTTTTTCTAAGTTATGACGCATTTTTAAGATCATTTAAGCGGAATGTTGATA